>Ga0209726_10000100_pt1 | contig 173539 bp, 170 predicted proteins | sample Subgrocontami54m_FD_187453 | JGI IMG/M metagenome (GOLD analysis project Ga0209726, IMG submission 187453) | Subsurface groundwater microbial communities from S. Glens Falls, New York, USA - GMW46 contaminated, 5.4 m (SPAdes) (version 3) | ecosystem: Environmental > Aquatic > Deep subsurface...
GGAGGGGTGGGGGGAGGAGGCGCGAGAAAAATGCAAGGAAATTTTTTGGTTTTTGCACACGCGAGTCCGCGAGCGTGTCCGAGGCGCGCATCATTGGTCGTCAGGATTCAATTCAAAATACATTCGAACTTCGTTCAATACACACCGCCAAAATTCGGAATCAGAAGAAACGGACAAAGCGGGATCGCGCCGAAGGCGCGACACTAAGGCATTCCCCCCGCCGAACCCAGAATCCAAAAGGGTTTTCCACGCTCCGCGTGGCTCCTCGTTTGCCAATACAAAATTATGAATAATCAAACCAAAAAGTTTTTCATATATACTCGCAAGTCTACGGACGACAAAGACAGACAAGTCCGCAGTATTTCTGACCAACTAGCGGAATTGAAAAGTTTAGCGTTGAAAGAACAAATTGATGTTGCAGATGTCTTTGTCGAAAAACAGACCGCCAAAATACCAGGTCGCCCTGTGTTTAACGAAATGATAGAACGAATGGAAAAAGGCGAGGCGTCTGGTATTTTGGCATGGCATCCTGATAGACTTGCGAGAAATTCCGTTGATGGTGGAAAAATTATTTATCTCGTTGATACTGGCATAATTTTGGAAATGAAATTTCCAACTTTTTGGTTTGATCCGACACCGCAAGGCAAATTTATGCTTTCAATCGCTTTTTCGCAATCCAAGTATTATGTGGACAATTTAAGCGAAAATATAAAACGAGGTCATCGCAACAAAGTGAAAGACGGAATATGGCCTCAAATGGCTCCGCTTGGTTATGTGAACAAAAATAGAATGATTATTCCCGATGAAAATATCGCACCTTTAATCAAGAAAACATTTGAGGCATATTCGTCTGGGTCTTTCACTTTGCGACAACTACGCGACAAATTTAATGAACTTGGATTGAAACGAAAAAGCGGAAAGGAACTTGCGGTGTCGAATTATCAAAAACTTTTGAAAAATCCGATTTACACAGGTCTGATGCTTTACAATGGCGAAATCCACGAAGGTAAACACGAACCGATTATTACAAAGAAACTTTTTGATTCTGTTCAGGAAGTGATGATGAGAAAATCTAAACCTCACTCGAAAGGACTTAAACCATTTTTGTATAGAGGATTTTTCCGTTGCGGAGAATGTGGATGTTTTATCACTACCGAAACACAAAAAGGTCATAACTATTTGCGATGCACCAAACGGAAAAATCCTTGCTCACAAAAATATACTCGTGAGGAAATCATCACTTCCGAAATACAAAAGGAAATAAAAAAAGTCTCTTTGCCAGACGATTGGGCTAAATGGATGTTAGCGGAAAACGAAAAGGATAAATTAGTGGAAGCCCAATCGTCTACGCTTTTTGCAGATAAGACAAAAGCCGATATTTCTCTCTTGGATTCCAAGATTGAGAAGCTGATGAACGCTTATCTCGAAAATGCTTTGTCGCTCGATGAGTATCGAGATATGAAAAACAAGTTAGTGAACGAAAAACAGCTTCTCAAAGAGAAATTATCGGCTTTTGAGCAAAAAGCGAATAATCGGTTCGAACTTACGGAAAAGTTTTTGAAATACAATATAGAATTGGCAAACGAGGGAACAAATGAAGAAAAACTTCATTTGTTCAAAAAAGTCGGTTCGAACTTTATTATTGAAGCTCGAACCGTACTTTTTGAGCCACGCGGAGCGTGGCGAACCCTTTCAGATTCAGGATTTTTTGGGGGGAATACATTTGTGTCGGCACTTCGTGCCGACCCCATTTCGGCTTCCGATTCCGATTTTCAATTTTGGCGGAGGCGGAAGGATTCGAACCTTCGAGAGGATTTCTCCCCTAACATCTTAGCAGGATGCTGCCTTCAGCCGCTCGGCCACGCCTCCAAGGCACGTTTCCCATCTTACTATCGAATCAAGGTTGATTCAAGCAAGTGTACTAGACATAACTCAGATTTCTTTGATTTTTAAGGGTTTCCGGCATATACTAACGAACTATGATGGAAGTAAGTAAAAACAAGCGTCCCCCGATTGTGGTCGTGATGGGTCACGTCGATCATGGCAAGACTACGCTCTTGGACTATATCCGAAAATCGACGGTGGCGAGCCGTGAGGCTGGCGGGATTACGCAGTCGATCGGGGCCTATGAAATCGTTCACTCTTCGACGGGTTCGACAAATTCACCGCAGGCAAGCTCAGGGCAAGCCGAAAAAATTACTTTTATTGACACGCCCGGCCACGAGGCTTTTTCCAAGATGCGGACGCGCGGGGCGAATATCGCGGACATCGCTCTGCTCGTCGTCGCCGCCGATGATGGCGTCCAACCGCAAACCAAAGAAGCTTTTCAGATTATTCAGAAAGAGAAAGTACCGTTCATTGTGGTTATTAATAAAATCGATCGGGGCAATATTGATTTAAATCGGGTCAAAAATGATTTGGCGGTCGCGGGCGTTATGCTGGAAGGTTCCGGCGGCACGGTTCCCTGTCAGGCGGTCTCGGCCAAAACCGGTGAAGGCGTGCCTGAGCTTTTGGATTTGATTTTGCTGAATGCCGAGGTTGAAAATTTGACCTACCAAAAAGACGCTCCGGGGAAAGGCTATGTCCTGGAAGCGCATATGGACAACCGGCGGGGTATCGCGGCTTCTATTATTATGAAAGACGGCGTGTTACGAGTCGGCGATTTTATTCGGGCGGGGCTCGTTTCTGGCAAAGTGCGGACGATTGAAGACTTTTTGCGGGCGTCCGTACAGGAAGTCCAGCCCTCGTCTCCCGCCTTAGTGCTTGGCTTTGAAGCGTTGCCGAAAGTCGGCGATGAATTCATTGCTCAGCGCGGAACGCCGTTCGCGGAAGCCGAGAAAGCGGCCGCGAAGTCCGCGCCGATTCCGCAAATCAAAAACGACGATACGACAATTTATTTAATCCTGAAGGCCGATGTCGGAGGCTCGATTGAAGTCCTCTCGGAAATTATCAAAGCTTTGCCGCGTCCCGAGGAGACGAAGATTATTGTTGTCGACGAGTCGGTCGGCGATATCTCCGAGAGCGACGCCAAACTCGCGATTTCCACCAAAGCGGTTTTAGTTGGTTTCCGGGTGAAGATCGCTAAGGGTGCCGAGAACTTAATCAGAGCCCACAATCTTAAAGTCGTTCGTTCCGAAATTGTCTACGAGCTTATCCGGTTTATCGAAGAAGAAATTATAAAGCTAAAAAAGAATGTCGTGAAGGGCGATCTCGAAATTCTGGCGGTTTTTGGTCAGAAGGGTCCGAAGGCGCAAATTGTCGGAGGGCGTGTCGTCCTGGGCACCGTTCCGAACCGGTCGGCGGTCGAAATTCATCGCCGTGACGCCCAAGTGGGCGAAGGCAAGATTCAGAATACGCAAAAAGACCGGCACGATGTCGCGGCGCTTGAAGCCGGCGAAGGCGGTCTACTAATTGATTCGGAGACTCCGATTAAGGTCGGCGACCATCTTATTGTACGATAGGGATATGAACTTTCGTCCGGAGCGAGCCGGCAGTCTCCTGCGTGAAGAGCTCGCCAAAATTATTCTGCGGGAAATCGAGGTGCCGGGAGCGGTTATTACCTTGACTGAGTTTGAGGTGAGCAAAGACTTAACCGAGTCCAAGGTCAAAATCAGCGTCCTGCCTTCCGATAAATCCGAAGCGGCGCTGAAAATCTTGGAAGCGCGGCTTCCCTATCTCCGGTTTCTCTTGATGAAGCAGGTTCATATTAAGCCGATGCCCCGGTTGGTCTTTATGATTGATCATGGTCCGGAGCGGGCCGCCGGTATTGAAAAAGCCTTGCTCAAGGATAATAATAGGTAACGAAGTTGGCACGGTACCCAAGTGGCTAAGGGAGCAGTCTGCAAAACTGCGATTCGCGGGTTCGATTCCCGCCCGTGCCTCCGCCAATTTTTTGCCCGTTAAAGCAGGGCCAAAAAATTTGGCCTCACCTCAATTGGTGTGAGGGCCCGGGTGGCGGAATTGGTATACGCACAGCACTTAAGATGCTGCGCCGCAAGGCATGTGGGTCCGAGTCCCACCCCGGGCACGAACTTCGTTTTGGTCAACCGCGCACGCCTGCGCACGCCGAGCGGAGAGGGTTCCTCCCCACAAAACCAGTGGGCGGCGCTTTGCGCCGCCGCCGAATTTCGTGCCAGTGAAACTGGCGCGCCGCACTTTGTTAAAATTCTTGGTTTAGAAAAGTTTAAAATGATGCCCTGTAAAAAATAGGGTGAGAATGACGGTACCGAGTATCGTAAACACTAAAAGAGAGACGAGTGTCTTCTTAAGCCGATCGTTGCGGTATTTATGGGGTGACAAATATAATACTATAGTGGCAATCGCATACAGCAGTACGGAAAAAATACTTTTTGACGTCCAGTGGTGACCGGAAAAATTCTTCAACCAATCCTTTAGCGGTACTGATAATTCCGCCCAGATGGTAATAACCACGACAAAAATAATGGTAAGGATTGCCGCGTACGCCGATGAGATGATTAATTTTGGTTTATTCATAAAGATACATCAGTTGATTGCTCCCCAGCGAACCGTGGCGGAGATTATAAATCCCATTGCGCCGATGAGAAGTCCGAGCACGGCAACAGTACCGGCAAGCCATAAAGCAAGACGACGAAGCTTAAGCCGATCCAGATCCTCTCTTTCAAGCAAGGTAATAAATAATACGGTCATCGCGAGTGGAATGATGAAGAGGAAAATATGTTCCTTGGTCTCCATGATGATATTGTGCACCCACGGCGCGACACCGCTTTTGATTATTGGCTTCACAAGCGTTCCGTAATAAGCGACATAGTAGTAGCCGCCAGCAAGCCAGCTCGCGATGAAAGCGGTAACGCCTATGGCCGCAGTGATAACTATACTTTTCCGCGAGCCTCCATCGCCTTTTAGTTTTCCTAACAGCCACAAAAACGCATCAATGCCAATAATGCCAAATCCGAGATGGAGACCGATAAGAACGGGTTTGCTTTGTAGTATGGCGACAATATCCATAGGAATAGTTACAAGTTTTATACTGTCGTTATCCTTCTGAATCGAGCATTCTCTCAATCATCATTCTTAACACTTGAAAAAATATCTTTCTGTTCTGCTCCCGATACTTCAAGTACTGCCCACGCGCCCTTATTCATTCGGGCAAGTGCATGGTCGACGAGCAAAAACTTTCCTGGGACATCGACAGTAAATTCAACAATACTTGATCCTCCGGGTAGCACAAGGGCTGTTTGGGTATTTTTTTCTATTGCCGACCCCTCTCCGATCGCTCCGTTCGGATGTACTTGGTCGAAGATTTCTCCGATGACATGAAAAGATGAAATGAGATTAACCCCGCCATTGCCAACATACATACGAATTCTGTCTCCCACTTTCGCATGCATTCTAGGCATGTTTTCGACACGGCCGTTAAATACAACATAATTAGGGATACCATCCAAAAGCGCCTGGGAGTCAAAGGGGACAAGACCCTTTTTCCCCAGCTGGCCAAGGGTATAATATTCGCCTTGGGTAACATAAAATTCTTTATCTACCTTTGGCAGTGCCAGTTTTTCATCCTTTGGATCAACCATGATAAGTCCGTACTGACCATGTGAATTGTGGGTACTGACATTGGGTGTTGCACAATGATACACATACAGTCCAGGATGAAGTGCTTTCCATCGAAAAATTTTTGTTTCGCCGGGGGCTACATTCGTAAGCGTCGCGCCACCGCCGGGCCCGGTGACCGCGTGCAGATCAATATTGTGATTATGTAAACTTGTTTTGTCGTTTGTCAGAGAAAGCTCAATCGTGTCGCCCTCTCTTACGCGGAGCATCGGCCCAGGAATCTGCTTATTGTACGTCCAAAAATTAAAGTAAATACTCGGAGCAATTTCTGAAACAACCTCTTGCGCCGTCAAACTAATACGCACCACACCATCGACATCGGGCGACTGGGGCTCGCGTGGCACGACGTTAGGATCGGCTCCAATATCATCGACTTTTTCAAAATTATCTTTGTTGAGAAAGAATTGTACTATCTTCCCAAACGGAAGGGCGGCAGATACTCCTCCGGGAGCATGGGAACGCATAAATGCCGGCATGGCAAAATCAGGCGGATAGGTACGATTGGCGATAAGTCTAATAAAAAGCGCCAACACAACAAAGATGGCGGGAATGTAAATCCTCGGCTTCTTAATCAGGGTATGGAGGGTGGTATATTTTGCGAGGCGCAGGAAAAGCACGACGAAAGCCACTAATCCAATAATCCAAGCCACTATTTCAAATAGTAAGTAGATAAACATACAGGTGTATCATACCTTAAATATGCCCTCAGAAAAATAAAGTTTTAACCCAAATCTTTTTTCCCCGATTTCATCTAAATATTTCATTTAGTTATGAAATCGAGTCCCGATTCGGTTCCCGATAATATAATCGGGATCACCGAATCGAGGATCCTCGAGAAATATAAAAATCAAAGATTTTTTATTTCTCGGAACTTGTCTTCGAACTCCTTCTTATCGATCTCGCCTTTAGCGTATCGTTCTTTCAAAATTTCAAGTGCAGATTTTTCGTGATTGGGCGTGCCGCGCGATTGACTCGTCAGCCACTTAATAAGCGTCACAATGCCTACGATTATCAAGACCCACCAGAGAATCATAAAAATCAAGCTGAAGACGCCAAAAGACCCAAATCCAAAATTCATCATAGAATTGTTTCCTTGATTAAATCCTGTGGGAGACGACCTGTCCTGAGCACCGTTGAAGGACCATCCTCCCATCATCATTTGCATCATTGGCACAAAGCCAGTTCCTTGCGACGGAAACGCGGCGGAAGTGTCGCAACCGCTCAAACGCTTGCCCATAACCACATGCATTTGCTCCTCGCCTTTTTCGCCCATCATCTGAATCATCATATTATTCATTGCCTCGTGGGACGAACCCATCATTTGACCCATAAAATATTCGCCGAGCGTTCCGAAATTGTCATCGGATAAATCCTTGCAAGCGAGCGTTTTGGCTTGTCCCGACTCCGTCGAGGATCCTCGATCTTGTGATCGGGAGAGTTTTTCCCAAACCACTTTTCCTTCGGCTTCTTCACGGGCGGTATGGCCGTCTGAAACAGTTGCAGTATCCCCCATCCCTTCGACTCCGCTCAGGGCAGGCATCCCTTGAGCGAAAACAATACCGCTAGTAAAAAGCGTAAATACTACCATGCCGATTGCGCTGAAAATAATTTTTTTCATATATTAACCTTACTGTTCCGCAGAAGGTCGCTGAAAAGCGAAATAATAATAAATAATAAAGGATAGAACTCCGATATGCTCAATAAATTCTGTTATGCCACCGCCTAGAGTTACATAAATAACAGCAGTCATCCAAAGCGCCGCCCAGATAGCAATAGTTTTGCGCCAACGCCCGGAAAGAATGAGTAAGAAAAGAAGGGCATCATTAATGCTAATGATATAAATCCAAATTTGGGGATTGGCAATCGCGGAAGCAAGCGGATTATTTTTCAATAATTCCAAAAATTCATCTGGCGAGAACCAAGCCGTCAATGAATTCAGGAGAAAAACAATTGAGAGCCCAAAGCGGAAAAAAAAATCTAACGAGGATGGTTTAAGAAATAAGTTTTTCATGGTTCGACGGGTTCGACAAGCTCACTACAAGTATTAGCCAAAAACTAAAACCTTATCCGAGTTCTCGACCATTTTGAGCACATCGGACAAATATGCCGCTTATGTCATTAAAAAACAAGCTTTTTGACCCAGTTTGGGACTTTGGTCTTTCTAATCTTATCATATTGAGGGGTATAAGGTCTAAGATTGGCGTGCCGCTAACTATATCAAGCCCTTTGACTTCTATCCTATTTCCTTTTCTAGATAATAATTTAACAGTTGATATAGCAATACGGTTTGGTCTCTGGGGACAGCGACAGGCAAAAATGCCGATAAACGGCACATCTCCCCTTCCCTGGGGATAATGTTTCAAATGACACTCTTTTTCCTTATTCATCCAATAAACCACAATAACGTGTGAGTAATCTTCAATACCATCTAAACCGTCTGTATAAGTCTTATCAACCATAATTTCAGTTACCACGTCTTTCCAGCCAGGAAGCATTGGTTTTACAACATTATTTTTTGCTTTTCCTAATGGCTTGAGTGTAATTGTTCCGTCCTTGTTTATTTTATCAAGAAAGTTACAAAAAATTGTTTTCATAGTATGTCTTTAATGTTCAATTTCGACCTCTCATTCATTAAAAAAATTTCCACTTGATGACCGGCTTTGAGCGCGGTAATGCCGAGCCGGAGAGTATTCCACGCGTGTTCTGGCTTATTGGATTGTAAGATGATGCCAAGTTTCATAAAATTATTTTAAAATTTTCCTAGTAATTTGCCGTCAGCCTCCAGTTGTTCTTTAAGAGCATATCTCAAAGCATCATAGGCCACAAGAATTTTAGGATTGGCGAGAGAATATAGAATCGCGACACCGGCCCGCCGAGTTGTAACGATATTTTGCTGACGCATTAAACTCAAGTGTTGAGAAACATTGGCTTTAGTAATACCAAGTTTTTCAGCCATTTCAGAAACACCTATTTCTTTCTCATCACGAAGTAAATCAATGATTTCCAGTCTCTTGGGATGAGAGAGGGTTTTGCACACCTTGGCGTGGAGTTCAAAAATTCTTTTTTCCAGATGGTTTTTATCAGTCATAATTATCTATTTGCAGAGTTTCGCATATATGATATATTGTAAGTATATGAAATTAAAGATTTCCTGTCAAATTTTTATGCGGCGCGTTTCGCAAAGCGAAATACGAAATTCGGCGGCGGCGGAAAGGCGAGGGCGGGCCCCGAAGGATCCCGCCTTGGCGGGACCAACGGGGTAAACAAAATTCTTTCTTTTTGCTTGCCCCGTAGCAAGCCGAAGGCTTTGCTATGGGGCCCGCCCGAGCGTTCAGTTTCTGCCTTCCCGCCAACGGCGGGAGCAATCAGTCAGGAGTTTCGTTCAAAAAATATTCGAGCAGAATTGTATAATTCCACATTGACAGAATCATTAAAACAACTTATTATTAGAATATTCCTAAGTTGGAACTTAGGGCCTGGCTACGAAGGTCTCGTAGCGATCGTACATTTTTGAGGTGTGCCATGGACGAGGTTCGTAAGGGTCAGCTTGCCTGTATGGTGTTGAAGTACAAGCTTCGGAAGGACGGCATTCGACTCACGCCGGCACTCCAGAGAGAAATCGCGAACGGGGCTAAGAGCCTCGGTATCTCCAAGGATGAGGCCATAGAGTTCTTGGAGATTATCATCCGCGAGCTCGTTGACGAAACCTTTGCTACGTCCAAGCAAAGCTAGTTCTATGCTTCAATAGGACGACTGGGTTGAACTTTTTTAAAAGAGTTCCTAAAAGGGTAATTGACCTCTCCGTTTATAGCGGACAAGGCAGAATAAGAACCCATCCCCTCGTTCTGAGGAGTAGCTACAACCGCACCGTTCTTACGGATGGTGCGGCTTTTTTTATCTCCTCCTCCCGTGAAACGTTTTATGAATTTCTTTAAGTTTTTTGTTCGTGATGTGAGTGTAGATTTGGGTCGTCGAAATATTCGAATGGCCTAAAAGTTCCTGGACGGAACGGAGGTCGGCGCCGTTCATTAATAAATCGGTCGCGAACTGATGGCGCAGGCTGTGCGGGGTAACTTTTTTCCCGACAATACCGGCTTTGCGAGTGTAAAAATTAATCATTCGTTGCACGGCCCGGGGCGTGATCCGTCCGATCACCTGTCCGGTTTTACCGAGGCTCACAAAAAGGGCCTTGTCGACGTCGGCGCGTTTTTTTATGTAGTCGCCAATTACTTGTTTGGCCGTTTCAGACAAGAAGACGATTCGCAGTTTTTCGCCTTTGCCTCTGATCGTAAGATCGCCTTTTTTGAAATCAAGATAGCGGCTCAAGGCGCAGAGTTCGGAGAGTCGGAGCCCGGTTGAAAAAAAAGTTTCCAAAATTGCTTTGTCGCGCAACGCGCGCAGACTCTCCCCTGTCGGGGCCTCGAGCAATCGTTCCAGGTCGCTATATTCGAGGATTTCAATTTGTCGGGTCGGGAGGTGCGGTAGTTCGATTTTGTCCGGCGAGAGGGCCGGCACGTCTTTTTTAATCAGGTATTTCAGGAAATTGCGGATCGCGATCGCGTAATAGCTTTGGGTATTTTTTTTTAGGTCGTGACCGGCGAAATTTTTATTCCGCGCCAGTTTGAGTCGAAAGGAACGGATTTGCTCGGCAGTGATGTCCGTTATCTTATTAATTTTCCCGAAGCCAAAGAAGCGCCGCAGATATCGTTCGTAGGCCGCTCGCGTGCGCCGCGAGCGGTTCTTCTCGATTTCCAAGTAATCAAGATACTCTTTGAGCAATATTTCCGCTTGACTCGTCATTAGCCTTAGTATAGAATATTGTGCGACGGGAAGACAATTTCTTTTCCGCTTTCACTATTTTCCATTTTTATTTATACTTGAGAGTACATAATTAAAATAAATATATGAAACTATTGTATAAAAATATCATTTGGGCCGTTACCACGCTGATTGTTTTAGCGCTTTTATTTTCAGCTTTCGTTGAACCGACGAAAGAGGCGCAGACGTTGACGATTGATCAGTTGGTTCAGAAGATTAACCAGACGGCAGTGACGAAGATTGCTGTTCAAGGCAATGACCTAGTGATTGATCTGAAAGACGGCACCAAGGCCACGGCCCGCAAAGAGAACGAGCTAGGCTTGAGCGAGACCCTAAAAAATTACGGTGTCGAGCCAGCGGCCCTCCGCTCAGTCGCCCTCGAAGTTCAGGACCCTTCCGGCTTCCGTTTTTGGGTCAGTATTCTCGTGCCGACGCTCTTGCCGGTTATTTTCATTATCGGAATCTTTTGGTTTGTGTTCCGCCAAGCAAAAACCGGAGCTTCGCAAGCTTTTAATTTCGGCCGGGCGAATATCCGTCCGTTCGCGCCGTTTAAAGACCGGATTACCTTTAAGGACGTCGCCGGTTTGAAAGAGGCCAAGGAAGAATTGGAAGAAGTCGTTGATTTTTTAAAAAATCCGAAAAAGTTTCTGGATTTAGGAGCACGGATTCCGCGCGGCGTGCTTTTGATGGGATCGCCTGGAACCGGCAAGACGTTATTGGCTCGGGCGGTGGCTGGCGAGAGCGGTGTTCCCTTCTTTCATATTTCCGCCTCCGAATTCGTGGAAATGTTTGTCGGCGTCGGAGCGGCGAGAACTCGCGACGCCTTCGCGACCGCCAAGCGCGCGGCTCCCTCGATACTTTTTATCGACGAGATTGATGCCGTTGGCCGTGAGCGCGGCGCCGGTTTGGGCGGTGGTCACGACGAGCGCGAACAGACTTTGAATCAAATTTTGGTTGAGATGGATGGTTTTGAGCGTGAGACCAAAGTGATTGTACTCGCGGCCACTAATCGGCCGGATGTCTTGGATTCGGCCTTGCTTCGTCCTGGCCGTTTTGATCGGCGGGTACTGCTCGACTTACCGGACTTGAAAGATCGAGAGGAAATTTTAAAAATCCACGCGCGGAACAAGCCTTTCGGTAGTGATATAGAATTGAAGACGATTGCCATTCGAACTCCGGGTTTTTCCGGCGCCGACCTCGCGAATCTTTTAAACGAAGGCGCGATTCTGGCCGCTCGGCAAAACCAGAAAGTGATTATGCAAAACGATCTGTACGACTCAATTGAAAAAGTCCTTCTTGGTCCGGCCCGCCGCGGCCGCATTATTTCCGAGAAAGAAAAGAAGCTGACTGCTTATCACGAAGCCGGACACGCCTTGGTCGCCGCGACGCTTAAAGATTCCGATCCGGTGCATAAAATTTCGATTGTCAGCCGCGGCCGCGCCGGCGGTTACACGATGAAATTGCCGAGCGAAGAAACGCGGCTTCGGACGAGGTCTCAGTTCCTGGCTGATTTGGCAGTAATGATGGGCGGGTACACCGCCGAGCAGGAAGTTTTCGGCGATATTTCAACCGGCGCCTCCAGCGACTTAAAAGAAGCTTCCAGTCTTTCGCGGAAGCTGGTCACTAAATACGGTATGAGTGATCTCGGTCCAATCACGTTCGGCAAGTCGGACGAGATGGTGTTTTTGGGACGGGAAATTTCCGTCGAGAAAGATTATTCGGAGGAAGTGGCCGCCAAGATTGACGGCGAAGTCAGGAAGTTTATTATGCTCGCCTATCAGGCCGCTCAAAAAGTCATCGGCCTTCATAAAAAAGCGCTTGATAAAATAGCCGAGACTTTAATCGAGAAAGAAACGTTGGAGCAGGGAGAATTTTACGACTTACTAAAACCTTTTAAGCTGAAACCACTCGCCGTAGCCTAAATCATTTTTCGCGTTCCCACTCTTGCTTTCTCTGTTTCAAACTACGTACTATATAAGTGGGTTGTTTTTGCGCCCCGCATTTTGGGCGAGTAGCTCAGTGGTAGAGCAAGCGTCTTATAAGCGCTAGGTCGGAGGTCCGATCCCTCCCTCGCCCACAAGTTCATTTGTTTTGGCAGGTAGAGAAATTCCCGATTCCGTAAGAAGTAGAAAAGAATATTTTCATAAGATTCTTTCCAAGAAGTGCCACTCGCTGTTTTCTTGACTTTTACGGCGTAGTGTGCTTTACTTTATCAAGACCTAGGCATGGTGTCTGGGTAGATATCAAACCCGTTCCTTGAAAGGAGGATAGATACGTGGAGCGAATGTATGTATTCCTTCCGTCCGTTCTGATTATCGCCTGTATCGCTGGTGTCGCGTTTCTCTGCGCGAAGCTGTTTATCAAGCGTTTCGGCGACAATTTCAAAAGCGTCGAATGGCACGAGAAGAACCAGTGGAGAGTTGCTTGGACAGTCAGCACGCCGCTCATCAACGTGTGGGCGCCGGCGGTGGAGGAAATCATTTTCCGTGCGCCGCTCATCATCGCCTTTAGTGCAATTTCCTCGTTCGCATGGTACGGAATTTTCGCCTCAAGCGGACTCTTCGCGCTCATCCATTGGTTTGGTAAGAAAATCTGGATGCCGGAGATTCTTTCCGCACGAGAGAAAGACAATCAGGCGTCGGACGACGTAGTGGCAGAGGTGAATCGGCTCCATACGGAAAAAGGGAAGACGATCATAATTCGTAAAGTATTCCATGTCGTTTTTGCTTTTCCTCTCGCGATCTTGGCCGGATACTACGGCATCAAGTACCAGTCTGTCTGGGTGGCCTTTAGCATCCATTTGGTATGGAATCTTTTCATGCCTATCGTGTCTATGCTCTTCACGCTCTTAGTGATGTTCGTTGTCCTTGGCGCCTCGTCTTTGTGGGACAGAGTGAGGTGGAAACGCAGAGGGTTATGGTAACTTACCGATCGTCAAGAAAGACATTTCTTTCGAAGGAAGGTGAGTAGTGATGAAAAGCTGGTTTTTGCAATCAGTCATAGCCATGATTCTTGTGGTTCCAGCGTGGCTCTCGATTACCTTCTACAAGAAAAACTTTCACGTCTCAGCGGAAATTTTTCTTGTCTGGTATTTCGGGGCCGCGGCCGTTGGGATCGTCATCTTCAAGGCGTTTTCCGGCGTCTCGTTGATCGAGTTCTTTCCCGCTCCGTCCTTGGTCATCGGTATGCTCTTGATCGGTTTGACCCTCGGAGCGGCGGCCAATGCCTTGCTCTTTAGCGCGGTTTCGGTCGCGCCGAACCCGGGATTGCCAATCGCGATCTCCGGCACGGCCAGCGTCTGTGTTTTCCTCGTGTCGGTCGTCCTCGGAAGTTTTCTGCCGAAGTATTTTTCCGAAGTTCGGTTCGATTGGCAGGCGTTCGTTGGAGTTCTTCTCGTGGTGTCCGGCATCGCTCTGATAGCGGTCCGGAAGTGAAAGTGAAGCAGTACTCGTCTGAAGCGTCAGGCGAGTTTTTATTTCCCCAAAAATAAAAAGACCCGTTGCTCTAGAAGCATTGGGTCGTCATGTTACTTATTCTTTACTACTCGATTCGCAGTTCTTCCGCTTTCTCACAGGCTAAGGTTTCGAGCGTTAGGATTAGGTCGGCGATATCCGGCGCCGTCATCTCACTAAACGTTGCGATGAGCGAAGGGTAGGGCTTCACGGTTCCGGCGTTTTTCCTGATCAAGAGTTCTGTGTCAGGCGAGATTTCCAGCAGAAGCGCCTCCCTCAATCGTTCTAGGTCTCTGACCTGATCGAAATAGTTTCCCTCTTCGGCCACAAAGAGCTCAAACTCATAAGGCCTTGTCACGACATCCATAAGAACCTTTTCTCCTTTCGGGGGTTCGGTCGATTGATAGCACTGAAGAAAGAAGACGTCCAGCGTACTATTAATAAGTCTTACCTAGATTAGAAAAACTCGCAAGTTAAAACTAAGACTCCCTAGTCTATTTTTAGAAAAAATGTTAGATTAGTTTTTGCTGGCGAGCGGTTTTTTAAAATAGTTATGCATAGTTTATCCACAGGCGCGCTTAGCTCAGTGGCAGAGCGACTCGCTTACACCGAGTAGGTCCGAGGTCCGATCCCTCGAGCGCGCACAGTTTTCAATCAATTATGGCACCGAAGAGCGGTGAAGTGACCAAGGTCATCCTTCGACTTTTCTCAGGATATTTTTACCTTCTATTTATTAGTTTCGGGGCTCTGCCCCGAGGTGGTGAGGCTAAAAATAAATGCAAAACCCCCGGCTCGTGTGGACAATGTTGTCCATTGAGCTCGGGGGTTTGTACTTTATTGTCACCATCTCCTATTTATCGAGTTCCGCAATCCGTCGTAGTAAGCCTGATCGCGGGCTGCCCCTAGATTGTAGGCGTTGCCTTTACGCACGCCACCCAAGTAATAGGCTTCAACTGGGTTGGCGTAGGTCACGCCGACTGGAGCAATGAGGCCCCGGTTTGCGTCTCGGAGTCCATCATAGTACGCCTGGTCTTGGGAGGCGCCCAGCTGGTAGGCGTTGCCTTTACGGACGCCACTCCAGTAACGGTTCTGGACACTCTGATCTCCGACCATCGATTCGAAGCCTGGCGCTACGGGCGCCATCAGCGGTGGGTTGTTGGTCGAGTAGATCTCGACCGGATACCTCGTGTACCCACTGTAATACCGGTATACACTAGGCATCTCACAACCCGTGATGCTGATGAGGAAGAAAACGATGACGATGGAAAAGAGCAAGACGTTGCGGAGGTTCATGGCTAACTCCTTAATCTGGTTTTCTTTCGGTTCGTTCACTATTGCAACAGATCGATTATATCATACCAAAAAGCTTTTGTCAATACCCATAATGCGGCAATTGTGTTGTAGTAATAATCCGGCAATATAAAAAATGCGGCAATAATCGAATTGCCGCATTATTTTATTAGGTGTGAAACAAAAAAATGTTTCACACTAATGTTTTACACTTTTAAGTGTGAAACATCGATTTTCCAAAAAAGTGTGAAACATGCATTAAACCTAGATTTTTTGAAAAGTCTTGTAAGAATTGTTTCACGACCAACAAATTTTACAATAATTAGGGTTTTTGTATAAATTGTTTGCCGGCAAACAATTAATACAAGTTTTCATATTTTATAATGGTTTATGTAAGAATTGTTTCACGACCAACAAATCTTACAGAAGCTAATGATTAAGGTTTCTATAATTAATCAAATATGAAGTTTTTTTCATAAAAACCAGATTTATAAAGTTCGTAAAGAATTTTGAAGCTTTTTTGAACTTCGTTATCTCTCCCAATATTTTCTAGCCAATCAATGAATTGTAAGGATTTATAGCCTCTAAGTTTTTTGTAAAAGAAAGGAATTATAGTATTTTTGAGAGATCCAAGATCTCTAACGACAAGCATGACTTTTCTTCCTCTAATGTAGACCTTATCTCCGTTAGAAGTCTTAATAGTTAAAGATCCTCCTCGGTAGTTATATATTCTATTTTTTATTTTTAAATAATCTCTGATCGCGTATAAAAGTTCCTTATCTCTTTCATTCAACTGAATTGAAAAAGCAGGAGTCTTTTTCTTAGATGTTTTACCGTTTCTAATAAGAGTATTAGAATGAAAAGTGAAACAGCCTTCACCCTCTATAAATCCTCTTATAAATTCGTTAGTTAATTCTCTCATTTTTGTAAAAATTGTTTCACGTTTTACAAAGCTTACAAGGATTATAGTGTTAAACTGTTTAACACTATATAATTATACCATGAATAATAAATCAGTAATTGGTAAACTAGGTGAAGATTTCGCGGTTCAATATCTTAAAGATAAGAAGTATAAGATTATTGATCGGAATTTTTTAAGACCTTACGGAGAAATAGATATTATCGCAATCGATCCTGATGGGATTCTTATTTTTATAGAAGTCAAAGCTTTAAAAGATTATCCGGGAAGAACTTTGAATCCTGAAGATAATCTTACCAAGAGTAAATTAAAAAAACTTCAGAAGACTTGTCTTTTATACGCCGGCGCTCATCAGAATATTTTAAAAGGAGAAAAAGGCTGGAGGATTGATTTGGTAAGTATTGTAATTCCTAACGTATTGACAAACTCTTATGAAAGTTGTATAATAAATTATTGGGAAAATATTCGATAGATGCTTGACTTTTTCCTAAAACTAGTTTTAAATGTTTTTAGTCTCTTGCGTTGATAGTTTTGAGAACTTTTCTTAGGTGCTTCAGTCTCGTTGAAAAAACGGAGGGTTTCGATGGAAAAAGGAAAGAACCGTTTTTCCCCAAGGACTCCAACTTCGGATATGGCGGCGATGTCCATCATGCTTTATAGTCTGCCGCCGCAGGCGCTTACGAAAGTCGACGCCTTCGCGGTTTTCCCCGGTCTCGGAGAAACCTGGCGACTCGTTGACGCAGTGCGTCACTGGGAAGCTTCGAACTCGGCGCGTTTTTTCTTCATTGCCGGACAGGGTCCGAACGAGGTGAGCTGGGAGTCGTGGACGGTTGACCGTTTAGAGCTCGCGCCTTTTTCTCTGCGACGTAGGGAAGGAGTGGTTACGCAACGAACGGCGACTAATACTAAGGACCAGGCAGAGTGGCTCTCGAGGCAGGTGTACGATCACAACGCGAAAAGTCTGGCGTTGTGCGCATCGCCCTTTCACTTGCTCCGCGCCTATTTGACGGTACTCAAGACTTTTCTGGATGCGGAATTGCGCATTCCGTTTCTACCAGCGCCAACCCGCGTGAATCCGAGTTGGACAATTCCGGAAGTTGACGTAAACGCCTGGGCTTTGGTTCCCGGAGAAGTCGAAAGGATCGAAGAGTATCAGGCGAAGGGCTGGATTGCGACCACGGAGGAGTTTCAGTCGTACCTTCAATGGCTCTGGGAGCAAAAGCTTTTGACCGATGCTCTTCGATAGGCCGAGTAGTAAACCTTTTGTCGCGCGACAGGAGGTTTTTTTATTTGCGGTTAGTCGGCAACCGCACATAACCCGTCGAAGCTCTAGAGGGCTGAGCGAAGGTGGGTTTCTTATGTACTCAATTGACAACTCGATTACTCCCATTCTAGAATAAAGGTATTAAGGGTCGCTTCGAGCGACCTCATTTTATAGATAGTCTAGGTATTATGATGGATTTAAAAAATTTGAAGCGGGCGATTGAACAGATCGCCGAAGAAAAGGGGATCGACGCGGAAAAGATTTTGGAAGCGGTTGAGTCGGCAATCGCCGCCGCCTATAAAAAGGAATACGAAAAGAAAAGCGAGCTGATTAAATCGAAGTTCGATTTAAAAACTGGTGCCCTTAAATTCTGGCAGGTTAAAATCATCGCTGACGAGACCACAGTGCGGATGGTGAGTGAGGGTGAAGAAGGAGCTGAGATGAAAGCGGAAACTGTTTCGGAGGAAACCGGTCCGGTCTTGCCACGGTATAATCCCGATCGGCACATTTTGCTTGAAGAAGCGCGGAAGATTAAGGTTGACGCGAAGGCGGGGGACGAGTTGGAATTTCCATTAGATACTCACGATGATTTCGGACGGATTGCCGCCCAGACCGCGAAGCAGGTGATTTTGCAGCGTTTGCGGGAAGCTGAGCGTGATTCGATCTTGAAAGAATTCCAGAATCGTGAAGGAGAAATCGTAAGCGGCGTGATTCAGCGTTTTGATCGAGGCAATATTTTTATTGACTTGGGACGCGCGACCGGTATTATGTTTTACAACGAGGCGATTCCCGGCGAGCACTATCGGCCGGGCGAGCGTCTGCGTTTTTATATCGTCGCCATTCAGCAGGAAACAAAAGTTCCCGGCATCATTCTTTCGCGGTCACATCCGAATTTCGTGAAAAAGTTGTTTGCCTTAGAGGTGCCGGAGATCGCCGACGGCGTAATTGAGATCAAGGCGATTGCCCGCGAGCCGGGAAGCCGAACGAAAGTCGCGGTCGCCTCGAACGCCGAAGGGGTTGATCCCGTTGGTTCCTGTGTCGGACCGCGCGGTACGCGAGTGATGTCGGTCTCGAATGAATTAGGCCAGGAAAAGGTTGATATTATCGAATGGTCGGACGACGTGAGTAAGTTAATCGGCAATGCCCTATCGCCGGCCAAGGTCAAAGAGGTGCAGATTCTGCCTCGACGGGAAGCCAAGGTGTTTATTCCGGAAGACCAATTGAGCTTAGCGATTGGCAAAGGCGGTCAGAATGTCCGTTTGGCGGCGAAACTCACGGGTTGGCGGATTGACGTCCGTTCACAGTCGCATCCGGAAGACGTCCAGCAAGAAGGCGTGGCCGAAGTGGTTCTGGAAGCCGATGCCGCTAAAGAAAAAGTCGAAGAAGACAAAAGTGAATAAATTTTTATGAGTAGTACAATTTACTATGTAATTTTTGGTCCGGTCGTACTCGCGATAGCGTACAGCGGATTTATCATGTCGTGGCTCAAAAAGCAGTCATCAGGCAATGAAAAGATGCGGGAGATTTCTAAAGCGATTGAAATCGGTTCGAACGCCTATTTGCTTCGTCAATCAAAAGCCGTGGGTATCGTGGCCGTGATCGTGGCGTTGTTGATTTGGATTTCGCCTTTAGGTAGCGTTTCCGCGATCGGTTTTTTAATCGGCGCGGCCGCCTCGGCTTTAGCCGGATTTTTGGGTATGCGCGTCGCGGTCAGATCTAATGCAAAAACCGCGGAGAGCGCTCATAAAGGATTAGGCGCGGCGCTTTCTTTGGCTTTCAAAGCTGGGTCAGTCACGGGATTTTTGGTGGTGGCGCTCGGACTGCTTGCCGTCGCCGGATTCTTTTTCGCGACCGGCAGCGATCCGAAGTCTTTAATTAGTTTGGGTTTTGGCGCGAGCTTAATTTCGGTTTTCGCGAGGTTGGGCGGCGGCATTTTTACCAAAGCTGCTGATGTCGGCACTGACTTAGTGGGAAAACTTGAAGCCGGGATTCCCGAAGACGATCCTCGGAATCCGGGCGTGATTGCCGATAATGTCGGTGATAACGTGGGGGACTGCGCCGGCATGGCCGCCGATCTTTTTGAAACCTATGCCGTGACCTTAACCGCCGCCATGCTTTTGGGCGCGGCAACTTTCAAGGGCGGGCAATTGGTATTTCCGCTCGTACTTGGAGGCTTGGCGATTATCGCTTCTTTAATCGGGAGTCTGTTTGTGAAAGTGGGAGCGAATAAGTCGATTATGGGCGCGCTCTATAAAGGATTAACAGTTTCGATTGTTGTCTCAGTCGGTTTATTCTATTGGGCGGCGCATTCTTTTTTCCCTCCTCAATTAGTTGACTCATGCAAGGGGTGGTCGCTATCTACTCCTTGTACGCTAGGAGTTGGTTACGAATCTCCGGCAACTAACATTTTTTTTTCAAGCCTTATCGGTTTAGGGGTAACCATTTTAATGGTCGTGATTACTGATTACTACACGGCGAAAAGATTCCGGCCGGTCAAGTCCATCGCCGAGGCTTCGAAATCCGGTCACGGCACAAATATCATTATCGGGCTTTCGGTCGGGATGGAAGCGACCTTGGCGCCGATTATCGTCATTTCCGCCGGAATTCTCGGCGCGTATCTTTTGTCCGGTCTGTATGGCATCGCGATTGCCGCGACTTCTATGCTTTCAGTGGCTGGAATTATTGTCGCCATCGATTCCTTTGGCCCGATTACTGACAACGCTGGCGGTATTGCCGAGATGAGCGGCGCGCCGGAAAACGTTCGGGAGATTACCGACGCTTTGGACGCGGTCGGGAACACGACTAAAGCCGTGACTAAAGGCTACGCGATTGGTTCGGCCGGACTCGCGGCTTTAGTGCTTTTTGCCGGATACGTTGAACAGTTTGCGCAGGCCGGGAAGTCAATTACGTTTGAATTACAAAATCCGTTGGTGATTGTCGGATTATTTTTAGGCGGCGCGATCCCGTATCTTTTCGCTTCGATCGCAATGAAAGCGGTGGGGGAGGCGGCGGGCGCGATTGTCGAAGAGATTCGACGGCAATTTCGTGAAATTAAAGGAATCCTCGAGGGCACGACTAAGCCGGATTATGCTAGGGCGGTTGATATTGTGACACGCGCGGCGTTAAAGAAAATGGTTGTGCCAGCCTTGATTCCTATTGTTTCGGTTTTGATTGTTGGCTTCGGATTGGGCGCGCAAGCATTGGGCGGATTTTTAATCGGTTCGATTATTTCTGGGTTGTTTATCGGTATCTCAATGACGACTGGCGGCGCGGCTTGGGATAACGCTAAGAAGTATATAGAAGGCGGGCATTTCGGCGGCAAAGGCTCGGACGCCCACAAGGCGGCCGTGACTGGCGACACCGTGGGCGATCCGTATAAAGACACCGCCGGTCCGGCAATTAATCCTTTGATTAAAGTTATTAATATAGTAGCGCTTTTGATCGTGCCATTTTTGCTTAAATAGAAAAAAGCACCCCTCTCTGGAGTGCTTGGTGTCTCGTCTTGGATTCTAGTGAAGCTACGCGTGGCTTTTTGTTTGGCGTCGTCGTTCGGGATTTTTTTTGCCTTTCCCAAAGCTCCGCGTTTTTTCTCTATGAAGTACTGAGTGGCTCCTCGCCCGCAACCTAACTCGAGGGTGCCTTGAAGCATCGAAATGATTGGATATTCCTTGAGATTTTCGACAATCTCTTTGAGCATTGACTCCAGGCAGGTATCGGGATCCTTCCTGGCCAAATCTTGGTTTTCGAAGAATGCAAAGACTTCTTCAAGAAGACGTTGGCACCCTGGAGAAAGAGTTGTTTTCTGTTTTTCTACACTTCGGGCCATGCATTATCTCCTTTCGTGTTTTCAGGCATTTGGACGCGTTTCACTATATTCACGCTAAGATTAGAAAGACTTGTTACCCAGATTTGGTCTTCACGCCGCCCTTTCGCTAGAACCGTCTTCCAGAAATTCCGCACGAGATATCCAAATACAAAGAGCCAGTAATCGTCAATGAACTTTGTCGCTTCTCTCGCGACCAGACCGAAATACTTCTCGGCGAACATTTTCTTATGCTTCAGCCAAGGTTGGTTCGCGGTCAGGAAACGAGCTTTTTCTCCTCGGTCCCAACGGTAGTGCCCGCGTAGCCGGCCTTCTCTGCTTAAAACCCAGAAGAGCATCGCACGCAAAACATCTCTGCAATCTGCTCTTACCGCTTTTTCAAGGAAGGCGCTCTTGAGGCGAAACATGAGGCGGACGACTTGCGTAGTTTCTTCGTCAAGCCGTCCGTCAGCTCCCTTGAAGAATCCGTGAACTTCATAGAGCGACCAGCCTTCAAACGGTAGGCGGAACATGGCAATGCGTGTTCGCGCCTCTTTAATAGTTACTACCTGTTTTGTTCTTTTCTTTGACTGCGTGCGGTCATACTTGTGTGGGTCAAAGAGGCGATGATAGTCTGCCAGTTCCTTGATTAGTCTTTCTAAATTCCCGTCCAGGTATTTTCTTACCATCTTTTCAGAGAGCCCCCACTCTAAGGTTTCGAAAAAATGTTCCTTTCATAAGCAATGCAGGAGAGGGTAGGAATTTTTCACGAAATAAAGTCAAGGTACCAATAAGAAGAATACTATAGAAAATTCTTGTCGTCGAGCGAGTGTACAAATCTATAGTTTTTTCGATAATCTAGTTAGGTAAGTACAATTTGAGAAAAATATCATTTTTTGCTATTATTTCATTCAATTGTTAATGCTGTATGAAATCAACGTTTAAAAAACTTCCCGGATCAAAAATCGCGCTTGAGGTGACCTTGGACAGCAAGGAATTTTTAGAGTATTGGCAGACGACCTATGAGGCTGCGGCGGCGGAGGCGGAGATTAAGGGATTTCGTAAAGGCGCGGCGCCGAAAGAGTTGGTTGATAAAGTGCTCGATAAGGAGAAAATTTTTAACGAAGCCGCGAGAATCGCCATCAAGCGGACGCTCGACGAGGTTGCGAATCAAAATGAGTGGAAGATCATTGATTCGCCGAAAATTGAAATTACCGAAGCCTCGCCCGAAGGCGAGAAGGGCTTGAGTTATAAGGCCGACCTCGTGATTTTTCCCGAAGTGAAACTTGGTAATTACCGGAAAATCGCCGCCGACATTTCGTCGGAGAAAAAAGAAATTAAAGTAGCGACGGAAGAAGTCGAGAAGTCATTCGAGTGGCTCCGAAAGTCGCGGGCGAAAATCGTCCGGGCCGAGCATCCGGCAAGAAAGGGGGACGTGGTAAACGTCGACGTTGAAACGTTGATTGAAGGGAGTGCGAAGCCGAGTAAGGCTAAGGGCGACCAGTTTGTTCTGGGCGAAAGTCATTGGTTGCCGGGTTTTGACACCGAAATCGAAGGCCACAAAAGCGGTGACCAGTTCGAGTTTTCGCTCGCGGCTCCCCAGGGTGGTAAGAAAGTAAATTTTAAAGTGACGCTGAACGGAGTGTTTGATCAGTCGTTGCCGGAGTTAAATGATGAGTTCGCAAAGGGGTTGGGCGAGCAGTTTCAAACGCTTGAAGATGTTCGAAAGAATGTCGTTGAAGGCCTAACATACGAAAAAGAGCAAAAAGAAAAGGAGCGTAGACAGATCAAGATGCTTCAGGAAATCAGCGAGGCTTCGAAAATCGATCTTCCGGAAATTATGGTTGAGAAGCAGCTCGGTCATTTGGTTCAAGAGTTTACTTCATACGCGCCGGAGACCGGCAAGAGTCCCGAGGAGTTGCGTTCTTCCCTCCGCGAACGCGCCGTCCAGGGAGTGAGGAATAATCTGATTATTTATCAGATTGTGAAAGACGAAAGTCTGGAGCCTCAGCCGGAGGAAGTCTTGGAAGAAATCAAGCGGCAAAATCTTGACCGCGAAAAGTATTACGATTATATTTATAGTGCTTTGCAGAATAAAAAGGTCTTTGAGTTTTTGGAGAGTAGTCGCCAATAATGCGAATCGGGTCAAAATAACGCGAATAAATTAAAAATAAAACTTATGGAAGATTCTAAAAAAATGTACAATCAGTATTTGATTCCCACGGTGCTTGAGAAGTCGCAGTACGGCGAGCGAGCCTACGATATTTATTCACGTCTTCTGAAAGAAAGAATTATTTTCTTGGGCGGACCGGTCACCGATGGTTTGGCCAATGTGATTATCGCCCAGCTTTTATTTTTAGAGTACGAAGATCCCAAAAAAGAAATCAAGATATACATTAATACTCCTGGGGGATCGGTGACGGCCGGACTCGCGATTTACGATGCGATCCAGTACGTGAAGCCCGACGTCTCGACGATTTGCGTAGGAATGGCCGCTTCAATGGGAGCGGTCTTACTTGCTTCCGGCACGAAGGGTAAACGCATGGCGCTTCCTAACGCGGAGATTTTGATTCACCAGGTGATGGGCGCGGCTGAAGGTCAGGCGGTGCAAGTCGAGATTACCGCTCGTCAGATCGTCAAGATTAAAGACAAATTGAACCAAATTTTAGCCAAGCATACCGGTCAGAGCGTGTCTAAAGTAGAGAAAGACACTGACCGTGATTTCTATATGACCGCGGCGGAAGCTAAGGAGTATGGTTTGATTGACGAGGTGATTAAGAACAAAAGATAGGTTTCATTCGCGTTATTTCGTCTTAATTCGCATTATTCGCGATTACTCCAGAAGTTCGCCTTCTTCGTTTTTTTTCTTTATTATAGAACTATGGCAAAAATCATTACTGATCCAAAAAAGATTGATGAACTTTTAACCCGAGGCGTGGAAGAAGTAATCGTGAAAGACCATTTGCGGGAAGCGTTGTTTTCCGGGAAGCAGCTTCGGGTGAAACTTGGGATTGATCCGACGAGTCCGGCGATTCACTTAGGACGGGCAGTGGTTTTACGGAAACTCCGAGCATTTCAGGAACTAGGCCATCTAGTCATCTTTATCGTCGGTGATTTTACGGGAGTGATTGGCGATACCTCCGACAAAGAATCCGAGCGGCCGATGCTCACCGAGGCGGAGATCGAGAAAAATATGAAAACGTACTTTTCCCAAGCATTCAAAATTTTAGATGAGAAAAAGACCGAAGTGCATTATAACTCTGAATGGCTCTCAAAATTAGGTTTTCATGAAGTCGCGAAACTAGCCGATCTTTTTGGTTTGCATGAATTCGAGGCGCGTGAGAATGTCGCACGGCGGATGAAAGCGGGGAAAAGGGTTTCGCTTAGAGAGGTCTTGTATCCTTTAATGCAAGGTTATGATTCAGTGGCCATTAAAGCCGATGTGGAAATTGGCGGGACTGATCAAAAGTTCAATATGTTATCTGGGAGGGTGATTCAGCCGACGTATAATCTTAAACCGCAGGATATTATTACTATGCAGCTTTTAGAAGGTACTGATGGCCGGAAAATGTCGTCCTCCTGGGGCAACGTGATTAAAATTACCGACGAAGCGAACGAGATGTTTGGGAAGATTATGTCGGTTGGCGACGATTTTATTCGTAAGTATTTCTTGCTTGCGACCGATCTGCCGCAGTCGGAAATCGAAGAGGTAATGGAACTTTCTCCGCGTGACGCGAAGCTGAAACTTGGTGAAGAAATTGTCGCTTTGTACCACGGTAAAAAAGCTGGCAACGGCGCGCGGGAAGAATTTATCAAAGTTTTTTCCGAAAAAGCTAAGCCTGATGAAATCCCGACGGTCAAAATTTCCGAGAAAGAATTATCGTTAGCCGATTTATTGGTTGCGGCAAAACTCGTTAAGAGTAAAAGCGAGGCGCGACGGTTAATCGAGCAGGGCGGTGTGAAGGTCAACGATGAAAAGAAAACCGACCCGAATGAATTAATCCAAACCCACGGCGCGCTTATCCAAGTTGGCCCGAGGAGGTTTGTGAGAGTGATCTCTGTGTTATTCCCGCTTTTACTTGACAAATAGATACAATCTTGCTATACTCAAAAAGTTCTTTAATAGTCAGGAAATAAGCTACTTTTCTAGGGTTGGTTATACCGTTTAGCATAGGATGACTCAAGTCTTCTGTTAAGCGGTATAACTAACCGGTTTTTTCTTGAAACTCTCGCATGGTGTGGGAGATAAGGAAAGGCCACAGACAGGAGGAACGCCATGGCTAAGCGTGGTACTGCCTCGACTCTCTCGACCGACCAGTTCGCCGAATTCGCTGCCGCCGTTGTCCGAAACCTGCCCCGTGATCTCGACCCCGAGCGTGTGTAGGGCTGGATCGAGGACGGCAACTCGCTTGCCGAGCTTCTCTCCGCCGCGTTTAACGGGACGGAGGAGGCGAAGCCGAAACAGCCGCCCTCTCTGCGCCCAACCTTCACGATCACGACGACGGGGAAGAAGGCCTCGACATTGGTCGAGACAGCCAAGTACGACTGGGCGAACGACACCATTACGGACCAGCGGTTCTCGATCAAGGAGCATGCCCTCGTGAAGCGCGCGCTCGAGTACGTGGAGTTCGACCACGATTCGACGAGCGAGGAGATCTTGGCCGAGTTCGTCCGCCTCGGTCTCACGCGTCCGACTCACGAGGACGCGCTCCAGTTTGGAGTCGAACACAAGGAGGAGCAGAGGAAGCGACGGATCGTTTTCCTCCATGAACCGGTGCAGGGCCCCTTCGGCCATCGCCGTGTCCTCGTCTTGGACGGGAGTGACGACAGGCGGCACCTGGACTTGGACGCCTTCGGCTACGGGTGGTTTCGTTACGACGTCTTCGCCGGAGTCCGCGAGCCCCAGCAGTAGAGCGAAGCTCACTGCGGGGCGAGGTAGCTTCTTTCAGCACTTGGGTTTTGGCTTGCCCGCCGAAGCCTTCGGCGGAGGCGGGAATCCTTAGACCTTAAAAACCTTTGGATTCTTAAACCCTTAGCCCTTTACACATGAGGAGGAAACACAAATGTCCCCGTACAAGAGAAATCTTGTCCGGGGACTTATTTATTTCAAAATGTGTTTGATTTTTGGCGTTCGTTCGTTATACTGACTGTATGAAGCAACAATTCACCGCCGTCTATAAAAAAGCAGGGAAGTGGTACGTAGGCTGGATTGAAGAAATTCCGGGCGTGAATACTCAAGGAAAAACACTCAAGGAACTGAAAGAAAATTTGAAAGAAGCACTGTTTTTGGTGCTTGAAACGAATCGGCTTCTCGCACGCCGTGGGATCAAAGATAAGTCTGTGACCCGTGAACCGATTACTGTTTCACGCTAAATGAAGCGGAATGACTTTATAAAACATCTTCTTAAGGCGCGTTGTGTTTTTATCCGTGAGGGTGGAAGACATAGCATCTTTTTTAATCCATTCACGAAACGAGTTTCGGCGGTGCCACGACACAACGAAATCAGTTCATTCCTTGCGAGGAAAATTTGCCGGGATCTAGGCATTCAGGAAATTGATAAGCGATAGTTTTGACCACCACCTGGCGCGGAGAGCCGGGAGCCACACTGGTGAATATTTGAGGAAGGTCTTGTTACCAGCTTCAAGCCGGAACTGAACGCGCTCTATGGTTACCGCTATGACCAGCCTTCCGTGTCGTTTTATGAGGGAGTGGAGGGGGTGAAAAATGTGCTTTTGGACACGCTCGAGACGCCGCAGGTGACGGAAATTCTCTCGTATACCTCGGCTGATTATCTCGCGATTGGCTTTGACGAGGACTTTTTGGAACGGTATTGGCAAAAACGGGTGAGTTTGAAAATTCCCTCGCGGGGGATTATGCCGGACACGCCCGCGGCTCGAAGTCTTTTTAATGAGGAGAAAAACCGGAAAAAGCTGCGGCGGCTGAAATTTGTGCCCGCGGACAAGGCGGGTTTTACGAACGAAGTCGATATCTACGGCGACCGAGTTTCTTTTATTTCTCTCGACAAAGAAAATCTCTACGGCGTCGTCATTAAGAGCAAGAGTATTGCCGAGACGCAACGGAATATTTACGAGTTGCTGTGGGGGTTGTTGTGAGCGTTTTCCAATTTGCGAAGTCTAACTTCGCCAATTTTTTATAGATAAAAGGCCAAGTTTGACTTGGCTACCTCGTAAACTCAACTCCGCTACGCGAAGCCGATTTTGACTCGGTGAGCGGGTAACGGGAATCGAACCCGTGTTTTCAGGTTGGAAACCTGACATAATACCATTATATGATACCCGCTGATTTGCCTTTTGGGCTTGCCGGGCAGTAGAAATTTGAAATTTCACTTCCCGACCTCGCTAGGGAACGAAACTCGATCTAGCTTGATTATTATCATACTTTTTTCTACAATAATTTCAACTAGTGTCATGAAAAAGATTCTGAAACGGATGTGGTGGTTGCCGCTCTTGGGCGGCATTATCTATTTTGCGGGCTATCTCGTGGTTTTGAAATTGGCCGAGAAATCGGTGCCGCCGGAGTTTTCAGAAGCCCGGATTAACGGCGCGCGCTTAGCCGAAGAGATTGTCGCGACTTCAGCCTACTCGTCCCAGAACTTGGAGAAGATTTCTCGTTACGACGCTCAGGGGGATTTCTCCGAAGCTTTGATTTTGATCTCCCAGGAAGTCGTGAAGAACCGCGACGTCCGGGAAAAAGCCATTCAGTTGTCTTCCGAGCTTGAACATATGGCGGTTTTGATTCCGGATATCAAGCCGGCCGCGGCTCGGGAGATCGCGACTGAAGCTTTGACCTCCGAAATCGCGCTCGTCAGCCATCTAATTTCCTATAACGATCTATTTTCCAGATTATTCGAGCTCTTGCGCGATAAATTTGAAGGCCGGCGTTCCGGTAACCCGGATGGCGAGGTCACGAGTTTTATAATCAAGATTAACGAAGAGGCGCGAGCCATCAACGATTTTAATTCTAAATCCTCGACCGCCCTCGCAGAATTTGATAAAATCTTTTCTTCGAAGTAAAATTCCTAGATACCGGGGTGTCGTATAATGGTAGTACGCTTGCTTTGGGAGCATGTAGCCCGGGTTCGATTCCCGGCACCCCGACGGACAGTAAAAATATGAAATCATTAGGCGCAAAAGTTGTTACGTTTAAGGAGTTCGAAAAACTCCGGCCGAAGCTTGGGAAAATCGTGGCGACCTCCGGCGGGTACGATCCGATTCATCCGGGGCATATCAGCTGTATCATTGATAGTAAACAGCATGGTGATACGCTTGTGGTAATCGTGAACGGCGATTCGTTTCTTAAGGCCAAGAAAGGCAAGCCGTTTCAAGACTTGAAGACCCGCGCGGCGATCGTGAGCGCTATCCGGGGCGTGGATTACGTCATTCCTTTTGAGATTAAAAATGATCAGACGGTCGTAAAGGCGCTTGAACGGATTAAGCCGCACGTCTTTACCAAGGGCGGCGACCGGAAAGATTTGGCTTCTATTCCGGAATGGGGCGTCTGTCAGGCCTTGAATATTCAGATTATCTCCGGAGTCGGGATGGGTAAGCACTGGTCAAGCAGTTGGTTTCTGAGTGACTGGGTGGAACACATGAAGAAAACGGCGAAGAAGATCGGGAAAAAGAAATAATCGAGAACCCTATGAATATAGTGATTACCGGCGGCGCCGGTTTTATCGGCAGTCATCTCGCGGAGTATCTCTTGGGGCAGGGTCATACGGTGACTGTGGTTGATAATTTATTTACCGGTAGTGAAGATAATCTTCGCGGATTTGCCTCCAATAAAAAGTTCCGCTTTATTAAGCACGATATTATCGAGCCTCTGCGTCTGGATCACGAGAAGATAGATCAGATTTATAATTTGGCCTGTCCGGCCTCTCCGGTGCATTATCAAATGAACGCCGTCCGGACGATTAAGGCCAATACGATTGGCGTGATTAACGTTTTGGGTTTGGCTAAGAAACACCAGGCGCGGATTTTGCAGGCTTCAACGTCGGAAATCTACGGCGACCCTTTGGAGCATCCGCAGAAAGAAAGTTATTGCGGGAACGTGAATACGATCGGGCCGCGGGCGTGTTACGACGAGGGGAAGCGAGTCGCGGAAACGCTTTTTTTTGATTACCACCGAATGAATAAAGTTGATATCCGGATTGCCCGGATTTTTAACACCTACGGCCCAAGGATGAGCAAGGACGATGGCCGGGTTATTTCTAATTTTGTGGTCCAGGCCTTGAAAGGGGACGACCTCACGATTTACGGCGACGGCTCACAGACTCGATCTTTCTGTTACGTGAGCGATATGGTCGAGGGATTGGTGAGTTTGATGAATAAAGAAGATTTTATGGGGCCGGTGAATCTCGGAAACCCGATCGAGCTTTCGGTTTTGGAGATCGCGAAGAAAATCATTATGCTCACAGGTTCAAAGTCAAAGATAGTCGATAAACCCTTGCCAGTTGACGATCCGCGTCAGCGCCGGCCGGATATTACGCTCGCGAGCAAAGAACTCGGCTGGAGGCCGACGGTGGCGCTCGAAGATGGATTGAGAAGCACTATTAATTATTTTAAGACGAAAGTATAATACTTTTGTCGTGCGGGGCTTTCTCCGCCTTCACGAGACACCGTCCCCGTAGTTCAATGGATAGAACGATTCCCTTCTAAGGAGTAGATCGAGGTCCGATTCCTCGCGGGGACACAAGTTTTGGCGGAAGTAGGGCGTTGATCTTGGTTCCCCGCCAGAGGCGGGCAGGGATTCCTACCGAGGGGACAAGATAAAAACCCACCAGAAATGAGGGTTTTCATGCCCTTGACTTTTATTAGAAAATATACTATACTTATAAAGTTATCAGAATCGTGAAGAACTGATAATCTTTGCGGTAATTTCACCGTAGAGAAAACAGTACCTTAAGGAGGTGGAGGATGTTCATTTTCTACTGGATCGTTGGATCGATCATGGGGTCTTTACTGAACGGTATGGTGCTGAAGCTGTTGTGGGGCTGGTTCGTGGTTTCTGCCATCGGTTTTCCGGTGATCTCGTTGGTGCAGGCCATTGGCATCGGGGTCGTCATCAGTTTCCTGACGGCCAAGAAGGCCGAGTACAAGTCGAGAAGCACGGACGAGTATATACGCATCCTGAAGGATCGGGATGTAATGATTCACAACGCCGCGCGTTCAGTAGTCTTCCCTACCCTTGCCCTCTTTGTTGGCTGGGTCGTTCATCTGTTCATGTGACGGTTAAGCTATCACTACGAGCCTCTTGCGGAACACGTTTTCGCTTGGGGCTCTTTTTGTAAAATCGTTGTCATAAATTAAAAGTTTCATGGTTACGCAAAAAAACCGTCTCGATGACCATCGAGACGGTTTTTATACAATGTACTTTATTACTAGAGGCACCTCGAGAACCCGCACGATTTGCAGCTGATACAGCCCTCGGTTAAGTGGAGGGCCGCGCCGCAGTCTGGGCAACCGGGCATGAGTCCGAGGTCAGCGATGGATTTTTTTGAAGAGGCTTCGTCATGAATCGCGGCGATTTCTTTTTCCGATTTAACGGTCACGAGTTCGCCCGGGGCGCTGGCTTCGGCTAAGAGATAGGGCTCTTTGCTTTTCACGTGTTGCTCGAGCACCTGGCCGATCGCGTCCGAGAGGGAGAGTACTGTGCCTTTTTCGGTCATGACCGGCATCGGCCCCCGGATGCCTTTCAAGTCGTTAATGATTTCTTCAACTTTAATGCCGGAGCGAAGAGAACGGGAAATGAGTCGGCAGATGCCCTCGGTTACTTCCTGGTAGAAGCCGCCGCCTTTACCGATCGTCGCGAAGACTTCGAAGGGCACGCCGTGGTCGTCGTCGTTGATCGTGACGTAGAGATTGCCGTAACCGGTTTTCAGTCGGTAGGTTTTACCCTGCATAATTTCCGGCCGGGTCCGCGGCGGAATTCGTCCCTTGTCAATCGAAAGATGCATTGGCAGCTCTTCGGTCTTGGTCGTGACGTTAAATCCTTCAGTCGTGGATTTGATATTTTCTCCGGTGCCCAGGTTTAGGATCTGGACGTTCCGGCTCCCGTCGCGATAGAAAGTCATGCCTTTGCATTTTAATTTCCAGGCCAAGACGTAACCGGCCGCGACTTCTTCACGGGTCGCGCTGTTCGGAAAGTTGATGGTTTTGGAAATCGAGTTATCGACGTGTTTCTGGAAAGCGGCCTGCATTCGGATGTGGTCTTCGGCCGAGATGTCCATTGAAACGACAAAGGCGTCGCGCAGGGCCTTAGGCAGGCTCGTGAGGTTTTGGATCGAGCCGGTTTTAATCAGTTCTGCCATAATGCCGCTTTTATTGATATCGATATGGCGTTTTTTGAGGGCATCGGCGAAGATCGGGTTCAAATACTGGTACTGCAGGCCATCTTTATCCTGCTTCGTGAAGAAGAGGGCAAAATTTGGCTCGATCCCGCTCGAGCAGTCGGTAAACATCGAGATTGAGCCGGTTGGAGCGACGGTCGTCAAGGCGGCATTACGCATTTTTATCCGTTTCTTGCCCCAGATACTGTCTTTCCACAGAGAAAATTCGCCTTTTTCTTTGGCCAGCTTCTGACTCATCGCGTGAGCTTCTTGACTCACGAAGCTCATCACTTTTTCGCCCCAGGCGCGGCCTTCTTCAGAATTATATTTCACGCCGAGCTTAAAGAGCATATCAGCGAAACCCATAATGCCCAGGCCGATTCTCCTCGTGCTCTGAGCTCGATCAGTGACTTTTTGAACCGGATGTTCGTAGAGGTCGATCACGTTGTCGTGCAGTCTGGTCGCAATGTGCGTTACTTTACGCAAACGGTTCCAGTCCATCCTGCCGTTTTTCACGAACGCGGAAAGATTAATCGAGCCCAAGTTACAAACATCATAGTGATGCAAAAATTGTTCGCCGCATGGATTGGTCGAGTCAATCTCGCCCAGTTGAGGCAGGGGATTTGCGTGATTCGCTTCATCGAGATTCACCACGCCCGGTTCGCCGTTCGTCCAGGCACCTTCCACTAATTGATCAAAGAGTTGTTTCGCGGTGATATCCACTTCTTCAAAGCCAGTCACGGCGTTGTTGCCGGATCGGAGCACTTTATGCGGTTTCACTTTTTTACCGTTCCAGGTCGTGAGCCAGGGCTCGTTCGGTTTTTCCGTCACGGCTTTCATAAACTCATCCGTGATGCCGACGGAAATATTAAAGTTGCGAATATCGCCTTCAACTTTTTTGCAGTGGATGAAATCCAGAATGTCCGGGTGATGGACCGGCATGATCGCCATGTTCGCTCCGTGACGACCTTGCTGTTTAATAATTCCGAACGCGGTGTTATAAATTTTTAAAAATTCGATCGGTCCGGACGACATGCCGTTTGTCCGTTTGGTAGGCATGCCAGCCGGCCGCAGGTGTCCGAAAGAAAAACCGAGTCCCGAACCGGCTTGTTGCAAGAGCGCCGATTCTTTTAAGGTCTGAAAGATGTCGTCGAGCGTGTCTTGAATCGGTAAGACGATACAACTCGCGATAATCGGCGTGCCGTTACCGACGTTGGTCAAGGTTCGGCCGGCCGGCGTGTGTTCTTTGTTGGTCATGATCGAGAAAAAATCGGCTTCGATCCTTTTTGTTTCCGCCGGAGCCTTGCCATACTTCACGTGTTCGATTTCGGCCAGTCCATGGGCGACGCGGCGGAACATTTCCACCGGAGTTTCCTGAGTGCCATCGGCGCGTTTCGCGAGATACCTTTTTTTCATCATCTTCAGCGCGTTTTCTGAAAATGATTCGTTAATTTTTCTATCGATTGCGTTCGCGACCTTTCCGGAAACTGGCGAAGAAACTATTTTTTTCTTTTTAATCATGAAGTAATTTTTTAAAAACTCGACGAACCTTTGCCTAAGTATTGTACCTCTCCCTCCTCAAAAAATAAAACAACTTTTTCTGTGGATAACTGTTCTCCGGAGTGATTTTTGGGGTAGCCGTCAAATTTTTCAGGTTTTACTTGACGGGTTAGTATGAATCGTTCCGAATAAGTCCCGTCAGAATGAAAAATGACTCCCCGTCAGGGGTAAAAAGACTGATTTTTTAGAAAACCGAGCTTCTGTTTTTACTACAAGCCCCACTGGTTGGAGACGAAAATAAGAATAGTGAGTAGAATAAGAACCGTCGTCTTGACGAGAGCGTCTCTGCGGGTCAGGGTGCCGTTTCCATAGTTCATAAGTACGTCGCTCGTGATATACGTTCCGAGCGCGAGGCTATGTACGGAATTAAGGAAAGAAAGCGGCAAGAGACTGATCGTCCACAGTAGCTCCACGTTTAGAAATGACAGGAGGGCAGTCGCGACTCCGCGGTATTTTTGAAACGGAGTCGATTTTTCGAGCGAGAGTTCGAGAAAATCTTTCGTGAGAAGCCATGTCACGAAAAAAAGGCCGAACGATTTCCAAAACCACCATTGAAATCGGTTGATGTGGAAAAGAAGAAGTAGATTCACATAGGTGAGTACGAGGTACAGAAGGTAATACCAGCGCCGTCGTTGGATAAAAAAGAGATTTTTTATTCCGAGCAAGATATAAAATAAAAAGGAAGCGATAATAAGCCAAAGACTGAGTGAAAGTATTGTTTCAAACTTATAGGCAGTGAAGAGTGCGATAAAAAGAAATACAAAAAAACTCCCGACAATTGTCCGTGGTTCAGTCACGGGGAAGAAGTAGAGTACGTTTCCGACTAAAAGAAAAAATACGGTTGAGGCGAACGTGACGCCGTGAGTTAGGAGTAAGGCAAAACTCGCGCCGAAGACAAGCGCTTTAAGAATTAATCGTAATTGTTGATCCTGAAAGTGTAATTTCCACTTTGCCGCCATCTTTGATTTGCTTTTTGATAATTTTATCGGCGAGTTGGTCGAGGATCATCTTTTGGATGAAGCGTTTAATCGGACGGGCGCCGAAATCCGGATCGAATCCTTTCTCGGCGATATATTTTTTTGCCGCCCCGTCGATTGAAACCTTAATGCCGCGCGTTTCGAGTTTAGCCTTTAACTGTTCCAATTGCAAATTAACAATGTGTTCGATGTCCTCGCTTCCGAGGGCGTTAAAGATAATGATTTCATCGATACGGTTCAGGAATTCCGGCTTGAAGGTATGCTTCAAATCTTCTTGGATCCGTTCTTTAAAATTTTGCTCGCGGCTTTTGAATTCGTTTTTGCTGATACCGGAGAAGCCGAGTTGCGACATTTCTTTGAAGTAGTGACTGCCGGCATTCGAGGTCATGATGATAATCGAGTTTTTGAAGTTGATAGTTTTGCCTTTGTTGTCGGTTAATCGTCCATTGTCCAAAATTTGGAGAAGGATATTGAAAACTTCCGGATTGGCCTTTTCGATTTCATCAAACAAAATTAGACTGTACGGCCGATGACGGACGGTTTCAGTCAGCTGGCCGCCTTCTTCGAATCCAACGTAGCCGGGCGGAGAGCCAATCAGCCTAGAAACAGAATGCTTTTCCATGTATTCCGACATATCGATTCTGACGATGGCTTTTTCGTCATTAAACATGAATTCGGCCAAAGTTCGGGCGAGTTCCGTTTTGCCGACGCCGGTTGGACCCAAAAACATAAAGGATCCTAAGGGGCGGTTTTCGTCGGCGAGACCGGTTCGGGCTCGGCGCAAGGCATTCGCAACCGCGCGGAGCGCTTCCGGTTGTCCCACGACGCGTTTTTCCAAAACTTCTTCGAGTCGCGCCAGTTTTTCGTTTTCTGATTCCAACATGCGTGAAACAGGAATGCCGGTCCAGCGCGCCACGACGGCGGCAATATCCTCCTCGTCAACGGCTTCTTTAATATAGGTCTCAGCCGGTTTTTTAGCGCGACGATTTTTTTCTTTCGAGGTATCCTTGGAATGTTTTTTCTCGAAGACTTGATATTCTTTTTCCGCTTTTGGTAGTTCGCCATACAAGATTTGCGCGACACGTTCTAAATTACCCTCTCGTTCGGCGATTTCGGCTTCGCGCCGTAAATCGTCGACGCGTCTTCGTAGATTATGCAGGTTGTCGAACGCGATTTTCTCGGCGTGCCAGGTAGCAGATAATCCGTCATTTTCTTCTTTTAATACGCCGAGTTCTTTTTCAATCGTTTTTAATCGCTCTTTATTTTTTAGAGAATCTTCTTTGAGGAGCGCCGAGCGTTCAATTTCGAGACCAGTGATTTTTCTTCGTATTTTTTCTATGTCGCTTGGTAAGCTTTCGGTTTCTAATCTCCGTGCGGCGGCGGCTTCGTCAATCAAGTCGACAGCCTTATCGGGTAGGAATCGGTCGGTGATGTAGCGCGCCGAAAGATTCACGGCGGCAATGAGAGCCTCGTCGCTGATGCGTAGTCCGTGATGAATTTCGTATTTTTCTTTTAAGCCGCGGAGGATTGAAACCGCGTCTTCAATACCCGGCTCTTCAACGATGATCGGTTGGAACCGCCGTTCGAGAGCCGGATCTTTTTCGATGTGCCGTTGATATTCTCTGGTTGTGGTCGCGCCGATCGCGTGGAGTTCGCCACGGGCCAAAGCCGGCTTCAAAAGGTTTGAGGCGTCGACCGCTCCTTCGGCGGCGCCGGCGCCCACGATCATATGGATTTCATCAATGAAAAGTAGTAACCGTCCAGCGGCATTTTGAATTTCGTGGATGAAGGCCTTGAGTCGGTCTTCGAATTCTCCCCGGAATTTGGTTCCGGCGATCAACGATCCCAAGTCGAGCATGATGATCTCTTTGCCTTTTAAAGTCTCTGGCACGTCGCCCGCGACAATACGTTGCGCGAGCCCTTCAACGATCGCGGTTTTACCGACTCCCGGTTCGCCGATTAAGACCGGGTTATTTTTGGTGCGGCGGCTCAAAACCTGGATTAAACGCCGTAATTCCTCGCTTCTTCCGATGACCGGATCGAGTTTTCCTTGACGAGCTCGGTCAGTTAAGTTGATAGCGTATTTATCGAGAACTTGAAATTTCGTCTCGGGCGTCTCGTCGGTAATCCGCATTGAGCCGCGCAGTTGCGCCAAGATTTTAATCAGCGCTTCCCGGCGGACGCCAAACTTTTCGAGAATGCCTTGCGCCGAAGAAGCGACGTCGAAGATGCTTAAGAGTAAATGCTCGCATGAGATATATTCATCTTTTTGTGAAACAGCCACTTTGCCAGCTCGGTCTAAAATTTGTATGAGCTCTTGTGACAAATAGAGCTGTCCGACGTTGGAGGCCGTGAAGATTTTCGGCATTTTATCCAATTCCTCTTCCAAAGCTTTGTCGAGGGAGTCGAGGTTAATACCGGCTTTAGTCAGAAGGGGACGGACCAACGATTGCTCATCGGCAATCAGGCTCGAGAGCAGGTGCACGGCCTTGAATTCACCGTGATTTTTCTTGGCGGCCAAATCTTGGGCATTTTGGAGAGCCTCTTGGGCCTTGATGGTAAACCGATTGAAGGATCGCATACTCATATATATAAGTATAACAAATTAATTGGACGACGGTTTCACTCTAGCAAAAAGATTAGCACTCTGCAAGTGGGAGTGCTAAAAGCCTGAATTACCTTATCTCCTGTTTTTTTTCTTTCAAGAAAGCCCGCCACTGCTCGATAAACTCAATGAAGAATTGGAGCGGTAGTTCGATTAAGACATCGAGCAGGATGGCGACGACGCGAATCCGGAGAAGCTGGCGGGAGGACCAGCGTCCGAGCTCGACGATCGGCAGGGTGAAAAAGGCGATGATGTCCTGGGTGAATCCCGAAGGCGGTTCCTCGATGATTAACTCTTTGGAGCGTTCGCGGATTTTCAAGCCGGCAAAAGCGATTAAAGAAATGAAAAAAATGAAGACTGCTTGTGAAAAGGGACTGAAACCTAGACGCGTCAAGATATAGATCATGACTCCAAACGTGATCGCGGTGCCGATGATGTAAAAAAATATCACGAAGGCTCGGATCATCAGAGGTCGGTCCCCGGGCATGCGGATTTCGTAGGGTGGAAGATCGCCGTTCACTATTTTCTTTACCGCTTCGGTGATTTTGCCGGTATTGCTTTTCTTCGGTGGCTTAATGCCCCACAGGACGATACCCAGCATCAGGATTGGTGGAATCGTGATATTAAAAATGAGCGTTGAATATGAAAATTGATGAGTGAATTTGTCGATTGGAACTTCGAGTACGAAGGCGATCAAGACTTTTGAGACGAAAATAGAAAGTGTGCTGTAAATAGCCGCTCGCGTTGCCTTACTTTTTTGTTTCGCCAGACGTTTTTTGTATTTTACGAAGGCTTGTGACTCGAGCCAATGGGAATCCAGGAAGAGTTCCGGTTTGAGTTCGCCTGATTGGGCGAGGTCGGTCAGGACATCTCCTAAGATCAGATAGGGAGCGTCGGCCATTTCCGCGGCCCAGTAAAACTTTTTAAGCAGGGAGTGAGAAAAAGCCATATGAAGATTATCGTACCAACGGCCTAACTCGCGCGAAAACTTTTGGAGCGTTTCCCGGTCTTCTTCCACTCTTAGATCGTTCCAGTTCGGGATATATTTCTTAATCAGTTGGTAGGTGATAATCGGCTCGTCGAGTTTGAAAAGTGCCTGCCGGACAGCGATAAAAATCAGATTTTCCCGTTCCTGGTCGGGAAGCGATTTCTTAATCATCAGTCGGGTTTTAGTCTGTTCGGTCATATAGTCGAGCAGCGCCTCTTCGCGAAGGGGCGGATCAAGCAGGGCTTCGACTTCGCAACCGGCGATCGAGAGCAGCCAATCGGTCAAGATATGTTCTTCACGCAGACTAAACGAACGCAATCCTTGCATTAGGAAAATGTATTTCTTGAGAACCGCTTCGACTGAAACGCTTTTTGCCTCCGGAATTTTTCCGTTCCGGAAATAGCCGCCACGGACCAGGTCACGGAGGAAAACAGACGCTAATGATTCACCATTTTCTCGGAGGAAAAGACGGCGACGGAGGATACGGGCAATCGCTATTTTGCGGAGGAGATGCTCCTCGCTCCAATCAACGATACCCCGGATTTTTTCGTAAAAAGCGGCAACTTTGGCCGCGATCTTATCAACCCGAATAACCGGCGTTTCCGGCGGCAATTCCCGACTCGCCGCCCACGTTTCGTAGGCAACAATAAGTTTTTTGAGGTCAGCCATTAGTAGGGTCCTAAGAATGTATTCTATGCTCGGGCGGTTCAGGCTCTGAGGAGCCCTCAGGCTCGAAGACATGATTGAATCGCTAAGTTCTTAAAAACTTACTGAGCGATTCTAATCAAATAGTCGCTTCTCTAGAGTAACATTAATACTCTTCTCTTGGCCATTCCTCAGGATTTTAAGACGTAGAATGTCACCGACGCTGTGTTTTTGGATAAACGAAAATAAGGAATGAACCTGATCGATTTTTTGGCCGTCAACTTCAATAATTACATCCTCCGCTTGTATTCCCGCTTTGGCAGCTGGTCCGCCAGGCACAACCGCCGGTCCTTGTTGGTTGCCGCGCACAACCGCCCCATAAGCAACCGGTAATTTTTCTTTTTTCATGAGATCGGCGGTAATCGGTAGATAGCGGACGCCGAGGTAGGGAGTAGTGATGGTTCCGGTTCGTTGCACTGATTCGATATCACGTTTGGCGCTATTAATGGGTATCGTGAAACCGATATTTTGCGCGCCGGCGGCGACCGCCGTGTTAATTCCGATGACTTCTCCGCGTAAGTTAAGGAGCGGGCCACCCGAATTACCGGGGTTGATGGCCGCGTCGGTTTGCAAAAGACCGTCCAGGTGTTCAGTGGATCCGCCATTTCCGGCGTCGATACTTCTTGATAAGCCGGAGATGACTCCTACCGAAACGGTATTGCGGAATTCTCCCAAGGCATTGCCGATCGCGATCGCCGTTTGACCGAGCTTAATGCTGTCTGAATCACCAAGCGTTACTGGTTTAAATAACCCTTCCGGATTAATGATTTTTACCACCGCCAGGTCTTGTACCGGATCGCGCGCCAAAACTTCGGCTTTATACTTTTTACCGTCGTTCGTGAAGACGGTGTATTCAGCTTTTTCGTCCTGGACTACGTGTTTATTAGTAAGTACCAATCCTTCGGCAGAGACGATGAAGCCGGAGCCGCCACCCACCTCTTCTTTTCTCGTTCCCTTTTGGCATGGCTGGTTAAACTGGAGTGGTCCGAAGAAATCACGAAATTCCGGCGGCAAATTCCCGAAAGGATCAGAAGCGCAATTTTCAATAATCGGGACGTCTTTGCTGATGACAATTGAAATCACGGCCGGCGCGGCGTTTTCGACTGAACCGACGACGGCCTGCTCGTACTCAAGCGCTGGTCGGTAGAGCGGCGCCGCGGGCGTTCGGTTTTTTGTCGAGGCCGAATTTCCGGCTGAAGGATGGAATAATTGATTCAAGAAACTACCAAAAATACTAGCTTCCGCGTTCTGCGGCGTATGCACGATTCCCGAAGTCAGGAATCCGATCAGTGCCGCCGTGGTTATGGTTAATAAAAAAGCCAAAAAGTTTTTACTCATAGTTTATATAGTAGTACGTATTACACTTAAGAAATCTTCCATTTATTTTTTAATTTTAGAACCATGCCGCAAAGTTTGTCAATTTCGGCTTTCGTGGTTAGCCGACCAAGGGAAATACGCAGGCCTTCCCGGGCTTTTTCGGCTGAATACCCAAGGGCTTGGAGCACGTGTGACGGCTCGGCGGCGCGAACGTTACAAGCCGAACCCGAAGACGCCGCAATCCCGTTCAAGTCAAGGTAGATCAGTAGTTCTTCGCCTTTGACTCCCGGCCAGCCGATGCTTAGATTATTCGGCAGGCGATTTTCTAGTGGGCCGTGGAGGATTAATTCCGGCACAATCATTCGCAATCTTTTCCATAGGTAATCGCGCAATTTTCGAATTCGCGCCGTTTCTTTAAATTGTCCGCTGATCGTGACCTTCACGGCTTCAGCGAAGCCGACAATCGCCGCCACGTTTTCAGTCCCGGAACGGAGATTTCTTTCCTGGCCTCCACCGGTCGTTGTCGCGGTAACCGGGAGCCAGTTCTTTTTTGGGTCGTGTTTCAGGTAGAGCGTCCCCATTCCTTTCGGTCCGTAGATTTTATGCGCCGAGAGTGTTAAGAGATCAACGCCGAGATTTGTAGGACGGCAATCTAAGTAGTTGAAGGCTTGGGCCGCGTCAGCGTGAAAAAGAGGATAGGGGCTTTGAGGAGGCGAATGTTTCGATTTAAAAATTTGGATCGCGTCCGAAATTTCTTTAAGCGGTTGCACGGTGCCGATTTCATTATTGGCGTACATAACGGAGACCAACACGGTTTGGTCGTCGAGCGACGCCTTAAGCTTTTCAAGATCGATAAATCCTTCGCGGTTCACGGGAATAATCGCGATTTCGATTGTATCGGGCTCGAGGTCACGGCAGGTTTCAAGCACCGACTCGTGCTCGATCGCCGAGGTGATAATTTTAAGCGGCCCTTTCTTTTTATAGGCGAGGGCATGTTTCACCGCGCCGCGGATCGCGAGATTGTTCGCTTCGGTCGCCCCGCTCGTGAATACTATTTCTCGGAAGGTCACTTCGAGCGAGTTGGCGATTACGGTTCTCGCTTCATCAATCGCTCGAAGCGCCGCCTGGCCGAATCGGTGGAGCGAGCTCGGGTTACCAAAATGAGTCGCGAGAAACGGCTCCATCGCTCGGCGGACCGAGGGGTCAAGAGGCGTGGTCGCCGCGTAATCCAGATAGATCTGTTTCATAAGTTCATTTATAGTATACTATTATTACGAGCGGGTAAATTGAAATTTTTTTGTCATGCAAACTCACTATTGGTACTGGCTTTGGAAAACTTTTTTAGGACCCAGTCGTTTGCGTAAGCGGTTCCTCCGGAGTTTTTTAATTACCGGATTAATTCCTTTGTTGTTGATGGGTGGCGTCACGGTTTATTTCATTAACTACGTGCACCGTATTGACGTGACCTCTTTGGAACAAAATTTGGCGCGGCAGGTGGCGAATGAAATCACGAAAGAGATTAGCGATGTCGCGGCGGTTCAGCTGGACGTGACGCTCGCGTCTCCGGAATTCGTGCCGATCGAAACCGCTCAGCAAAAAAATATCCTCGATCAGATTTTAAATAACAATACTTCTTTCACGGAAGTCGCTTTTATCTGTCTTACGCCTAACGAGTGCGTGGTCGGAACCGAAACCAGTCGGGAAAACCGAAATCCAGCTACTTCCTTGATTGAGACGGGTGTAGGGTTGCGCGACCGTTCGCGTTCGCCCGAATTCATAGCGGCTCGGACCGGTAAAGCCTATGTCGGTCAAGCCGAGCTGAACAACGGAGCGCCGTTTATGGTTCTGGCGCGGCCGGTCTTAAACGAGAAACGCGCCGTGATCGCCGTTTTAACCGCTAAACTCAGATTAAATAGAGTTCAGAATATTGTTGCCGGAGCTCGTTTGGGCGGTACCGGTTACGTGTACCTCATTAATGAGCAGGGGATAATTCTGGCTCATCCGAACAGTCAGAAGGTCGGCGCGAACGTTTCGAGCTTCCCTTCGGCTCAAATCGTTTTGAGTCTGATGACGCAAGCCCTTCAAGCGAAGGAGAACGTACTCTATAAAAACTTGGATAATCAATCGGTTTCCGGCGCCGGCGCGTTTATTTCTGACTTTCATTGGGGGGTGATTGCCGAGTGGCCTCGGGCCGAGACCGATAATCCGATTAGCACGATTGGACTCCAAATTTTGATTTTTTCGCTCGTCACTCTTTTGTTAATCGTGATCTTTGCCAGTCGGATGGCCTATAAGTTAATCAGCCCGATTGCCTACTTGAGCCAGGGCACGAGCATTATCGGTGCGGGAAACTTTGACTATCGGGTCAACATCAAGACTGGCGACGAGCTTGAAAGTCTAGCGAGGAATTTGAATAAAATGGCCGAAAATTTGAAAGGTCTTGAAGAAGTGCACGAACTAAAACTTAAAACCCAATATTTATCGCAAAGTCTGCAGAAGGAAAAAGAACTCTCCGAAGTGAAGGATCAGTTTATCAATACGGTGTCTCATCAATTCAATACCCCGCTCTCGGTTATTAACTGGACGTTAACTTCTCTAACCGATAAGAGTATGACGCCGGAGATGGTAGAGGACGGTTTGAAGAAAATCAATCAGAGTCGCGAGGAAATTTTGGCCATCGTGAATGATCTCTTGACCCTTTCGGAAATCGGTTTTAGCTATAAAAAGAGCAATACAAAATTAATTGATTTTCAGAAGCTGACCGCGGAGGCCGTGCATACATTCCAAAACTCAGTGGCCGGGAAAAATATTACAATCGAGTTTATTGGAGAGACGCAGAATACGAAAGCTGAAGCGAATGAATTCGCTATCCGGAAAGTTATCGAAAATCTTTTCGATAACGCCGTGACCTATAGTCACGAGGGCGGTCGAATTACAATTGAATTTTCCGGCGACCTGAAAATGTTGACCTTTAAGATTACCGACCGCGGCATCGGCATTCCTAAAGAAGACCAAGCGAATATTTTCCAGCAATTTTTCCGGGCTAAGAACGCGATTGAGAAAAAGAACGTCGGCACCGGTTTAGGATTGTTCATTGCCGAGATTATCGTGCGCGGCCACAACGGCACGATCGGCGTTGCGTCAGAGCAAGGGAAGGGTAGTACTTTTTACTTTACGATTCCGCGCTAGATCGAGCGTCGATTTTTTTGACATTCGCCCGTCGATCAACTAGGCTAGATTCCATATGCTTTCTTTTTTTAACAGTTCGCTTGGCATTCGTCTCGGTCCCGATCAGATAGTCCAGACGATTATTGAATTTATGAAGGCTGATCCGAAGCGGGAGTATCGGATTACGATTGGCACCGATTCCGAACGGAAATCCGATAAAACGGCTGATTTCGTGACTGCGATCGTCGTCCATCGGGTCGGGAACGGCGCCCGTTATTTCTGGAGACGGATTGATCCCGAAGAAAAGTTTCATACGCTCCGTGATCGTATTTTGAAGGAAGTGTTGCTCTCGCTGGAAGTCGCCAAAGTTTTTTTGGAGACGACCAAGAAGTTTTCCTTGCCGAAATTCGATTTCGCGATTCACGTGGACGTCGGCGAACGCGGCGAGAGTCGGGTGATGATTCAGGAGTTGGTCGGGATGATTCGGGCTAATAATTACGAAGTGAAAACCAAGCCCGAGAGTTACGCCGCCTCGAATGTCGCGGATCGGCACGTGTAGGCAAGGTCAAAGTTTAAAAATCAAATTGTAAAATTTAGGCCGTTCGCCCTTGGCGAAAAACAATTATTTTCCATTTTGATATTTCCATTTTACATTTTCTGTTATGGATAAAATCGTTATCGATATCGAAACTAAAAATAGTTTTGCCGACGTGGGCGGCGAACGGAACTTAAAAGCTCTTGAAGTCTCTTTTGTTGGCATTTATTCCTATAACCAAGATAAGTTTTTAAGTTTTTTCGAGGCCGACCTCGCGGCTCTCCGACCAATTTTTCAGAATGCTGGCCTGGTCGTGGGTTTTAATATTAACCAGTTTGACTTGCCGGTTTTGGAAAAGCATTTTGATTTTAACTTAATGGCCTTGCCACGCCTCGACTTATTCGCCGAAGTCGAGTTGGGTTTCGGCCGTCGCATCGGATTAGACGTCTTAGCCAAAGCTAATCTCGGCGTCGGCAAGAGTAACCACAGCCTCGACGCGATCAAATTTTATAATGAAGGCCGGTTTGATGAGTTGGAAAAATACTGCCTACAAGATGTGCGCTTAACCCGCGACTTATACGAGCTCGCAAAAAAACAAGGCTATCTGATTGTGCCGAATCGCGACACACAAGAACTTATTAAAGTAACTTTAAACTGCCGCGATGTGATGTTGCCGAGCACGTTGTTTTAGATTTGATCTTTATTTCGACAAAAAAAGTTTTAGCGTTTATAATAAAAAAATATGGCGTGGGAACCGATTCTATTGACATTGCATATTTTGGGAACAGTCTTAGGTGTCGGCGCGGCGACTTTTTGGGAGATTTTTTATTTAAAGTTTAAGTCGGTCATGAACGGTCAGCTCGAGCCCCGTGGTAATAGTTTTTTCGCTATTATTTTCCGTGTCATCTTAATTGGCGCCGGCTTTCTGATTGTATCGAGCGCCGGCTATGTCTTTTATTATGCGAGTACTGGCCAAACAAATCTTCTGCTCCGGCCGGCGTTTTTGGCTAAATTAACTATCGTTGGTTTTCTGGCTTTAGATTATCTACTTGTGATGTCCAAAAAGATCGCTCCGTGGCTAGCTAGTTCTATTTCATTAGCTTCATGGTATAGTGCGTTGATATTGGGAGTCTGGCGAGACTTACAGGTTTCTTATCTCGTCATTATTTTCGCCTACTTGGTATTTGTCGGTATCGCCGTTATTTTCTTGAGCGCGCTGAGAAAATCATTTCGAATTTCACGGGTCAACTGATTTGTTTGTAGTTCTTGGTAATCGTCAATATATTGTCGGGATGTGATGCTGCCGAGTACGCTGTTTTAAAGTTTTGACGTTTAATCGAAAAAACTGTTAAGCTTTGGTTATATGAATATCAACATCTTGACGAAATTCAGTCTCGTCATTTTTCTTTTAGTACTCGCGGTTTTAGCTAGCGGAATATTGGTTTATGCCCAAATTTTAGACGGTACGATTCGGGCCTGCGTGCACCTTGATGGTTCGATGTCGGCGATTATTCCAGGATTTCCAACGCCAACAAACTGTAAGACTACACTTAAGTGGAACGTGCAGGGACCGTCGGGTCCGATAGGACAGCAAGGGCCTATGGGTCCGCAAGGTCCGGCTGGTCAGCAGCTCCGTCTTTTTGATGCGAACGGGCAGGACCTTGGCGTCTTGATTGACGCTCACCCCGGAACCTTCAAAACATTTATCTCTCCAACCGATGTCCTGGCTGGGTTTAGTGATTCTTTCTCGGGGGTTCGTATTAATGATACGGGTAACGGCCAGACTCGTATCTACTTCGATGCGCCGGATTGTTTAGGGACAGCATATATTGCACCTGCATTAAGATTTACACTTTTGCGTTACGGATTTGTTTCTTCGCCCGGTCCTCGATACTTCACTTACCTGACGAACACGGCCTCAACGAATACGCCTTTCTCCATTTCCTCTTCTGGTTCATTCGGGCAGTGCACCAACATCGTCCCGGAAGCGACCTCAACTATCCCCCTACGAGAAATCACACTTCCCTTCACCGAACCACTTGCTTCACCACTACGCATCGCCACCCAGTAACAAAAATACCCGTCCAGTAATTGCAATAAGATTAAAAAATGAGCGACGTTCAAATAACTAACCTTCTCCTCGGCATTATAATCGTATTTCTTTGGGGAATTTATGACCGGCTTAAGAAGTGATCAAGACTTCGACTTATTTCTTCCGCCGAGATTTATTGATAAGCTAAACCCGCCTCATCGGCGAGTTTTTTAACTTGAAGAATTAACAATTCACTTAATTCTTTTAAGCGGCAAGGCCGAGTTTCTTTTCGATTCGTTCGACTCGGACTTGGAGTTTTTTAAAGGCTTCTTCGGTTAGAATCAGATCAACTTTTCGCTCAACTTTTTCGACAATCCGGTAGACGTCTAAGATTTTTTCTTCGAGATTATTCTTGACATGCATTAAGTCAGAATGCGAAGCCATCTCGGTACGAGTACGATCAAACTCCTCCGCCACGAAGCGGGCGAATTTATCGAGATCGTTGTCTTTCAGTTTTATTCGTTTCATATGTTTAGTATAACACAAAAAGTTTCACTTAGCTACAGTTTATTAATACTGTTAATTCCTTTAATTTCTTTTCTAACACTTTTTTATCTTTCGCCTCTAAACTTATCAATAAAAAAACCTTCGCCGAACTGAATCGACAAAGGCTCGAAGGTACTAATCCTATGGCCCTCGCTTGTCTCTACGATCACCATCTTTGGAGAACGTAGGAAAGTCTTTGGAGTGTTGCTCTCCCAAGACCACGGATGCCTGCCTGCTGAGCTCGAAGAATGGTATATGAGCGCTTCAGCGTATGCGATACTCCTAACTCGTGTTTGAAAGTCGGCACGAGCCTCCAAAACTCTTGATGTTCAGGGGTAAGAGGCGAAACTCCTTTTACGGGCTCACGATCTGGCGGTTTTACCCGATTGAGAATCGTCTGAAGCTGGTGAGTGGGGTACGCCTGGGTTGCGATTTTCTTTTCTCCCATGCATTCAAACTCATACAGCGCATGAGCATGGGTGAGTCCGTGAAGTTTCTCGCCCACGAAATAGTAGTACACATTATCTATTGCTGTGTTGGGATAGAGAGTGTGCAACTCTGAAATTGAGAATGCGAGCGCGTCTTTTGCGCTTTTGTATTTTTGTATACGCGCGCGCTTTACGTTTACAGCCGTGTATTCTAACGGATATCCGTAGTACCGAGGTTCCGCACGTTCAACGCTGTACGCTTCAAGAAGTTGAATAATGCCACTTACGCAACTTGGCGTGACTGCGCTCGGTTCGGCTTTCAATCCCTTGAGGGCATACATGCCGATAGTTGCCACGTGGCCTGAGCGACTAAGACGACCGACGTGACCTAGAATATACTCCCTTAACTGATCGACGAGTTCGGGATTTGCCTCCTCTCCCTTTTCTTCGTTTTTGAAAAGATCTGCCGGCTCCCCAACAGTCAGGAAAGGAAAACAATCCCGAATCGCTGCAATCGTTTCTGGGGACAGCCCAAGCTCTTCACACAAGAAGTGGCCAGCAAGCATTGCGGACCCGAAGTGTCCAAGGTACGGGCTACTACGTATTCCCGCACGCGCAAGTGCAACCAGCGCTTTTCTTACTGTATCGTTACTCATAGCGACTCCTCCCTCCAGTTTTTAAGGTGCAATAGCGAATTTCTGCCTCGCGAACTAAACAATCGCACGCGCTAAGATATTATAATACAAGATGCACGGTCGTCAACTTATTCAGCCTATGATTTATTTGTTAGATACTTACTAGATTTTAGAAACTCACTTATAATGGCAAGATGGTTCTTGTTTATGAGTAAAGATTCTATTTCTCCACTCGAAAAGAAACCGACATTATCTCCTTCAGTTAAGATAGTTATAAGTTGGTCTAATGAAACATTTATATCTCCATAAAAAATATTCCGCTCCACCACACCCCACGACTCCTCATGTTTGTAGGTTTTAAAAAAATTGGGTTCTATCTTTAACTGTAATTCCTCATTTATTTCTCGTTTCACCGCTTCTTCGGGTTCTTCACCGTCTTCAATGGATCCTCCGAAAAGAACCCAAAGATTCGCGTTGGTCGGGGCGTTTGCGGTTTTGTGTTGTAATAATATTTTTCCTTCTGGATTCACTCCGATAAAAAGCGCGACTCGTTTCATGAGAATAGTATAGGATTTTTTAAAAGCTTATCCAAAGTGATAGAAGAATATGTGATTGATCCCGTAAGTGCGTAAATTGCTTACAATGAGGTGCAGACGTCGCATGTGACTGCTTTCGAAGTGATAACGCACCGTCGTTTTCGAACTCGGCGGGTTTTATGCCCTGGAAAATTAATTTTACTGAATCAGTTGAGTTAATTCTTTTAATTTTTTCTCCAACACCTTTTCATCTTTCGCCTCCAAGCTCAACCGCAATAAATCTTCGGTTTGCGATGGACGGACATTGAACCACCATTGTTGAACTTGCCCTGAGCCCGTCGAAGGGCCAAATTCCATTGAGACGCCGTCGAGATGCGTAATGCGCCGCGCCTCCTTTTTATAACGCGCCTCGATTTTTTTCATCATCGCTGCTTTATTTTGTATCACAAAATTAGTTTCCGGAATCCGGTAATACATTGGTAGGGAACCCAGCCAGGCACTCAACGGTTTTTTGAGTCCTGAGAGGGAATTCAAAAACTGGATGGTCGCGAAAATCGCCGAATCCACGAAAAAGAAATCTTTAAAATAATAATGGCCCGAGATTTCGGCGCCAAAAGCAATCCGTTTTTTCTGCATAATCTTTTTAATAAAGTAGTTGCCGACGCGCGAGTCAACAATTTTCCGTCCGGCTTTTTTTAGTTGGTCGCGGAGCAAGAAGCCGCTTAAGGGTGTTAAGACCACCGGGCCTTTTAAGTTTTTTCCGACGAGGAGCGCGGCCTCATCGGCTGCAAGCGGCCGCCCAAGATTGTCGACGAAAAAAGCGCGGTCGCCGTCGGCGTCGAACACTACTCCGGCGTCAGCCTTGTGTTTCTTGACTGCTTGGCCGACATCGGCGAGCGCTTTAGGGTCGAGCGGGTTTGGCCCGTGAGCCGGAAAATTTCCGTTCGGTTCGGCGTTAATGAAAACCGGTTCTATGAACGGATGATTTCTGAACAGAGGTTTTAAAACGAGGCCAGTCGTGCCGTTCGAGGAATCGAACACGACTTTGAGGTGGCGTTTAACTTTCAAAAAACGTTTGAGAAAGGTGACGTATAGAGATAGATAGTCCATGTATGATAATTTTCAATTATTAATTTTTAATTTTCATTAAATTTTCAAACCCGTCATTGATTGAAAATTGTAAATTGGAAATTATTGAATGAGTTTCAAAATATCGATGCCGCTTACCGGATCGGCTTTTGGTCCCATGATTTTTAACCCGTTGAACTCTTTGGGGTTATGAGAGGCGGTAATCATAATGCCGCCCGTGGCGTTGAAATGGTTCACGAGGAAATACAACATCGGCGTCGTCACAAAACCAACCTCAAAAAACCTGCCGTTTTTCCTGGTTTTTTTAATGCCCCGGAGCGCGGCCTTATATAAAGAAGGTGAACTCAAGCGTGCGTCGTGGCCAATCACCACGGATCCTTTTTTGAAGTAGGTTCCGAGACTCGCGCAGATTGTTTCAACCGCGGCTTCGTTGATTTCATCCGGATACTTGCCTCGGACGTCATAGGCTTTGAAAATCTTGCGATTAATCATGGCTATTACGATTATTGTAACTTAGGTTATAATTAGTAACAACCGAAACCTATGAAACGACGCACTAAGGAAAAGGAAGCGGGTGATCGGGAAAAGTTCAAGACCCGCACTCCGAGGATTTCTCACGAGACCAAGAAGAGCGCGATCGGCATACTCTTAATTTGCATCGCCGTCATTCTGCTCCTTGCTAGTTTTTCGAAAGCCGGTCCGGCTGGCGCCTTTGTTTTTTCTGTTTTAGATCGGCTTTTTGGCTGGGGCTATTATCTTTTGCCGGCGGTCGCGCTTTTCGTCGGCGTCCTTTTCTTAATCAGTCGCGAGCAAAAGTTTTTCGGCATCACGTTTTTCGGCGCGGCTATCTTTATGCTTTCCGGACTTGGCCTGCTTGATCTGGTGTTTCCTGATCGAGCTGGTTTGGTGGGACGGATGGCCGGCACGCTTGAAACTCCCTTCGGAAAAATCGCCGCCTTGATTTTGACCGCCGCCTTTTTCATTATCGGACTCCTCGTGACTTTCAATGCCTCGATTAAGATGCCGATTTTCAGAAAGAAGCCACAAGAGCCGGAGGAAGACCTTGAAGTCGTGGAGGCGCCTGACTACGAATCACGGGTAAAGAAAAAAGCCGAAACGGAGGCATCGGAAGGTATAAAGGGTAAAGAAACGTCAAAAGAATTAGGAAAGGAATCCGAAAGAGATGAACCGATTATTGTCGCGAAAGAACCGGACTGGAAAATGAAGGCGGTCAAAAACTATACCACTAAATCAAAAGATTACGTGGCGCCTCCTTTGGAACTGCTTAAATCATCAATCGAAAAGCCGACGGCTGGCGACTTGCGGGCCAATGCCAATATCATCAAGCGGACGCTCGAAAGTTTTGGCATTTCGGTCGAGATGGGCGAAATTAACATCGGCCCCAAAGTGACTCGTTATACCTTGAAGCCCGCCGAAGGAGTGAAGCTCACTCGGATTTTAGCGTTGAATCAGGACTTGGCGCTCGCGCTTGCCGCCCATCCGATCCGTATTGAGGCGCCGATTCCCGGCAAATCGCTGGTCGGCATCGAGGTGCCGAACAAAGCGGCGGCGATCGTGCGGCTCGGCAGTTTAATGGCCTATCCGGATTTTGCCGGTTCAGAGCCGTTGACCTTTATCGTCGGCCGCGACGTGACCGGCGAGCCGATTATGACCGATATCGCCAAGATGCCGCATCTCCTAATCGCCGGTTCGACTGGTAGCGGCAAAAGCGTCGCGATCCACTCTTTGATTATTTCAATGCTCTATAAGAATTCGCCGGAAACTTTACGCTTGATTCTGATTGATCCGAAACGAGTCGAGCTCTCGGTCTACGAAGGAATCCCGCATCTGATTTCTCCGGTCATTACCGAGAATAAAAAATCAGTCGGCGTGTTTCGCTGGACGATCCAGGAAATGGAGCGCCGGTACGAACTTCTGTTGGGCGCTGGAGCTCGCGACATTTTGTCCTACAACAAAGGCAGTCGTCGCGGAGAGTCCGAACCTTTGCCGTATCTGGTCTTAGTCATTGATGAGTTGGCTGATTTGATGGCGAGCTATGGCCGGGAAGTTGAAGGTTCAATTGTGCGTCTGGCGCAGATGGCGCGTGCGACCGGCATTCATCTCGTGGTTTCGACGCAACGCCCGTCCGTCGAAGTCATTACCGGATTAATTAAAGCCAATATTACATCCCGGATCGCCCTCCAGGTCGCGAGTCAGATTGATTCGCGGACGATTCTCGATTCGGCCGGCGCGGAAAAACTGTTGGGGAGCGGCGACCTGCTCTTTGTCTCGCCGGAATATTCGAAGCCGAAACGTATTCAGGGCGCGTATATCTCGGAAGAAGAAATTAATAAAGTAGCCGACTTCATCAGAACCAATAACAGCGTGGCTAATTCTATTTTGGAATCAGCGGCGACGTCGGTCGCGGCAGACAGCGCGGTTGAAGGCGGCGGCACGGCGCCCGGCGTTTTCGACGCTTATATGAACGAAGACGATGACGATGCATTGTATGAAGAAGCCGTGCAAGTGGTGAAAGATGCGAAGAAGGCCTCCGCCTCTTTACTTCAAAGGCGATTGAAAGTAGGCTATGCGAGAGCGGCCCGGCTTTTGGATATCATGGAGGCGAAGGGAGTGGTTGGTCCGGGTGACGGCGCGAAGCCGCGCGAGGTTTTTGAAGAATAGCGCTGGCTATTAAACGAATCACTAAAATATGTCTACGACGACAATGGACGCGAAGCCATTTAAGGAAATTGTGGCTGAGCAGATGCAACATAAAAATTTGACTTTGGAAAAGATGGCGACCTCGACCGGCATTGCCGAACGTCATTTGCGCGCCTTGCTTGAGGCGAAAGCGAAGGAGCTGCCGGCGGCGCCGTATGTGCGCGGCTACATTGGTAGGATCGCGGAACTGCTTGAATTAAATGGTAATGATCTGTGGCGTCTCTATAAGCAAGAGGTTGGCGCGCCAAGCTCCGGCGCCCATGATCGGTTGCCAGTGAACCGTTATGCCCTAAAAAATATCAGCCGGCGGTTCATAGCCATCAGCGTAGTCGCGTTATTGCTCGTGATTTACGTGGGGTTTAACGCCGCGCGTCTTTTTGGAACGCCGCGTCTCACGATTGTTAACCCGGTGATTGATGATTTCGTGACGACGAGCGACACGCTGACGATTACCGGCACCGTTGATCCCGGTGATAGCCTCATGATTGGCGGGGAAGCGGTATTGGTTGACCCTGACGGCCAGTTTCATAATGACTACAAGCTTCAATTGGGCTTGAATCAGGTTGAATTCGTGGCTAAGCGTTTATTGGGTAAGCAGGTAAAAGTAATCCGACGGGTCATTTATCAGCCTAAAATTTGAAGTGAGAATAACTTACGTGGTATCATAATTTTATGATGACCAAAAAAGAAGGTAAAGAAGTTGAGGAAAAAAAGGAGCCGTTCAAAGATATCGAAAAGTTATTGGAATCACTGCAGGATAAATACGGCGAAGGAGCGGTGATGAAATTAGGCGACGCGAAACGAGTGAACGTTGACGCGATTTCAACCGGCTCATTCTCGCTCGACTTGGCGCTCGGTACCGGCGGTCTGCCCAAAGGAAGAATCGTGGAAATTTATGGTCCGGAAAGTTCCGGCAAGACAACACTGGCTTTAAATGTCATCGCTCAAGCCCAGAAAAAAGGCGGCAAGTGCGCTTTTATCGACGCCGAGCACGCGCTCGATCCGGAGTACGCGGCGAAATTGGGCGTTCAGACCAAGGAACTCTTGATCTCCCAGCCGGACAACGGCGAAGAGGCTCTGAATATTTTAGAAAGCTTAGTGCGTTCGGAAATTATCGACGTCGTAGTCGTTGACTCGGTCGCGGCCTTAACCCCGCGCGCCGAAATCGAGGGCGAAATGGGCGCGCAGTACATGGGCCTGCAGGCTCGCTTAATGTCTCAAGCCTTGCGGAAACTGACCGCCATTACTGCCAAGACCAACACGCTTATAATTTTCATCAATCAAATCCGGATGCAAATCGGCGTGATGTTTGGCAACCCCGAGACCACGACCGGCGGTCGCGCCTTGCGGTTTTACGCCTCGGTCCGGATCGATATCCGCCGTATCGCCCAGGTCAAAAAAGGTGAAGAGGCGATTGGCAATCGCGTGAAAGCCAAGGTAGTCAAGAATAAAGTCGCCGCCCCGTTCAAAGTCGCCGAGTTCGATATTATGTTCGGCGAGGGAATTTCGTATGAGGGCGATGTGATGAACGCCGCCTTGAAATACGGCGTCGTGACCAAAACCGGGGCGACTTACTCTTTTGAAGGACAAAAGTTGGGCGTTGGTATTGAAAACGTGAAAGCTTCTCTCAAAGAAAACAAAAAACTTCTTCACGACCTTGAAAAGAAAACGACGGAATTAGCAAAATAAAAAAAGGGGCCTTGCACACGATGCGCAAGGCCTTTTTTCGGTTTGGACAAATGAACTCAAAGCATACGTTCTCGACGAACCTTTTCAAAACGTTCATGAAAAAGTTCGCCGCTCTTCTGTAAAGTTACTACCAAAGCCCTTGGCTTAGCCGAGAGGTACGACGCGTAGTCAGAGTCGAGATGTTCAGAAACTTCGGTTACCTTGGCCAAGCAGTAGTTAAGAAATCCATACCGAGTTTCAAGCCATCTCTCGAAGGTTGGAGGAATTGTCGCCGGGTCTGCTTCCTGTAACACCCGAAAACTCTCTTCCACCCACTCCTCGAAAGGCTTTTGAAATCCTCCAATGTCGGCGAGAGCCAACAACTTCTCGAGAAGCGTTTTAGGCTGATACGGCCGATAGTAAACCGACTTCGCATCTGCCTGACCAAAAGAGGTGGCAAGAATAAGATTTTTCACTACCTCCAGCTGTTCAGCTGTCAAATCCTTAGAAAGACGAACTCGAGCCTCTTCAGCCGCAAACTCCTCGTTACTCAGATCGGGACGACTAGCGCTCAAAGAAGTTTGGCGGATCGTCCTTCCTGAATGACCGTAGTCATGAAACAGGGCGGCGAGTTTGAGTAAGTCCGTCTCTTCTGTCTCGAGTCGAGGCTGAGCGTGAGAAGCTAGTACGCTAACCCGTTCGATTACTTCTTCCGTATGACGTCGGTTGTGGTAGGGAAAGGGGCACTGCAGAGCGATCTCTGCTAATACCGTTTCAGTCAGCTCCCGATCCTGAACGTTGACTCGAGTCATGCTACGTCTCCTAAAAGATAATATCCTGGACTTTAAAATTGCATCACCTTACATTTTGAGCTGGCAAAATGATACCATAAAAGTAGTAAAGCAGTCAATATTTACTTATTCAACTTATAAAAATTCTCAAATAGTTTCGCGATCACGATCGGGCCGGTGCCGCCGGGCGTCGGTGTGTAAAAGCCGATTCGTTTTTTGAGCTCTGGTTTCGTTTCTAAAAGCTCGGCGTCGAAATCGCCGCGCAGGTGTCCGCTTCGGAAGTCATTTCCGAAATCAATAATCCCGACTCCTTTTTTTAGATACGTTGGTTTGATGAGACCGCCGTGCCCCACGCCGCTCACAACCAAGTCAGCGTCTTTGAGAGACGTAAATTTTCTTTTGGCGTCGTAGAGGGCGAGGTGCTTGGCCCTGCCCTTCAGCCAGTTCGCGATCGGTCTCCCGACCAGTAAGCCTAACCCCACGACCGCGACGGTTTTTTTCTCAAGCGGAAAACGTTCTTTTTTCAAGATTTCCTGGACCGTTCCGACGGCCGGCGGGGCGAGCGGATTTTTGTCTTGATGAAAAAGCTTCAGTCCCTCTTCACCAATCACATCCATGTCTTTATCCGAGGGAATCAAAGCCAGAACTTTTGCCCGGTCGAGTCCTTTGGGAAGAGGCAACTGCAAGAGCAGTCCGCCGTTATTTTTTGTACTCAGGATTTTTGTGATTGTTTTTTGGACCGTCCTGAAGGTCGCGGTGTGAGGTAAGCGCGTGAAATCGGTCTGAATTCCGAGCCGTTTCGCGATTTTGATTTTCATTCTGATAACCTCTAATGAGCTTTGGTCGTCGCCGATTAAAAGAATCCCGAAAGTCTTTCGGGGCGTGGTTTTTTTCTCGAGACGACGCAAGATATCGTCGGCAATTTTCCGGCCGTTCACGATCAGCATGTTTTTGAAGCTATAGTAACACTTTTTTCCGAGAAACCAAAGGAGTTCTTAGCTTCACTTACTTGACAAAGTGGTTAAAGTTAATTACATTACTCGATGTGTTCTTTTCTGCGGCTCTTCGAAAAATCGACTTCGCGTTTTGGGAGGGTGACAATGAAGTCCAAAGTGAAAAAGAGCGATCTTCTGCCGTCTGAAGTCACACCGGAATTTCTAGCAGACCTTCACGACTGCGCGTTCAAGTTCGGTACGGATGACGTAGATCATCACATCCGTCGCGTGGAAGTCCGCGAACCGAGGCAAGTGGTGGTTGGAACGTCTACCGACCCGAAGCGATCGGTTATCTTGATTTCCGGTCCAGGGTCATTGTTGGGGCCAGATGGTGTGTGGAACGCTTCGGCTATCAAAAAGGATGATTTCATCTTTTGGGATCGACTGGTAAGCGTCCAAGAGGTTAAGATACTTATCGCTCGAGTTGACGCTTACTTCTTTGAGAAAGGCTGGATTGACGGGAAGGGAAACCGTGTGCGGCGGGCAGAACTCGTGCAGTCGGAGCGAGGGAAGTTTTCCGTCGAAGAAATCTTTGAAGTTCCTGGAACGACGTTCTTTGTGCCACCGGGCATGGATCCGGAAGCTATGCGACAAGACTTCGATCGGCCCCAAGATGTCGCGATCATGAAGACGCCTTTAGGGCTTTTTATTCTTTGCCACGTTCGGGATGAGAGGCGTGTGAAGCAGAGGGAGACCTTTGGACTTCAAGCGCTCAAGGAATTTGGCTACAAAGACCTTTCTGAACTTCCGGATGATCCAGAAGCTTTTTCCGCTCTTCGCGAACGAATCCAGAAGCGCGTCGCCGAACTGGAATCTTGATAGTAAAGCTAACTCACGCGAGTTAGCTTTTTTATTCAGGACATTCCATTTTTTTTTAAAAAATTGTATACTAGGCTCAGTTTAGAGACGCATCCGTAGCTCAGCTCCGACGTTACAGCCGACATTACGTCGGGGTTGGTAGCCGAAGTGAGTTAGTCCATTTAGTGATGGGAAGGTATAAGCGCATCCGTAGCTCAGTCGGTAGAGCAGCTGCCTCTTAAGCAGACGGTCGCAGGTTCGATCCCTGCCGGATGCACTGAAATGGTGAGTTTTAGAGAAAAGCTTTTGAAGTTTCATCGGCGTTAAAGGATCGAACGGGAGGGGGTCGGGGAAACGCCCGTCCTCCGCAGTAGCTTCTGCTACGGAGGATGGAGAAGTTTCCCCGTGGCGGAAATACTAAAACCGATGGATTTTAGGGAGTCCGTGAGCTGGCGGACGACGTTTGATCCCTGCCGGATGCACTAAGGGAGTTTCCGGGATTATCTATTGTCGCCGAACGCACAATGATTACACTTGAAACCGAACTTCTAAAAATCCGCGGTCTCGGACAAAACTTTTTGAATCGGTTGGCGAAACTGAAGATTCAAACTGTCCGTGATTTATTGTGGCATTTTCCGGCTCGCTATGATGACTTCTCGGCGGTCGCGAAAATCGCCGATTTGCAGGTGAATCAATCGGCGACGATTTTCGGCGTGGTGAAGAAAATTGAAACCCGCCGCGCCTGGCGGAGAAAAATGATGATCGTCGAGGCTTTTATCGCCGATGAGACCGGGGTAATTAAGGCGATTTGGTTTAACCAGCCGTACGTGGGTCAGATTTTACGGCTTGGGTCGCGGGTGAATCTGGCGGGTAAGGTTTCTCTGAGCGGTGGTGAGATACAGCTCTCGAGTCCTGCCTATGAGATTAGCCACGACGCGGTGGGGTTTCGCCACACCGCTGGATTAATCCCGATTTATCCCGAGACGAGAGGCTTAACCTCGCGCGGTATCAGATATTTAATCAAACCGATTTTGCACGTCTTGCCCGAATTGCCGGAATGGATTCCGGAAGATATATTAAAGGTCACTCATTTGCCCTCCCTTTCTTTGGCTTTGCAGAAAATTCATTTTCCCGCAACGCTACGGGACGCCGAAGACGCCCGCCGGCGTTTTGCCTTTGAAGATTTGTTTCTTTTGCAACTCAATAACCTGCGGTTGAAATCGCAACTGGCCAAAGAGCGGGCGACGTCGCTTGTGGCCGAACCCGAGCGATTAGAAAGAGTCGTTGGAGCTCTGCCGTTTATCCTCACCGGATCGCAGAAAAGAAGTCTGGATGAGATCTTGTCCGACGTGTCCAAGCCTCATCCGATGAATCGTTTGCTTCAGGGCGACGTCGGGTCGGGAAAAACCGTGGTCGCGGCTTTCGCGGCCTTAGTCGCCGCGTTTCTCGGCACACAGGCTTCGTTTATGGCGCCGACTGAAATTCTAGCTCGCCAGCACTACCGAACCTTCCAGAAGATTTTTAAATCAGTGCTGGCCGAAGAAAAAGTGAGTGTTGGACTCTTGACTGGCGCCGAAGCCAGGATTTTTTACGGCGAAGGACTGGAGAGTAAAATCTCGAAGGCCGATTTTCTGCGGGCGATCGCCTCGGGCGAGCTCGCGATTATCATCGGCACCCACGCGTTGATCGAGGCTTCGGTCGTGTTCCACAACTTAACCCTTACGATCATCGATGAACAGCATCGTTTCGGCGTGAAACAGCGTGCCGCGTTGGTGTCGTCGGAGACTAAAGTTACGGCCGGGCTTAAAAAAAGCGAGAATCGGGAAAAATCTTTACCGCATTTTCTTTCGATGAGCGCCACGCCGATTCCGCGTACGTTGTCACTGACTCTTTTCGGAGATTTGGACGTTTCGATTATTGAAGAGTTGCCCAAGGGTCGGAAGCCAGTCGTGACTAAGGTAGTCAGTCCGGAAAATCGTGATAAGGCCTACGCGTTCGTCCGTGAGGAAATCAAAAAAGGCCGGCAGGTATTCGTTATTTGTCCTCGGATTGAAATCGCCGAGGCGACCCAATCCGACGAAGGGCCGGCCGAAGGGGGATTACTACCAAAGCCTTGGAACGAGGTCAAGGCCGTGAAAGCGGAATACGAGCGGCTTTCAAAAAAAGTGTTTCCGGAGTTCACGATGAGTATGCTTCACGGTAAACTTAAATCGAAAGAAAAAGAAAAAGTGATGACGGCTTTTAGTCAGGGCGAAGTTCAGATTTTGGTCGCGACGTCAGTCGTCGAGGTTGGCGTGGATGTGCCAAACGCGACCTCGATGATTATCGAAGGTGCCGACCGTTTCGGGTTGGCGCAACTGTATCAGTTCCGCGGACGGATTGGACGCGGCGAGCATCAGTCGTATTGTTTTTTATTTACCGATTCGGAGAGCCAATCGGTTGAAGAGCGCCTCCGGGCTTTGGTTGCCGCTAAAAACGGCTTTGAATTGGCCGAACAGGATTTGGCTCTTCGGGGACCGGGCGAATTTTTAGGCGACAAGCAGACCGGTTTGCCGGACGTAGCGATGCGTTCTTTAAATAACGCTCAGTTAATTAAAACGGCTCGCGACGCGGCGGTCGGGACGTTGACTCGCGATCCGGAACTAAAACACCATCCATTACTTCGTGAGCGCTTAGACCTTTTTGAGAAGCAGATTCATTTGGAGTGATTTAGAGAATCTTTTGGAGTATCGAAAACAATGGCCGTAACCAGTAGTAATACCAGCGGGTATTTTTCTCAGTCTGGTAGGGCGTGGCCGAAGCTTTCCATTTTTCAATAATTTTTCTGAGATCGCCGATCATATCCTTCCGTTCAAAGACCAAGCTGCTTTCAATGTTATAGTCGAAACTTTGGGCGTCGATGTTATTCGAGCCGATCATACCTTCCCGGTTATCGATTAAGAGGGCTTTGGCGTGGATCATAAAAGGCAGGAAATAAAAACGAATTCCGATCCGACTATTCAGATCGGCAAAAATATGGTTGGCCAAATTCGCGACGTCCACGTCGGTTTTTTGGGGCAAGACAATCTCAACCCGCACGCCTCGCGTCAAGGCCTTTTTAAGCGAGTCTATCAGCCAACTATGAGGAATGAAGTAGGGGGTCATGATTAAGATGGAGTGCTCCGCGCGCCCGCAGCTATGTTCGTAATAATTCCGTAGAATAGTTTTTCCTTTAACCGGCCACTGGCTCAAAAGTTCCATTTTCCACTTTCGAACCGCGTCGCCAAATTTTTGATGGCTCGCTTCTTGAAGCCTGGTTAAAGCTGGATCCTTGCCTCCCGAGAGTGTGTAGACGCGGATAAAGGAATGCAAGAGATGGCTGATTAGCCATTTACCGGTTAGCCGGACGTAGAGATCCGCCCACTTCGCATAGAGTTCGCCGACATTCACGCCTCCCAAGTAGGCAATGCGTTCGTCGATAATCAGATGTTTACGGTGGTTTCTCGGGAAAAACCAGCGGCGGTTAAAGAAGAGTAATTCACCGCCAGCCGCCCTCAGTTCTTCTTGAATTTTTTTGCTCAGGCTGAAGCTGCCGACCCAATCAGCCACGATTTTAACTTTGACCCCGGCGCGGGCGCGGATTTTCAACGCCTCGAAGAATTTCCGCGTCTCCGTGTCGTCAAGCAGAATATAAATTTCCCAGTAGATTGATTTTTGGGCGGCCTGGATATCCTCTACCATGGCCTTCCAGGCTTTTTCCGAGGTGGTGTAAAAATGACGAGGCATAGGGTTCTAGTATCGTCAGTATACGCTATTCTTATTCTCGGGGCATTTTGAGTAAAAACTGCCCTGTGGATAACTCGAGTTGACACTATTAGTGAGTACGCCATAATTCAATTGTGCTCTTCGAAAATCTAACTGTGGTTTACTCCGCTCATAACGGATCTTAAAAGAGCATACCTCTTTCACAAAAAAACTCGCCCTTAGGGGCAACCAATACGACAACAAGGACCAGCACGCACGTGTTCGGTCCTTCGTCATTTCTAGGGGGATTTTAAAACTTCAAAGATTTTTGCCACTTGTCATTTCTTTTCGCTCGTATAGTATGAATTTATGTCTTTAGAAAGAAGGGCTTTTCGATTCTAGCGATATGCCAGAGAGCGCGGTTGAAAAAGAATTATCTAAAGGAAACGACCTCTCGGTCGTCAATCTTATTAACTCTCTGGTTGAGCATGCCTATGCCCTCCAGGCTTCGGATATTCACCTTGATCCGACCCAAAATGCTCTGAGAGTGCGACTTCGTGTCGACGGTGTCTTGAGGGATGTGTTTACTGTTCCTCAAGCGTTCCATTACGAGGTCATTTCTCGTCTCAAAGTGGTTTCCGGATTGCGCACTGATGAACATTATGTCGCGCAAGACGGCCGTTTCCAAAATATTATTTCTGAGATAGGGCCAGTTGATGTCCGAGTTTCGATTGTCCCCAGCTATCACGGCGAAAGCGCGGTGCTTCGGCTCTTGGCAGGCCACTCCGAGACGCATTCTTTAGAGGGGTTGGGATTTGGTAAAAAGGATCGCGACCATATCCTTCAGGCGATCGAGAGGCCTCACGGTATGATTCTCGCGACCGGACCGACTGGTTCCGGTAAGACCACCACTTTGTATAGTCTTTTAAAGCTTTTAAATGTCCCCGACGTCTCAATTGTCACCATCGAAGATCCGATTGAATACGCTATTCCCGGGGTAAAGCAGATTCAAGTCAATCCCCGAGTCGGTTTCGCCTTCGCGACTGGCCTCCGTTCGATTCTCCGTCAAGACCCGAATATTATTATGGTTGGCGAGATTCGAGACGCGGAAACTGCCGGTATTGCCGTGAATACCGCGTTAACCGGCCACTTACTTCTTTCAACGTTGCATACGAATGACGCGGCGACAACCTTACCTCGTCTTTTAGATATGAAAATCGAGCCGTACCTTGTGGCCTCAACGGTGAATGTGGCGATTGGCCAGCGGCTGGTCAGAAAAATATGCAGTCACTGTAAAACCAGGCGTGAGCTACGCAAAAGTGAAGAACGGCATCTTTTGGGTCTTTTAACCGAGAGTAATGTTATTGCTGGTCGGGTTTTGTACGAAGGTAAGGGCTGTGATCGTTGCAGTCAGACCGGCTATGCCGGTCGAATCGGTATCTATGAGGTATTGGTTTTGAATGATGAAATCCGCGATGCCATTCTTCGCAAAGCCTCAGCGAGCGATATTCGGGCTATTGCCTGTCGTCGCGGCATGACGACCATGTTCCACGATGGTCTTCAAAAAGTTTCAGCTGGACTGACTACCCTCGAGGAAATATTTCGAACTGTTCATGAATAAAACGAATTTGTTTAGCCGTACTCGTTTGTCAATTAAAGAACAGGCATTTTTCATCAAACGACTGTCGTTCTTATTGAGAGCGGGCGTGCCCATTCTCGAGAGTTTGCAGATTCTCCGTCGCCAGACTAAAACCAAGGTTAAAAAGAACATTTTGGATAAAATAATTTCTGATGTGTCGAGCGGGCACTTTTTGGCTACTAGTTTAAAAAGTTTCAAGAACGTATTCAGCGATTTCGTCGTCAATATTATTAAAGTCGGGGAGTCGATCGGTATTCTCGAGCAGAATCTTAATTATCTCGCCGATGAATTGAAAAAGAAACAATTATTACGGCGGAAAATTGTGGGCGCCTTGATGTATCCGCTTTTTATTACCGTCGCGACCTTGGGTTTGACCGCGGTGCTCACGATGTATATTTTCCCAAAAATCCTTCCTATTTTTCAGAGTCTGGGAGTGGCGTTGCCGTGGAGTACGCGGTTTTTGATCGGAGTGAGTTTTTTCCTCCGGACCTATGGAATTTTCGTAGTTTTGGCTCTCGTCTCTGGCCTGTTCGGCTTTTGGTTTTTTTTCACTCGCAATAAAAAGTTTCATAAACACGTTGATTATTTTTTGATTAAATTACCGCTGATCGGTCGGGTCATCGTGGAATACACTATGGCCAATATGTGCCGGACGCTTGGACTTCTTTTGAGAAGCGGGGTAGGAATCATTGAAGCTATGACGATTACGGCTGAGACGAATAGTAACTTGGTCTATCGCGAAGAATTGTACGCGCTTTCTAAAATTCTGACTAAAGGAGAACGGATCTCCGGCTACTTGGAACAAAGAACGGTTTTTTTCCCCGAGATCGTGGCCGAGATGGCGGCGGTCGGCGAGGCGAGTGGCAGCTTATCCGACACCTTTTTGTATTTATCAGAGCTCTACGAGCATGAGGTAGATGATTTTACTAAAAATATCTCCGGCTCGATTGAGCCGTTGCTGATGGTCTGTATGGGGATTATTGTCGGTTTTGTCGCGGTCTCGGTGATCGCGCCTATTTATGAAATTACCGAAAAACTTCACCCGTAAAGGTTTTACGCTGATTGAGATACTGGTCGTCTCGGCGATTTTCACTATGCTCGCGGGTGTCGGATTTTTTGTCAGCCTCGACTCCTTGCGCGGTTATGCGTTTCGGAGTGAATGGCAGACAACGGTGCGTCTGCTCCAAAAGGCGCGCGGTCAAGCCATGAGCAATCTGTATCATCTTCCTCATGGAGTCCATATTGAAAATGGATTGTATACCCTTTTCCGGGGTGCGTCGTATAGCACTTCTGATTTTAGAAATGAAGAGACGGTGATTCATCCCGGTGTGATTGTGAGCGGACTTTCTCAAGTTATTTTTAGTGAGTTGAGCGGGGATGCGAATGTCACGGGAACCATTGTCTTGACTGACGGACTTCGGTCAAAAACGATTACGATCAATCATGAAGGCGGGATTAACTGGTAAAAGGAAGTCTCGGGGTAGCGCGACGATCGAGGTCGTGATCGCTTTTGCGGTCATGAGCCTGACTATGACTGCCGCGATTGTCATTACCTTTGGCACTCAGGCCGTGGCGCTTGAGACTATACTCAACCATGAGGCCTTGACCAAGACTTCTGAAGAGTTAGAAGCCGCGTTTGCGAACGGGCAACAAACATTTAGTAAGTTGGTTTCGATTGCTCCGGCGAATGACGGTATGTACGTAAAAAGTATTACGGTGGATGACTTGACAAGGTGCCTTAAAAAGGTAACTAGTCTTTTTACCTGGCAGGCGACGCCGGTTCGCCCCCAACAAGTTTTACTGACTACGGAAATATCCGATCGGTTTGGCGTCTTGGCAAACGGCACTGATTGCGAGGCCGCGCCTCCTCTCCATGACTGGATAGTTCCTCTTTCTTTGGGGCACACGACTTTTACTCCGGGAGTCGCGACTGGCCTTGATGTGTTAAATGGCATCGTCTATATGAGTTCTAATAAGTCGCCGGGAGTGAGGATCGCGGACGCTCGGCATCCTGGCAGTCCAACTCTTTTCACCTACGCGAATGGCTTCGATCTTGGCTCGGACGGCGTGAATGCCATTGATGCCGCGAAAAACATTAACGGCAAACTCTATGCCTATTTAGCGCATAACGCCGCCACCGATCAATTACAAGTAATTGACGTGTCCGATCCGGAAAATCCCGCGTTCGTTACCGCGCGGTCTTTGCCGGGCGTCGCCGGCGCGAAACCGGAAGGCTGGAGTGTTTATTATTACGACAGCCGACTCTATATCGGAACTCGGCGAACCGTCGGCCGGGAATTCCACGTGTTTGATGTCACGGACCCGACTAATCCAATCTGGCTGGGAAGTCGTGAGCTGAACCATAACGTGAACGCTATAATAGTACGTGATAAGATTGCCTACCTCGCCACCTCGGGAAATGTCACTGATTTAATCGTGCTGGATGTGAGCGATCCGTCCACGGGTATGCCGACAATCAAGAATCTTGATCTTTCGGGTAATCATGACGGCAAGAGTCTCTATCTTTTAGGCATGAAGCTTTACTTTGGCAAATTAACCGGCAGCGGTCCGGATTTTTATGTCTTAGATGTTTCGGATCCGGGTCATAGCATTCCTTTGTTGGCAAAGCTGGATTTAGGTACCGGCGCGCTTGGTATTCGAGTCGTGGGTCATTTGGCTTTCGTGATTACTTCGAATCCGAGCAATCCATTTCTGGTCTGGGATATTTCCGATTCGTCGCATCCCACAAGAGTGAATCCAGTCAGGTTCGCTGTCACGCAAACCGCGACGGGCATTGATTACGAAGATGAGTTGGTGTACATCTCGAATCAAACTAACGATGCCTTGAGAATCGTCTATAGTCCATAAGTATAGATTCATGGTCAATAAATTAGGATTTACCTTGATCGAGACGATTATCTATATTGCCCTTACCTCCTTGCTGATTGGCGGGATGCTGACTGGCGCCTACGAATTAATTCGTTCCAGCGATATCCTCGAGCGTAAGATGAATGCCGATGCCGAAGCTCATTTTTTGGAGATGAAACTCGAATGGGCGTTCTCGAATAGTGCGGGCGTCGTCCTTCCAGTCGAAGGTTCTTCGGGTACGGTGCTCTCGGTTAATAAAATTAACTTTATCGAGAATCCTATCGTTATTGATCTTGATCTGGGGAATATCCGATTACGACGAGCGCTTGGTGAACCCGCGGTTTTAAACAGTGAAAACGTGACCGTGACTGATCTGCGTTTCGATCATCTTTCATCGGTCGGCGGCCAGCCGCCGGCAATTAAAGTGAGTTTTAAGATTAATATGACGCCATTTGAAATGATTCGGTATCTACGATGAAAAATAATTCTGGCTTCATCGCCTTGACGAGCACGATTATTATTTCCGCGATATTAATGACGATTGCTATCTCATTAAGCCTGAGCGGGTTTTTTAACCGTTTCGACCTGCTGATTTCTGAATTCAAGGCGCGAAGCGCGACCTTAGCCGAAGCCTGCGTTCATAGAGCGACGCTGTATCTCGGGACTAATCCTACGTATACGGGTGACGTGAATCTGAGCGTCGGAGACGATTCGTGCACGATTCTTCCAATTGAAGTGAGTGGTGGGCGGGATATAATTAAAGTTCAGGCGAGCTATGAGAACGCCTATACTTTTTTGAAGGTTACCGTGGACGCGAGTACATTTTCCACGATTTCTTGGGAAGAACTGCCTTCATTTTAGAAGCCGTAGCCCGTTGGGGAAAAGTCTATTTGAAGAAATAAAAAATGTGTGTGAAAATTAATGGTACTGGTCGATGGAATACGCGGGAAAAATTTTATGAGTCTACGATTTTATAATCAGAAAAAAGGATTTACGTTGATTGAGGTTTTGGTGGTAATCGGTATCTTAGGAATTTTGGCCGGCGTGGTCTTAGTGGCCGTGAATCCGGGGCGGCAGTTCAAACAAGCGCATGACACGCAACGCACGAGTAACGTGAACGCGATTTTAAACGCCATCGGGCAGAATATCGTCGACAATAAAGGTCAGTTCAAATGCGGGACGAACGTGACCGCGATTCCTGCGGCCGCGACCGTGATGGAAAGCGTCGGTGGTTTCGACGCCGCTCCGTGTCTCGTGCCGACCTACGTCGCGACCATGCCCATTGATCCGACCGCGACCGGCGCGCATTTCACCGATACCACGGACTACAATACGGCCTATAGCGTGCTTCAAGATGTGAACGGCCGGATTACGGTCTCCGCCACGGGCGAAATTACCAATCCGATTTCGATGACGCGTTAAATGTAATAGTGGTTCCGCAAAAACTTCTCGAAAGGGGAGTTTTTTGGTTTGTAAACAACATAGATTTTTAGGTCAGACCAAAATAAAAACCCCCGGCTGATCACACGTATGTCAGCGCGGGGGCAGTAACTCGTCAGCGAGTTCGTTCCAGTTTCTTAGGATACGAACCATGGGAAGGCGCTCTTTGAAGCTCTCGATCTCGAAAGTGCGCGGCTGAAACAGATAACGATAGGGGACGGTTACGAGGTCTTTCAGGACTTCCAGTCGGTCGTCCACGAAGTGGGTGAGGCCGAGCCGTTCGCAGATCTTCGCCTTCTCCCAATGTTCGAGGCAGAATTCGAGGTGGTTGGGATTGATTCCAGTGTGCCTGAAGAAGTCGTGATGTGAGAGCCAGTTCAGTGTCCTACGTCGAACTTCCTCTCCGCATTTTGAAACCAGATACACGTCGTCCCGGAACCGTTCGTTGACGATTCTCGAAAGCGCCTCGAAGACTTCGGGTACGGGCAGGAGTTCCAGGTACCTCGGGCTGAAAATCGAAATATTTTTCTTGTCGCGTTCGAAAATCACCCCGCCGATATCAAAACCAATCTTTTCCGTTTTCAACCGCATCCTCCTTTCTTTCTATAGTATATGGGTCGAAATCGGTGCGTTTTTAAAATACTATATATACTAGTAAGTGTCAAGCTTAGAAAAAAAGCAGGCGAATGTTCGCCCGCTGACTAAACTGGCTCCGGAGGAAATTCGTAGGTGACCCGGTTTACTGGAATGGCATTTGAGATCGCCGTCGAAACCTGTGCGAGTACCTCGTGTCCGGGAAACGGGCCAGTCAAGACAATGACTGGGGTTAGCGTTCGCTGGTCGCCCTGGACGCCGACCGAGACGATTCCCTCGAGGAAAAAAGCCGTTAGTCCGTACGGGTTAGCAATTTCGTTCGCCCGCAGGAGCATGATTTCTCGCTCCATATTACACCTCTTCGCAAAGAAAAGAACGGATCTAGAGTAAAAACGCAGTATACCACCCGAGTCCCTCGAATGTAATAGCTTAGGAGTTGTTTTGTACTATAATACCTCTGCCGGTATACCCACCGATAAAGATTTTAATGGGAACAAATCTGGCTTGCCAGTTTTGTTCGGAAATTTTAGAAGTATGATGAACATAAAAACCGGTTATCTCTCCATCTTTTTTTTCAAAACCGAACACTAGCCCAAGATGCCCGCCATACTTTTTCCAAAACAAGATTTTCTCTTTAAGAGTTTTGCGATTTTGAAACGCCCATTTTATTGAAACTATAGCCAAATGATTTTTTTCAAGTCCACCGACAAGTTCGTCGACGCTAAGATTTTTAGAAACTGCCGTGAAGCCAAAGCCTTGAATCATACTGACTAATCCTTGGTGAGTCCAGCCCGATCTATCGTCATAGAAGCCGCGTGCTACGCCACTATCAATCAGTTTTTTAATAGAGGGAGTGAGTGGCTTATTCTGCTCCGCGAGGAAACTATCCATCGCCATTTTAATACAAAGAATCCCGCAACAAGATCGTTGCCAATATTCGGCCTCTTCTCTGCTTTGATAGCCAAGCTTTTCATATTCATCTAAATTCCAGCTTTGACTATAGAAAGGGACAGAAAGTTTCATAGCAAGAAATAGTATACCTCAATATAAAAATGTAGTCCTTTGCAAAACTGCTTAGGAAAAAATTCTGTAATGTAGTCCCTCCTTTGTCGGGACAAACTATAAAACCCCAAACATGTAGCCCTTCGTTAAATCACTCAGGGCAAAAACAAACAATTCCCGGATGGGAATTGTTTGTTTTTGGGTGCCTAGAGGGAATTGAACCCTCGTAACCGCTTCCACAGAGCGGGGCTTTACCACTAAGCTATAGGCACCATATTTTTTTATAAACACTACCACCGTCCCAAAACCAAACGGCGAACGTACCCTCTGTCGAGATTCATCTTCAAACCTATCCGCCAATATGATAACCCTTTTTTTCGTAATTGCAAGGCTTTACTGATTCTTAATATAAGGCGTTCTTTTTTTTCTCGTTGAAGCCGGACAAGAACATTGATCTTAGGAAGGACTCTTGAAACAACAAGATGCTTTACAATAACAAAAGGCAAAACATTTTTCAAAAATAAAAGCACGTCCTCCTGACTGGCAATATAATATGTCCAGCTATCTTTCCAATGCATTTCACGCTTGGTCACCTTACAGATTGTTCCAACTCTTGTAAATGCTTTAATTCTTTTCAATACCAATAGATTTGTCTGAGGTATTGTTATTCTAAAACCTCGACCATTACGAGCGATGCTTCCTTCTCCATCAAAAAAGCCCGCAATATATTTCCATGACATACTAACATTGTATCATATTCTAGTGACTATGTTAATCATTGCAGTAGAATAGAATAGTCACAATGAATGAAGCGCGTCTAAATTGAAATTAATTCTTGCGTTTGAGTAATTTTTCGATTAGAATAACCGATGCACGGATTAAATGCCGCGGTAGCTCAGTGGTAGAGCGCAGCTCTGAAGAAGCTGGCGTCGGGGGTCCGATTCCCTCCCGCGGCACAACAGAAAAGAAAAAACCCGACAGGTTTTACTGTCGGGTGGAATATCTATAATTACTACGTCGCCGTTATTTCCTCTTCCGTGAAGTCGTCGGCGTAGACAATCTTGACCGTCCGGAGTACTTGGCGGCCGATATGAAAGGTGCTTTCTCGATCCTTGAGTCTGATATGGATTTTTACCCTTTGTTGGTTTGCGGTGAGTCTCCAGGTAGGACGCAGGTAGAGGGCGTTATGCTCCGCGTCGAATTTTTCTACGTACTCAATGTCAAAGACTCCGCCGCCGGGACTGTACGATTTCACTCGCGGGTTCGGATCGTCGAGTCGTTTCTCCTCTTCGTGCATTTCGCTAGTTTCCGGGTCAAAGCGAACTTCGACAACCGGATCGTTGGTCATAAACTTGTGGATCTTTGGTTTGAAGTAAAGTACAAGCGCGGGAAACATCAATACTCCTTTTTTGTTGAACCGAATCGTGTACGTCCGATACCGAGCTGGAACATTGGTCATGTTCGACTCTTCTTGACGAGCTGGAACTGTCCGTCAAAGTTGCAGTGAATTTTGACGTTCTCTCGGTAAAGCACAGTGAAACCTCTTCCAATTTCCTTTCTCACCAGCGTTTTTAGCAGAGTGAGTAGATCCTGGCCGGCAGCGGCTGCGTAGCAACCCCATTCGTGTACGCTCGGCGCGCCGCTTAGGTCAGGCTCTCGGCTCAGCAACACAACAGAATTTTTTCCGGCTAAGACTCTCGCTTTGGCGGGACACACGACCGCGAGCCGTAGAATTTCAATCGCTTTCTTTTGGTCCGACTTCGAGGTCTTCGCTCTCAATCTTTTCCCCGACATTTTTTCTCCTTTTTCAGTTTTCAAAGAATTGCACAGCTCAATACGCGTATCGCAGAAACAAAATCCGCCCCACAAGGGCGGCACAAGGTATGCGTGCATCGTTCCCTTTCGGGCTAGGGGCACCGTCTAAGTTTTCCTTAGGGTTGCCGTCGGGTCATAGGGCTAGATCCCTCGCCGCGCTCTTGATACGTCTATTCAGTTGTACTTCTAGTAATAGAACTTACGAGGTTTGCCGATAGTTTCCGATTTATATCGGCAATTGGAATTCATCTCGAGCTGTTGACAACCATACCCCGTAGTCCCTATATTCTTCTTAATGTCATTACAAGAGAAATCAAGGGAAATTAGTCTGGCCTTAATCAAGGTTGCCGTTTCCGCGAGGAGACCGGAGTTTCGACACCGTTTAGAGAGTTTAGCATTTGATTTGCTCGAGTCGTCCGGGTTGGGGGATTATCTTAAGACAGCTTCTATTATAGAGGCTATAAAAAACATGGTTGAATTCGGCAAAACCATTTATGAAATTGAGCCAATTAATGCCAAAATTATCATCGAAGAATTAAACTACTTTAATTCGGCAATTCGGCAAATTGCCGGATTAGACTCTAGAAAAGATGAATTGCCGGATATAAAACAGATATTCTCTAAGGAAAAAGTGATTTTAAGCGAAGTACTCAAGAAAAAGATTAGTCAGAACTTACCTAATTCGGCAATTGAGCAGGGCTCTAATCCCGAAAAGAAAGAGGCAGATAGCAATGATTTCCGATCAGAAAATGCCGATAGTGCTAATTCGGCAATTCGGCAATCGGCAATCGTAGACTTAATTCGGCAATTCGGCAATCGGCAAGTCCAGCTTAAAGATGTGCTTGGCGGTTTTCCTGCGTTGAGCGAGAGAACCATTCGTTATGATCTTCAAAAGCTCTGCCGAGAGGGGATTATTGAGCGAATCGGTTCCGGAGGGCCTGGAACTTACTATAAGATAAGGGAATTGATTTAATGACAAAGATAACTTTTATGGTGTTATACGTTGTTTTGTAATGATTTTCTGTTATGCTCGTTATAAAGTCTAACAGGCTGTCGCCTAGATCCTTCATTGGGTTTATCCACAGGCTAAACCTGTTGCGCTTCAAAATTTTGCTATAATCATATAGATACTGGGTTGGAGTGAGGCCAAGTCAGTAGCGCTCTCGGGAGCTCTGTTTTGGTCTCGCCTACCTCAGGTGAGATTTTTAGTTTTAGCAAAACAAATCTTTTCTTTTGTTGAGGTCGATTTCGTTTACCACAGCGGTCAGCGGGAAAACAAGAGAGAAAATTTAGAGAGAAGTAGAAATAGTAGAAAATTATAGATTAAAAAGTCACATTAAAAAACAATAATTTATGAGTACAGATTTACGAAAGATTGTGTCGATTGTGTTATCAGTTGCGGCTGTATTCGTAGTGTCTCATGTGGCATTTCCGAATGTCGCTTCAGCTTTGACTATTGATGAAATCAGGGCCCAGATCGCTCAATTGACTGCCGCCTTGACTGCCTTAACCGGCGGTGCTCCCGTAAGCGCCACGGCATGCACGTTTACCCGAAACCTCACATTGGGTTCAAACGGCGATGACGTCTGGTGTTTGCAGAAGTACTTTAACGGCGCGGGCTTTCAAGTAGCAGCGAGTGGCGCTGGCTCTCCCGGAAATGAAACTAAGACCTTTGGTTCTCGGACCAAAGCAGCGGCAGCGGCCTGGCAAGCAGCCAATGGAGTTTCTCCAGCGGTTGGTTACTTCGGTTCGATTTCTCGAGCCAAGTATGGTGCTTTGATCGCCGCGGCTCCAGCTCCGACTCCTCCGACTCCTCCTACGCCAACGACACCAGGAACACCTCCGCCTCCAGGAACGCCTCCAGCGGCACCAGGCACGGGATTAAGCATTGGCTTGACTCCTGACCAGCCGGTGAATGCTTTGGCGCCAAAGAACGCGGCTCGGGTTCCGTTTACGAAGTTTTGGTTAACCGCCGGCACGGACGGCGATGTCAGCGTAAATGGCATTACGGTTGAACGCCGTGGTCCAGCCGCTGACAGTAATTTCTCCGGCGTCGTGCTCTTAGATCAGAACGGCAATGTCTTGGACATTGCGAAAACCTTAAGCTCTGATCACCGAGCGACGATTGGCGGTACGTTTAAGGTCCTCCGCGGAACGACCCAGATGTATACCGTGGCGGCTAATATCGCCTCGGGCGTTGTCTCTGGTGAAATTCCTCGTTTTGCGATTGTCGGGGTAGTTACGACCGCGACCTTGAGTGGTTCTTTACCGCTTGATGGTGGCGCGCAACACACGACGAACAGCACGCTTACGATCGGCAGTATCACTGGCGCGGCTGGTCCGGCCGACGTGAAGTCAACATCACAGGTCAGTAAAGACGTTGGTTCAACTGCCGTGATCTTTTCTGAAATTCGTTTGACTTCTGGCTCGAACGAAGACGTCAACCTGAAATCAATCAGGTGGAATCAGTCTGGTTCGGCGAGCGCGAGCGATTTGGGTAACGTCAAGACCTGGTTGAATGGCACGAGCTATGACACCGTGGTCAGTTCCGACGGCAAATACTATTTGACCGTTTTCCCGGGGAACGGCATCTTGATGGCTAAGGGCAATAACTTGGATGTCCGGGTGATCGGTGACGTGTTAAGCGGTTCTAGCCGGACGATCGAATTCGACATCTTCCGCCGTGAAACGGATATCTACGCGGTAGGCACGACCTACGGCTATGGTGTCATTCCGGCCAACGGCGCCGCGGCCTGCACGACCGAATCAACCTCGGTCTGCAGCGGCAACCCGTGGTTCTTCGCGAGCACCTTCAGCATTCAGAAGGGTACGATTACCGTGAGCTCTGATAACGCCGTTCCGGCGCAGAATATCGCGGTCAACCTCTCTGATCAGCCGATTGGCGGATTCGCGGTTGAAGTTCGCGGTGAGCCGATCTCGGTCGCGAGCACTGTCTTTAATGTTGGGTTTCCAACTGCTGCCGGCAGTGAAACTATGGCTTCGGTCACCCAATACAAGTTAGTGAAAGCTGATGGTACGATTGTGGCTGGTCCGATTGATGGTAGCGGTGCCGGCACAAACGGCAACATTACCTTCACTGATACGATTACCTATCCAGTTGGGGTAACGCACCTCAAGTTGTTAGGTAAGATTGGCACCGCGTTTTCGAACAACGATACGATTCGAGCTTCGACAACGCCGAGCACCCATTGGACCAGTTTGACTGGTCAGGTAACGGCTCAATCAATTACTGCCGCTCCGACTTCCGGAGTGACGGCTAACTTGATGACGATTAAAGGTCCGACAGTCACGATCAGTCTTCAGATCGTACCGATTGTCCAAACGATTATCGCGAGCGGCCGGTACGTCTTTGGTAATTACACGCTTGACGCCGGCGGTTCCGGTGAAGATGTGCGTGTGACGACCTTACCGGTTGGTTTGAATGTTGGTCTGGGCGGTTTAGCCACGGATTTGACGAGTTGCAAACTCTATAATGGCAACCCGATCTATCCGAGCGAAAGCAATGCTTTGACGACGGGTTCGAATGTGAAGAATCCGACCGCCGCGGCTTCGTCAACGACCTTTACCTTTGATGGCGCGGGCTTAACTCTGTCTAAGAGTACGGTCGCGACAATTGCCTTGGCCTGTTCGGTTCGTTCTGGTTCAAGCGGTATTTATACCTTTGACTTGAACGCGACCGCCTCCGGCAACTTTGCCGGAACGGGTTTGGCCTCTGGTCAAGCAGCGACAATCACCAAGAACAACTCGACTGGCCAGGGACAAACTGCTGCAGTGAGCGGTACCGTGACCGTAACGCTTGATTCGAGTTCGCCATCCTACGCGATTGCCTCGCCCGGTCAGACCGTTGAATTAGCCAGATTGCAGTACAGCGCCACGCTCGAAGACTTTGATCTTCGACAGGTGGCCTTAGTCATGAATAACCGTAGTACAGCTTCGAGCTCACTCATAGACCTAGTTGGTAATGGAACCGCTGGTCAGGTGAGTCTTTGGACTGATACTGGTACGCAAATTGGTACGGCAACCTTCTCAAGCGGCCGAACCGCAACTTCTACCCAAATTGGTGTTGATGCGAATAACGTCGGTCTCTTTAGAATTCCAGCTAATGGTCGAAAAATCTTGATCATTAAAGGAACGATCAACGCGATGACCTCAAATGGTCCGTTGGTTTCTTCAGGCGACATCGTGAAAGTTGATTTCGATGGTGCTAATATAGGACTCAACGGTAACTATCTCGTGGGTGTACAGTCAGGATCCACTACGCAGTCATTCACCGCAACAACGACTGTCCTCTCGAATGGCGTCCGGATCATGAAGGCCTACCCAGTAGTTCGCTTTATTCCGCTGGTCGGCGGAGATATAACGTTAACCGCTGGTGACAATAAAGGCTTATACCAGTTCTCGATTAACAATCCATCAACTTCGAATGAGTTATCGCTCTACAAGTTTAGCTTCAGCGTGTCGTCCACGACCGGTTTCGCCACGACCTCGAAGTACGCCTTGTATGCGTATCAGACGAATACCGGTGGTGTCTTATCGAATCCGATTCCTGGTTATAACCAGTCACCAAACACCAATGGTTTAGTAAACGGCGGCACTTGTTACAACGGCTTGACGTCTAATACCGCGACAGTCGCGAGAGGTGGTAATCTTGGTAATAGCGTCTTAGTCTCTATCTTCCCAGATAAGACTGCCTGCAACCAAGGCACGACGACCATTCAGGTTCCTGCGAATACGACCTATTACTTCAGATTAGCCGCTTCAATCGGTACTTTGTCTCCTTCAGGGACGGCCGAATTGTTGCAGGCTCAAATGGAGGGTGATGCGGCGTATCCGGTTAACAACAACGCTACAAGCACGATGGCCCAAGCCGCTACAACCACCGTACCTGATTCCCGTTACAACATCGCTATGAGTACGAGCACTCCAGAAGTCTCGACTAGGGGTGTCATAGCGGACGCGAACAGCGATTTCATCTGGTCTCCTCGGTCAACGTCAACCTCGGCTAGCATCTTTGATCAAGACTGGACCAACGGTTATGGTATTCCTGGCGATCTCGCCGGTAATAACATGACTCCACAGACAATCAGCAAATAGTTCTTAGAACAATCCTTGAGGTTCTAGGAATTTACCACCCAGCCCTCTCTTTCGAGAGGGCTGGGTTGGTTTTTAGAGGGTGAGAAGGTATGATGAATTTTATCCGCCTTCGCAGAAGCCGTTGGTTGATTAGCAAGACTTGACAACTATTGACAACCGCCTATACTGAACTCATGGAAGTCAAACCAACTAGAAACTTTTCGCTGACGGCCGAGCAGCAGCACTACATTGACCGGAAGCTCAAAACCGGCCGCTACGCTTCGGCCAGTGAGGTGATGCGAGAGGCGCTTCGCGTCCACGAGCTCCTCGAAGAACTGCGCGAACTGCGTCTTCAGAAGATGCGCCGCGAAATCGAGCACGGCTACCGGCAAGCCGAGCGCGGCGACCTCATCGATGGCGAAACAGTTTTCAACGAGATTCGGCGAAAGAGTAAGGAGCAACGAGCCAAACGCAAGAAAGCATGAGGCCCTCCTTCACTCCCGACGCTCGAAATGACCTCCACTCAATTTGGGAATACATCGCTCAAGACGACATCTCTGCCGCTGATCGGGTCATCGTGAAGATCGAGGAGGCGGCGAACCTCCTCGCACGCCGGCCCGGCCTTGGTCACGAACGTAAGGATCTCACTGATTTACCCGTTCGCTTCTGGCCTGTCTACTCTTATCTCATCATCTACCGCCCCGAAACCAAGCCTCTCCAAATCGTCCGCGTCGTGAGCGCCTTCCGTGACCTCGTCACGCTCCTCTCTTAGTCCACCCCTTTCCCTCGCTCGTGATTTGATCCCCGCCCCGCTTTAGCCGTGGGGCTTCATATGTCATACACCTTTCTTAATCGTTTTTTCGCAAAACCCGCGTATCTTTTAATAGTTGTTGTAATAATCGGCGCCGGGCTTCGATTGTGGAATTTAGGTAACGCCGAGTTTTTTCATGACGAGGGGTTTTATGCCTTTCGCTCGATTGGTTACCTTGATTATGTCCAGAACGACGCCCAGACAACCCCAATCCAGTGGTTTAAGGATCAGCCCTTGCCGTTTTGGACTCATTTGTCATTCCATGACCATCCGCCGCTTTTTTTTATTATTCAACATATTTTTTTCGTGTTGTTTGGCGACTCCCGATTAGTCGCGCGTCTGCCCTCGGCTTTGGCTGGCCTTTTCGCGATCGTACTCGTCTACTTCATCGGCCAGCGGGTTTTTAAAAATAAATCCGCGGCGCTTTTCGCGGCTCTACTTTTAAGCGCGAGCCAAATCCATATCTGGATTTCCCGATCGAGTCTCCAAGAATCAGTGCTGATTTTCTTTGTGCTTTTAAATCTCCTGGCTTTTTTCCGGTTTTTGGAAAACCCCAAACGCTGGCTCACATTTGGCTTGACGCTCGGTTTATGTTTCTTGGTAAAGTACACCAGTTTTTTCTTGGTGCCGGTGTATCTCGGCTATCTTTTATTTAGAAACCGGGCGCTGTTTTTGAAAAAAGAGTTGTATCTGGCTATGATAGTAACGGTCGTACTTTTTTCTCCGGTTATCGTGTACAACTTTTACCTTTTGAAAACCGTCTACCATTTTGATCTCCAGTTTGCTTATTTGTTTCATCAAGCGACTCCCGAGTGGCAGGTTTCAGTCGGCAAGGTGCAAGAGCCATTTTCCAATCTGATTCCCAATCTAATCGTCGCCTACTCTTGGCCGTTTCTTGTGCTTGCCATAGTCGGGGCGGTCTACGCCTTATTTTTGGTAGTGAAAAAACAAAACGGCGCGCCTTTGCTGTGGCTCCTCATGCTCGTCGCGACAACACTGATTTTAATTCCGGTCGGATCGGGCTTCCGATTTTTAGCCTTCTACGCCCTGCCCTGTGTGTTTTTAGTCACTTCACTGATTGTTTTTCTGGACGGAAGGTTTAAAAAGTTGCAATTAGTAAAAATCGGCGCCGTGATTTTTGTGGCCTTTGAAGTTTTTTCGACTTTAGTCCGTGGCATCTTTCTTTTCCCCGATTTCGGCATCACCAAGCTCGATCAGTATCTCGACCAAGTGTTTGACGGCAAGGCATCGCTCTCCACCCCAAATTCTAAAAATCCTCATCTGCAAAAGATAATGCAGGAGTACGCCAATCTCACGACGCCGGGGGATAAGCCGGTCGCGATTGTCTACGATGAAAATCTAAGCCTACCGCCGCGCCTGTGGTTGTTTTCCCGTCGGACCTTCTACCACGGGATACCGACCTTCTCGGTCGGCCAGTTCAAAATGATTCAAAAGGAAAATGGCCCGACGGCTTTTCACGGCTATGAGCTGTACTTCGTGAAAGTCGCGGAAAACGGCTACCTGAATCCTTATTTTAAAACCACGGACGCGGCGGATTTCGAGCATTTTTTAGCGACGGAGTTTCATCTTCAGCCGATTAAAGTAATCTCTGGCTACGGGAATCTGCCGATGTTTATTGTCTATAAGATCGATCTCGCGAGTTAATAGAAATGATGATTTTTGAGATCGTACCGACTTTCTTATAGGAGTTATTGAATAGCACCAAAGTTATTTTTCTATTTACGTCTATCCGGACGATCGTCAAGATAAACGTAAGTAAGAAAGGGAAAAGTAAGCCTTTGGATGTTTTCGAACAGCGCCAGGACTTGGTTTGACAAGCGTCACTCCCACACCTAGAGTGAAGGGATATGACCTCATCAAGGAAAGAAACTTTGCGAACAAAACAGTATAGCTACACGGTTCTTTTTGAGCCAGCCGAAGAAGGTGGCTACGTCGTCACGTGCCCCGCCCTTCCCGGAGTCGTGACCGAAGGCGACACCCTGGAAGAGGCGCGCGCGATGGCCAAGGACGCGATTCGCTGCTACCTCGAAAGCCTTACCAAAGACGGCGAGCCGATTCCCGACGACAAGGAGTTGAAGCTTGACCCGGTCAAGGAAAAGGTTACCGTCGCCGTTCCCGCGGCATGAGCGAACGGCTCCCCACTCTCAAATCTCGGCAGGTTCTCGCGGCGCTCGAACGCGCCGGTTTTTTTATCCACCACTCGACCGGTAGCCACTACGGCGTGAGACACCGCACCGACTCCAGGCTCCGCGTCACCCTGCCCATGCACAACAAGGACCTCAAGCGTGGAACACTGCGCTCGATCCTCCGACAAGCCGGGCTCACGCCCGAGGACTTCCTCAAATTTCTCTAACCGAATTATTATCTACAACAGGGATTGCGTGCGAGGCGAAGAGATATTAAAATGAAGATACCATTTATGAAATTTCATCGACTCGTTTCAGTCTTGTTTGTGATAAGTTTCTTTTTTATTGCGCGACCCGTGGCGTCCGCCGCCTCATTTGAGTTTACTCACGATTTGTATTTTGGATTGAGTACTAATCCGGACGTTCAAACATTGCAGCAATTTTTAAAAGATAACAGCTTCTATGACGGACCGATGACCGGCGGGTTTTTTTCTTTGACCCAAGGCGCGGTCAAGAAATTTCAGACCGCCCATGGGATTAAGCCAACCGGTTATTTCGGGCCGCAGAGCCGGGCGGCGGCCAATCAAGCATCGGGGAAAATGATGTCGTCTGAGTCCCCAACCGGAAGCCGCGAGGCTCAAATCGCCATGATTAAAAATCAGCTCGAGGCCCTCATTCGTGAATTGAATCTTTTGCTCGCCGTCGCTCCGACTTCTACTCCCGTCGTTGCAACGACTACCGCGCCCGCGCCAAGCCCAATCCCGCCCCCCGCGCCTCTGCCACCGCCCGTTCCGCCCAATCCTTTTGAGAGTCACTTGAAAATTCAGGTTGATTATCCATCACTTACATTGTCCCACTATTCAGACGTCACCCTCAATCTATTCAGACTGACTGACGTGGCGAGCGAGAAAATCGCAGTGAAACGAATTAAGTTTATGAATTCTGGAAGCCTTTCTAATTTTTATCCTCGCCAGTTTCGGTTGGTGAATATGACGACGGGCGACGTGCTCGCCACCGTTCCAGATTTTATTCAGACCGGCACAATTGAATTTGTGCTGACGTCCGATCCGACAAAGCCTGACCATAACCTGATGGTTCCAGGGAATTTTTACTCGGTGCTCTCGACAATCTTGACGCCGCAGGGGCTTCGCGGTACTATCCGTCTAGATATTCTCACGGCTAACGACATTGATGCGGTGGATTATAACGATCTAAGCCGGGTTGCTCATGTGACGGCCGAGAATGTTTTTCCAGTTATCGGTCCGCTTATCAGTACGTTCTAACCTATATGTCTATAAAAAATATCATTGTTGTTGTTTTTGGCGTTGTCTTGGTTATCGCCGTGGGGTGGTTTATTCGCAATGACTTGAATTCCGGAAATCAGCCAGTCGCGGTTCAACCGCCTAGTCCATCAGCAACGACTCCATCTCCGGAGGCGACTTCAAAACCGGACGGCACCGCGTCTAATGGAAAGCCGGTAGATCCTCGAGTCGCCGCTTTGAAAGCCGAAGCCTTGAGTATTCTCAACCGGACGCTCGATGTTAAATCTTCAATGTCCGGAGAGGCTCTGACTGGAACCGTAGGACGTATCCAGTCGCTCATTTCTTTGATTAAATCCAGGTTTGATTATGTTGATGCCTGGTTGGATTTAGGAAGTTATGAGCGAGTGGTTGGAGATAATGAAGGAACGATTCTGGCTTGGAAATTCGCCGCCAAACTCGCGCCAACTAGTTTTATCCCCCCGCATAATTTAGGGGATATATATGCCTTTACGCTCCGTCAATATAAAGAGGGGGAGCAGTATTTTTTGAAATCAATTGAATTAAATTCCGGAAATATTCAAGGCTATTTAGCACTCGACACCCTTTATAAAATTGATCAATTTGGAAAGAAAGATCAGATTGAGCCAACTTTACTAAGGGGTTTAAAAGACAATTCTAAAGATTTGACCTTGCTCACGCGTCTCGCCGGTTATTATCGGGATAGTAATCAAGTGGCGAAGGCGATTACCCGCTATCAAGAGGCTTTGAAATTGAATCCACCGAATCGCGATTTGATTGAGCAAGAACTGGCTTTCTTGGAGGCGAAGCTATAGGAGCCTATATTATTTTTTTTATGCACGTGGCATGGCGGCCGGCTATTCTACTTGTGGGCATTATCAGCCTATTTTTTATTTTTGGTCTCTGGAATGCCGGCAATCAAGATTTGGTTGGTGATGAGTCCTCGTACTCCTTCCGGTCGGTCGGCTATCTCGATTATCTGGGGACGAGTGCCCAAACCCAGCCGGTTGACTGGTATAATGGGCAACCCCTGCCTTGGTGGACACATTTGTCGTTTCACGATCATCCGCCACTGGTTTTTTTGATTCAACACCTCTTTTTTTCCATTTTTGGAGATTCGATTTTTGTCGCGCGTCTTCCCTCGATCTTTGCGGGCGTCGTCTCGATACTACTTCTCTATTTGATTATAAAGAAGCTTTTCCGATCGAATGCCTTGGCGTTTGGGGCAGCGTTCCTTTTTGCCGTGGATGGCGCCATGGTATGGATTTCAAGGACCGCGCTCATGGAGCCGATTTTTTTGTGTCTCACGCTTCTGAATATTTTCTTTTTTCTTCAATTTTTAGAGCAGAAGAAATACTTCTGGCTTTTTGGGATTACGCTTGGTCTCGTGTTGCTTACAAAGTACATCGGCATTTTTTTGCTTCCGCTCTACGCGATTTACCTCCTTTTCTCTCGAAAACGCGAAGTTTTTAAATCGTGGCAAACCTATGCCGTGTTGTTCCTCGTGATTATTGTGTTGAGCCCCGTTATTCTCTACAACGTATATCTCTATAAAGCGCGCGGACATTTTGATCTTCAGATTGCCTATGCCTTAGGGCAGAAGACACCCGAATGGAGCGGTCTTTTGGGGAAAATACAGTCGCCGTTTTCCGAAATCAGCCTCAATCTCAAAAATACGTACGGGTTTCCAACTCTCGCGCTCGCGGGTTTTGGTTTTTTAAGTTCCGTCATCTCGTTTTGGAAGACGCGCTCGCGGGAGATTCTTTTTGTATGGCTTTACGTGGGATGTCTCACGTTGCTTCTTGTGGTTATTGGTTCTGCGCCACGGTTTTTATCGCTCTACGGTCCGGCATTCGCCATTTTAGGAGCGTTTGCCCTTGTGACGTTGTGGCGTGATGCGATTTCACGTCGTGGCGCGGTTGTGGTCTGGATAGCGCTTATCCTTCTTTTTTCATTGGAGAAAAACTTTGTGGAGCGCGAAGACTACGGCGTGGCGAAATTGGATCATTATTTTGAAGCGCAGTTTCAAGGTCAAGAGTCGGCAGTTATTCCCGAGTCGGAAAATAGTCATTTGAACGAGGTGATTAATTCGTTCGCCAAAAAGAAAAGTCCAGAGAGTCCCCGGGCTTTTTCAATGATCGTCTACGATGAGAATATTGGCATCTCGACGCTTTTGTGGGTGATTGACCGGCGTTTTTTCTACCACAGCATTCCGACGCTGTACGTTCAGAATTTCCGGGAGCTCTTAGCGAAAGAGGGTTCGGCGTTTTTCAAGCCTTTCACTTTGTATTTTGTTGAGAGTACTCCAGACACGATTCTTAACCCTTTTAAATTGGAAAAAACCGCTGGCCGGGATTTTGAGATGGAGCTTATTAAGAAAGATTTAAAACCCGACCAGGTGATTTACGGTCACGACCAGTTGCCGATGTTCCGGATTTATAAATTTACTATTTGATTTTCGTAGAGGGCTTCGGTTTTTTTTAGCATCTCGGTGATAGTGAACTGCGTTTCGAGAATTTTTCTGCCCTTTTCCGCGAAGCGGTTTCTGAGTTCCGGATTATCCAAGAGTTTTTGGAGGGCGGCGGCGAAAAGCTCGGGCTTTTTCATTTTTACCACGAAACCGTTTTCGTTATTCTTCACGACTTCCGGCATGCCGCCGGCGTGAGTCACGACTGAGGGTACCTCGGCCGCGAGCGCTTCGAGTAAGATGTAAGGCAGGCCTTCTTTGATCGAGGTCATCGTAAAGACGTCAAAAGCCTTGAGTAGCTCGGCGTCGTGTCCGGTTCCCGGGACGATGAAAAAGCGATGCGTGAGTTTTCGCGCCTTAATCCGTCTTTTTAGTTTATTTTTTCTTTTACCTTCGCCGATGATAAAAAAGTGAACATTAGGAACAAAGACCGCGGCATCAATCAGCGTCTCGTAGTTTTTTTCCTTGGTGAGCCGGCCAATCGAACCGATCCAGGGGAAAGAGGAAATAAAAGGAGATTCACGACTCTCGAGTCTTTGGGCGATTATCCTTCGGGCCTCTATCGATACTTTGAACGGCAGTGAGGCGTTAATGCCATTCCAGACGGTAGCCAATTTTTTAGGAGTAGCGATTCGGTAATGTTTCGCGAGCGCGTAATCGTGAGACGAAACATTAATGATTACGTCTTGAATGGAGGCGGCGATTGTATGCAGTAGTATATAGAAGCGTCTCACGAATAGGTTAATTTTGTTGTCCGGGTTGAAAACCCAGCCATGAGCGGTAAAGAATATTTTTATCTTAGGCTCGGCTTTTTTACGGAATAGAAGATTGTATATCCAGGCAGCCAAGGAGCCCAACACGCCCGCCTTGGAGCTATTTAAGTGTAGAATCTGAGGCTTTTCTCGGCGGAGAGTCGAAATGAGTTCAAAGACCGCGTACCAATCATTGAAAAATAAAAACCACGGATGGGTTCGATTGGAAAGCCAGCGGAGGTCGCGTCCGCCATAGAGAATCCTTACTTCGAATTTATCGCGGTCGAGACCATAAACGAGGTCGTGGATATATTTTTGGGCGCCGCCGGTGTCTCGGGCAGTGACAATATAGAGAATTTTTATCTTGGTCTTTTCCATACAACTTTCTTTCTGCCTTCAGGGTTATAGAACAGCGTTACGTTCGATGGTTCAAATTATGGGATATATAGGCTAACATTGCTAGTATACGGTTATGTTACACAAAAAGCCCCGAATCGCGGTTTTTTCTTTGGCCTTCGAGCCTTTTGAGAGCGGTGCCGAGATCGCCCTTCGGGAAATTATTAAACGATCGAGTGAGTACTCTTTTGTTGTATTTACTTACCGTTTTGACGCGTCAAGTCTGGCATATGAAGTGAAAGATAATCTGACTCTGATTCGGCTTGGTCGCGGAAACAAAACAGGTCTTCGCTACGGACTGCTTTCCCAAAAAGTGTGGTACATCTTCGCCGCTGTAAGAAAAGCGTTACGTTTTCATCGGCAAGAACCGTTCCAGATGGCTTGGGCATCGATGGCTTCCTACGGCGGCATCGCGGCCTTCTTTTTTAAAAAGTTTTATCCGACAATGCCGTTTTTATTGACCATTCAGGAGGGTGATTCGGAACATCATTTGCGTTTCGGAAAGTTTTTTATGGTCGGATTCTGGGGTAAACGTATTATGCGACTAGCTGATTACATACAAGTGATTAGCCGTTATCTTAAAGAATTCGTAATTGTTCAGGGTGCTACTGCTCCGGTGCGTGTAGTGCCGAATGGCATTGCCTTAGAAAAATTTCCGGAAACGTTACCATCCCTGCGTCATTTTTCAGATACTAACCCGGCGGTCCTCATAACCACTTCACGACTTGTTCTTAAAAATGGGATTGATATTTTATTGCAAGCCGTTGCCGAAGTAAAAAAGCGTGGCGAGAAGGTTGTTGTAAAAATTATAGGAGACGGCCCAGAAAGAAAAAACTTAGAGGTTTTAACTGCTTCTTTAGGATTGCAGACAGAAGTCGTTTTTGTGGGGCAGATTGGCATAGATCGAATTCCCGAAGAATTATCTCGGGCCGATATATTCGTAAGGCCCTCCCGCTCAGAGGGCCTAGGCATTTCTTTTCTTGAGGCTATGGCGGCCGGAGTGCCGGTCGTCGCGACCGAGGTCGGCGGTATAGCTGACTTTTTGAAAAACGGCGAGACCGGACTCGTAACTCGAGTCGATGATCCTCATGATGTAGCCGATCAGATTATTCGGATGCTTAAAGACGATAAGCTTCGCTTACGCCTTCGTGAAAATGCGCGGCGACTCGTTTGGGAGAAGTATCAATGGAAAGAAGTAGCGGAATCCATGCGGTTGATTTTTAACCAACTTCTTAATTCTCAGAAAATTTTGATTACCACTGGTATTTTTCCTCCAGCGATTGGCGGATCGGCAACTTGGAGCGCGTTGATACGAGAGGCTTTATCGAAAGATTCTTACACAATCAACGTTCTTACATATGGAGAAGGCAAAGACAAGGATGGAGTTTTCTACGTCTCTCAGCGTTTTATAAAAGGATTTCGTCATTTTTTGTATTTTAGAAAGTTGCTTCGACTGGGTCGGAGGCATGATTTTATTTTCGCCGCCGATTCTTCTTTTGGCGCCGCTTTTGTTTCCGCTGTCGCTTCGAGATGGATCGGCAAGAAGTTTTTTATCCGGGTCACTGGTGATTATGCCTGGGAGCAGGGAGTGCAGCGTTTTGGGGTTAAAGAGTTACCCGATGAATTTCAAACCAAACGTTATGGTCTGAAGGTTGAGCTTTTGCGTTGGTTCGAGATAAAGGCTGCGGGTCTAGCCACGGCACTTGTCGTTCCGAGCGCTTATTTAAAGAAAATTGTGCAGTCCTGGAGGGTTCCAGAGGAAAAGATTCGGATTATCTATAATGGCATCTCTCAAGTATCGGTTCATCAGCCTAAAGAGGAAGCTCGTCAACTATTGGGTCTTAAGGGGTCAGTCATTATCTCAGCCGGGAGGTTTGTTCCCTGGAAGGGATTTAAGAAGCTTATAGAAATTTTCCCAGACATCCTAAAAGTGGTTCCTCAAGCGACGCTCGTTCTTGTCGGTGATGGGCCGGAAAAACAAGCGTTGGTTTCAGAAGCTGGCCGTCTCGGCTTAGGCGGGCGGATTATTTTTACCGGTAGTTTGAATCACTCATTGCTTGGGACATATTTGAGTGCCGCCGATGTTTTCGTTTTAAATACGGGGTACGAAGGACTTTCCCATCAAATTATTGAAGCTATGAGTTATGGCTTACCGATCGTTACGACCATGGTTGGCGGTAACCCGGAGCTAATTCAAAGCGAGAAAAACGGTTTATTGGTAGGTTACGATGACGTGGATGGACTTCGTAGATCCATTCTTCGGATTTTAAATGACTCGGCTCTGGCGCTTCGATTAAGGGAGGCTGGAAGGGTTTCTTCGCGTTTATTTTCTGAAACGCGCATGGTCGAGGCGTATAAAGATTTTTTGGACAGTTTTTCCTTATGAAGGTGCTGATGTTGTCAACCGATCAGAGGATTTTTGACGAGCGCTCGGAAGTGCGGCAGCGGATGATTGAATACGGATCGCTCTTTGAAGAATTGCACATCGTCGTCTATACCGGCGTTGTTTCAAAGAAGGAGACGCGGCTCAGTCATACTGTGTTTGCCTATCCGACCCAAACTCGTTTCAGAGAATTTTATTTTTTTGATGCCTATCGACTTAGTAGTTTTCTAATAAGAAATCGTCATCTTTCAGTAATTACGGCCCAAGACCCCTTTGAAACTGGTCTCGTCGGGTACCTTTTGAAAAAGAAGTTTCACGTACCGCTCCAGTTACAAATACACACTGATTTTTTAAGTCCTTATTTTCGATCCGAGTCTTTACTAAATCGCGTGAGGGTGTGGTTAGCGCGTTATCTGGTTCGCCGTGCCGATGGTATCCGGGTTGTCAGCGAACGCATTCGTCAATCGTTTCTAAAAAAACTCGGCCTCCCGGAATCGTTGATCGTGGTTTTACCAATTTTTGTTGAGCCCAAAAATTTTTTTGAAGGGCGAGCGAAGTTTAATCTACGCGAACAGTACCCCGGGCACGATTTCATTATCCTTATGGTTTCCCGATTGACCTCTGAAAAAAATATTCCACTGGCGTTGCAGGCTCTCTCGGCCTCGCGGGAAGAGTTCTCGAAAACATTGCTTGTGATTGTCGGCGATGGTCCAGAGCGGCAATCTCTTCAGACGTTGGCGAGTAAACTGGGCCTCGGTGCTAATGTCCAGTTTTTGCCTTGGACTGATATTGGTAACGAGTATTATAGAACTGCCGACGTTTTTTTGATCACTTCTAATTATGAAGGTTATGGTCGGACGGCGATTGAAGCAATACGCTCTGGCGTGCCGGTCGTAATGACCGACGTTGGATTAGCTGGAGAGATTGTTGTCAATGAAGAGACGGGATTGGTGGTGCCAGTAGGCAACGCGGCGAAGCTTATGGATGCCTTGCGTGTCTTACATCATGATCCAGGGCTTCGAAAACAATTAGCAACTGCGGCCAAGGAACGACTGAAAAAGCTTTTATCCAAAGAGCAGTACCTCGAGCGTTACAAAGCCGCGCTTAATAGTCTTTTATGAAAAATCTTTTGATTATAACTCAAAAAGTCGATCTCGATGACGCTAATCTGGCTTTTTTCCATGAATGGTTAAAAGAGTTTGCCGCACGAGTCGAAATTCTTTACGTTGTCGCCGCATCCGTTGGTCGTCATGAGTTGCCGGGAAACGTGAGGGTTTTTTCGCTTGGCAAAGAGGCGGGGCGGGGAAGGATACGGCGTTACCTACGATTCTATAGTTTTTTGTTTCGGATTTTGCCTAAAGTTACTAGTGTTTTCGTGCATATGATTCCGGCCTGGGTCGTAATGATTTGGCCCTTTGCCTTTTATTCAAGAAAGAAAGTTTATCTATGGTATACCCATAAGTCAGTTACGCCATCCCTTCGGCTGGCCGAAAAAATGACATCCTCAATTTTTACGGCCTCACCTGAAAGTTGTCGACTGGTATCTAAAAAAGTTATCGTGACTGGGCATGGAATCGATACCGATTATTTTGTGCCTCAGGTTGCGACGCGTAAACAGGGAGAATTCAAGGCGCTTTCAATTGGCAGAATTTCGGAGTCGAAGGATTATGAGTTTTTATTTGAAGCTGTTCGCCTTACGAAAGTCATGAATCAGGAAAGGAATTTTACTTTAACTATCGTCGGTGGGCCAATTACTGAGAAAGATTTGGAGTATGAACGTAAGTTAAGAAATCTCACGAGAACCACTAAGCTTGACAATTTTATTGACTTTTTGGGTCCGAAAAGCTATCGTGAATTGCCTGGGATTTATAACAATCATGATCTTTTTTTACACGCGAGCGTGACCGGCAGTCTCGATAAAGTAGTTCTAGAAGCAATGAGCTCTGGGTTACGAGTCTTATCAACCAGCGAAGCGTTTACCAAGCTGCTTCCGGGCAGGTATGTCGTCCAGCCTAGAGTAACCGAGAGAATGGCGGAGAAAATTAGCGAATTAATGAAGGTTCCGGGCAAAGATTTGGATTTGAGATCGATTGTGGTCCGAAGTCATAATCTTAAAAGGGTTGTGGAAATAATTTGTAACACGTTACAATAAGTACTATGTCGCGCAATACCAAACACAAAAAGATCGCTTTAATCACGGGCGTGACCGGCCAGGACGGTTCTTATATGGCCGAGCTACTTTTAGATAAGGGATATGAGGTGCATGCCTTGGTGCGGCGAACCAGTTTTTATAATAAGGACCGGATTAAGCATTTGCTAAGCGACAATCAGCTCACCCTTCATACTGGTGATCTCGCCGATAAAGGTTCGCTCTACCAGATAGTGGCCGAGGTGAAGCCGGAAGAGATTTACAATTTCGCCGCCCAAAGCTTCGTGGCCGCCAGTTTTGATGTCCCGGAGTACACCTTTCAAGTGACCGGCACCGGGGTTTTACATCTTCTTGAAGTGATACGTCATCTCAAGCAGCCGATCAAGTTTTATCAAGCTTCGTCTTCGGAAATGTTCGGCAACGCCTTGCCGCCCCAGAATGAAAAAACTCCATTTAATCCCGCGAGTCCCTACGGCATTGCCAAAGTAGCTGCCTATTACGCCGTCAGGAATTACCGTGAAGCGTATGGGATTTTCGCGGTGAACGGGATTCTTTTTAATCATGAAAGTCCGAGGCGCGGCGAAGAGTTTTTAACTCGGAAAATTGCCTTAGGCGTTGCCAGGATTAAAGCCGGTACTCAAAAAGACATTCGGTTGGGAAATTTGGATTCAAAACGTGACTGGGGTTACGCGCCTGAATATATGGAGGCGGCCTGGAAGATGACGCAGCATCACACGCCCGATGATTTTGTGATTGCGACCGGTGAACAGCATACGGTTCGTGAGTTTGTCGAGGAAGCCTTCGACGTTGTTGGTCTTGATTGGAAAAAGTATGTTCGGATTGATCCGGCTGAATTCCGGCCGCGCGATGTTGATGATTTGTTGGGTGACCCCGCCAAAGCCAAGAAGATTTTGCGCTGGCAACCGAAAACTAACTTTAAGAAACTGGTGAGGATTATGGTAGAAGCTGATTGCGCTTCACTGGGAGTAAAGGTGTAGCCATGAGCGAAAAAATTCCTTGCTCGGTGGGTATCTTGACTTTGAACTCTGGGCAAACGCTTCGAAAGTGTCTCGAGTCGGTCAAAGCATTTGCCGAGATTATCATTTGTGACGGTAATAGCACTGATGGTACGTTGGAAATTGCGAGGGAGTATGGCGCGAAAATTATTAAACAGTATGATTCTGACGCTCCCAACTTATCTTGCGTGAAGGATAAGGCCACGGTTCGGACTCGTAATATGGAAGCGGCCAGTCACGACTGGTATTTTTTTATGGATTCGGATGACACCTTGCCAGCGGAGATCACTTATGAAATTCAGAGTATTGTTCAGAATCCCGAGCCACCTTATTCGATATATCGGATGCCGAGCCGGATTTATATCGCCGGCCGATTAATTCGGCACGCTTCAGTCTATCCCGCCTATCAAATTAGATTATTTCGCCGGAGTACCGGCGCTCGTTTTAAAGGCGAGGTACATGACCACATTGTGTTTGATAAAAAGAAATATCAATTAGGGGAGATGAAAAGTTTCTATAATTTCTACTGGCCGGCTGAACGAGCCGAACATTTTTGGGCCTACCAGAAAAAGTATGCGGAGTGGGAAGTCGAGGTCATGAAATTCGATTCATTTCAAGCATTTCTTTACTGGGGAATATATCGAAGACTCCGCATTTTTTTCGGATTTCTTCTGTGGCGTATCCCGCGGCTTTATTTCCGCTATGGTTTTAAAGACACTATGCCATTTCGGTATGAATTTTTAGTGATGTGGCAGCATCTTTATATCCTATATTTGGTTATAAAAAAGCGGCGGCGGACTTTGAAAAGGGGCTAGTTTGTTTTGATTTCCGGATATTTCTCGTGTATCCTGAGAATTGCTGAGAATTTTAATTTTTGCGGTTAGCGAATTTATCGGATTCACCTTCTATGAATTTACGGGACGCATTGGAAGATGCATATAAAGTTTTTTCTCCTTGGGCGCCGCTCTACGCCGCGGACTATCGGCGTTTTTTGTCGGTGCTCAAGTTATTGGAGCGTGAGCTCGGATCTTTGACTGGTAAGAAGATAGTGGATTTGGGTAGCGGGATCGGAATTATGGTGAGGGCTTTGAATCAACTTGGCGCTGAAGCCGTGGGTCTGGATAAGTTTATTTTTAACACCGAACGGGAAAATATTTATTCGATTAATGATTTTAAGACGCTTGAGAATATCTGGAAACGTTACGCTATCCGTATTTTAAATAGCGATGTCGTTAAAGAGCGCCTGCCCTTTCCTGATAAAACCTTTGACCTCGTGATTTCCGATGAAACCATTGAACACCTCGCATATTCACCGCAACATATGTTTCAGGAAGCGCGTCGAGTTCTTAAGCCGCGGGGCTATTTTTTGATTACCACTCCCAACTTCGCTACTCTTTGGCACCGAATCAGATTTTTGTTTCTCGGTAGAAGCCCGAACTGGGATTTGAAAGACTATTTTGAAAACGGAGAAAACTTTCGCGGTCATCGCCGTGAATTTACCGTTAAAGAAGTTCGAGATATACTGAAATGGTCAGGATTTGCCATTGTCTATGCGGGCACTAAAAACGTTTTCCTAAACCCGAAGCGCCTTTTAAGTCTTAGTGTAACTAAGATCGCTGCTCAGGCGAACGAGCTTCTGTCGATGCCGTTCAAAAACATGCGCGATACGATTTATATACTCGCGAGAGCCCTAGAGAAATAAAATTTATTCTTATGGTTAAAGGTAAAAAAGTAGTGGTTATTTTGCCGGCTTACAACGTCGAGAAAACAATCAAAATGACAATTGATGCGATACCGCGTGACAGCGTTGACGAAATTATGGTTGTAGACGATGGGAGCCGCGATCGGACGCGAGAAATCACCCGCTCTTTGGGCGTCAAGCTCTTCGTCCATGAGAAAAATCGCGGCTATGGCGGAAGTCAGAAGACGGCCTATATCGAAGCTTTAAAAGCTGGGGCCGATATCGTGGTCATGGTTCACTCTGACTTTCAGTACGATCCAACCCTGGTTCCTCAGATCATTCAGCCGATTGTTGAGGGTAAGGCCGACGCTTGTTTTGGTTCACGAATGGCGATCAAGCGGAATGCCTTGAAGGGCGGTATGCCGCTTTGGCGATTTATCCCGAATATTATTCTGACCTTTATCGAGGATGCCGTGGTTGGTTTGGGTCTTAGTGAATATCACACCGGGTATCGAGCTTTCAGTCGTAGTGTCTTAACCACTATTCCATTCGTAAAAAACTCAGATAATTATGTGTTTGATACTGAAATAATCGTTGAATTAAGAATCGGGCGCTTCCGGGTGGCCGAGATTCCGATTCCAACTCACTACTCGGAAATTTCTTCTTCGCCTAATTTCAGGAAAAGCGTTGAGTATGGATTGATGACGTTGGCCGTGATGCTGAAGTATATTTTGCATCAGACTCATCTCAAGCGTTGTTCCGCCTTCGTAATGAATCCTCGTTCATAATGAATGTTCCAAAAAGAATTATCGTGACCGGGGCCGCCGGTTTTATCGGTTCGGCAGTTGTTCGAGCCTTAGTTAAGGGAGGTGTGGAAGTTCATAGTATCGTGCGTCAGGCATCTGATCTTTCGCGACTCAACGAGGTTATCGAGCGCATTCATCTCCATAATTGTGACATCACCGACTTTCAGGGGTTGAGAAAAATCATCGAAACGGTTCAGCCGAACGGCATTTTTCATCTCGCGGTTTCGACGATTATGAGTGGCAAGAAAGCCGCTCCCGACGAGCTGATCGCGACTAATTTCGCCGGTACGGTTCACTTAATCGACGCGGCCGCGAACGTCGATTATGATTTTTTTATCACGATGGGCAGTTTTCTCGACTACGGATTTAAAGACGGGCCGCTCAAAGAATCTGATCGTTGTGAACCGCCGGAACTCTACAGTCTGACGAAGCTCGCCTCGGTCCTTTACGGTCAATCGGTGGCCCGAGCCTATAAAAAACCAATTATCGGTTTTCGTTTATTCACTCCCTACGGGCCTTACGTCCAGAAAGGGCGGTTTGTCTATCAGGTGATTACCCAAGCGCTTCGAGGCGAACCGATTCCGCTCACGGCCCCCAAGACGACGAGAGACTTTATATTTGTTGACGATATCGTGAGTTTGTTACTCGAGGCTTCTTCAAAAGCCCAAGCCTATCAAGGAGAGATTTTTAATCTTGCGAGCGGCATCGCGACCACGCTCAAGGAGGTTGTGGAATACGTGGTCAAGGCAACCAACTCTAAGAGTGAGTTGCAATGGAACGCGCTTCCAAACGTTTCCTACGATCGTGATAATTGGCAGGCTGACATGACCAAAACCTTTGCTCAATTTTCCTGGCGGCCGGCACATACCCTTCGGCAGGGTTTAGATAAGACCATTGCCTGGTTCCGGAATTCAAACTAATGATCGGGTTTCTATTTGTGAAAATATTTCATGCGTGGTACGATGGGGGCAATTATTTTCGTACATTAACGTAATCCATGAAAGATCAATTACGGGTGCCATACGCGCAAGCGGTGTATGGAAAAAAGGAGGTGCAAGCGGTCATACGGGCTTTGAAGAATCCCTTAAAAATTGTTGCCGGTCCACTCGTCAGAAAGTTTGAAAATCGCATCGCTCGTCTTTTTGGTCAGCAGTATGGGGTGATGGTTAACTCCGGTTCTTCGGCAAATTTACTCGCCATCGAGCTTTTAGATCTCGCTCCTGGTTCGGAAGTAATTACGCCGGTTTTGACTTTTGGGACGACGCTTGCGCCGATGGTGCAAAAAGGCTTAGTGCCAGTTTTTGTTGACGTCAAGCCGAGAACCTATGTGATAGATGTGAATCGGATTGAAGCCTTGATCAGTAAAAAAACCAAGGCGATGATGATCCCGTCTCTCATCGGGAATTTGCCAGACTGGGTGCGTTTGCGGAAGATCGCAAAAAAATATAAGCTTTGGCTTATTGAGGATTCTTGTGATACCCTGAGTCCAAGATTCGCCGGTAAACCAACTGGTTTTTATAGTGACATCACGACAACAAGTTTCGCCGCGTCGCATATTATGACGACGGCGGGCAGCGGGGGAATGATTTGTGTTCATAATGAAACCTTGGCCCGGCGGGCGAGGCTCAAGAGTAATTGGGGCCGGGCTTCAACGCTTTTCGGCTTTTACGAACATTCGGAAGAGATCAAGAAACGTTTCTCGGGAAAATTAGCTGGTGACGCGTACGATGCGAAGTTTATCTTTAGCGAGATAGGCTACAATTTTCAAGCAACGGAGCTCCAGGCCGCGTTTGGCCTAGAACAATTGAAGCGATTGTCTTTCGCGAGTAGGCGGCGGGCGAAGAACTTTAAGGCGCTGAATGAGTTTTTCAAGAAGTACGATGGGTTTTTTCTCTTGCCAAAGCAGGATCCGCGGACGCGTACTAATTGGCTGGCTTTTCCTTTAACGATTAAACCCGGCGCGCCCTTTACTCGTTTTGCATTGACGAAATACTTGGAGGAGCATAACATTCAGACTCGCCCGATCTTTACTGGTAATGTCCTTCGCCAGCCGGCTTTTCAGCATATTCGGTGCCGTCGTGAAAGTGATGGTTATTCAGTCGCTGATTATATCATGAAAAATAGCTTCTTGATCGGCTGCCATCACGGGCTGGGAACGCAACACATCGCTTATATTAAAAGAACGTTTAACGAGTTTTTGAAGCAGTATGCCTAAGAAAAAAAAACCAAGCCATAAAAATGTTTTGATTACTGGTGGGTGCGGCTTCATGGGATCGAACTTCGTTCGGTTTCTTTATCATAAGTACCCCGACTACCAGATTTTTAACTTGGATGCTTTGACCTATGCCGGCAATCCGGAAAACTTAGCCGACATCGAAACAGATGAGACAAAACTGTCCCAAGCCGATAAGCGTTATGTTTTCATTAAAGGAGATATCTGCGACTTCGTGCTTTTGGAAAATCTGTTTGATCGGTATACATTCGATTTGATTTTTCATTTTGCCGCAGAAACTCATGTGGATCGTTCGATTTTCAACGTGGCCGATTTTATCCGTACTAATATCGAAGGAACGCGATCGCTCCTCGAGATCGCCCGTAAGCGGCATTCCCCGCGCTTTGTCCATATTTCAACTGATGAGGTCTATGGTTCCGTGCCGAAAGGATTTTCTAAAGAAGACGCCCCGCTCCGGCCCTCTAATCCCTATTCGACTTCTAAAGCCGGTGCCGATATGCTTGTGCAGGCCTATATCAAAACCTATCATGTGCCGGCCCTAATCGTTCGAGGGTCGAACAATTTTGGACCTTATCAGTACCCCGAGAAATTGATTCCGTTGGCTATTTCCAACATGATCGAGGGTACAAAAATTCCAGTTCACGGTTCGGGTCAACATGTGCGGAGTTGGCTTCATGTTCAGGATTTTTGTAGCGCTGTTGATCTAGTGGCTCATGAAGGAGTGGAGGGTGATATTTATAATGTGTCCGGCGAGCCGCGTACAAACGTAGAGGTGCTTCAAGTGATCGCTAATTACTTAGGGAAAAATTTAGATACCCATAAAAATCATATCAATGATCGTCCGGCAGCTGATCTTCGTTACGCCCCTGATTCTTCAAAGCTTCAAGAGGCGTTAGGGTGGTCGCGGAAATATACCTTAGCTGCGAGTTTGGATAATGTCGTGAAGTGGTATTTGGATAATCGGGATTGGTGGCAGAAAATTAAGCTCAAAAAGGAATTTTTAGATCACTATCAGAAACAGTCTAAAGCCCAGTGGTATTAATAGGTTCTACCGTATGAAAATACAAGAGTTGGCAATGCAGGGGTTATTTTTAATTGAACCCGATGTCTATGAAGACGATCGAGGGTTTTTGATGGTTGTTCATCGTGAAGATTTTTTTAAGGATCAGGGAATTCCGGTTTATTTTGTTCAAGAGAATCAATCACGTTCAAAAAAGGATGTGTTGAGAGGTTTGCATTTCCAATGGGATCCACCCTTAGGAAAATTAATACGGGTTACTCAAGGTATAACTTTCATGGTAGCCGTTGATATTCGTAAGACGTCAAGGACGTTCGGTCAATGGCTTGGAATGGAGATTGGCGCGACGAACAAAAAGGAGTTATACGCGTCACCCGGTTTTGCCACGGGTTTTTGTTCACTCGCCGATTCGACTGACGTCCAATACCGTTATACGGCGCTTTACAATCCTGCGGGTGAAGGCACTATCCTTTGGAACGATTCGCGGGTAGGGATCAAGTGGCCTCTCGAGAAAGCAATTATCTCCGAGCGGGACAAAAAAGCCTTAACCTTGGCCGAGTGGAGTACCCGCAAAGAATCTGATTTATTTGTTTGAGTTCAATTATTTATTTTCTGGCCTTCAGACTCTAGATGCTTTAAAATGGAATATAGGGAGTAAGGTTCACTTTTCATGTCTCACTCGCGGAAGATTCTTATTTTGATTCTAGTCGGCGCCTTCGTGTTCCGGGTGATCGGCCTTGGTTACGGACTGCCTCTTTGGGTAGTAGCTGACGAGCCGCCTTTCATTTTCGGCGCCCTGAAGATGCTGGAGTTAAGAACTTTGATTCCCGCCCTCCACGCGACTGAATTTAAGGACAAGCTTTATTTCCCGCCATACCTTTCTTATCTCTACTTAGTTCCTTTTGTCCCGATTCTTGCCTCCGAATTCCTTTTTTTTCACGGCAGCTTTCTTGATTTCAAAAACAGCGTCGAGCTTGATCCGTCACTCCTTTTTTTAATCGCGCGATTTATAAGTGTTTTATTCGGAGTGGCTACGGTTTTTTTAGTATATCTTATCGCTAAGAATATTTTTGCCTCGGAGCAAAGCGCGCTTTTCGCCGCCGCTTTTTTGGCGTTGAGTTACCTTCACGTAGATTTTTCACACTGGGCCAGGCATTGGGTGCCAGCCACGTTTTTTTTCGCGTTAGTCTTCTACGTGCTTTCACGGCCGGATTTTACTCACAAAAAGCGTTACCTTCTTACGGCGCTCATCTCAGGAGTGGGGACGGGTATTAATTACCAGGTCGCCCTCTCGGTTGTGTTAATTGTTCTTTGGTTCTTTTTTTATGACCATTTGCCGGTCAAGGAATATTTTAAAAAGCGATGGGTCTATGGAGCAGTGATTCTATTCCTCGGGCTTTTTATAACTGCTTATCTTTTATATCCTAATGGCCTGGTCATCAGTAAAGAAAACGTCGTGGGTTCGGCACGAAGCCTTGGCGGTTTTTTAGCTGGCTACGGATTTTATTTTCAGAAATTATTGCTGACCGAACCATCCTTTCTCTTATTTATTTTTTTGGGTTTAGTATTTACTTTTTTTCGAAATCGAAAGTTTTTCGTAGTCGCTACTGGGTTTATTATCAGCTATATCGCTCTTTTTTATTTTCTTTTCTTTCATCTCGATCGTTATATCTTGATGTTGTATCCGATTTTTGCGGTGACCGCTGGATATGGATTAGCGATGGCTTACGAAAGGATTCGTCGGCGTTCAATACTGTTCGCGGGCGGCCTTGTCTGCTTAGTCTTTTTGAGTATGGCGGTTTTAGTCATCAAGCTTGATTTCTTATTTTTGATCGGTGATACCCGTATTCAAGCGCGTCAGTGGATAAACGCCTCAGTTCCGGAAAATTCTAAAATAATGGTTATGGCTCGTTTGATGCGGTTACCCTCAAGGCCGGAAGCGATTCAAGAACAGGAAAAAATCGATCCTAGTTCGTTGCGGAGCGTTGACCGGGCGGAGTTGGTTTTATCATCGAATAATCTCTCATTACTTCGTTATCATGCTTTGAATCTTTATAGCGTTGCCTCATCGAGCTTTTTTGAAAATATCGTGAGTTATAGTAAGATGCGTGACTATCAGTACGCGGTAACGAGCGGAGAATTTCTCGCCGAACACGGCATCGATAAGAGCTTCGGCGCCGAGGGAACGGTCGTAAAGGAATTTCCTGGTTTTGACGATAATACTGACGACGTTACAAACGGGTTTGGCGGCGGGTTTATGAAAATTCTTGCCCTACCGGCAAACGGCCCGACGCTTGAAGTCAGGAAGTTATAGGTATGTGCGCGATTAACGGATTTAACTTTTCTAACGAGGCTTTGCTGAGGCGTATGAATGCCTCGCTTCGTCACCGCGGCCCGGATGATTCCGGTGTTTTTGTAAACGAGCATATTTCTTTGGGTAACCAACGATTAGCCATTATTGATCTCTCGCCGCTTGGTCATCAGCCAATGACGACCGAGGATGGTCGTTATACCATTGTCTATAACGGTGAGTTGTACAATTTTAAAGAGATCCGGAAAAAGCTTGAAGCTCGCGGCTATCGTTTTCGATCGCATTCGGATACCGAGGTGCTTTTAGCCGCCTTTGCCGACCAAGGACCAGCTTGCCTTGCCGGTTTAAACGGTATTTTTGCCTTTGCAGCGTGGGACAATCACGAGCAGAAACTTTTTTTAGCTCGGGACCACGTCGGGGTAAAACCTTTGTACTATTATTTTGACGGTCAGAGAATTATTTTTGCCTCAGAAATTAAAGCCATTCTTGAACACGGTATGACACGTGAATTAAATAAAGAAGCATTAGATTTATATTTCCGGCTTTTGTACGTCCCGGCGCCGCTCACGATTTTTAAGCAGATTAAAAAAGTGCCGGCCGGACATTACGTAACTCTCCAAAACCGACAGCTTGAGGTTAAAAAGTTTTGGGATATCTCCGACTCAGAGGATTTTTCTGACTACAATGAAGCGCGAGAGACTATCCGGACGCTTTTCGACGATGCGGTACGGCGGCAGCTTATTTCCGATCGCCCCGTCGGTATTTTTTTATCTGGCGGTATTGATTCAACGGCGGTTTTAGGAGCGGTGAGGAGGCAGGCGCCGCAGGTGACTGAGACTTTTTCAACCGGCTTTGTCGTAAAGGAGCAGGCTCAAAAGTTTAATCAGGATTTTTTTCTAGCTCGACAAACCGCCAAGTTTTACGGAACTAATCATCATGAGTTAATGATTGGGGCTGAGGCGGTGGTTCAAAACGCCGAGGCGGTGGCCTGGCATCTGGACGAGCCGAACGCCAATTCGACCGCCGCGGCCATGTATCTTCTCTCGCGGGAAACTAAAAAGCATGTCACGGTCGTCTTGGGAGGTGATGGCGGCGACGAACTTTTTGGAGGATACCTCCGGTATTGGTACAGTCTTTTGATTAGTCGTTACCAGCGGTTTGTGCCTGGTTTTCTCCAGCCGGCTTTCAGTCAGCTCCTCAGGCTGATTGGCAAGGAATCCGCGGCCTCGAAGCTGGCCTTGCCCCCGGATGCGCGTCGTATCCTCTCGTTTATGGCCCAGAAAGAACGATTGATTCAGGGCTTTTATAAATCTGAATTTAGAGACCAATCGCTCTATGATTTTTTTGAAGCTGGGTATGAACATAAAAATAGTGCCGCCGATTTTGAAAAAATGTTTATGTCGGTTGATCGGAAAACGTGGCTCGTCGAGGATTCGTTGATGCGTACCGATAAAATGACCATGGCCTCGGGGCTTGAAGCGCGCGTCCCGATTCTTGATTATCGTTTAGTTGAGGCGGCAATGCGCATTCCGACTTCGTGGAAAATACGCGGCGGGCAGGGCAAAATTATTTTTAAAGAGGCAGTCAAAGAATATCTGCCCGAGCACGTGCGTAATCGTCCGAAGATTGGCTGGTTTCTTCCGGTCGCGAAATGGTTACGGGAAGAACCGATGAAAAGTTTTGTCTTTGAGATCGTACGAAACCTTCCCGGAGATTACTTTGATATTGACGCGGTTGAAACGATGCTCCATGAGCATATTGCTCATAAGGTATATAATATGACCTTGATTTGGGCGATTGTCAGTTTTGGACTTTGGCAGAGAGCCTATGAAATTCGATGAAGATCTTTTATATCGCCAATATCCGATTGCCGACGGAAAAAGCGCACGGGATTCAAATTATGAAGATGTGCGAAGCTTTTTCGCGAGCCGGTATCGAAGTTACTCTGGTCGTGCCCCGGCGCTTGAATCCGATTAAGAAATCAGCCTTTTCTTATTATCATGTATCAGACCTTTTTCGTATTCAGCGTCTGCCAGTGATTGATTTCATTGCTATCGACTGGTTGCTTGGCCCCCTGGCTTTTTGGTTAGAACAGTTCTTTTTTTCGGTAGCGGCCCGTTGGTTCCTTCGTGCGGTGAATGTTAAGGAAGTCATTGTCTATACTCGTGATCTTTTTTTGGCTAGGGTTTTTTCGGGATCGGGAAAGCGAGTCGTACTCGAAGCGCATGAATTTCCGCGTCATCCTCGGTTGTACCGCAAAAACTGGCGAGGACTTGATCGAATTATCGTTTTAAATAAATATCTTCAGGATTGTTTTGTTCGAGAGGGCGTCCCGCGGGAAAAAATCATGATTGCCGCCGATGGCGTTGATCTTTCGCAGTTTTCACCTCGTATTTCTATGGGTAAGGCGCGCGAGTCGTTAGCTTTGCCTCTTGATAAAAAAATCGTGCTGTATACCGGTCATCTGTACGGTTGGAAAGGAGCTCGGATTTTGGCAGAGGCCGCTCGTGAATTACCGAAGGAGTTTTTGACTATCTTTGTTGGTGGAACAGAGAAAGACGTGAGTCGGTTTCGCAGGGCGTATTCAGCGATTCCGAACCTTTTAATTTTAGGCCACCAGGCATATGAGAGAATCCCTATCTGGCTTCAGGCGGCTGATATTTTGGTTTTGCCGAATACCCATGACGCCGCGATTTCTACTCATTACACCTCGCCCTTGAAGCTTTTCGAGTATATGGCGGCCGAGAAACCGATTATCGCGAGCGATTTGCCCTCGATCCGGGAAGTAGTGAATAATGAAAACGCGGTCTTGGTGAAGTCGAACGATTCGCACCTCCTGGCCGAGGCGATTAAAAAACTAAGCGTCGATAAGAGGCTTTCGCTACAGATTGCTACTCAAGCCGGCCTAGAGGTCAAAAAATACAGTTGGGAGAAAAGAGCCAAGGCAATAATAGCTTTTATCAATCAATCATGAAACTGTACCAAAAAGCACTCCTCATTTTTTTAGTCGGTATCACGATTCGTGGCATCGCGCTTGGATCCTTAAAGGGTGAGGCCTCGCTTTTCTATCGGGATAGTTATACCTACGTGCAGGTCGCCAAAAATCTTTTGCAGTATGGTGTTTATTCCATGGGTAAAGATGCGCCGCCGTATCCCGATAACTTCCGTACTCCTTTGTATCCTTTTTTTCTTGTGCCGTTCGTGAGCGCGCATAGTTCGTATTATATTCCGGTTTTGATCCAGGAAATCGTGATGTCGTTCACAGCCTTTCTGATTTTTTTATTGGCTCGTCGTCTAGTGCCGGAGAACCACGCTCTATTTGGCGCTTTGCTTTTTGCTCTTGAACCATTCGGCGCCTTGATTTCCAGCCAACTTATGACCGAAGCTTTTTTTACTCTTTTTTTCGCGACCGCCCTGCTTTTGTCCGCTCTTTATATAAAGGAAGGAAAACGGACCATGCTTTTTTCCGCCGCAGTCCTGCTCGCGATAGCGGCCCTGCTCAAGGCTTTTGCTTTTCTTTTTGTCGCTATGATTCCAGTTGCCGTACTATTGAGTCATTCGACGAAGAAATGGCGGGAGGGCTTGATTGCGCTCGCGCTCTTTTCTTTAATCGTCGCTCCGTGGTTTATTCGTAATGCGGTAACTTTGAAAACCTTGGATTTTTCTTCGCAAAACGGATTTAATCTCTATTCCTATAACGCGAACGCCTTTTCGGATTGGCTCCATAGTTATTTTCCTACTACAGTTGGAAAACCTCTGGAGAAAATCGATCTCTCGAGTATCAATGAACGTTATGATACGCGAATTGTGCCTTCGCTTAAATCAGCGGCCTTCGTCTTCATCACGGCGCATCCGGCCTCGTACGCGATTTTTCATATTCTGCATATGCCGCTTCTTTTTACGAACGCCGCCTACGATAATATCGTGGCCGGTATTTCTTTCCTCCGTTTTGATTATCTGAGTGAGGCAGGGATATATGACGCGTTGTCGACGGGAAGGTTTGGAACTACGATCCGTGAACTGCGCGACTATCCGGTCTTGGCCATTTTACTCTTCGCTAATCTTTTTTTTATCGCGGTCGCGATTCTCGCCCTCTTGAATCCGTGGATACACAAGGCGCTACACCGGATCTTTCCTCGTGATGTATTTTTTCTAGTTCTTGCGATTCTTTACTACGCTTTGCTCTCATCGCCGATTAGCGGGGCCCGCCTCCGGATTCCTTTAAATCCGATTTTATTTCTTCTTGCCAGTAATTCAGTTATGATGGTTTGGAAGCTTAAAAATAAAAAGTATGCTCTCCATGCGTAAAATAATCCGGACCGAGTTTTTATCGAAAGAACTTCCGTTGTTTTTGGTATTCGCGGTCGTTATTTTTATTTCTTTTTATTGTTTTACCGTCACTCCGGCTTCCTGGCTTGATGAAGGAATTTTTTTCCAGGCGGCGAAAAATATCGCTTTCGGCAACTATTGGGGGATACAACGTTCACCCGGATCCTACGAAGACCTGTCTTTGATTACGATGGGATATCCGGCGCTGTTACCGGCCGCGGCGGCCTTGAAGATTTTTGGTCCGACAATTATCGTATTGCGACTCGTGGCTATTGCTTTTCTCGTCGGTTTTTCAATCGTCTTTTATTTTTTACTGCGTCGCCTCTACGGTGAAAAAATTGCCGGATGGGGAACGCTTTTTCTGGGAACCTTTTCGCCACTCTACGGAAACGGTAAGGTTTTTTTGGCCGAAGTGCCCGGACTTTTCTATTTTGCGTTAGGGTTACTATTCCTAGTTTATTTCGAGAAAATGAAAACCAAGGGAGTTGTCTGGGGATTACTGGCGGGCTTTGCTTTAGGACTCGCGGTTGCGACTAAACCGAATTACATCTTGATCTTACCTGCGATTGGACTAGCCTGTCTTTTCCATGCCCGGGAGTTTTTTTTGACTCGGCGCGGCCGGAGCACAATGATTTTAGGATTTCTGGGATTCGTGGTCGCGATTACCTTTTGGTTCTTGACTCAGTTTAGCGGCGCGATTTCCGTCTCCAGAATCTTTGCCCATTATTCAAACCCTTACTACATAAATAACTTTTGGCCGCTTATTCTCTCTAATCTCCGGCGTTTTGTGACCGAAACCACGCCAGCTCATTTTTTGATTTTATTCGCGATCGGTTTTTGGTTTTTGTTCAGAAAGTTCAGGAAAAAAGAAATCATCTCCGTTGCCGAACTCACGGTTTTCTTTTTCGCGATTGGTATTATTATTTTTTACGTGCGTACCGCTGGTTGGTATCGGTATTTTTTCCCAGGGCACGCCATGCTTTTTCTTTTTTTGGCCCCAGGCTTGGCAACGATGGTTCGGAGTATACTCGGATCGTTTGGTGATATCCATCAAAAAGTCTTTTTTCTCGTTTTACCAGTTTTGATCGTGGGAATTCAATTTGTACCACTTCAGCAAGAAGCCTTACGGTGTTCAATTGATCCGGCGACTGAACTGGAACCGTATAGTAATTCCTTGATTCCTTCCGAAAAAGTCTTTTTCTATAACGTGCCACATTTGGCAGCGCGTTTCACGCGTAATGATTTTTATCAATACGTGTGGTTCAGCGATCACTTCATTGTCGGCAAAGAAAACGAGACGCTGTTAGCCCAAGGATTTTTTTCGACGGTTTTTGTACCTCAAAATGCTAAAATGGAAATAAAAAAGATTCCCCAGTGTTATAAACTTGATCAAAATATTAGAAAGATTCTCGTATATAAGCGCATTCAAAAAGCTTGCCAGTAGTTACTAGTGGAGGCGGAAAAAAATCAGATAGCGATACGCCGCCATTTATGCATTTGTTGTAGCGATAGTGGCGGCTTTTTTGTTTTTTAGAATTACCTGAAAAGCTAAAAGGAGCGCTAAAACTAGAGCGACATCTCCAAGGAGCATAAAGTGCGGTATCAGACTGAAGCCTATATTAGAGAAGAGCGCGAGTAGTAAAAGCGTGTAGGTTAGAAAGAGTGGAGCCGATTTTACTGAGATTTTTTCTGATTCAATCAGGAAAAGCCCAAGGGGTATGAGCCAAATGACGTTTGCATAAGGCCAGCGTGGCGCCGGAGTAAAAAATTCCGAAAAGAAACTGAAAATGCTACCTAAAAAAAATAATTCCAGTCCCGCCACTCCCCACTTCTTAGTTTTAAGGAGGTAAAACGTCAGTCCGGCAAAAAATAGGAAAAGTAAAATTAGCATTTGGTTAGAGGTGGGCCAGGTTTTAAAGAGTCCATGAATAATTCGTTGGAGAGAACTGTCTTCGCCGGGCACGTCCAGGAAATTTCTCATATTGAAACCTTCGGCGACGTCGATGCCAACGGATTGAAAATTAGCGTCGGGTGAGATCCGCATCAGGCCTTGAAATTGGATCGAGTGGTAATAATTTTGCCAAAGAGGCAGTGGAATAAAAAGCGATGTCAGGATAATGCTGAAAATAATTCCTGAAATACTAATTGCGACAAATTTGAATTTTTTATAGAGAAAAAACGGTAGTAAGGCAAAAATAAATGTCGGTCGGAGGCTGATTAGATAACCCAGGATTAAGCCACTTCCAGCTAGTAATTTTGAAGCGCTTTTGATATTTTTTTCCGACTCAATGAATTTTTTATATAAATACACCGAAAGGATAAAAAGCGCTGTGTAAAAAATATATATTTGTCCTCGTTCAACGTGCAACCGCCAGAAATAACTGCCGGAAATAAAGAAGAATCCTAAAATCCAAATCAGTTTTTTAGTGACTTCCGAATTTGTCAGGCGGGTTAAAAGGTAGATGCTGAGAAGAAGGCAGATCCACTGGAAAATAAACCAGATCCAGCGCTCAAAGCTATATGGCAAAAAAGAAAAAAGGTTATGAAATAAAAGAACTGTCGGCGGCACGGTCACGCGGGAAACCGGAATTAATATGTTATCGCTCGGATCCAGATAGTGATCACTCAAGCCGTTATTCCATTTGAAGTAATAAGGATCTTGATGCAGTTCTTGCGTGACTCGCGCGGCCACTACGCGGTTTCGAAGGTCAACACCGCCAAATTTATGGGTGTTGTAAACATCAGTAAAGAATCCCAAGATGGCGATTATCCATGCGACTGTCAGCGCGACATCCAAAACTAAGTTTTTTTTCATGTAGTTTTATTATAACGGGCCTTTAAACTATTGACTAATGTCATTCGTGAACGCTATCTTTAAGAGTACTAACTTTATGAAAATCTTAGTCACGGGCGGCGCGGGATTCCAGGGTAGTCATTTAGTGGAGGTTTTGGCTAAGGCTGGGCACGAAGTGACGGTTTTGAATACCATCACGCCCCAATCTTCTAGTAAAAAAAAATATATCGAAGGAAGCGCCGAGATTGTCTGGGGATCGGTTACTGATCCTGAAATTACTGAAAAAGCGGTTCGGGGCAAAGACGTTATTTTTCATTTGGGCGCCAGAGTTAACGTTGACGAGTCGATTCTTCACCCTTGGGAGGTCTTCGAGGTTAATCTTAAGGGCACCTTTCACGTGCTCGAAGCCGCTCGGAAAAATAACGCTCGAGTAATTTTGGCTTCAACCTGTGAAGTCTATGGTCGGCCGGAGCGGACGCCGATTATCGAGACGACCGAACTTCGTCCGATGAGTCCTTATGCGGCTTCGAAAGCGGCCGCTGACCGCCTCTGTTACGCGTATTTTAAAACGTACAACCTTCCGGTTACGATTTTGCGATTTTTTAACGTCTTCGGAGAGCGGCAAAAAGAATCGAACTTCGGCGCGGTGATTCCGATTTTTGTCGGGCGGGCTTTGCGCGGCGAGCCGATTCAGGTTTTTGGAACCGGCGAACAGACTCGCGACTATATTCATATCTCGGACGTGGTCAAGGGATATCTTTCGGCACTTACGCATCCAGAGTTAAAAGGGGAAGTGCTTAATTTCGGTTCCGGTAAGGGAATTCGAATTCGGGATATCGCCGAGTACGTCGCGAAAAAGTGTAACGCGAAGGTTGTCTATATCGATCCTCGGCCAGGCGAGGCTTCGGAGATGATCGCCGACGCGACGAAGGCTAAGCGTTTGTTGGGCTGGGAACCAACCGTGGGTATCTACGAGGGTTTGGATCGTTATCTTGCCTGGCGAAAAACTCAAGAAACGGGCGTATGAAGAAAAAAATCGCTTTGGTTTTTGGAACACGTCCGGAAATTATTAAAATGTCTCCCTTTATCAAGGAGGCCTGCCGCCGCCGGTGGAATTTTTTCGTGATCCATACCGGACAGCACTACTCGGAAATCATGGATCGGGTTTTTTGGAAAAACTTTTCCCTGCCCAAGCCAAAATACAATTTAGGCGTGGGTTCCGGAACGCATGCCGAACAGGTTGGAAAGATGATGATTGGCATTGAGTCGGTTTTGCTGCGCGAAAAGCCGGACTACGTCTGTATCTACGCTGATTTGAATAGTTCCTTGGCTGGCGCGTTGGCCGCGGCCAAACTCGCGATTCCGGTGATCCAGCTTGAAGGGGGATTGCGTTCGTATGATCGGACGATGCCCGAGGAGATTAATCGAGTCGTCGTCGATCGTCTTTCGTCCTACATTTTCGCGCCTACTCTTTTGCAGAAGAAGCATCTTCTTGACGAAGCGATTCGCAAGAACATTTTTATCGTCGGTAACTTGATCGCCGACGTGGTTTCCGAGATGTTGCCGAAGGCGGAAAAGGTGAGTCGGATTTACGAACGGTTGGGGCTTAAGAAGGGCGGATATTTTTTGGCCACGATTCATCGTCCAGCGGCCGTTGATAATTATGATAATTTTCGGAATATGTTGCAGGGTTTGGCCTTGGTTGCAGCAAAATATAAAGCGCCGGTTATCTATCCAATCCATCCCCGTTCCAAGAAAAATATGAAGCGTTTTAAATTATCCGTTCCTCAAGGAGTTCGTTTAATCGATCCCGTTGATTATTACGATTTTCTGGCTTTGATGTCAGGCGCGAAGTTAATTCTCTCTGACTCCGGCGGTATCCAGGAGGAGGCGGCGATTATGCGGATACCACTTGTGACGCTTCGCGAGAACACTGAACGGCAGGAAACCTTGAAACTTGGTTCGAACATCTTGGCTGGATTTAACGCGAAAACTATTTTGGAAAAAGTGAGTTTGATGATGGGGCGTTCGCGAACCTGGCGCCATCCGTATGGCAAAAAGGTTGCCCAGAAGATGCTCGACGTTTTAGAGCGTCGTCTCTAAGTTTTTCAGACTTGCAAAACTTACTCTTTTGTTTTATTATAGACAAGCTTTAAAGCATGCGTGTTATTTGACATCAAAAGTAGGCTTGTCTTATGGAGGTGGAGAATGGGAAACCCGTTCGAAGAAGACCCGCTCGTCTATGCAAAACTGGCGGCGCAACAAGCTGGCAGAATCGTGCGTGTTGCTCAGCCTCGTGCTTTACAGTTACAAAGCTTTAAAGATTTCTTGACGGCGCAAGATCTGAAATCCGAGGAATTGATCGCCCGTGTACTAGCGAATTTCGATCCGACGATCCCAATGTTTTCGGAAGAACGGGGCGGAACGCGGGAAGAGCGGATGTGGGTAGTTGACCCGATTGACGGGACAGTGAACTACTTCCATCAGGGCGTTGACGACTGGGGAATCTCGATTGCGTTGGTTGAAGGCGGAAAGACCCAGTGCGGGGCGATCTACTTTCCTGGTTCTGAGGAGGTATGTCTCAGTCGGCAAGGCGCAGCAGCTGAAAGATGTAAGGGCATAGCTTTTTCTCCTTTATGGGTAAGCCGCGAAAAGCGTCTTGCTCAAGCTCAGGTCTGGACTGACTGGGCCAAGGGTCAGCCTGAACGGACACTCTCGATCTTCGAGAGATTATCTTGTCACACGCTCTATCCGCAGATTCGGCTCTGTTTCACGGCCGCGATGATGCACGTTGCCCGGGGCCGGATCGATGGCTACGTCCATTGCGGACCAGAACCCTTTGATCAGGCCGCCGCCGGTTTGATCGTCCAGAATGCCGGCGGCACGGTCACGGATATGGAAGGGAAGCCCTGGCATCCTTTCTCGAAGTCGATCGTCGCGACAAACGGTTTAATCCATGAAGAGCTCCTCGAGGTTATTCAAGAGGGCAGGTAACAAGGTTATCCTGCCCATTTTTATTTCAGATACGTTATACTGTGATATATGAAATTTTCAGTTGTCATTCCTTGTTTTAACGAGGAAGAAAACGTAAAGCGGATCGTGCCGGAGCTTTTTCCGGTCTTGGATAGCTTGGGCGAGAGCTTTGAAGTTCTTGCGATTGATGATGGGTCAAAAGACGGGACGGCCGAGGAATTTCGGAACATTAAACGACCGGAATTCCGGGCCGTGAAACACGAAGTGAATCGCGGTTTGGCTGAAGCGATGAAAACTGGCATCCGCGAAGCGAAGGGCGAGTTGCTTATTTTTTTAGACAGCGATTTTACCTTCGACCCCAGACTGATTCCTGGGTTTTACCGGGCTTTTCAAGCGTACCCCGGCATTGATTTCGTGACTGGTTCGCCCAACCTCGGCGGTTATGGGAAGGACATTGCCGCTTACCGGGTGATCATTAGTAAGCTCGCGAACAGGCTGTATGCCTTCCTGCTTGGGGAGCGTACGACATCCGTGAATCAGATTTTTCGTCTCTATAAGACACCTATCGTCAAGGCGTTGCATTTGACGAGCCGAGGGTACGAAATTAACGCCGAAATTCTTTTCAAGTTAGTGTTCGCCGGTAAAAAGTTCGTGGAGATACCAGCGGCGTTGACTACCCGTCGGTTCGGGGTTTCTAAGTTGAATTACCCGAGAGAAATTCGTCGGCACGCGCTCTTGGTCTTAAAAACTATCTGGTGGCGGTTCCATCGAGAACGCTAACCCAGGACTTCGAACGGTTCGATTGCTTGAGAGCGCTCATTACGAGTTGTGTCCGTAGGCCGTCTTTGAAGGTCGGCCTATTTTCATTTATACATCCAGTAATGTACGGTGAGCGGATTTTCGTCTAACCAAATAAGTTTATATCCGGATGATTTTATCAAAGTATATAGATCATCACTGGTTTTGCCGAATTTCTTAATAAATTCTTTATGGACTTCTAAGAGTATAGTTACGTCTTTTTTCAGAGTTTCTCGAGCTGTTTCAATAACTCGATATTCGGCACCCTCAACGTCGAGTTTTATTAAAATCTTGTCTTCTCTCTCTCTCTCTCTCTTATCAAGAAGCTATCTAAAGTTGTAGAGTTTACCCGATTGCCATTACCAATCGACCCGCCCGTTCCTCCTTCGTGAATAGAGAATGTCGCAACTCCGTCAACATCCGTTACGACCCCTTCGAATACTTCAATGTTTTCTCTGTTTAGTCCATTAAGTTCGATGTTTTTATGAATGTGGTTGATATTTATCTGTTCTGGCTCAAACGTGATTACTCGCGCCTTTGGATTTACGACACCCGCCACTAAGGCGTAGATGCCATTATAAGAACCCACATCAAGTATGAAGTCGCTTTGTTTTACTCGTTCCTTCCAAGCGCAAAGGAGATTATGCTCAAATTGATTATCTGCAAGGTGTTTTGCAATCAAACGATGATAGGGGTGGGAAAATGCAAGCTTGATTTTTGTTCCATTAATATCTACTTCGTAAAAACTTCTTCCTCGTAATTTATCAAAAGAGTAACTTATCCATTTCAATAGATGTTTTTTGTAATACCTAAAAGCCCATTTCCAGTTGAGGTGTAATAACGTATTAAGTTTTTTTAGTAATTTATTCATACCGATATCCATTTTTGTTCCCGATCCGATTTTGTAATCGCCGCCATAACATTTTGTACTCGCAGGCCATCCTTGAAGGTCGGCCTATTTTTTTTCTTTCCGGAGAGCGCGGCGATAAATTCTTGGGCGGTCAGTCGGAAGGGAAAGAGTCGGCCGTCTTCCTCCGGGCGGGGGTGGTAATGAAAACTTTTCGGCAAGGCGATGGTTTTAGTTATTTCATTAATGGCTTCAGTCCTAAAGAGTTGAAAGCCTTTCACCGCGTCTCTGACGTCGGGATTACTAAGCCGTAACGTTCCTTGGTCGCCGTATATTTCCAGGTGGTGGCCTCGGCCGCCAAAGAGGACATTCGAAATCGTTACTTCTACCCGAATATTATTCGTAAGACGCAGGGAAAATAAACAGGTATCTTCGGCATCGGGTCGGACGCCTTTCGTTCTAAAGTTTTTTAACTGCAAAAGCGTTCCTTGAACCGAACGAGTCTGGCCGAACAGCCATTCCACGTAATCGATGACGTGCGAGCCGTAATTAAAAAGGGTTCCGCCGCCATAGCGTTTGTAATTATGCCAGGTTGGCGGCAGATCGTTTTTCGCGCGGCCACCAGTCAGCCAGTCGATTTTGACAAGGCGGATTTTGCCAATGGTCTTTTTTTCGAGCAGGGCTTTGAGAAGCTGGAAATAAGGTATGTTTCGAAACTCAAAATCCACGCCGTGGATCACTTTATTTTTTTTAGCCAGCCGAAAGAGCGACGTGGCTTCTTTGGGAGACATCACGAACGCTTTTTCCACGAAGACGGCTTTTTTACAGAGGAGGGCCGCGCGAGCAATCCGATAATGGAGGTAAGGAGGGGTAACAATACTCACCGCGTCGATTGCCGGATCGTTCACCATAGCTTGCCAGTTTTTATAGATTTTCGGTATCTGCCAGGCTTTAGCAAGGCGTTCAGTCGTTGTTTGGTCACGGCCGGCAAGTCCCCAGACTTTTACCCCGGCGATTTTTTGAAATCCGGGAATATGGACCTTAGCGCCGAATCCTGTTCCAATAATCCCGATTTTAATCATGAAGGATTTTAAAGGATTTTTGGCGAGGGGAGAGGGATAATAAACTTTGATCGAAGTCCTTTCGCCCGGAGTTTTTTAATGATCGTCCCGGCGATATGCCAGGAGAAAAGGACGGCGTAATCAGGTTGTTCTTTAAAAAGTTTTTTTTCATCGATAATTGGTACGTGAGTCCCCGGAGTAAAAAGTCCTAATTTTAACGAATTGCTTTGTTCGGCGGTGTAGGGGATGAGAACTGGATCAATGTGGCAGTAATTAAGTATCGTGCTTGACCGTCCGGGAGAGCTTATGCCTACGATGTGTTTACCGCGAAGTTTTAGCTGGTTGAGTAGCGTCACCAACCTAAGTCGTGATATCGCGACGCGTTTCCGGAAATCGCGATAAACTGCTTCCTTGTAAAGTCCTTTTTTCTCCTCTATTTTTAAAAGCTGTTTCGTCGCTTTTGACATCGGATGATTTCCTTTTTTGGCGAAGACTCTAACCGAGCCCCCGGCAACAGTGATTCGCTCGGCATGGACTAAGCTAAAACCGCTTTTTCTAAAAAGTCCTATCAGCGGTTTCAAGGAGTAAAAACGTAGGTGCTCGTGATAAATAGTGTCGTACTCGAGCTTTTCCAGGATGTCCATAAGGTACTGCGATTCGGAAATAAAAAGTCCGTCCTTCGAGAGCAGTTGAGAAAGGCCGTCCATAAATGACGTTATGTTATTTATGTGGGCAAAGACATTGGAAGCGACTACAACCGAAGCGTGACCATGCGTTTTCACGATTTTTCGGGCAATTTTTGAAGAAAAAAAATCTTGAATGGTTGGAACGCCATTTTTTAGGGCAAGCAAGGCTATGTTTGTCGGTTCGACGCCGAGAACTCGAAAACCCTTTGTCTTGAATTGTAGGAGAGATGTTCCGTCATTAGAGCCAATATCAACTACTAAATTCTTTTGGCTGGGTTCGAAAAATTGAGTAGTGAGCGAGGCCAGTTCTTTGAAGTTATTCACGAGTATTTGAGTAATGCCGGTGCGATAAGGGTACTCTTTGTGAAAAACGATGGTCGGCGGTACAATGTAATCCAATTGCACGAGACCACAGTCCGCACAGCGCACTATATTCAAGGGGTAGAAATTTTCTGGTTCATGGAGTTGAGTTTCAGTTAAAAGTGAGTCACATGGTGGATGATAGCCGAGATCGATGACTGGTTGAAGAGTCCGACCCTTACAGATTTGACACGATTCTATCGTACCAGTCCTCGTTTCTTCATTTTTCTTAATCATGGTTATATATACTATAACACCGAAGGAGTTTTGCAAGGAGAGAAAGTAGCATGAAGATTATTTTTGTCACCACAAAATTTGACTTTGAGACTGGCGGCGGCTCAACGCCGGAACTTGATTTAAAGATCCGGGCTCTTAGAGAACGAGGCCACAAAGTAAGAGCAGTGACTGTTTTTTCTCAGAATAATCGCGGCATCGCCTCTTTATCGTATCCGTTATCTCAGGAATATATAGGAACTAATGGTCAGTTTCAGATTCAGCGAGGCGTTTATGGGATTTTAAAACGATACGAAAACGAGACTGATATATTTCATGTCGATGGCGTCGTCTTGCTTTATGGCTCAGCTCTTTACCGTTTTTTTGGAGGAAAAATTCCGGTGGTCGCTCACCTTAATCGTGAGCAATCTTCTTTTCCAGAGTCGCGAAGAAGAGGGACGGCAACGGCAAATCTGGTCACGCTTTTGAAACAATCAAAGCATCGGATACGTTTTTACGCGGAAAAGATTTTTACCTTATTTTTGGTAAATACAATTGATGTTTTTACTTTCACGTCGCCACTACTCCAAAAACTGTATAACCGTTTCGGGCTTTCGGAGAAAAGGTCTAAAATTATTCGTGACTTTGTGGACGAGCGGGCGCTGATTCATTTTGAAAAAGAGGAATCCAGATTTTCATCGGTGACGTCGCCAGTCGTTACCATTGTTTGTTCGGGGCGAATGGTCTGGGAGAAGGCTTTTGATATTTTGCTTCGAGCCTTTGCGAAATTACCTCATAAAGAAAGGTTTCGTCTGATTGTGAGCGGTGACGGACCTGAGGAAAATAATCTCCAACACCTTATTCGAGATTTGGGAATTGAATCTTATGTCACTTTTCCCGGATGGGTGCCGAAAGAAAAATTATTCGATTTTTTAGGCGAAGCTGATATTTTTGTCGTGCCGCGTTGGCGGCCAGAACTGGCTTCGATGTTGCTTTTTGAGGCCATGGCTTTTGGTTTGCCATGCATTGTGCCTCAAGGCAGTACGTTGGCCTGGTCGGCGGGCGAGGCGGCGGTAACTTTCGAGGATTTAAATGTTGATGAATTAACCGAGCGTATTCTCGAGTTGGCTGACAAGCCCGAAAAAAGAAAGGAGCAGCGATTAAAAGATAAAGTTCAACTTGAGAAGATAGATTACCGAAAGGTGGTCATGGAATTAGAAGTGGTTTTAATGAATCTTTATACGAGAAATGGGCGAGGGATACAAGTAAAAAAAATTCAACCATCCCTTGCCTTTGCTGATTTTTTTTGGGCCTGTATCGCTGGCGAAGCGATGGCTTTGCTCTCAATCCCAGTTTTAAAAAACCTTGGCGGTCTCACCTATTTTTTTAAAAGTCACTATTCCGTCTCTGAAGGAGCGTTGTTATTCTTTTGGGTTTTGTTTTTGCCGATTGCGACGACGCTCGGTCTTTATCTGATTCATCGGTTCACTATTCAGCGCGGCCGTTCCCTTTTTGAACTTGGAAAATACGGAATCGTGGGATTCCTGAATACTTTTTTAAACCTCGGTATTTTTAACTTTTTGGTTTTAATGAGCGGCCAAGCCAAGGGCCTGATTGTTGATTCCTTTGTTGTCATTGCTTTTGTCCTGACGGTCACGAATAGTTTTTTCTGGAACAAGTTCTGGATTTTTGAGCATCAGAGCAACCAAGCGCGGTCTGAATATGCTAGATTTTTTTTAGTGAGCGCCGTCATTGCTTTCGGGAACACGTTGCTAATCCATTGGTGGATTAATGTCTTAGGCGCTCCGGCCGGCTGGGATTTAAAGCTTTGGGCTAATATCATATTTTTCATTACCATCCCCATCTCTTTTCTGGGTAATTATTTTGGCTACCGTTTACTGGTTTTTAAAAAGAAGTAATATGGAGAAAAGCTTATTTCTGACCTTTGATTGTCAATTAGAAAAAAGTGATGGTATACTATCGTCACGATAATTTTAAGCCTACTATCATGCGTATTCTTATTACTGGAGGAGCCGGATTCATTGGGAGTCATTTAGCCGAAGCGCTGGTTGCTCGGGGGCACCGAGTTTCGATTTTTGATGACTTATCGACCGGTAGTCTTCAGAATATTAAACCATTACTTAAGACTCATCGGGTGTCTTTTAAGAAAGGTTCGGTATTAGATCGGAAGATCTTAGCTCCACTCATCACCAAAAGCGATAAAATTTTTCATTTAGCCGCGGCCGTCGGGGTGAAGCTGGTTGTCGAAAAACCCTTGGAATCAATGATTACTAATATCGACGGGACAATGAATGTGTTACAGTTCGCGCTTAAACGAAAGGTACCAGTCCTCATCACTTCTTCCTCTGAAGTCTACGGCAAAAATGGTAGTCTGCCGTTTCGCGAGGACGCTGATCGAGTCTATGGCTCGGCCTATAACGAACGCTGGGGCTACGCGCTTTCAAAGGCCACTGATGAGTTCCTTGGTTTGTCATTTTTTAGAGAAAAAAAATTGCCAGTCGTCGTGGTGCGGCTTTTTAATACCACCGGTCCTCGGCAAACCGGCCGTTACGGCATGGTAGTCCCGCGGCTGGTTACGCAGGCGCTCCAGGGCGAACCGCTCACGATCTACGGTGATGGTCGTCAGATTCGGTCCTTCAGTTACGTGGGTGATATCGTTCGTGGGATGATTTTGCTCATGAACTCAAAACGAGCCTATGGTCAAATATTTAATCTTGGTTCGGACGAACCGATTTCCATTAACGGTTTAGCCCGTCGGATTAAGACATTAACGAAAAGCGCCTCGTCGATCAAATACATTTCTTACGAGCAGGCCTATAACAAGACTTTTGAGGATATGCGCCGTCGGGTTCCGGATATTTCAAAGGCCCGGGCGGTGGTTGGGTATAAACCAACTTATACTTTAGATAGGACGTTAAAGGCAATTATCGCTTTTTATAGGGCTTTGGCATGAGACCGAAACTTTCTATCGTGATACCGGTTTTTAACGAGGAATTACGGATCGGTATCTACTTTGATCCTTACGCTTCACGGATCGCTAAAACAGGCTTGGACTATGAGTTTCTTTTAGTAGACGACGGTAGTCGTGACCGGACGTACGAAATTCTGAATGAACGGGCGAAGAAAAATAAGCGGATTCGGGTTCTGACCCACGCACCCAATCGCGGTCGTGGGTACAGCGTCCGGGAGGGGGTACTGGCCGCGGAGGGCGAGTATGTCCTTGAGACGGACATTGATAATTCGTATGATGTTCCGGAAGTCGAAAAGTTCGTGAAATTTTTAGATACCCATCCCGAATACGATATGGTGATTGCCACTCGGGAGCATGCGGAGGCGAAGGTAGTGGTGCAGCAACCGAGGCTTAGGGTTTTTGCCGGTAAAGCCTTCCATTTTATTTTTCATATGTTTTTTGGAGACCAGTTTAGCGATGTCATGGCTGGATTTAAACTGTATCGTTACGAGGCGGTTCAGGTTATATTTCGTCATCAATATGACAATGAATTTTTGGGCGCGGCTGAAACGGTCTATGCGGCTTCAAAATTGGGGTTTAAAATCAAAGAGTTGCCGGTAACGTGGCAAGATGATAAAAATTCCAAAGTGAGGGTTCTTCGGGCTACTTGTCGCACCCTCTGGGGACTTTTTAAGATAAAAATCCGTTCACTCCAGGGTCACTATCGACGTTAAGGATATGCAGAACATCCGAGATTTCATAAGAGGGCACGGAGGTATACTATTAGTCGCGTTTTTAGTGGGCGTGACGATTGTTGCGCCGCAATTATATTTTCGCTATCTAAGCGGAGACTATCGGGGTATTGATTTTTTCAAATCGGATGTCGAAAATAATTACCTTGCCCAGATTCAGGAGGTCTATGATAATCATTATTCATTGGGTAATATTTATGTCGCTGATGGTAAGAACGGTCCGCACGCTATTCAGCAGCCTCTTTCAGCCTGGATAGTAGCTGGATTAGGAAAGCTTTTAGGTATTCGGGCACACGATGTAAATATCGTTACCAAATTCCTTTTTCCTTTCTTACTGTCGTTATTGGTCTACGCGCTTTTTTTAAAGTTGACGAAGGAGAAATGGTACGCGTTTCTGGCTACCGCTTTTACAATGCTCGCTCCGGCGACCCTCGCGTTTTTTTACCCCGGTTCATGGCTTCAAGTAGTGCTTCATGGTAATTTTCCGGCTTCCGACTATCAGTTTCTGACCTATTCCCGGCCTATTAATCCTCAGACTAGCTCTTTCTTTTTTTACGGCTATTTATTGTTCCTGTGGCAGTTCCTTTATGAAGCGAAAACACCTCGAGCAGAGAAAGTTTCGGGGATTACGTCCGCTGTCTTACTTGGCCTTTCTTTTTACACTTATTTTTTTGTCTTTTCTTTTATTGCTTTTGGAAGCGCCCTACTTTTTCTTTGGTTTTTATTAAAGAAAGACTATCGGCATGCCAGAAAAGTATTGTTTGTCGGTTGTGGGGGGTTGATCATCGCTATTCCTGCTTTTATGAATTTCTTCCAGACAATTCAATCACCTTTTTATAGCCAGGTGACGGCTCGGGTTGGGGCCTATCTCACGCACCGTTTTATTTGGAGCCGCGTCTGGTTCGGAACCTTCCTGATTGCTTTGCTCTTTCATCGGAAGTTCACTCACGCCGCTTTTAAGACGTTTATATTTTTTTTCTTAATCACCGCGTTCGTTTTGACCAATCAGCAAGTTCTTACCGGCAGAATTTTTCCGGCGCCGCAACATTATCATTGGTACTACGCCGCCTCTTTTTCTGGCGTCATTTTCTTATTTCTTATTTACTATTACCTGCGGCGTTACGCTAAAACTCGCTTCGTGCAAGGCGTTGTTTTGGGGCTACTCGCGGTCTTTTTCTGGAGCGCAATTTTATTCCAGGTCAAATCTTACCAGGATAAAAAGCCTTTGGTTTCGGAAGAAGGGCGTTACGCTGATGTTTTGGCTTGGCTCGATCAGCATACGTCCAAAGACGCGTCGGTTTTCGGCAATCAGATTTTTTCTTCTTTGGTTGTTGGCTATACCCACGACAATGCCTATTACCATGGAGGACTCACTGACTTTTTGGTTCCCAGAGAACGTCTTGAACAGGGATTCTTTGTATACACGGCCTTAGCCGGAGTCGGCCCTAAAGACGTCGAGGTTTACTTTCAGGCTCATCGGGATTTTTTGGGCGGTTGGGTCTTTGGTGAGCAGTATCGTCAGCAAAATGGTTGCTCCGGATGTTTTCCTGATGGTATTTTTAACGAATTAGTCGCCGATTATCGGGCATTTTTATCGAAAGATTTCGTCAGGGAATTAAAGCGCTATCCGCTTGATTATGCAGTCTGGGATAAGAAAAGTGATCCGGCCTGGAAGTTAGATCGGTTTTTCCAAAGTACGCTCTACAACAAAGACGACATAGTAATTTATCGAGTCTTGTAAACGATTTTCCTTCGCGGTATATTTACGTTTATTGAAAAAACGCCTAGCTTAGTTATATAGTGGAGGGAACTAAACATACTATGCCCGTGAGGAATAATTTGGTTTCATTCAATAAAAAGCGCTTTGTCGTGACCGGCGGCGCCGGCTTTTTGGGTTCGTTTGTCATTCGGGAACTTATTAAAAAGGGAGTGCCGAAAGACGCTATTTTCGTACCGCGTTCCACGGAGTATGACTTACGGAACAGAGCTGAGTGCGAAGCGGTAGTTAAAAAAGGCGATATTATCATTCATCTCGCCGCCAAAGTTGGGGGCATTGGTTTGAATAAGGAAAAGCCCGGGGAGCTTTTTTATGACAATTTAATTATGGGCACTGAGCTTATGGAAGCGGCGCGGAAGGCTCATGTCGAAAAGTTTGTGGGGCTGGCGACCATTTGTTCCTATCCCAAATTCACGCCCGTCCCGTTTCGAGAAGAAGATTTATGGCTGGGATATCCGGAAGAGACCAACGCTCCCTATGGTTTGGCCAAGAAAATGCTTCTCGTGCAGGCCGAAGCGTATCGGGCAGAGTACGGATTTAACGCCGTGACGCTTTTTCCGGTGAATCTTTATGGTCCGGGTGATAATTTTGATCCAAAGAGTTCCCATGTCATTCCGGCTTTAATCAAAAAATTCTATGAGGCCAAGCGTGACGGGAATAAAAAGGTTGAGGTCTGGGGAACGGGGAACGCCACTCGGGAGTTTTTGTATGTCGAAGACGCGGCTAGAGCGATTGTCTTGGCCGTCGAGCGTTACGAGAAACCTGATCCGGTGAATATCGGTTCCGGACAGGAAATTTCAATCAGAAATTTGGCGAATTTAATTAAGACCCTGCTTGGGTATGAAGGTGAGATCGTCTGGGATGCGACCAAACCCGACGGTCAGCCGCGTCGGTTACTGGACACGAGTCGCGCCGAGGCCGAGTTTGGCTTTAAAGCCGGAACGGATTTTAAAATTGGACTTCAAAAGACGATTGAATGGTATAATAATAGCCTCAAAAAGTAATTGATCTATGGAACCCAAAAAAGAAGCGATTAAAAGATTTTTCGACTCCGTGGCTCCGACCCGCGATAAATGGCTTCGGCGTAACCGATATTACTATCGGACCATTGAGAAAATATTTACATTTTTTATACCGCAAGGAAGTTCGGTCTTAGAGCTCGGTTCGGGAACTGGAAATATCCTTTCGTCATTGCGCCCTAAAGAGGGTTTAGGCATTGATCTAAGCGAAAAAATGGTTGAGGTCGCGAAGCGCAAACATCCTCATCTGGCCTTTGAAGTTATGGACGCGGAAGACCTGCGTCTCTCGAAAAAGTTTGATTACATCGTGCTCGGCGATTTGGCCGGTTACTTGATTGACGTCCAGAAAGCTTTTATCGAGCTTAAAAAAGTTTCCCATCCGCACACGAAAGTACTCATCACTTCCTATAATTACATCTGGGAGCCTTTCTTGAAGTTCGCCGAGTTGATTCGATTGCGGATGCCCTCCCCGATCGAGAATCGTCTTTCTCTGGGCGATATCCAAAACCTCCTTTATTTGGCGGATTTCGAAGTCGTGAAACAAGGCGAAGAATTATTATTGCCGATATACATTCCCTTACTCTCGGAACTTTTTAATCGTTTCCTGGCTCGATTACCACTGCTCCGCCGATTGTGCCTTGTTCACTATTTTATCGCCAAGCCGATTCAGAAATCGATTGTTGAGCATACTGTCTCGGTTATTATTCCGGCCAGAAACGAAAAGGGGAATATCGAAGCGGCGGTCACTCGCTTGCCGCAACTCGGGACGCATACGGAAATTATTTTTGTTGAGGGCGGGTCTCGTGATGGCACAGCCGAGGAGATTGAAAAGGTGATTAAAAAGTATCCCGAAAAAGACATCAAGTTTTTTAAGCAAGACGGCAAGGGTAAGGGTAACGCGGTGCGAAAAGGTTTTGAGGTTGCCAGGGGCGAGGTTTTGATGATTTTAGATGCCGATTTGACGGTGCAACCGGAAGATTTGCATAAATTTTATTACGCGCTAGTCTCTGGCAAGGGGGAGTTTATTAACGGCTCGCGGCTGGTTTATCCGATGGAAAACGAGGCAATGCGAACCTTAAATCTTTTCGCCAACAAGTTTTTCGGCGTGATGTTTTCTTGGATTTTAGGGCAGCGCCTCAAAGATACTTTGTGCGGTACGAAAGTCCTTTTTAAAACAGATTACGAAAAAGTCGTGGCTGGCCGCAAGTTTTTCGGCAACTTTGACCCGTTTGGCGATTTCGATCTTATTTTTGGCGCCGCCAAACTGGGTTTAAAGATTGTTGATTTACCGATTCGTTATAAGGCGCGGGTTTATGGAAGCACTAATATCCAACGCTGGAAGCATGGCTGGTTGCTTTTAAAAATGACCGCATTCGCAATGTTCAAAATCAAATTTATTTAAGAAAGTCACCCGATCAATTTACGTTTATCCAAACGATCGTCAGGATAGACGTAAAAATGGAGTTCATTGAATTTGTTTCAGTCCTAGTTTCCTGGCGATTAGATCCGCCGCCGGCTCCATTCCTTTTTTTACTTTTTCGAAATTTCCGATTTCTCGTTCCCATAATTTAAGGAGCGGCACCTCAATTGAGACTTCCATAGTGGCTACAAGATAATTAATAAGCTCTGGTTCGTCGTAACGAAAAGATTCGAGTTGTTGTTTGATAAGATATGGTAATTCTTCAATTGTCCGGCAGTGCTTCACGGTACTTAAGGCGTTATAAAAAACATCGCCAAAAGTGATAACCGGTTTTTTAAGCAAGACCGCTTCCCAGCCGGCACTGCTCGCGATTGTCGTCACGATTTTCGAGTTTTGGATTAACGGGAAACTTTGGATACTCGGATCGATCAATCGGACATTGGGTATTTTCAGAAGCTCCTTGTAATAGCTTCGTGGCCGGAAGCCAACCATTGAAGGATGATCTTTCACGTAGAGTTTATAGGTGACGGGTAACGAACGAGCGATCTGTCGGATGACATACGGTTGGTCGGTGAAGAAAGGCGCGTAGAGTAAAGTCGCGATTTCCGGTTCGTAATGAAGCGGGAAAAAGGCGTAGTCTTCGTTTGGTTCCGGCTGGCCGTAAAGGTTGCTAAAACCGCGTACCATCCGGGTTTTATTCTTGATCCGGTCAAGTAGGTAATACCAGGGTTTGATTTCTTCGTAGTCGTCGCGGTAGGGATTCCTGAAGTAATTTAAAGTCAGGCGGAAGAACCAGGATAAGGACTGGAAGATATGTCTGGGTTTCAGAAAACGGAGTTGTTTCCGGCGATTCACGAGTTGGCTCTCTTCATAGAGCGTACCGAAGAACGGCGCCGGTTTTTTTCGGAAAGCATCGAGAAAATCTCTGGCTTTAGTTTCGAGAGGGCTTTGACGGACGTTCTGTTGCAATTCTTTGAAAATCTCTTCAGTCCAGGTGTGATACGCGTAGTGTTCGCTTACGGTAAATAGGTCTTCGATTCGAGCGACGTCGGCAATAATCACTTTGATATTTCTTTTTTTCGCAATATAGTAGAGTAAAGAACCTCCAATCGCGCCGATGACGCTCGCAAAAACAAAATCCGGTTTTTCTTCATCGAGCATTTTAATAATCGCCTTGGCTTTAACCTGGAAAATTCGGAGGATTTCTTCGTGGGTGTAAGGCGGCGTATTGTAGGGGTATTCGCGGACTAACTGGTTAAACATCACGATTCGATCGCTCGTGATGTAAGGCCAAAGGTTGGGGAGGCCGAATTCTTTCTCAAGGTAGTGAAGGTATTCCGGATCCAGTTTTTCCTTGAGATATTGTTTGTGCAATTCGTCGTCGAGCAGGAGTGTCGTGTAGGCGATGTCTTTTTGTGATTTTAAGAAATCAAAACTGGAGCGGAGATAGACGTAGCCGCAGAATTCCTCGACGCCGTATTTTTCTTTGAGTGCTAAGGCGATCGCGTGGCCAATAATCGCGAAGCGTCGTTGAAGCAGGAGACAGCCTTTCATGGAGTGAATGATACTCATACTAATGAAATTAAGCATTTTTACAAGTCAGAGTCTGAGCCGGAAAGTTTTTGAAAAATAAAAATTCCCGTGGAACGTCTACGGGAGTCGATGGGCATTTGGTGAAAAGAGAAAAGCTAGTAGTTCGCGGCGATCATGAGGCCGCCGCAAAGAGCTTATTCAAGCTACTCTATTTTTTAGAGAAGCCAACCGATTTATTGACATATCTGCTATGGTTTTGTATTATATTTTTGCAGGAAATGGACTTTAAAGTCCTTTCTTGATTGGATCTTTTCAAATTTAATACGACATTGATGCTAGTCAGAGATACGGGTCTTATTGGCTAACGAAACTCGGTTTGAAAGAAGGAGGAATTTTGATGGAGGGGCAAAAGTCAAAGGCGCCATTTTTCTTTCGTGATCCTGAGGCGCAGATCAGCTCACTTTCCTTGAATGATGAGGATTACGGAAAAGTCAGCGGGGCGATGGTTGGCGTGACGCCGGACGCGGTCATCGTGAACCGCGAGCGCCGATCATTTTTTTTCGCCTATCGTCGTGACTTGCCAGTCATCGGTTGGTGGTGGATGGGTGGAAGAGAGTGGAGAAATGAGTCCGACGGAGAGGCCCTGAGGCGGAACTTGAAGCGGGAACTTGGAATTGAGATCGCTCCCGAACGTTTCGAGTTCGAGACACAGATCCAGTGGACCTTCAAACTGCGCAAGCAACTTCCCCAAGAGGTGGGCGTGCACGTCCATGCGAACACCTATTTCGTCGAGCTAACTCCTGAGGAGATCGGCCGGATTCAACTACGTTCGGAAGAGTATGAGGTGAAACGAGGACTGAAGGAGTTCGGGCGCGCGGAAATCGAAGCGCTTACGAGGGAAAGAGGTTATCCGTACGACAGGGTCCTTCAGTTCTACGACGACAGCATGGGAAGTGGCAAGTCTGGTGTGGGTTGCTGACTACGAGCTTAGCTTACCGTGGGAGGGATTCATGGGCATTCTCATTGCTTCCAGTGATCGGTCCAGTATCGAAGCGATCCTGCCGGTTGCCTCACGTCTTGTGACAAAAGGTGAAGATATCATTGTCCTCGCCGAAGCCCAGGGCTGGGTACGCAGACGTTTCGAAGAGGTGGGGATCCCATCTCTTGCTCCGGAGAACTACGAAGAAGTGAAATTCGACGCTCAAGCGTTGCAGAAAATCATCGAGGAGGAGAAACCGGATCTGGTCGTGATTGGTCTGGGCGGAAGCGACAGTCTCGATTTTGAGATGCTTCGTGCCCTGAGCGCCGGTTCGGGTTCGATCCCTGTCGTGGCTTTCCTTTGTTCTTGGTTGGATGAGTGGCGTGAGAGTGGTGATTGCCAGTGCCTCTATCGTGACTTTGTCGACATCTCTTTTGTCCTTGATGAGCGATCACGGGACTGGCTTGTCGAGCAGAACTTTCCGGAGAGTCGAGTGTCCGTGACGGGAAATCCGGCCTTTGACGAAGGACCGAAGTTGCGTGGGGAACGGAGTAGGCTACGCCGAGAGGTTCGTGAAGCGTTGGCTATATCAGACGACGCGCTTCTTCCACTCTATGCGCTCACGGTTGACCTTGATCGTGAGGTTCAAGTGAGCGATGGCTCTCGAGGTTTTCTTGAAGCTTTCAGTTTTGAGGAGTTTCTTCGGTTAGTTGGCCGTTCGCATCTCGAACAAAAGCATTCTTTCGCCGGAGTCGTCTATCAGGAGCCGGAGCTCGGAGCAGACCGAGTTCGACGTTTCATCCAGACTCTCAGTCCAGAAACCCGTCTCATGAACACGTCTGAAATCGATCCGCGTCATCTGATTTTGGCTGCCGACTTTGTGGTCGGTACAACGACTGCCTTACTCGTTCAGGCTTCTCTGCTTCAGGTGCCGGCCTTGAGTTATCTTCCTAAGACAACCCGACCGGTTCCAAGCACTCCCAATGACCTCGGTATCGTGAAGGTCGTTGGCAAGCCCGGCGGTCTTGAGGAGATTTTTGAGATCGTGGCGAGGGAGCCTCATCGTATTCGGCCTTTGATTCCGAACAGACAGTTCGCGCCAATCCCGCAGGCGACCGAGCGGATTGCCGCGTTACTCCTCGAGTATCTCAAGCTGTAGTCAGTGTCGAATCAATTTTACAACCAACCGGTGGGCAACTACCGGTTTTTTATTTTTACCCACAATACCTCGCCGTCCTGCGGCGAGATTGCACGTATCTTAAGTGACATTTTTTCCTAAAACTATTACAATAAGAGCAATGATTTTTTAGATTATGATCTCCATTATTGAGTTTAAGCGAGTGACGAAAAAAGCAGTCCAATCTATTAATGAGCTTGAGTTTCAGCTTTCATCTTCTCATCCGAGCGTGTCTTCTTTCTGGCTGAAGCAGTTCTTGCGTGATAAAACCGGTCACTTTTTAGTCGTTATGGATGAGAAAAAAATAATCGGTATGGGAACAATGATTATTTTTGACACTTTGTTTGGGAGGCGTGGCCGGATTGAGGACGTGGTAATTCATGAGCAGTATCGGGGTCGAGGATTAGGTGAGAAATTAGTGCGGAAATTAATTTCGCTCGCGAAGCGTTTAAAAGTGAGAAGGATAGACTTAACCAGCCGGCCTTATAGAATTGCCGCCCATGCCTTGTATGAAAAAGTAGGGTTCAAAAAATACGAAACGAATGTCTATCGAATGAAGCTATAATTTTGACAAATAATGCATAATAGTTTAAAGTTCGAAGATTAAATATAGACAGTGAGTCGTTACAATCTAATGGAATAAATGGTTGTAATGGATTGCATATATGACCAAAAATAAGATAAATACTTTTCTTAAAAACAAAGTAGTTCTGGTAACGGGCGGGACCGGTTCGTTCGGTCAATACTTTGTCGATACGGCGCTTACGACAAATCTGAAAAAGCTAATCGTGTTTAGCCGCGACGAGCTAAAACAGTCGGAGATGCAGGCTCGGATCTCTGATCCTCGCATTAGATTCTTTTTAGGCGATGTCCGGGATTTGTCTCGTCTTGAACGGGCTTTTGCCGGAGTTGATATCGTGATTCATGCCGCGGCCTTGAAACAGGTGCCGGCGCTCGAATATAATCCGCTCGAGGCGGTGAAGACGAACATCTTCGGTACTCAAAATGTGATTGATGCGGCGCTCAATAACGATGTTCATAAAGTATTATTAGTTTCGACTGATAAGGCTGTCAATCCGGTAAATCTTTATGGGGCAACTAAACTATGCGCCGAGAAACTATTCATTGCGGCTAACGCTTATCGTAAACAGGCTGATTCGTCGATTTTCAGCTCGGTTCGTTATGGCAACGTCATAGGCAGTCGAGGTAGCCTTTTGGAAATTTTGGCCAAGCAACGGCAAAAAGGGAAAGTGACTTTAACCCACAAAGACATGACTCGTTTTTGGTTGCGTATTGAAGATGCCGTGGAGTTGGTCATGAACGCGCTCTATCACATGCGGGGCGGAGAAGTTTTCGTGCCAAAGGCACCAAGTATGAAAGTGAAGGATTTGATTACGACGGTCGCGCCTGAGTGCGTGATTGAGACGATCGGCATTCGACCCGGTGAGAAGATGCATGAGGCTTTGATGACTGAAAACGAAGTGCATCGGACTAAAGATCTAAAATCGTTTTATATTGTGCAACCTGATCACAAGTGGTGGGAGGGTGATCACTTGAAACGCTATCCTTTGGTGCCGGAAGATTTCGTCTATGTCAGTAACGGCAAGCATTCTCAACTGACAAAACAAGATCTAAAAAACTTAAGCTTGATCCATTAGGATATGATTCCTTATGGTCATCAATCAATTGACGACGATGATATTTTGGCCGTCACCGAGGTTTTAAGATCTGACTGGTTGACGCAAGGACCGAAAGTCGAAGAATTTGAAAATGTTTTGAGCGCTTACTGCGGTACAAAGTATGCCGTCGTTTTTTCGAGCGGCACTGCCGCGCTCCAGGCCGCCTATGTTGCTTTGGGGTTGAAGAGCGGTGATGAATTTATTACTACTCCACTGACCTTCGCGGCCACGGCTAACGCGGGACTATGGCAGGGCGGCGTTCCAGTTTTTGCCGATATCGATCCGATGACCGGAAACATTGATCCGGCAAAAATTGAAGCACAAATAACTTCGAAAACTAAAATAATCGTTCCGGTTGATTTTGCCGGCGTGCCGGCTGATCTAAGTGTGATTCAGGCGCTCGCTACGCGTCACCATCTTCTCGTGCTTGAAGACGCCTGTCACGCGCTCGGCGCGACACTCGAGGGGAAAAAGATCGGTTCTTTTTCCGATTGTACAGTGTTTAGTTTCCATCCGGTCAAGGTTATTACGACCGGCGAGGGCGGCGCCGTGACGACCAACAATGAAACATATTACCGTCGCCTCAAAGTTTTTAGGACGCACGGCATTACCAAAGAAAATCTGACGCGACCGTCGCCAGGTGAGTGGTATCAAGAAATGCAGGAACTCGGTTCGAATTATCGTTTAACCGATTTTCAATGCGCTTTGGGTATTAGCCAGATGAAAAAGGTAGGTCGTTTTTTGGCGCTTCGCCGTCAGATCGCCGAACGCTACACGAAAGCCTTTTTAAACTCGCGAGTGGTTCAAGTTCCGGTTGAGCCGCGCGGTACGGAGTCCGGGTGGCATTTATATCCGATTCGGCTGAAGAATGAGTGGGCAAAGCGCCGGGATGAGGTATTCCAAGCCTTGCGCGCACAGGGGATTGGCGTCCAAGTTCATTACCTGCCGGTCTATGAACATCCGTATTACCAGAAGTTAGGATATAAGAAAGGTCTTTGCTTGAACGCGGAAAGTTTTTCGGCCTCCGAGATTTCTTTGCCGATTTTTCCCGATTTCTCTCTTTCTGACCAAACTCGAGTCATTGAAACAGTGCAGGGGATAGTCGGTATCTAATAATTTTTTTATACCTATGTCACAGAAGAAAAAACGGGCGGTGATTATCGGTCTTGGTAATATCGGTTTTAAATTTAGCCGTTATCACCTTCCATTTCATACGACGCATTTCGAAACTTATCGAGCTAATCCGATGATTGATCTTGTGGCCGTCGCTGATAGCGACCGAATCGCCTTACGCGCGGTCGGGAGAGTATGTAGTGGTCATCGCTACGCGGATTATCGTGAATTATTAAAGCGCGAGCAGCCGGAAATAGTCAGTGTCTGTACCCCCGATCAGACTCATTTCCCGATCATCCAAGCGTTACTTCGCACCCCGTCAGTTCGCGGGATCTGGTGTGAAAAACCACTCTCGGTTTCTCTAGATGAGGCTCGAAAAATGGTTGCTGATTGCGAGAAGCGGGGCGTAAAGTTGCTCGTCAACTTTGTCCGCCGGTACGATCCTTTTTATCGACTGTTGAAAAAACGACTGAAATCACTTATGGGAGAAATCCAAACGATAAGCTGTTACTATAGCGGCGGTATCTTGACTAGCGGTTCGCACCTTTTGGATATTTTGTCGTTTCTATTAGGCCCTTGCGAGGAAGTGATCGGAGCGAAGATGAAACGAGGAGTGGCTGGCCGCCTGCGGTTTGGCAGAGTGTGGGTGGATTTGATTCCTTTAGCGACCGAACACTATAGTATTTTAGAAATGAATATTTTCGGATCTCGCGCTCGTCTGGATACGGTCAATAAACCGTTTGGCGAATATGAGTACCGGTATTATCTGAAACAAAAAGATTCGGTTTTGGGGTTAGAGTTTATTGCTGGAAAAACAGCGCGTCCCTTGCCTCAAAACTTACCTAGAAATTATATGGATTTGGCCTTGAAAGATCTTTTGAAAAGTATTAGGCAAAAACAAAACCCGTGCTCTTCGGGAAAAACTGCCTTGACCTCGTTGGAACTCATTCATGCATTGCTTTATTCTAGTGAAGCAGGGGGTGAGACTATATCTTTACCATTTCACAAGAAGTTAAAAAATCTGCCCCAGTCAGGCGGCGATTTGAAACGGTTAAAATTATGAAACAACGTATGAAGAAAATTTTATTACCGGTGACGAATACGATTGGTAAAGAAGAAGAAAAAGCCGCTCTCCGGGTTCTGCGAAGTGGAGTTTTGTCCGGCTTTGTCGGAGTCGCGGGAAAGTATTTCTTGGGCGGACCGGAGGTGCGGCGGTTTGAGGAGTTATTCAGAAAAAAATTCAAGGTTAAGCACGCAGTTTCTTTTAATTCGGCAACCACCGCGCTTGAGGCGGCGGTCGCGGCTTTAGAACTGCCTTCCGGAAGCGAAATTATAGTGTCCCCGTATACGATGTCAGCAACCGTAACCGCGATTATCGTGAATGGCCTGACGCCGGTTTTTGCCGATATTGATAAAAAAACGTTTTGTCTTAACTCACGAACGGTTGGTTTGCGGATTACCCGGAGGACGGGCGCGATTCTCGTGACGAACCTTTTTGGCGGCTCGGCTAATTACCAGCAATTGACATCTTTAGCTAAGCGACACCGTTTAAAGATTATTGAGGACAATGCACAATCGCCCGGCGGAACGTATAAGAAAAAATACTTGGGAACGATCGGCGATATCGGTGTCTTCAGCTTTAATTTCCATAAAGTGATTCAGTGTGGCGAAGGAGGAATTTTGGTCACGAATAACGTTCGCTATGCCTCCAATGCTCAGTTGAAAAGAAATCACGGCGAGGTCGCCCTTGATGATTTGAAAATTACCGACCACCATATTGTCGGCAGCAATTTCCGGATGACCGAGCTCCACGCCGCGATCGCCGCAGAACAGCTTAAAAAACTTGATTTTTTGAATCGCGAGAGAATTAAGCTCGCCACGTACCTTAGTAAAAAACTTACGGGCATTCCTGGGATTGAGCCACCATCGGTTCCGGCCAATAGCCTTCACGTATTTTATGTCTATCCCTTTCTTTTTAAAGAACGTGAGTTCGGTATTAGCCGTGAACAGTTCATTCGTGCCTTAGTTGCTGAAGGATTGCCAGCCGTGCCCGGCTATCAAAAACCTTTGTATTTGCTGAATCTTTTTCAAAATCCGTCGAGTCGTCGTCACTGGCCCAATCTAGTTCGTCAAAAATATCTTCCCGGAAACTGTCCGGTCGCCGAGCGTTTGTATAAAAAAGAATTAGTCTATACAACCATCTGTCGTTATCCGCTGACGAAACGGCACATTGATCTTTTCGTTCGCGCAATAAAAAAAATATATAAAAATCGGCAGGAATTTAAATAGTTTCCGATATGAGAATTCTTTTTTGCGCTCAAGACCCAGGCAGCGCTAATGCGCTTTTGCCGGTCATTAAAAAATTAGAGAAGCATGCCTTAGTTAAAGTGTGGGCCGCTACATACGCTCCTTTAATTTTTAAGACCGCGGGCGTCCGTTTTATGGATTGTACTTCTCATTCACACGCAACACTCGCCAAGCTTTTTTTTGCCTTTGCTCCGGAGGTGGTGGTGACGGGTACGAGCGCTGGTTTTAGTTTGGAAAAAAAAGTGACGCTTATTGCCCGGGCGCAAAAGATTAAGACTATTTCAGTGATTGATTATTGGTCTGGATACACCGAACGGTTTGGCGATCGGGTAAGTAAGCGTTTCCGATACCTTTCTGATTATATTTGCGTGATCGATCGGATTATGAAACGTGAGGTGATGGAGCTGGGAGTGCCGGGGAAAGCGATTGTCATCACGGGTAATCCTCACTTGGAGGACAGCGTGAAGAAGATTCGGTTGAAAACAAAAACCAAGAGAAATTTGTTATATATTTCGACGCCGTTTTCTTTATTAAAACCCAATCCCTATCCCTTCGATGAGTTTCAAGTTTTGAAGGATATCTTGCATTATAAGGGTTACGGAGAGTACGGTGCAGTAATTGTTAAATTACATCCAAAAGAAGCGGAAGATAAGTACGATAGGTTGCTTCTGTCGTACCCAAAGATTCCGTTACGGGTTGTCAAGGATATTAATCTATATACTTTACTCGGTGAAGCAACGCTTATCGTGGGAACTGATTCTATTGTTCTTTTGGAAGCCAGTTTAGCTGGAAAGGCGGTCGTCAGTTATCAGCCCGGCCTAAAGCCAAAGGACGATGTGTTAGTGAGTAATCGTCGGGGATTGAGCCGAGCTGTCTATCACCGGAAAGACTTATACGCGTATTTGGATTACTATTATAAAAAGAAACAATGGTCGGTACCGGCGCGTACCCTGAAACGTTTGAGAGATGAGTACGTACGCGTTAACGCAGTTCATAAAATAATTAATTGTATCACTACTATATGGAAAACCAGGGAAATAAAAAAATAGCCGTCGTGATTCCAGCGAGAGGCGGATCAAAAGGTATTCCTCGGAAAAATATCAAATTACTGGCCGGCAAGCCGATGATTGCCTATATTATCGAGTCGGCAAAAAAAGTGAAAGGCATCGATCGGGTGATCGTGAGCACTGAAGACAAGGAAATCGCCGAGGTCGCGAAAAAGTACGGGGCGGAAGTGCCGTTTATCCGGCCAATGGAACTCGCGACTGACGAAGTCGCGACCTTGCCGGTGTTACAGCATGCCATTAAGGAATTGAAAAGCAAGGAGGGATATATTCCTGATTACGTTCTGCTTGTGTATCCGACCTCGCCGCTTTTGAAATCAGAGCGGATCCAGCAGGCAGTCAATATGGCGCTCGAACATGACGCCGACTCGGTCGTGAGCGGGACGTACGATAAAGGACATTACTGGGTCGAAGTCGAAGGAGGCTATGAGCGGCTCTATCCGCGCAAACTCGAAAATCGTCAATTGACAAAACCGCTTTTTAAAGAAAATGGCGCGATTTATCTGACCCGAACTAATATTTTGATGCGCCAGGTGGTGGCCGATAAAATATTGCCTTTATTCATGAATTCTGACGAGAATGTTGATGTTGATGACATGGCCGATTTTAACCGCGTGGAAGGAATTTTGCGTACGTCATAATTCAAGCTTTCAGCATGGTTGGTATTATTCATTATCGGATGGGCAACGTGACCTCGGTCAAAAACGCCCTTGAATTCTTGGGCGTTCCGGTCATGCTCGTTGAAAATCCCAAGGAGTTGGATCAGGTTTCCCATATTATTCTTCCCGGCGTGGGGGCCTTTCACGACGGTATGAAGAATCTACGGGAACTCGGTTTTGTGGATACCTTGTCGCGCGCGGTGCTTGAAGAAAAAAAACCGTTTATCGGCCTTTGTTTAGGGATGCAGCTTTTGGCTTCATCGGGCGATGAGGGCGGGGAGGCGGAGGGGCTTAATTTTATTCCTGGCCGGGTTAAACATTTGCCGGAAAAGAGCTTGCGTATCCCGCATGTCGGTTGGAACAACGCTCGCGTAGTGCGTAAAAATAGTATTATCAGCGCCGAGGCCGATTTTTATTTTGTGCATAGTTATTATTTTGATGTTACTGATCGGGAAACGGTTGTTGCCGAAACCGATTATGGCAGTACGTTTCCTTCAGTTGTAGCGAAGGAAAACATTTTTGGAACGCAATTTCATCCGGAAAAATCTCACGTCGCCGGACTCGATATCCTGAAAAACTTTTCTCGTCTTTAAGGTTTATGTTAAAAATCCGTTTAATACCGGCTTTATTTTTAAAAAACGGACTGATCGTCCGGAGCGAGCGCTTTCAGGATTTTCGGGAGATGGGCAATCCGATCAATCAGTTAGAGCGTCTTCGCGACTGGGATGCCGATGAGTTGATTTATGTCGATATTACTCGTGACGGGGAGTACGATTTGAAACGCGACGATCATAAGGTGAAGCGCCAGACCGATATTATTGAAATTTTGAAAGACATCGCCAAAGTATCTTTTATGCCCTTGACCTTCGGCGGACGGATTCGTACGATGGCCGAAGTAGACGCTTTTATGGCTAACGGGGCTGATAAAGTGATTGTAAATAGCGGCGCGTATCGCGATCCTGGTTTAATAAAAGCCGTGGCCCAGAAATACGGCAGTCAGGCGATGATCGTGGGGATTGATATTAAAAGAGAAAATAATCTGCCAATACTCTATATTGACAATGGCCGGACGAGAGTCAATGATGATTTAATAGAATACGCGCGGCGCGTGGAAAGCTTGGGCGCGGGAGAAATATTCTTGAACTCGATTGATCGGGACGGCGCCGCGGAAGGCTATGACCTTTTGTCCATTAAAAGTGTTGTAGAGAACGTCAAGATTCCGGTCATTGCTTGCGGAGGCGCGGGGACATTTGAGGATTTTGTCGAGGTGATTCGGGAAACGGGAGTCTCGGCAGTCGCGGCGGGAAATATTTTTAATTTTACCGAGAACGCGTATCCCCGGGCTAAGAAAAAGCTGAAAGAGCTTTCGATTAATGTGCGATAACTACTAACTATGATTCAACCGCCAAAAATGAAGTATTGCACTCGTTGCGTCTATCCCGGGGTCGCCGCGACGCTGCTGACGTTTGACGAAAAGGGAGTTTGTAGCGGTTGCCGGACGAACGATGAGCAGAAAAAAGTTGATTGGGCGAAGCGCCGGAAGATTTTCGAAGCTTTGATCGAAGAGTATCGTTCTAAAGACGGTTCAAATTATGATTGTTTGATTCCGGTCTCCGGTGGCAAGGATAGTTTTTATCAGACTCATCTGATTGTCAAAGAATATAAATTGAAGCCCTTGCTTGTCACCTACCGTGAGAACAACCATACCGCGGTCGGGATGCGGAATATCCAGCGGATGAAGGAAGCGTTTGGGGTTGATTACATTGAGTTCACTCCCAGCCTTGAAGTAATCCGGAAATTGAACGTGCAGGGATTTTTGAAAACCGGTGATCCGAATTGGCACACGCACACGGGTATTTTTACGACCCCGATCGTCGTCGCTGCCAAATTCAAAACTCCGTTGATTATTTGGGGCGAGCACGGCTTTATGAACCTTGGCGGCATGCATTCCTATAATGATTTGGTGGAGTTCACCGCCAAATATCGTAAGGAACACAGTTTGCGCGGGTATGATTGGTATGATTTTGTCGGGAAAGAGACTGGCCTGACCGAGCAAGATATGTTATGGGCGAAATATCCGAGCGACGAGGAAATCGAGAAGATAGGGCTACGGGGTATTTTTATCGCTAATTATTTTGGCTGGAATCAGGAGGAACATACGAAATTGATGATCGAGAAATATGGCTTTGAAATTAACCCAGAACCCTTCGACCGTACCTATAAGCGTGACAGCAATCTGAATGATTATCATGATAACGGCATCCATGACTACATGAAGTACGTGAAATTCGGTTACGGCCGGGCGACCGATCACGCCTGTCGCGATATCCGCGCCGGACTGATGACTCGCGAGGAGGGAATTCAAATGGTCAGGAATTATGATCATGTTGTGCCGGGAGATATTGGCCGATGGTTACAGTTGGTCGGGATGTCCCGTGTGGAATTCGATCGAATCGCTGACGGTTTTCGTGACCCACGTGTTTGGGTAAAGGACGAATACGATCATTGGATCAAGGATACTATTTGGGATTATTAAAGTAATGTTTTTTGACGGCGGAGAATTTTGGGGTCGCGATCCGAAGTACGGCTTGGAACAGTCGCCGGGCGGTCTTCGCTTGGTAAAAATAGGACTAATGAGTCATTTCGAGGCGGTTTTTTTTGATATGGAGACGGGGAATCAAAAAACGCTTGCGCTCGCCCGGAAATATCCCAAGCGTTTTCTGCCGATCGCGGTTATTAATCCTTTCCATTATGAGGTAGGAAGTGGTTATCTTGCGTCCCTGAAACGCCAGGGTTTCCGAGGGTTTAGTTTCCTCTCTCATTATCAATATTGGAAATTGAATCAGTACGTCGTTTCCGCATTAACTTCGGAATTTTCCCGACTCGGCTTGCCGGTTCAAATCGGTGTCGCGTCAGTTGAAGAATTGGCTTTGGCGGTTCAGGTCTTCAAGGAATCTCGGGTACCAGTTTTGATCCGTTGGGTGCGCGGCGGCGGCTATAACGTTTTGGCTGATGAAATCGCGATCGCGAAAAATCACCCTCACTTTTTTTTCGATGTTGGGAATCTCGTCTCTTTATATTCAATCCGTCATCTGGCTGAGGCAATCGGTTCCGAGCGGCTCTATTTTGGAACCAACGCGCCCTTGGTTTATGATTCGAGCACTCGGCTACTTGTTGCGCAGGCGGGGCTCTCAAGAGAGGATTATGAAAATATTACGTACAAGACGCTCTCTAAAGTCTTTGGTCTTTCGAAAAAAGCTTTGCCGGCGGGTAGTGGATTATTTACGAAAGAAGAATTGGCCGTAGTCGATGCTCATCTTCGCCGTCCCAAAATCGACCCTCATTGGCATTTAGGGGGTTGGGATGTCATTGAGCCGGGCAAGAATTTCGCTTCTTTTAAAAAGATTATTGATGAATGCCACTATGAAGCGGTTGTCGTTTCTTCAATCTTAGCCTTGAATTACGATCTTCAGGCAGGGAACCGGAACGTCGAATCTTTGCTTAAGAAAGATAAACGCATCTACGGTTACATTGTGGTTGACCCGATGCGAGTGAAAGATTCTCTCGCGGGAATTGAAAAATATGTTAAGAATAAGCGTTTTGTCGGCCTTAAAACCATCCAGGATTACTACAAAATCGGTTTAGACGATCCGCGTTACCGGGAAATCTTAAAAGCCGCCGAACGGCATCAGTTGCCCGTCTTAGCCCATCGAGCCGGCCTAGCCAAGGCCGCCGCGACCCATCCAAAGATTTTTTTTATTGCCGCTCATTGCACTTTTGAAAATTTCACTGAGTTCATTAATGTTCCTAACGTCACGCTTGATATCAGCGCCAGTTACGCCCATCGCGGCGAAACGAATCTGGCCGGGATTGTTGAAAGAGTCGGTAAGGAACGGGTTTTGTATTCCAGCGACGGACCGTTGATCGCTCCGTACTGGACGATTGGGAAAATCGTGGGTTCGGCCTTTGATGAAGCGACGCTTTCTTGTCTGTATTATGAAAACGCCCGTCGTATATTTACGCGCTTGGCGCGAAAGGCATGAAAAAAAAGAAAACCGCGAAGGATAAAAAAGAATATTTGATTTTCGGAGAACGTCTTGGTATCCGGAGATTAAGGCCCACTGACGCGACGCCGATCTATCTTGGCTGGCTAAACGATTTTCAGGTTCAGGCTTATACCAGGCGGCGTGGCCGTAACGTTTCTTCGAAAGAGATGAAGGATTTTCTGGTTGCCGCTCAGCGTTCGCTTGATTGGCATCTTGCCCTTGTCGTTCGGGATGGCCGAAAACATATCGGTAATCTTTCCTTGAACTCGATCGATGCTAAAAATAAAAGCGCCGAACTCTCGATTATGATCGGAGACCGGAGCGTCTGGGGTCAAGGATACGCGACTGAAGCGATTGAACTCGCCGCCGACTTCGCCTTTCGGGCGTTGAAGCTCCACCGGCTGTGGGCTGAGTCGCCGAACTCGGCTTTTAACGCCGTCATGGAAAAAATCGGCTGGATCCACGAAGGAAAACGTCGTCAGGCGTTTTTGGCTGGCAAAAAGTTTTTAGATTTTGAATGTTGGTCGTTGCTTCACGATGAATGGCGCGTGAGGCATAATAGGGGAGCGGTAAAATAATATGGCTACGTCGGAAATAAAACGTTCTTTGGCGCTTTTAATGACTGTCGGTTCACCGGTTGGCTTGAAATACCTTGAAACGATGATCGCGCACGGCTTCACGCCTTCCGTTATTATCCTAAGCCATACCGAAAAACTTTCAAAGATGGCGATTCAGACCGTCAAGGCGCGGACGAATAATCGGTTCGTCTGGAAGTCGCTTGAAGCCCTGCTCGAAGATACGCCGGTGCCGGTGTATTTTACGGCGAATCATAATTCTGATCTGACTGCCAAGCTGCTCAGGACTTTTTCGATTGAGGTGGCAATTTTAGGGGGTACGGGAATCATCAAGAAAAAACTTTTGACTATTCCTAGAATCGGCATCGTGAATGTCCATCCCGGAATATTACCCGACTATCGGGGCTGTTCGGCGGTTGAGTGGGCACTCTATAATAATGAAGCGGTGGGTGTCACCTGTCATTTCGTGACCGAAGAGATTGATCGCGGCGAGATTGTGAGTATCGTGCCGGTCCCGATCAAGCGCGGTGATCTTTATCCGACCGTGCGCCATAAGGCGTATCTTGGCCAAGCCGAAGGGCTGATCGCCGGCTTGAAAGTTCTTTCTCGCCGGGATTATCGGGATTTGATTCGGCCGAATCGGGGCGGCCACTACTATCAGCCGATCCCAGAGGCAAAGCTGAAATCGGTGAAGCAAATGTTGGTTGGGCGGCGCTACGGGCATTACGTCGATTAGTAAAAATTTTTATCACATGAAACAAACACGACAAACCAGGCAGGTCCGTTTATGGACAAGTACGTTCGGCGATGTCTATACCGACAGGAATTCGCAGGATATCCCCGGGATGGAAAAATTATATCGGGAAACCTATGGAGTAACCCGGCGGTCAATGAACAAAGCCTTCATTGACCGTCTTCCTCGTTCGACGAAAATCTTGGAGATCGGCGCGAATCTTGGCCAGCAGCTTGAACTGTTGCGGCAGATGGGATTTCGGAACGTGGTCGGGATTGAGATTAATGAGTACGCGATCCGGAGAGCTCATGGACTTTTTCCCGGCGTCCAGATTATGAAGGCCTCGGCTTTCAACCTGCCGTTCAAGGACTGTTACTTTGATCTGGTTTTTACTTCCGGCGTGCTTATTCATATTGCTCCGAAAGACGTCGGTCGGGCGATCGTGGAAATTCACCGGACGGCCAAATCTTTAATCTGGGGTTTTGAGTATTTCGATCCGGTCTACGCCGTCATCCCGTACCGCGGCAACAAAAACGTCATGTGGCGAGGTGATTTTGCCGGTATGTACCTGAAACGGTTTAAAGATCTAAGACTTTTAAAACAAGAGCTCTATCCTTACGTTCAGGATCGGACGAAACAGGACGCGATGTTTCTTCTGAAGAAAAAATAAAGAAAGCGCCGGAATTATTTTATTTGAAGATAGAAATAAAAATCCCGCGCGGCGTAAAGCGTGTGCCGCGCGGGGTGTCGGTTGAAAAGTGCCTCCTCAGAGATTGAAAAGATTGGCTGGAACGTAGACGAGCGCGCCCGGCATGCCATTCATCGCTCCTGAGTGGGACTGGCCGTAGCGGGTCACGAGGGCGCTGCCGTCTGACAAGAAGCAGATGCCGTTCCCCCAGATGTCGGGGATGAGGAGCTGTTCGTGGTTGGTGTCCTCGATGTCATAGATGCCGTGAGGGGTTTTTGCCCGATAGTCGGTCACGGCCACGATATGCCCGTTGCCGGCGATCCCAATACCGTAGAACCAGCTACTCACGCGACTTTCTTTGTCGAGGGCGGGTTTTTGGTCAGCTTCGATTGCATAGGCACAGTAAGACCAAAGGTTGAGCTCGCCATTCGACTCGATCGTGTACAGCCTTTCGCCGGTTACGAGCGCCGAGTGCACCATCATGGCATCTAACGTCGGTAGTGTCACCTTCTTGATCAGACGCCAGCGATCCTTGCCGGCCTCGGGCGGGGACAAGACGTAGAAGTCGCGCTCGGCGTTCCGGCTGACCCACAGGGTGCCATCCGGACCGAAGTTCACGGTTTGAGCTCGGTTCGCGCCTCCGGGTTGGAAGAGATCCGGAAAGAGCCGGACCGACTGGATGCCGTGATCCACGCCGCGAATCCAACTGACCGCGAAGTGGAGGCCTTGGTCGTCGCGCTTGACCACGGCCGTGCAGATCGCCGGTTCGTAGTAGGCCGCGATCACGACTTCGTCACCGCCGTCTGTGTTTGGGCGCGAGGCGATTCCCATTGGCTGGAAGCCGAGCGGAATCTCGACCACTGAGTCGAGTTGGTCCGCGGGAATCGTGATCCCGCCCTCCTGGTTCGCGTAGCTTGCCTTCATGGCAGTCAAATACGCGTCGGTCATAGACATCGTTTCCGTCCTCCTAAAAAGGGTTTTGAGTAGAGATCAGTCAACGTTTCCGAACCTTCTGATTCGGATTTGATTTCAATTGTTAACGAGCGGTCGTTTCTTGCTAAGTAGTCCGCTATCTTAGAGTTTTTAATATTAGACCCTTTTTTAAGAAAAGTCAATTTTCGGCCGTAGTAGATTGACTTCATAATTTATTGTTATATAATGTATTTCTTCGTGAATGTCGGTTTTTTGAAAGAAACGAATGCTGTTTTATAAGGAGGAAACAAGTGACGCCGCAAGAGGAACAAGACTTCGTTGTTGCGTATCTGAAGAGGCTCGATCGAACGTTTCTACCGCGTCCCGTTTTCCACGCGATTGAGGAGAAAGTTGCATTGTCCGCGATTGAGACTGTGTTTCTCCGCCAAAATCGCCTCAAAGTGGAGGTACGACTTCTCGATCGGCCGCCGGACGACGAGTATTACGCGGGTCAGGTCGCGGGCCCTGGAAGTATGCTTCTCGGCGGCGACGTGAAGAGTCTGGGAGGAAAGTCTTTCGAAGAAGAGATTCAGTTACGCGCTTCGGTCTTGGGCCTCACGATCGAGGGAGATCAGATTCCTCCCGGACTCGTGAGTTCCTACTGGCGTCCCTTCAGCCGGATTTGCCAAAAGGAACTCGGTGGTTGGTTCAAGAGCGAACCGATCTTTGTCGACACGACGTTCTACGACACGCCCCGCGGCGCCGAGAATCCGCTGATCTATCTCTGCGAGCTCGACCGCGAGCCCAAGGAAGGAAGGTGGTACGACGTAGAAGACCTTCCTCTCAACCTTGTCGCTCACCACCATAAGCTTCTCGCGATCGCCGTTCCGAAGTTCAGAGAGCTGCGGCGCGCGCGTGGTACGGGCCTGGCCTCGTAGCTTTTCGTTTTCGAAGTTTACTGTTCATTGCTTTTTAAGCGAAAACTTCCGTTGGGGTACCTGCCTCAGCGGATTTTTATTTTCGTCTACAATGCCTTGCCGCTATGCGGCGAGGCTACAGGAAGGGCGAAAATATCCTGAGCGTATCGAGAGATTACCTTTTTCGTTAGTATCTTTTCGTGGAACAAAGAAGTTGTATAGGTTACTATTATTCTTATGAAAGCTTCTATTATTATCCGGGCGTATAACGCGGAGCAGACGATCGAGCGGGCGTTGAAGAGCGCGCTCGATCAGGATTTTCCGAAAGGCGATTTCGAGGTTGTGGTCGTCGACGACGGCTCGACTGACGGCACCGCAGAAATTGTAAAGCGTTACGAGAAGGTTCAGAACGTCCGGATCGTGAAGCAAAAAAATCAGGGAGCGGTCAAAGCCGCGAATCACGGTTTCGCTTTAGGCGCCGGAGAATTTCTGACCTTGCTTGATAGCGACGACTCATTCGAGCCGTCACTGCTCGCGACCACGGTTCCGATTTTAGCCGAAAATCCTGATCTTGATTTTGTCTATTCCGACTACTATGAAGTTGTGGGCGGATCGAGAAAGATCATTTTAATACAAGGGAACATTTTTTCGGCCATCGCCGAAGGAATACTGTTTCGCGCGAATAGCCTCAAAGCCGCTGGCTATTATCGGGAAAACGTTTCATTTGCCGAGTATGATTTGTTTCTAAGAACGTACTATGTCTGGAAGAGTCATTATATTCCGGAGCCTCTTTTTAGCTATATCCGGCGTTCGCAAAGCATCGCGAGCAATGACAACTGGACAATGGAAGCTCTGACCCAACTTCGGCGCTTACATCCCGACCAGATTGACCTTATCGACCAAATCAGGAATTATTCAATCAACGGAAACTGAATTGCATGGATATTACTATTCGCCGCGCGACGGGAGAAGATTTGGATTTCTTGTTTCATTTAAGAAATGAAGAGTCCGTTCGTGTATCGTCTTGGCATATCGAACCGGTTGATTTGAAAACTCATACGAAATGGTTTTTGGCCCTCCTTAAAGATCAAAAGCGAGTTATGTATATCGGGATGCGCAGAGACGTCTCGGTCGGTCAGGTACGTTTCGATTGTCTGGAAAAAGGGAATGTCGCGGAGGTGAGCGCCTCGGTTTCCGAGGAATTTCGCGGTCGTGGCTATGGGACAAAAATATTAGAATTAGGCAGCGCCGCCTGCTTTAATGATTTTCCGTCAGTCCTCTCTATTCGCGCCTCAATTAGACTCGACAATCAGGCGTCGCTTCGAACATTCGAAAAAGCCGGGTATGTCTTTGAAGAGCGTTCCGAGTACGAGGATTTTCCTTGTATTAATCTGAAATTAATCCGTTTTTAAAGTATGAAAAAAAGATCGTCGCACATTACTATCGCCGGCCGAAAAATAGGATCAGGAAATCCCTGTTTTATCGTGGCCGAAGTTTCTGCTAATCACGGCCAAGACTATCACAGGGTGGTCAGGATGGTGAAACAAGCTGCGGCCTCCGGCGTGGACGCGGTCAAGCTCCAGACCTATACGCCGGATACCATGACCATCGATTCTCATAAGAAATGGTTTTTGGTCGGCGGGGAAAACAATCCGGCTTCGTGGAAAAATAAAAACCTTTACGATTTATATAAGACTGCCTATACGCCGTGGGAGTGGCAGCCGAAATTAAAAAAACTGGCCGAGCGTCTCGGTATTCTGCTTTTCTCAACGCCGTTTGACGCGAGCGCCGTCGATTTTTTGGAGCGGATGCGAGTCTCGTGTTATAAAGTCGCCTCCTATGAGCTGACCGACATTCCGCTTTTAAAAAGAATCGCTCGAACTCGGAAGCCGGTTATTCTGTCGGTCGGCTTCGGAAACCTAGCTGAGATTGCTTTGGCGTTGAAGACACTGCGTGCGTATGGCGCTCGTGAGATCGCGGTGTTGCATTGCGTGACCGGTTATTCCGACCGTCCGAAGCTAGAGGATATGAATTTGAGCACGATTATGGATATCCGGAAGCGGTTCGGGGTTGTCGCGGGTTTTTCTGATAATAATGCCGGGATCGAGACCGCGATTGCGGCCGCCGCCTACGGTGCTTCAATTATCGAAAAACATTTTATTCTTGATCGTCGGGATCCAAGTCCGGACGCGCGGTTTTCGATTACGCCCGCAGAAATGAAACTAATGGTTGAAACTATCCGCGGTATGGAAAAAAGCCTGGGTCGGCCTCATTATGGACCGTCGAATGCCACCGAAGCCTACAATAAACGCTTCCGGCGTTCATTGTTCGTCGTTGAAGACGTGAAACGCGGCGAGCGTTTCACCTTAAAGAACGTTCGGTCAATCAGGCCGGCGTTTGGCTTACCACCGAAATTTTTAGATCAAGTGATCGGAAAAACCGCCAAGAAAGATATTACTAAAGGGACGCCGCTACGCCTTGGTCTGATTCGATAATCTTTAGATATGGAACAAGAGGGGGAAACTCAAGGAACGTTGGGTAAAGCGATCGACGCCGGAAAGTGGTCGGCGATCGGACTCGTGGTCCAAAAAGCGATCGGTTTTGTTTCTTTTTTCGTTTTAGCCAGACTTTTGGCGCCGAACGATTACGGTTTAATAACGGTGGCGCTCATGGTGGTCGGTATAGCGGAAATTATTTTTACTCCCGACTTCGGAGCTGCCTTAATTCAGAAAAAAGAAAATATCAACCAATACCTGAACGTTTTTTGGACGTTCAACCTTCTCCGAGCCGTCGGGGTTTTTCTTTTTATTTTTTTAACCAGCCCTTTAGTCGCGATTTTTTTTAGAGTCCAGGACCCTTTGGCAATCAGCGTGCTCCGCTTAAGCGGTCTGATGATTGTGATTCGAGCCTTGGGAAATATGGGCAGCATCTTTTTTTTCAAAGAGCTTGATTTTAAAAAACTATTTTTTCGGGATACCGGCGGGCAGATCGCTTTTTCGGTCATCGCCATTCTTTGGGCTTTGTATAAACCTTCGGTCCTCGCCTTGTTTTTTGGCTATCTCGGTCAAGAGTTCGCGAGTATGTTGTTGCTTTATTACTTTCATCACTATCGGCCACGTATTTCGTTCCATTTTCGTCGTCTCCTTGATTTGATTCGTTATGGTACTTGGACCATGGGTAAAAATATTGTCGGCCAAGTGAATGCTAATCTGGAAACTATGATCATCGGCCGATCCTTAGGGGTCTCCAATTTAGGTCTCTATTCTCGCGCGAATAATGTAGTCTCGCTTCCTTCCTCAGCGCTTTTTTCGATTATTTATAAAGTCGGATTCCCAACGTACGCCAAGGTTCAGAATGATCAAGAAAAAATACGGCGGGGTTTTTTGAAAAGTTTTGACGTTGCGCTGATAACGATGATTCCTTTTATGTTTTTAATACTTTTAATTGGGAGAGAGACGATCTTGGTTTTATTGGGGAAAAATTGGTTGGGTATGGTACCGGCAATGAAGGTTTTAGTTATAGCCCTGACCTTTGAAGGATTCAGTAATATTATTTATCCTTTACTGGAAGGGGTGGGTAGGGCGAATCTTCGTTTTAAATTATCGCTTCTGCAGTTGGTGTTGGCGGCGCCGCTACTTATTTGGCTTTCAAGGTACGGTCTTGTCGCTGCCGCGTCCGCCATGCTGATTATTTCTTTCGTGGTGTTTTTCGTTGCCGGCTTTTGGCTGTTCCGGTATCTGAAAATTAAGTTTTCTACATTGGCGAGACCTCTTTTAACTGTTGTTTTTGCCTCGGGGGCGGCTGCGGTCGCCGCCTCACCGCTCTATTTTTTTCTTGAAGTCACAAAGCCTTTTTCTTTTATTGTCTTGCTATTTTTCTCGGGACTGGTATATTTAGGAACATTAGTCTTGGTAGGACGTAGCCTTAAAAGTAGTACCTATGAGACGCTTCGCGGGCTTTTTGCTTTTCTTTTCCGCGCTCGTCCATAGTTGTTTTTTTGCCAAATGTACAACAATTACTCATGAAAAAGGATACCAGTTTTAAATTGAAATTAGCGGTTGTCGGCGTCGGCATGGTCGGCGCGCCGCTCGTTCGTTTTTTCGAAGAAATCCAAGGGTATCGCCGCGGGGTAGATCTTTTTTTATACGACAAGGATCCGAAGAAAAAAATGACCTGGGATTTTAATAAAGCGGATATTATTTTCGTAACGGTGCCGACGCCACGCAATGCTCGTGACGGATCCTGCGACCTCTCAATCGTCGAAGAGGTCTTCGGAAAAATCAAGAACGGAAAAGTCGCGGTTTTAAAGTCCACGGTTCCTCCGGGGACAACTGAGGATTTGCAGAAAAAATATCCTCGTCTCAAGGTTTTGTTTAATCCGGAATTTTTAACAGAAAGTCGGGCCTGGGAAGATACGATTCGCCCAGATCGTCAAATAGTCGGTTTTACCAAGAAGAGTTTTGAAGTGGCCCATGTCGTGCTTTCGGTTTTGCCCAAAGCACCCTTTATGTCTCCCTGGGGTACGAGTACCTACCAGCCGATTCGGATTACCGCGACCGAAGCCGAGATTATTAAATACGCCGGCAACATTTTTTTCGTCCGTAAGGTTAATTGGGCTAATGCGTTAGCGGAAACCGCGGAAAAGATGGGCGTGGATTATTCTAATATAAGAAAGGGGATGGCCGCCGACTACCGAATTGGTGATTCTCATCTGGATGTTGATCATGGTGGGTATCGCGGCTGGGGAGGCTATTGCTTTCCTAAGGACTTGGATGCCTTTATTCAATTTTCCAAAAAAACCGCCCTGCGGGATATTGTCGCGTTATTAGAAGCCGATCGCCGATTCAATGAACAACTTCTTCGGGAACAAGGATTGACGCTGGAAATGGTGAACGCTCACGACCATTTACTGGCGGAGCGTATTAAGTCGAAAAAGAAGCAATGAAAGATTTTTATAAAGCGGTCAGTCTCTGGATCATCAAGCTCGGACTTTTTGTTGTTCCTTTCGTGCCGCTGTATATTGCCTCCAGTCTTTTTTTCCCCTATATCACCGGCAAGGCTTTTCTTTTCCGGTTTGTCGTTGAACTTGTGTTCGCCGCCTGGCTTTTCTTAGCTCTTTTTTATAAGGAATACCGGCCCAAAAAAAACGTCCTCCTTTGGGCGATGCTTTTTTTTGTCGCGGTCGTGAGCTTGGCTACCGTTTTTGGCGCTAATCCATTCAAAAGTTTCTGGTCTAATTTCGAACGGATGGAGGGATTGCTCGCGTATCTCCACCTCGTGGCTTTTTTTGTGGTCCTCGCGAGCGTTTTTAAAAAAGACGACTGGTTAACCTACTTTAATTTTTATGTGTTCGCTGGTTTGATCGAAAGTTTTTACGCGTTTTCTCAGCGGCTTGGTTATCTGGCCTCTCCGCAGGGCGGGTTTCGCGTTGATGGGACGATCGGCAATCCGACCTACCTTGCCGCCTATTTGCTGTTTGTTGTGGGAATTTGTCTCCTCTTAATTTTTGAAGAAACATCGAAACACCTCAAGATTATTACGGGAGCCAGCCTCGGCGCGCTCATTGTTTTTTTGATTCACTTTTTGCAATCGACTCCGGGCAATTTCATTGATTTGATTAAAGGGAATCCGATGTTCGGGTACGCGCTCCTCTTTTTCCTGATCGTTTTCGTTTCCTCCTTTTGGGTACCTCATCACTCTCGTTTCTGGAAGTTTCTTTATGCTTTAATTGGTCTTTTGAGCCTGCTCACGATTTATTTTACTGCTAGTCGGGGACCCGTGCTTTCACTACTTTTGGGGTTATTCTTGGCTGGTTTTCTCTATATTTTTATCGCTCCCAATAAACGGCCGGAGATTAAGAAGTATAAGATTCGGATCGCGGCCGTGTTGGGGATTCTCGTGATTCTGCCCTTTTCGCTTTGGCTTTTCCGAAGTTCTTCTTTTATCCGTAATAATTCGGTCTTATCCCGATTAACCTCGATTTCCTTGACTGAACGAACCACGGCGTCCCGTTTTATCATTTGGTCAATGAGCTGGCAAGGATTTAAGGAGCGGCCGATTTTAGGATGGGGGCCTGATAATTATGGCATTGTTTTTTCTAAATTTTATCGAACCGATTTGTGGCAACAGGAACCGTGGTTTGACCGGTCGCATAATATCGTTTTTGATTGGTTAATTAATGCCGGTCTCTTAGGCCTCGTAGCTTACTTTGGTATTTTAATTTCTGGTATCTACGTCCTCTGGAGTTATTACTTTCAGGTCAAAGCGAAGCAAGCGGAAGCACGGCATCTTTTCGGGGCGCTCCGAGTAGCGATTCTTTTCTCCGTATTATTTTTTGTGTACGTGGTGCAGAATCTTTTCGTCTTCGATCAGATCGCGACGTATCTGGGTTTCTTTAGCGTCTTGGGATATATCGTAACTTTGTATCATTCACATAACGAAGCGTCTTCATTGACCACCGCGCCGAGTTTCGCGGTACTCCGTCCGGGTGTCATAGTGATTCTGATAGCTTTGCTTGGAGCAACAACTTATTTCTTAAATGCGAAGCCGCTTCTGGCGAATCAAAGTCTTCTCCGGGCTTTGCGCTTAAGCGGCGCTGGCGATTGGCAAGGCGCGCTTAATAGTTATCATGAGGCTCTTGCCTACAAGACGCTTGGTTTGACTGAGGTCCGTGAACAATTGGTTCAATATACGCTTGGGGCCGTCAGGTCTTCACAACCTCAGTCATTTAAGGAATCAGTGTTTAATGAGGCAATACAAGAAGCACAGAAAAACGTCGAAGCGAATTCACTCGATCCCCGAGCCTATTCTTTTTTAGGAATTCTTTTTACCCAAGGAGGGCAGTATGATCAGGCGATTCAGACTTTCACGAAGGCGATCGAGATTTCTCCAACGAAGCATCAATTGTATTTTTCTTTAGCCGACGCCCATATTGGGAAGAAAGACTATGCCGGTGCCGTGAAGGTCATGGAAACGATTTATAATCGTTACCCGGTTTTCGACGCAGTCGGAATGAATTTGGTTGTGACGTACGTCTTGAACAATCAGCAAGATAAAGCCGACGCCTTACTTAAGGATCGTTTTGGAACAGTTGATGTCGCCGATCCGCTTTTATTGCAGGTCTACCGTGGTAAGCCTGATTATCAGCGTTTTCTTGGAGTATCATTGGCTTTTGTAAAGCAGAATGGTGAAAACGCGGACTATCGGAAGGGATTAGCTCAGGCCTACTTTCTTGATTATAAGAATCGGACGAGTGATCGGGGAGAATTGCAAAAAGCTATCCAGGAATTACGGGAAGCGATTCGTTTAGAGCCATCTTTTAAGGCTAGTGGTGAAGGGATGATTGGCGAGTTACAGCGTCAGTAAACCCCCACACCTATTTGAGATTGCGAAGCGCGCATTTCTCAAGAAATTATCTCACATAGGTGTGGAGGTAAAGTTATCCACAGCCCCCCTATATCTATACCCTACGAATACTTCTATACTTGAAGTAATAATTTTTATTTTTTAAATTACGTCGAGATTATAAATCTTTAATAAAAAAATTAATGAATACATCACTTAATAAAAAACAAAAACTTTTTACGGTTTTTTCAACGGTCGCGCTGTCTATCTTAGTTGTCTGGATTACGGTTTCGGCGGCGACGACGATTAGCAACAACGTCAGTACTGGTGGGACATTAGCCGTTACGGGGCGCAGTGACTTTACCGGCGCCGTCTTTGGTTCAAGCACTTTGCAGGCGACCGGGCAACTCACGTTATACGCCGGAGCTACCTCTACGGGCAGTGTTCAACTGAACGGCATTCTTTACGCCTCAAGCACTTCAGACTTCACCGGATTAGCGCAGTTTCACAATGGTGCCTCGACAACCGGTTCAGTGCAGATTAACGGACAAACAACCTTGAATGGTACGGCGTTCGCTACGGGCGGCGTCTATGCTACGGGAACTCTCCAGGCGACCGGTCAAGCTGTTTTCTTTGGTGGCGCAACCACCACCGGTTCAGTGCAGGTTAACGGAAGATTATATGCCTCAAGTACCGTGCTGGCGGTCACGGGAACGCTTGACATGGATGGCACTGCGAGCACTACGGGGTTAAGAGTCAATGGCACGAGCGTCCTTGGTGCCGGAGGCAGTACGGTTACTGGAATGGTCTTTGGCGGCTGCACGATTGAGAATCGGACTATTCAAGCGACCTCAACCCAGGGAGTACTATGCACTTCAGCGACAGGCATAAGGCTGAATGATCGCGTCTTTGTCATGGCCACGAGTTCCTTAGCCACGAATTTCATTGTGCAATCAGCTTCATCAACTGCCGCTGATACGATTGGTTTGATTATCTACAATGCCACGACTACGAATACGGCCACCGGCCAAATTTCTTTGAATTTCTTCGCCATCAGGTAATCTTCGGAAGCTTAAATAACTAAATCATACAAATGAAGGCACATCTCTTAACTTTATTTTTAGTTTTACTCTTGCCTACCTCTGTATTTGCCGCGGTCGCTGATGTTGATTTAGAGACCGGTGTTCAGCTTTCGGTCAGTGGTTATATCTTGACGATTTCCGGACGTTCTTCTTTACCAGACTCGATTACGGTAAACAGTGATAATTTTACCGTGACCACGACCGGAGGTGTTTTCCTTCAAGTGACCTCCGCTGATCGACGTAAATTTACCGTTTCTCCCGATCAATACATCGATTCGAGTTCTTGCGATTCCACGCAGTCAATTATCGCGATTCGGGTACCGAATTCTAATACGAGTTCAGTCACGGTTACGGTGACGCCTTCCACGACTGATACCTGTACTACTGGCGGTGGCGGTACTAGTGGCGGTGGCGGTTCCGTGGGTGGAGGCGGAGGTGGAGGCGGCGGGGGAGGATCTAGCCCTGCTTCGGCCCCTCCAGCGCCAGCGCCTCGACCAGTAGCCGTTCCAGCGTCCAGTCGGGATCAGCAAATCAGCGACTTACAGAATCAATTAGCGGGTTTAAATGATCTCTTGGGTAAGGCCGGCGGATCCGCGCCGACTGGCGGTACCACGGTTTACTTTTTTAAACATGGCCTGCGCCGCGGGGTAAAGAACGACGAAGTATTGCATATGCAGCAGCTTTTGAAGACCGGCGGTTTTATTGCTCCGGATGTCGAGATTAATGGTTACTTTGGTCGTGTCACGGAGACGGCAGTTAAAGAATTCCAGAAAGCTCATGGATTGGAAATGGTTGGGTTTGTCGGTCCGGGCACCCGGGCGGCTTTGAATAAACTTTCAGAGGGACAATTACCTCAAGCGGTTCCCTCAAGCGTCGTACCGACTCCGGTTTCTCCTTCGTCGACCGTAGCGCCTCCAGCCGCTAACACTAAAGAGATTAGCGATCTTCAGAATCAGCTCAAAGCCTTAAACGATCTCTTGAAGACGGCAACTTCGCCCTCGCCAGCCCCAGTTTCTCCGCCAGCACCAGCCCCCTCAGCATCGAACGCGCAGCAAATCGGCGATCTCCAGAATCAGTTGAAGGCCTTAAATGATCTCTTGAATCAGGTAGCTCGCTAGTTCAAGAAAGAGTCAGTCTAAAAAAAGAATCCTCCGAAAGGATTCTTTTTTTATGCTCCTTGCCGAAAGGTGAGATAACGCTTGAGGTGCGGCCAGACGGAGAGTCGGTTAATTGACTTTATTTTTTTCCAGATTAATAGATTGGTGATGAGTTGGGCGACCACGGTTGAGATCGCCGCGCCCTCGATGCCGTAGGCCGGAATAAAGAGCGCGTTAAAAAACACGTTGCTGAAGATGGCAACGGCTACGAAGACGATAAAACTCCTTTGCTGGTCGTAAGCGAAAATAGCGTTGCCGATGACGACCAACGGATAGACGGTGAGAAGGGTGAGTAAGAGTATTTGGAAGGTGAGTACTGAGGGTAGATATTCGGCGCCGAAAAAAAGTAGAACGATTTGGTGGGCGAAAAAGAAACCGATCAGAATGAGAGGGAGGGAGATAAGAAGCATCAGCGCGATCGATTTTTCGAGCAGCGATTTGGCTTTTTCTGGTTCGGTTTTCACGAGCCGGGCCATCGCCGGGAAAATGCTGGTAGCGAGAAGCGTCGGTAGGACATAGAGCAGTTGAATAAGTTTTTGGGCGGTCGAGTAATAGCCAATTTCAGTCGCGGTTCGCATCCAGCCGAGCATAATGACGTCGGTATTCAGGTTGACAACACCCATCAGTCCCATCAGTCCAAATGGCCAGGCGTTCACGAGGATCGGTTTTATCAGTGCGACAGTAAAATTTGAAAAAAGATTTTGAAAATAGCCGCGTAAAATATAAATAGTGGCGAGTAAACCGATGCCGCTTCCTAGAGCATAAGCGAGGGCTAGGGATCGTGTGGTGGGAAGAATGGCCAGAAAGATGAATCCCAGGACGACGATCACGAGGTTCGTAAAAATAGTAGTCGCCGCTTCTATCTCCATCTTTTCGAGTGATCGGCTGAGGGCCGATCCTAGATCTCGCAAGGTATCAAAGACGAAGACGAAGATCAGTATCGGCATAATAAGGGACGCTTCTTCGATGTGGGTGAGTGTACGCAAGAAAATAGTGGTCGCGACGACTAAAACAATGAGTAAGCCGAGTTTAATAAAAAAGGCGGTCGCAAGATAGCGATTTTTCAGTTCTGGATTTCGGGTTGATTCTTTGGTGATGAGCGCATTGATACCGATATCCGAGAAAACCGTGAGGAAGGTTACGACTCCCAGTCCATACGAAAAAGCGCCCCAGTGGGCCGCGCCCAAAAGACGAGCGGCGTAAATCACGATCGCGGCGCGGAGGAGCCGGCTCGTCATCTGGCCGGACAACAACCAAAAAGTATTTTTGGCGATTGTTTGCGCGGGGCGCGTGTTGTGGAAGAGCCAGTTTTTTAGATTTCTAAACATTAGCTGAGGTTAGTGAAGAAAAACTTGATCGTTTTTAGGATGATTAACACGTCGATTATGAACGAACGGTTCTTTAAATAATAGATTTCATATTGGAGTTTTTCATAGGCGTCTCGGTTCGAAGCGCCGTAGCGGTAATTGACTTGTGCCCAGCCGGAGATTCCGGGTCGGATCAGTTGCCGTAATTCATAAAAAGGAATTTCTTTTTGCAATGATTCTACGAACTCCGGACGCTCAGGTCTCGGTCCGATAACTGAGAGGTCGCCCTTCAAGATATTCCAAAACTGCGGCAGTTCGTCGAGATGGGTTTTTCGGAGGAAGCGGCCGATCGCGGTTACTCGATTATCGTCTGGTGTCGCCCACTGCGGGCCGTTTTTCTCAGCGTCCATTCTCATAGTTCTGAATTTATAAATCATGAATTCGTCGCCATTTTGACCGATGCGTCTTTGTGAGAAAATGATTTCTCCCCGAGAGGTGCAGAGAATCACTGTGGCGATGACTAAAAATAAGGGCAGCGTCACGACAATCAGCGCTGCCGCCAAGATAATTTCTATCGGCCGTTTGATGATTTCATAGAAACGGTGGCTGCGGGTCAGATTTTCCAAAAACCAAACTTCCTCGAGCTCGGGCAAAGGAATTTTTTTAAATATTTCTTCATAAAGATCGGCGAGATCAATAACTTCAATACCAGACAGTAGGTTTTTGTAGATCATCCTCGCGATGCGCGAGCTTTTTTTAATGCGGGCCGGAACAACAATTGTCTCAATCTGTTTCGTCGAGATCATGCTCGAAAGCTCGTCGACTTTTTTCTCTTCCAACCCTTCTTTCAACCAGACCGTGACTTCATAACCAACTTGAGGATTCTGGGTTAAATACCTCACCAGCTCTTCGGTAATTTCATTAGTGCCGACCAGTAAAATTTTTTTCCCCGGTACTCGTGAAGAAAGAAAATGATTATACATAAGACGCCAGCCGTAGACCAAAATGACGAAAACGACGAAAAAAATAGAAAGATTGGTTTTGGGAGTGATGCCGACCGGCAGGATGTAAAAAAAGGCGATTCCGAGGATCGCGTTAATAAAAAGCGCTGTTTGAAATTTCCGAGAAAAATCCTGGCTGTTTTTGAGCGCGTGGATTTCGTAGAGTCCGGTAACGTAAAAAGCGATGAGCCAGACGACGAAAAGCAGCGTGAACGGCCAAAAGTGTTTTTCCAAGTATTTGCTAAGGGCGCCGTAGCGGATAATGAGCGTCAAGAAAAGAGAGAAGTAGAGAATCGTTAAGTCTCCGATGAGCAGGACTATTTGTCTGATTTTAAGATTGTAAGGCATGGGGTAGTAAGTACTATTGTATAATAATCGAGGCGAATCAAAAGTTACAGTCGGGGCTGTTATGAAACTTGCGTTATTGACCTTTTATGGGTTGACGTGTATTCTGACTACGTTCATTTTGAGTCAAGGTGGAATTGCTCAGTCGGAGACCATTATGCCTCAGAATTTAAAAAAGGGCGATAATAAATATATACGAGGAAAAAATGGATTTTAATCAAGCTCCTCGAAAGATGTTCCAGGGAGATTGGAAGTGTTCAAAGTGCGGCGCGGCTATTACCGAGTTGCCTTTTGAGCCGGACCCCAGTCGTTTGGATCAGTTGCTTTGTCGCGATTGTCATCGTGAACGGGCAAAGTCTTTCAAGCGAGAACCTTTTGGAGGAAGATAAACTGCTTAACTTTTAAGTAGTTTTCGGCAAAATACCTCATCCCGATAAGTGGGGTATTTTGTTTTTTCGGTTTCAGAAATGGTGTATAATAAAAAGCGTTCAAAAAGGTCGAGTTTCGTACGCTATGAATTATGAAGTGGCTCACGCGTTTTGAGTTTATCCTTGGGCTTTGGATTGTAGCCTCTCCCTGGATTTTGGGCTATCATCACGTGGCTTCAGCCTTGTGGAATAGTCTTATCTCCGGGATTCTCGTGATGATTTTAGGCCTGTGGGGATTATTCGGGAACACTACTGAAGAATCACTTCGTGATATTCATAAAACATCACATGAAAAACGTTAAAATTTACACGACCCCTACCTGTGTGTATTGCCGGATGACCAAGGATTTTTTTCAAAAGCATAACGTGCAGTATGAGGAATATAATGTCGTGAATGATGAAAAAGCGCGTGAAGAGATGATCGAGAAATCTCACCAGTTGGGAGTGCCGGTCATTGATGTCGAAGGAGAAATTTTTGTCGGATTTAATCGTCCAGAGTTAGAAAGAACACTCGGACTAAAGTAAGCCAAAATTCCAAAGTCCAAATACCAAATCAAGTTCAAAGTTTAGAAACTAAAATGTTTTGGATTTTAGGCATTTCGTCATTTATTTGTCGTTTGGATTTTATCATTTAAGCTTTGTTATATGCTCTACGACTTAATTATTATTGGCGGTGGACCGGCCGGTGTGGCTTCGGCGGTGTATGCCGCCCGAAAACGTTTAAAAACATTGTTGATTGTCGAGGCCTTTGGCGGACAGTCGATTACCTCCGCTGATATCCAAAATTGGATCGGCGAGCCGCATATTTCTGGCTTTGATTTGGCAAAAAAATTCGAGGATCACGTCCAGGCCTATAAAGACATTATTGATATTCAAACTAGTGAGAAGGCAGTCACGGTTCGGAAACTCAACTGCGTGAAAGAAACGGGTGTCTGTGATTTCGAAGTGATGACCGACAAGAACGTTACCTATCAAGGTAAGGCGGTGGTACTGGCTTCTGGAGCGAGGCGGAAAAAGTTAAATGTGCCGGGTGAGACGGAATTCGACGGCAAGGGCGTCGTCTATTGTTCGACCTGCGACGCGCCGCTCTTTCCCGGGAAGACGGTCGCGGTCGTGGGCGGCGGCAATGCCGGCCTCGAAGCGGTCGTGGATCTCCTGCCCTACGCCAAGAAAATTTATCTACTGGAATATAGCGCGACCCTGAAAGGCGATCCGGTGACGGAAGAAACGATCAAAAAAGATCGGAAGGTTGAAATTATTTTTAACGCCCAAATCAAAACCATCACCGGAATGCAATTCGTGAACGGTTTAACGTATATTGACCGGTTGACCGCGAGCGAGAAGAAAATTGATTTAGAGGGCGTGTTTGTCGAAATCGGATCTTCGCCTAATTCCGAAATAGTGAAAGGGTTGGTCGAGCTCGATCGTTACGGTCAAGTTCTGATTGATTCGAAGCACGCGACGACGTCCTGCCCCGGAATTTTCGCGGCTGGCGACGTAACCGACGATCCCTATAAACAGAACAATATCTCGGCCGGCGACGCGGTCAAGGCGACGCTCGCCGCTTACGCTTATCTTTTGAAGCGACGGGAAGGCGATTCTTCTCATACAAACGTGATCTAATACGTATGTCTCCTCGCGTGTACCTCTTGGCATTTCTCGGGCTCGTCGGAATTTCATTTTTTGGTTATCAGGTAATTCATTATGTCTGGGGAAATCCTTGGCACCTGGCAGCCGAAATTTCTTTGGACAACCCGCCTCTCTCGCAGTTTCCTAAAAAACAAAAGACGTCTCTAGTTGTAAAAAAAGGAAAGAGCACGGCGCGTAAGACGCAATCAGCATCCATAACTCCTCAAGTTCAGAAAGAAGTTGGGGCGTTGCCTCTCGCGCAAGCGGTGACCTCCGTCATTTCTCCGGCCGCGCCTCCACCGGTTTCTCCAGTAATTCCTTCGGATAAGGCTGGTCATCTTTTAATCGGCGAAGTTTTCGTGAATATGGGCGGAACTGATACGGGCGAGTTTGTCGAGCTTTATAATCCAACTGATCAAGCGGTCAGTCTCGGGAGTTGGTCGTTACAATATCTAAGCGGTAGTGCTTCTTCTACGCAAGCAATCGTTAAAAAGAATTTTATTGATAACGCCACGATCGGTCCCAAGAAATTCTATCTTGTCGGAATGGGGGATTATGCCGGCGTTGTTCCGGCGGATATGAAGTGGAGTCAGGGATTGAATAATAAGGGCGGGACGATTTTTTTGGTCAGAAGCCGCGAAAAAATCGTGAATGGCGATGATCCGAATGTCGTTGATCACGTCGGTTATGGGGCCGGTACTTTACTTTTGTCTGAAGGCGTGGCCGCGCCGCTTCCGCCAGTCGGGTGGAGTATTGAAAGAAGGGCGTGGCAGAGTGGTTTCTGCGTATCCGCTTTAGGGAGCGGCGAACTGCTAGGCAATAGTTGCGACACAAATAATAACGCCGGCGATTTTGAAATTCGAGCGGTGTCGAATCCGCAGAATAGTCAAAGCCTACCCGAAGTTTTTTAGGCATCAAATCTATATGATCGTGATTCTCCACAACATCCGCAGCCTTCATAACGTCGGATCGATTTTTCGGACGGCTGACGCCGCGGGCGTCGAAAAAATCTATCTTGCCGGGATTACGCCCACACCAGTTGATCGTTTTGGAAAAATTCGCCCGCAACTTACGAAAGTATCGCTCGGGGCGGAAAAAACCGTGTCGTGGGAAAAAGTTGAGCTTCGGGCGAAACCCCGCACCGTCCCGCAAAGCGGGTCTGGTGCGCGGGTAAAAAGCATTACTTCACTATTAGTCCGACTAAAGCAGGAAGGCTATCAAATCATTGCGATTGAACAAGATAAAAAATCAATACCGTACCATCGCTACGAAAAATCCAGAAAAGAAGAAACAGTCCTTCTCATAGGTAATGAGGTCAGCGGTATTCCAAAGAAAATCTTGAAGCGATGTGATAAGATTTTAGAGATCCCGATGCGTGGCCGCAAAGAATCCCTGAACGTCTCGGTGGCTTTCGGCATCGTGCTTTTTCACTTAGTATATGCTTAAGAAGTTTTTATTCATTATCGGTTGCGTTGTTATCGCGATTGCTTTAGTCAGCTATTTTACGAAAACCTCGATAGCCCCCCTGACTGATTCGACGTTAAAAACCGGTGTAGTTACGCTTCACGGTGAACGGATTACTGTTGAAATCGCCGACACTCCGGCTTCCCAGATGAAGGGCTTAGCCGGACGAACTTCTCTAGCTAAAGATCGCGGCATGATTTTTCCGTTTTCCGAGCGGAGAATTGAGACGTTTTGGATGAAGGGCATGCTCATTCCTCTTGATTTTATCTGGATTGACGGCGAAAAAGTAATCGGCGTCACCGAAAACGCGCCGGCCGATGACGGGCTTATTCTCTACGGCTCTCCCGGGCCCGTGACCGCGGTTTTTGAAATCAATGCTGGCGAGGTGGCGAAGTTTCAGATTAAGAAAGATGACGTTGTAGAACTGATAGTAACCGGCACAATCGTAGATTAAAAAAGATGATGTGGTAGAATTGAAGCTTCAACCATGAAGAAAATTTTTGGCGTCGCCCCGAACGCTTTTTTCTTGGGACTGGTCAGTCTCTTTAACGATTTTTCTTCCGAGATGATTTACTCAGTCATGCCGGGTTTTTTGACCGGCATCTTGGGCGCCCCGGCTTTTTTCGTCGGATTCATCGAGGGTTTTGCCGACGCCTTGGCGAGCGTTATTAAAGTTTTCGCCGGCTACCTCTCGGATCGCCTTCATCGCCGGAAAATTTTGTCGGTCACCGGTTACGGCATTTCGACCTTCACGCGCTGGATTTTGTATTTTGTGACCAGTATTTGGCAGGTGTTTTTACTTCGCGCGATTGACCGGTTCGGCAAGGGTTTTCGTGAGGCGCCGCGAGACGCCTTGCTTTCCGAGTCGGTTGAAAGACACGATCTCGGTAAATCGTTTGGTTTTCAGCGTGCCATGGACACGGTTGGTTCGGTTTTGGGGCCGCTCGCCGCCTTTTGGCTTGGGTACAATATTCACGGCGCGAGTTTTACTTTGGCGGATTTCCATAAAATATTCCTTATCGGTTTTTGGGTCGGCATCCTTTCCCTTCTCGCGTTTTTTTTCGTGAAAGAGATAAAAGGTGTGGCACGGGTTGCCCCCCGTTCTTCCCCGAAACGAATAACGCTTTCGGTTTCTCTTAAAGATTTTGATCCGCCGTTCCGCGCCTACATCAAATCAATATTTATTTTTAGTTTAGGAATGATGCCGACTTCGCTTTTGCTTTTGCGGTCGGAAGAGTTCGGCTTAGGTATCGCTGGTATTCCTCTGATGTATCTCGTGTACAGTTTGTCATTCGTGGTTTTCGCCATACCGTTTGGTCGGTTGGCTGATCGGGTGGGGGAGCGGAAAGTGATTCTCGGCGGGTTGCTCTCGGCCGTGCTCGCGTATTTGGTCATTGCTCGCGCTGATACTTTAGTGGCCTTGAGTTACGGTTTTGTGTTGCTCGGGCTTTATTCGGCCATGACTGACGGCGTGATGCGTGCCTACGTGAATAAGCTAGTGCGTCCGGATCAGTTGGCAACCGGCGAGGGTTTTTTAGGGGCGAGTTTGGGCGTCACCTCGCTCGTTTCCGGATTTTTGGGCGGTATACTCTGGACGCAGTTTAGCCCGCTCTGGGCATTTAATCTCAGCCTGATCTTTATGTTAATTGGTTTATACACATTCACGCGTTTTATCCAGACGGCTCCTAAGGTATAATAGGAGTATATGAAAAAAGCACGGATCGCGATTAATGGCTTTGGCCGGATTGGCCGTTTGTTTTTCCGTCAGGCCTTTGATGAGGAGGGACTGGAGATCGTGGCGATTAATGACTTAGGCGATATCGAAAACCTCGCTTATCTTTTGAAATACGATTCGGTCTATCGGACCTATCCCGGCGAGATTAAAACGAAAACCGCGGACGGGAAAAGTTATTTGGTTGTTGACGGTCGGGAAATCATCGTCGTTCAGGAAAAAGAACCTACGAAGCTTCCGTGGAAGGATTTGCAGATTGATATCGCGGTTGAGTCCACGGGTCTTTTTGAGTCGTTTGAAAAAGCCGGCGCGCATCTCGTGGCTGGCGCGAAACGAGTCGTGATTACCGCGCCCGCCAAGGACGATGAGCGTCCGGACGCGAAAACAATTTTGCTCGGAGTGAACGATGACCAATTTAATACCTGCACTATTACCTCAAACGGATCGTGCACGACGAACGCGACCTCTCCGGTCGTGGCGATTATGTCGGAAAATCCTGGAATTCTGAAAGCGGCACTCTCGACCGTCCACGGCTACACCGCGAGCCAGAGCCTGACTGATAGCCCGGCTAAGGGCAAAGATTTTCGTCGCGGCCGCGCGGCGGCGCAGAATATTATTCCGTCCACGACCGGCGCCGCGGTGTCAGTAACCCGCGCATTTCCGGATCTAAAAGGGAAATTTGACGGCGTGGCGCTTCGCGTGCCGGTCGTGACCGGCTCACTTGTTGATTTAACATTTCTCGCGAAGCGAAAAACAACCGTTGAAGAAATTAATACGATCTTAAAACAAGCGGCGGCGAGTCCGCGTTGGCAGGGGATTTTAAAGGTGACCGAAGACCAAATTGTCTCGTCGGATGTTATTGGCGAACCCTACGGCGCGGTGATTGATCTTAAGTTCACTCAAGTTATCGATGGCGATCTCGTCAAGGTATTTTCCTGGTACGACAATGAGTGGGGCTACGTAGCTACGTTGGTCGGGCACGTGCGTAAAGCGGCAGCGGCATTATGAACAAAAACCACCTTATTTTTTTTCTTACAATTCTCGGATTTTCGCTGGTTGGCCTGAATATTGTGTTCCTTGATTATCCGCATTGGCCTTTTGGTCTCTCGATTACTGCCCATCCTTCCGGCGGTCTGGCGGCGGGAAATAGTCTCGCTCAAAATCAGGTACCACACATCCTCACTTCTAAAGAGCGCCTTGAAGAAATCCGTTCGAGTGTTGTCTCGGATGTCATCCTCGTGAAACTCAAATCTGGCTCTGACGTTTCGGCGCTCCAGCAACTGAACGTCAAATACGGTGTACGGGAGGTAAAGCCGGTATTTAAACGCGGCAAGTCATTCGCGCAAATCAGGGCGGAGTTTAACACTCGCTCGCGCCGTGCCCCAGGAGATACCGCTCAAAAAGCTGAAAGCATCTATAACAGTCTTTCCCAATGGCAGAAAATTACCCTCGCCGAATCAAACGCCGATAAAGTCTTTGCCGCCGTTGCCGAGTACAGCAAGTCCTCGGCAGTTGAGTTCGTCCAGCCAAACTACAAAGTAAAAACCCAGTTTATTCCCAACGATCCTTACTATCACTCGCAAGGATCGTGGGGTCAGCAATCCACAAGCGGCGACTATCAGGATTTGTGGGGATTAAAGAAGATTCAACTTGAACAGGCGTGGGATGTGACGCAGGGACAAGGAGTAACCGTTGCCGTGGTAGACACGGGAGTCGATTATACCCATCCGGATATTGCGGCAAACATTTGGACGAATTCTCGGGAGATCCCAAATAACGGGGTTGACGATGACGGGAACGGGTACGTTGATGACGTGCGTGGCTGGAATTTTTCCTCCAGCAACAATGACCCGATAGATGGTTTCGGCCATGGCACGCATGTGGCAGGGACGATTGCGGCAGTGGGCAATAATAACCTTGGCGTAATCGGTGTCGCGCCGCAGGCAAAAGTAATGCCTGTCAAAGGGTTTGATGATAGCGGTTCTGGTTATATCAGTAATCTTGCCCAGGGAATTATCTACGCCGCAAGTAACGGCGCTAGTGTCATTAATAATTCATGGGGGTGCTATCAACCCTGCCCAAGCAATCCCATCGTTGAAAATGCGGTAACGATTGCTTCTGGCATGGGATCAGTTGTTGTTTTCGCAGCCGGTAATTTTCAAGGGGATACAGTCTTTTGGAGTCCGCAAAACATGAGTGAAACTATTACCGTTGGAGGAAGCGACCCTCTTGATCAGTGGGCTGACTCGATTAGTAGTAATTATGGTTTGCTTGTTGATGTGGCGGCCCCGGCAGGAGGCACGAGATACGGTTTAGAAAATGGGGGTTCGGCTTGGAATGTTCTGTCGCTTTCGAAAATTGGTTCAGTTCTTGAGCAGCAGTTCAATTTAAACATTGTGTCGCCGGGCTATATGAGGCTCGCAGGAACTTCCATGGCGACTCCGCACGTTGCGGGCTTGGCCGCGCTCGTGCTCGCCACGCACCCGAATTTTACTCCGGAAGAAGTTCGACGGGTACTTAGATTTTCCGCTGATCCTATCAGAACTCCAAGCGTCTATTTCCCAAAGATCGCTCCCCGTGTCAATGCGTTCCGTGCTTTGGGTGTAAATTCCGTGCTCTCGGCAAAAATTACCGCTCCTCGTTCAGCGAATACTTTTTCTCCTGAAATTGGATCAATTACTATTAGAGGGACTGCGGCGGGTCCCGGATTCAATCACTACCAGCTTTTCTATGGTCACGGTCCAAAGCCAGCCAATTGGATTCCGATTACTGACGTAATTTCTGCGCCAGTTCAGGATGGCACGCTTGGTACATGGACTTTTAGTAATTTTGAAACTGACTTTTACTCATTACTGCTTATCGTAACTGATCAAAGTGGTAATGAGTTTCGAGATGTAGTCCAAGTTGCCATTGAGCCGGCGTATCGCCGACTTTCGGCCTCGCCCGTTTCCATGATAGCGCCCGCGATTTCAGGAAATTATATTGTTTATGCCGATGATCGTAACTCTCCTCTCGGTTTTCCCGATCTTTACCTTTACGACCTTTCGACGAATACCGATCACCGTCTCACTAATACCCCTAATTCAGCCGATTTTTATTATCCTGAGATTTCTGGAAACTTAATTGTATGGACTAGTGAGACGATCATAAATGGTGTCGCTAACGACGACATTTACTTGTGCGAATATAATCCTCTCACCGGCGACTGCCCTTCCTATCCGATCTCTACAGCTCCGGGAAATCAGTTGTTTCCGCAGATTGATGGCACAAGAATTGTATGGCAGGATCGACGCAATCAAGGATCGTATTACGATATCTATTATTGTGAATATAACCGTGCAGATCATACCTGTCCCGAGCGGAGAATTACTACCAGTTCCACGGCCTCAGATGCTTCTTCTATATCAGGAAACCGCATTGTCTGGTCAGATTTGCGTAACAGCAATTTTCTCGGCGATGTTTATCTTTACGATCTTTTGACAAGCACTGAGCGGCGTATTACGACGACCCAGAATGTGCGCGGCGTTAGTATTTCCGGTGACCGGATTGTTTGGACTGGCTATAGTACCCCAGTAGAGAGTGCCTATGTGTATGATTTAAGAACCAATACACAACAGCAGATCGTGATTAATAATAATACCCACGTGTATGGAGCGAATATTTTTGGCAATTTTATCGCGTTAACCGGAAACTATTGGCCGAATGAGAGTGTGTATCTTTATAATATTGCTCAAGGAACGATGCAGAGAGTTACCTCAGATTTTCATTCATCGTTCTCTCCCTCCATTTCTGGGACCAAGATGATTTGGACAGATTTCCGGAATGGACGATGGGATGCCTATCTTTATGAAATACCTTCTCCTCATATAACACTTTCACCGAGTTCAACAAGCGTTCATGCGGGCGACTATTTAGTTTTCGATGTGGCGATCGAAAATCGTACGAGCATCTCACAGACGTTGACCGGTTGGATTGATGCCTTTGGTCCGAACGGCTCGCCGTACCAAAATAATCCTATCTTCGGGCCGCAAACGTTTACGATTCAACCCGGGAGAACGGTAACGCGCACTGTGCGCCAGCGGATTCCGGCCAACCGTCCGCCCTCTGGCCCCTATACTGTCCGCGCCTACATTGGTAGCTATCCCAATGATTGGATTGATTCCTCAAGTTTTCAATTTAATATCGTTCCTTGACTAGCCATGAAAATTTTTATTGGTTCTGACCACGCCGGCTATGAGCTGAAAAAAGCCTTGAAGCGTTTTTTAGCTACCGGAAAAAACGAGGTGGAAGATTGCGGCGCATTCTCGTATAATGAAACTGACGACTACCCTGACTTTATTAAGCCGGTTGCCGAAAAAACTATAGAGAATCCGGGAAGTTACGGAATTATCTTGGGCGGATCGGGTGAGGGCGAGGCCATTGTCGCGAATCGAACAAGGGGAGTCCGGGCGGTAGTCTACTACGGTGGGCCAATAGATATTGTAAAGATTTCCCGCGAGCATAACGACGCAAATGTTCTTTCCTTAGGTGCCCGTTTTTTAGAACCAAAAGAAGCGATACGGGCGGTGGATGTGTGGCTTCAGACTAAGTTTTCCGAGGATGAGCGACATCTTCGCCGCATTAAAAAAATAGATTTATGATACAAAAGTTTACGTTACTCTTATGCAAGTAATTCCGACGATTAACGCGCCAAGTTTCGAGGAAGCCACCCGGCAGTTCGGGGTTATTAAAAGTTTTCTGCCGCCCGGTAATTGGATTCAGATTGACGTGGTGGATGGGATTTTCTCTCCAAAGAAAACCTGGGGCGACCCCGAGGAGTTTAAAAATCTCAAAACGCAGATAGCCGATCTCCAACTATATCATTTCGAAATTCATCTGATGGTTCAGGACTCCGGCAAGGCGGCTGATGAATGGCTCGCGGTTGGCGCCGACCGAATTATTGTCCATCTCGAGTCAAAAATTGAGCCGTTTTTGGTCTTGGGACGTTGCAATCTTCATAATCGGGAAGCGATGGTCGCGATCAATCTCGAAACGCCGATTAATAAACTCGAATCGTATTTCCCGTGCGTGTATTTTTTCCAGATTTTGGCGGTCTCGCCCGGACCGGCCGGCCAGAAGTTCGATCCTTCAGTGCTCGATAAAATTCGTGAATTGCGAGCGAAAGTGCCGAATGCTAAAATTGAGGTTGACGGCGGCATCACGCCGGAAATCGCGCGTCAGGTCAAAGAGGCCGGCGCCGATATTATTGTTTCGAAATCGTATGTGCTGGGTAGCAGTGATCCGAAGAAGGCGTACGAGGAGCTTTCGGCGATTTAGCGACAAGTAAAAAGCGACAAGCGACAAGAGACATGGAACAAGTTAATCTTCAACAAAAAAAACCCTGGCCCCTTTGGCTAAAATGGGGATTTCTACTTGGAAGTATTGATTTATTAATCTATATTCTTGCCTACTATCTTGGTCAGATTTTGTTTTGGAGCGGAAAACAAATTTCTTTTGTAATATTGATCTTAATAGAACTTGTTTCTTTACTAAATTTAATTCCTGTCTCCTTAACTAATTTGGTCATTTCGCTTACCCCCACTAAGTATTATCCGCCCGGTTATTTATTGGATGGTCAGTTCCCGATTCTATCGGATAAACCAGCTGCTTATATTTTAAGACCTTACCTTAATTTTGTTTTCGCGGCTATCACTTACTTTTTAATTGGTGCCGTTATTGGCATAATTATCCAAAAACTCAAAACCCGAAAAGCAATTCAATAATTTTCCATTTTGATTTTTGCACTTTAAATTTTTAAGATGTTCCATTCTCTTCACGAAGATAATCTCAAGCGTTTAGAAAAAAAGGCCAACGAGATCCGTCAGGATATTATTACGATGTTGGTTCACGCCGGTTCGGGGCATTCCGCCGGCCCTTTGGGAATGGCCGACATTTTCACCGCCTTTTATTTCCATATTTTGAATCATAATCCCAAGAAGCCTGACTGGCCGGATCGCGATCGTTTAGTGCTCTCAAATGGCCATATCTGTCCGGTGCAATACGTCACGCTTGCCCACGCCGGCTATTTCCCGATCGAAGAATTGAAAACATTGCGAAAACTGAATTCTCGTCTTCAGGGCCACCCGCACCGAGGGACGCTTCCCGGCGTTGAGACGACCTCTGGCCCTTTGGGTTCGGGTTTGTCGCAGTCTTGCGGTATGGCGCTTGCGGCGAGGATGGACAAAAAAAAGCACCACGTCTATTGCTTGACCTCTGACGGCGAGCATGACGCCGGCAATACTTGGGAGGCGGTGCTCTTTGCCGGAAAAAATCGGTTGAGCAACCTCACGGTCGTGATTGATCGGAATAATATCCAGATTGATGGGGTAACCGAAACCATTATGCCGCTTGAGCCGTTCCGCCAAAAGTACGAGGCCTTTAACTGGCACGTCTTGGAAATTGACGGCCACAACTTTCAGGAAATTATCGCTTCCGTAAATGAAGCTAAGGCGATTTACGAAAAGCCGACCGTGATTATCGCCCACACGATTCCGGGCAAGGGCGTGAGTTTTATGGAAAACGACTACCTCTGGCACGGGAAGCCGCCGAAACCGGAAGAAGCAAAGATCGCCTTGCAAGAATTAAGGACGCTTGGAGGAAAAATTCAGAGCGAGCATCAATAAAATTCAAAATGTAAATATCAAAATGGAAAATGACAGTGTAAAATTAAAGAACTCTCCAAAATTTCTTTGGCTCAAGTTAGGGATTGCATTTGCAATCATTGATTTGTTTTTATTTATTCCAGCATATTCGAATATAGATTCTTGGTCTTTGCCGCCCGGGCAAGTGAGCGACGTTATACTTTTTTTGAATTTCCCCGCGTTAATATTGAGTCGGGAAGTAACTCCGGCAAAGTACTATCCTCCTTCATCATTCAGCAACGATGATCTTATTGACGTTACTCCAGTTAAGTCGCCAAAATATTTTCTAGGGCCTTATGTTGATTTTGTTTTTGCCAGTATTATCTACTCTGTAATTGGTGCTATAGTCGGGCTGGTTATCCAAAAACTTAAAACCCGAAAAGTTATTCAATAATTTTCCATTTTGATATTTGCACTTTAAACTTTCTTTATGTTAAACCCCGACCTTAAACTCAATCCCAAGCTTTTCGACGAAGATGTCGAGCAGGCACCGACGCGTGATGGCTATGGCACCGGCCTTGTGATCGCCGGTGAACACGATCCGAACGTGGTCGTGCTTTGCGCTGACTTGACCGAGTCCACTCGTTCCGAGGCGTTTTCGAAAAAGTTTCCGGAACGCTTTATCGAAATCGGCGTGGCCGAACAAAATTTGGCGACGATCGGGGCCGGACTCGGCGTGAGCGGCAAAGTCGTTTTTATTTCCTCCTACGCCACCTTTTCTCCGGGCCGGAACTGGGAGCAGATTCGGACGACGATTGCCTATAACGATTCAAACGTGAAGATCGCGGGCGCCCACGCCGGTATTTCCGTGGGACCGGACGGCGCGACCCATCAGGCGGTTGAAGACATCGCGACGATGCGTGTCATGGCTAATATGAAAGTCTTCGTGCCATGCGACAAGTGGGAGGCCGAGCGGGTGACCGTCGCGGCCGCGAAACTTTGGGGTCCGGTTTATCTCCGTTTTGCCCGCGAAAAAACGCCGATTATCACTACTCCCGAAACTCCTTTTCTGCCCGGCAAAGCCTTAGTGTTTTGGGAGCCCTTCAATGCGGCTCGGGGTAAATCAAAAAGACCAAAGGTGGCGATTGTCGCCTGCGGGCCGTTGGTGTATCAGGCGCTTGTTGCCGCTCGGGAGCTTGAAGAAGATGGTATTGAAACGATGGTTGTGAATAGCCCGTCGGTAAAACCGCTGGATGAACTGAAAATCGTGGAAGTCGCGAAAAAGTGCGGGGCGGTCGTGACCGTCGAAGAGCACCAGGTCAAGGGAGGATTGGGCGGCGCGGTTGCCGAGTGCTTGGCCAAACACCATCCGACACCGATCGAGTTTATTGGCCTTCAGGATACGTTTGGCGAATCCGGCCCACCCTTGGCTCTAATCGAAAAATATGGAATGGGCGTGAAGGATATTAAAACGGCGGTGAAAAAAGCGATAAGACGCCAGAGATAATTTTTTTCGGTTGTTTTTATTGTCACCTCAGTTCGTTTCGTTTATTATCAAAATAGTCCTTTGGAATCTCGAGCTCTGATTCTTTTGAAGGGTTTCGATTGGGAAAAGGAAAGGTGGGTTATGGCCGTGCTCGTTATTGCTGATTATAGCGAAACGCAAGACGTACGGTTGCGCTACCGCGAGAAGCGCCGAGTTGTTGTCTGGGATCCGACTGACGTCCAGAATGACACCATCGGTATTCCGTTCGAGCTTTACCTGGTCGTAGTCTTGCCTTCGATGGGTACTTTGTTCGAAGGGGCTAAGAGAAAACTCCGCACGGTTGAAGTCAAATATCCATCCACGATGGAAGAGGCGATTTGTCTCGTCGATGAGTTTCTGGTCGCCTCGACGCCTAAGTCAAAAGAACTAAAACCGCCTCCGATCTTGCCTCTAGAGCCGCGTCCGTCGTTTCTTGATCGGCGACCTCATCGTCTTCCTTCTGTCCGCGTCGTCGCGCACTCACCGCCGAAATCTTTACCTGACCAGTCCATCGTTACCGATCCGTTATCGAGCCCGAAAAGCGCAGACGCTACGATGTTTGAAAAAGAGTGCTTGAGGTTGAGGGAGGAAAACCGGATTTTGCGCGCAGAGTTGGAGCGCGTGAAAAGTCAGCGGAAAGACTCCACTCCAGAATCTTAGAGTTACGTTACCTAGAGCATGCTTGGCGTCTTCAGCCAGGCATTTTTTTATCTCTTAAAATGCGGTATACTAATACTAATGTTTGATGTCGTGACGGTTGGTACAGCGACACGGGACGTGGTTTTGACCAGCCCGCTTTTTAAGGTGTTGAAGGATCCGGTCCACCTTCGGAAAATCGGTTTTTCGAGCGGTGAGGCCGAGTGTTTCGCCTTGGGATCAAAAATTGAGATTGAAGGAATGCTCTTTACGACTGGCGGCGGCGCGACTAATACCGCCGTGACCTTCGCCCGGCAGGGTTTGAAAACCGGCGCGCTCGTGGCTTTAGGTAACGACCTGACCAGTAAGGACGTGATTCACGATCTCGCGGTGAATAAAGTCCAGACGATTCCGGCGCTCCGGAAGCGCGAGTACACGTCCTACGCCGTGATTTTGCTTTCGCAAGGAGGCGAGCGGACTGTGTTGGTCTATCGGAATCCGGAGGATAATCTAGAGAAAAAGGATATTCCATTTTCTCGGCTCAAGACTCGCTGGCTGTACCTCGTGCCGGGCTCAATCGATCTTCAGACCTTGACGAGTCTGATTACCTTTTGTGCCAGGAAAAAAATTAACGTGGCTATTAATCCCTCCATGCATTTTATGAAAATGCCGCGCAAGAAATTATTGCCGCTCTTAAAACACGTGAAGGTCGTTATTTTAAATCGGGAGGAGGGAGCATTTTTTACCGGCGTTGATTACAGTAAGGAGAAAAAAATTTTCGTGAAACTCCACGAGATGATTCCGGGCGTGGCGGTGATGACCGACGGTCCGAAGGGAGTAATCGTATCGGATGGGTTCAATATTTACAAAGCCGGCGTTTTTAAGGAACAACGGTTGGTGGATCGGACGGGCGCGGGCGACGCCTTCGGTTCGGGATTTGTCGCGGGCCTGGTCCACACGAACGAAGAGTGTCGTTTGGGTCTTTGCGAGGTGAATAACATCAAATACGCGATTCGTCTGGCCTCCGCGAACGCCACGGCCAAAGTCGAACAGTTAGGCGCGAAGGGTGGACTCTTGACTAGAAAAGAGTTTAACGAGTCGCCCCGCTGGCGGAGTTTCCCGATCGCTGTTTCGTCTTTATAAAATTTAGTGTAAAATTTCTGTATGATTACGCTTACCTCGTTGCAGAGAATCGGAAAAATTCTGCGGGCTGACCAGCAAATGTTGAAGCGTTTGGCTGATCGGATGGCCATCGCGACTGGCCGGATGAATATTTACGAAAAAGTTTTGGGAGAAAACGAACGAGTGATAAACGAACGGTTGCTTTCGCTTGGTATTCCGCGTTCGGCTTGGGCAAAAGACGTCTATAACGCTTTAATCGCCAAAATTGACGCTGATGACAAGAAAATTTCCAAACTTTTGAATCGTCCGGTCTGCGACAGCCAGACCGATTGCCAGTCGATTTTGGAAACAGCCCGTAAAGTTGCCGGCCAGCCGAAAGGTTTTTTCTTGAAGACTGAAAAAGCCAAGGAGCTTCTTACGAAAGAGCCGCCGAAAAATATTCTGCGCTTTTTAGGCTATGATTCCGTTCCGGCCATGCTCGAGAAGGAAAATATTTTTGAGGTGATGAGCGCCCTCCGTTTTCTTGAGCCGGGCGAGTGGCTGAACACCGTTTTTTTCAAGCAATACGAAGTGTTGACGCCGGCGGATTTTGAAGAGCGGGAAATTCAAGTCTTTGCCCTGGGCGACAAATGGGACGCGGTCACTGAAAAGTTCGTCCAGAAAAAATATCACAATATCAGCCACTTAAAAGAGTTGGGCGTGGTCTTCGTGATCCCGATCAGCCTCGGTATTTCCGGAGAGCTGATGCGGACGATGGGACTGATCTTCCATTATCTTCACGAAATTCCGTTTTATTCGGACTTGTTCCGGAAGGCCGCGGAAAACGAGGGGGCTTTCGCAAAGACCGTGATTTCACTCTTGCGGGGCGATGTGCTTGAAAAACGTCTGCCGGAATCGGATAAAGCCCAGTGGTTGGTCGTCCAGCGCTATCTCGCGAAAGACGACGAAAACGACTGGCGGCTGTTTACGCCGCGGATCAATCCAGAAGCGATTCATTGGCTCCGGGCGGCGGGCGATATCGCAAAACTGGGCAAGTTGGTTCCGGACGCCGAGCAGGATTTATCATTTTGGTACGACTTGGACTGGGTCGGGGATGATTTTCCGGACGAAACCGGTGTCGATATTCTCGTCAGTTTCAATATGCTGGACACGGCCATGTCGCTCGTGATGCAGAAAGATATGATTAAGTATTTGTATCATCATCAAGAAGCGCTTTGGAACAAGATTTTTATGGAATACTACGATATTGAAACGCTCGAGCGAATGAGCAAGGAAAACATCATTAAAGGATGGCTCGAGGTGTAGCGTAATGAAAAAAGGGAAGCTTATCGTTTTCGAGGGACTCGACGGTTCGGGAAAAAGCACTCAGGCGGCCCGCGTCGCTGAATACCTGAACGGCCCGGCGCAGAAGTTGGTCTTTGGCTATAAAGGCGTTCATCTGACCAAAGAGCCGACCACGAACCTGATCGGCGGACTGATTCGGAGCCGCTTAAACGGCGACTGGCAGTCTTCGTCGGAATGTCTGCAGCTCCTCTTTGCCGCTGACCGGGCCTATCATCTTGAGAAAGAAGTCTTGCCGTTGCTTGAAAAAGGGGTGATGGTCATCTCCGACCGTTATTTTTTTTCCTCGATTGCCTATGGTGGCTTAGACCTAGATTCGGAATGGCTCGCCTCAGTTAACAAGAACTTTTTCCCGCCCGACTTCACTTTTTTTATTGATGTTTCCGCGAAAACCGGTATGGAACGGATTTCCGGGGAACGTTACGAGCTGACCTTATTCGAAAAGGAAAAAGAGCTCGCGAAAGTCCGGACGAATTTTCACAAGACTTTGAAACAATTTAAGAATGTGTTTATGATTAACGGCGAACAGTCGCCGGATGAAGTAACGAGGAATATTCTGAAGGTTTTAGATTCAAAACTTTCTTTGTAAGCCTGGTATTTTCAATTTGATTTTCGGATTCGGTTATAGGTCACGAAACTATACCCGTCGTGATTTTCTTCGGTAGCAATTTTCCATTCATCTGATTGAATGTCGGGAAAACGCGCGTCGCCCTCGACTTTTTGGTGCACGCGGGTGATATACAAAGTGTCGGCTTTGTCGATGGTCTGACGGTAGATTTCTGCGCCGCCGATCACGAAGATGTCTTCATCTTTGTGCGCGGCGAATGCGTCGTGAACCGAGTGGTAGACAAGAACTTCTTCTGGCACGCGGAAATTTTCTTGTCGCGTGACGACGATGTTTTTCCGGCCCGGGAGCGGCGTGCCTAAACGGGCGACGATCGATTCAAAAGTTTTTCTGCCCATCACGACCGGATGCCCGATCGTGAGTTTCTTGAATCGCTTTAAGTCTTCGGGAAGATGCCAGGGGATCGAGTTGTCTTTGCCGATTATGCCGTTTTCAGCGACCGCGGCAATAAGAAAGATCGCCATACTTAGACTGCGACTGGAAGTTTTATCGGTGGATAGGGATCGTAGTTTTCAAGCGTAAAGTCTTCAAAGGTAAGTTCCCAAAATGGTTTTTTCGTAATTTTGAGAACGGGTAGCGCGCGTGGCGTGCGGGTGAGTTGTTCTTCGGCGCCTTCAATGTGGTTCACGTAGACATGGGCGTCGTGGAGATAGTGGCTGAATTCACCGACGCCTAGTCCGCACTCTGCCGCGAGCATTTGGGTTAAGGTCGCGTAGCAGGCGATGTTGAAGGGCACGCCGAGCATTAAGTCGCAGGAGCGTTGGGTGAGGTGACACGAGAGCCGTTTATCGTTTGTGACGTAGAACATAAACATCGCGTGACAGGAGGGTAGGGCCGGTTTTTTAGGATCGTCTTTTGATCGGTGAAGATCGGCCGGATTCCACGCCGAGACAATCATGCGACGGTCAAACGGATTGGTTTTTAAGGTATCAATCACGTGCTGAATCTGATTTATATGCAGTTTTTCGATTGTGCCAGTCTTGGGATTTTCGAGATATTGTTCCCACTTGACCCACTGGTAGCCATACATATTGCCGACTTCCCAGTTTTTTTCCGCGCTTGACCAGGCATCCCAAATTTTCGTTTTCTCCCGCAGATTTCGAATGTGGGTCTCGCCGCTCAAGTACCAGAGGAGTTCGTGCACTACCGCTCCATAATTTACTTTTTTAGTTGTCAGAAGTGGAAATCCTTTTGTCAGATCAAGCTTGTAGTGAAGTCCAAAACAGGCGAGCGTGTCCACGCCAGTGCGGTTCGGTCGACGTTCGCCATGTTGAAGCACATGACGCACGATATCGAGGTATTCTTTCATTAACTTCGATACTACCAGATGAAATCTCTCTAGGCAATTGGCATTACTTTGTCTTTGCAACGCCAATACTTTTTGGTATAGTAAGCTGTATGCTTTTATCTCGCGACGCCATCGTCGATCATCTTAAAAAGGGCACGATCGTTATTGATCCTTTTCTCGATCGAAATCTGAAAACGACGAGTTATGACGTGACGCTTGGCGAGTGGTTTTGGCGGGAAAATCAGCCAGCTGGTCGGACGACAGTCCACAATACCTATGACGAAGACTCAACGAAGTTTATTTGGACGGGGCCGCATCAGGCCGAAAAATCCTCGGCCGTTGAAAAGCGGCTCGGGATACAACTTAAAAATATTTCTCCGGACGCTAAAGTAGTTTTACTTGCTCCGGGCGAAACTATCCTGGGCCATACTCAGGAATTCGTGGGCGGTCGGGACATCTGTGTCGCCAAGATGTACGCCCGATCTTCAATGGGCCGGAATTTTATCGAAGTCTGCAAAGACGCCGGCTGGGGCGACATCGGCTACATCAACCGCTGGACGATGGAAATCACCAATAACTCCCAGCACTTTACGATTCCTTTGGTCGTGGGTCGGCGGATCGCCCAAATGGTTTTTTATGAAGTCGCGCCCTTGAAAAAAGCGACGGTTGATTACGTGGGGGAGGGCGGGAAATACCAGACAACCGGTGTCCTCGCGAAACTTAAAAAAGAATGGGGACCGGAAATGATGTTGCCTCGGATGCATTTGGACTGGGAAGTAGGGTCGGAAAAGAAGTAAGCGAGTAGTACGTAGTATTGACAAATAGCAGAACATACCTTACTATAAAGCCTCCTGATTGTCAGGAGGCTTTTTGAGAATAGAAGAAGGCTGAAAATAGAAAGAGAGGCGATGAGTGCGTAACGACGTGATTCTGGTCACGACCACGATGTATCCTTCGCGGAATACCCGGTTCAAGCTCGCGCGCGTGATGCTCAATGAAGCACTAGGACAAGGATTGCGAGTCCATCTCTGGGATGCTTCGCCTGAAGAAGTCCGGCAGGAATTTAGGCGGTTCGAGAATGTCGAAGTTTTCGAGCAAAAAGCCGGAGTGCCGATGTTCGAGAATCGCAGAGCGGCATTCGCCCGAGCCTTGGAATCCCTTCCTCGCGCCGGCGCAGTTGTCTGGCTCGAGCCGGAAAAGGATACCTTGCCTGGGTTACTTTCGCGATGCATTGCGCCGGTCGTGAGCGGAGAAGCTGATCTAGTCGTGATCGGCCGGGAATCGTTTGCTTCGTACCCGACGAATCAGCAGAAATTCGAGTTTCTCGGGAATTGTTTCTTCGGCCATTACACGGGCGTTCCGTGCGACGTCTGGTTCGCGCCGCGAGTCTTCAATGCCCGAGCCGGAAAGTTTTTCGCCGAGTACGACGGTCAGTACGGCGGGAAGTGGGACTCGGTGTTCGTTCCGGTTGTCCAGGCGATTGGCGCCGGTCATCGCGTGGTCGAGGTGAAGGTTGACTTCACCTACCCGCCCGCGCAATGCCGTGAGGAAGAAGGCAACTCGGCTATGGACGAGAAGCGTTACGATCAGTTCACCCTTCTCGTCAACGCGATTCGTGAGGAATCGAAGCGTCTCGGTTTGCCACGACCTGTTTGAAAGTACATCAGAAACAACCCCGTTTGGATCATCGGATCCGAGCGGGGCTTTTTTATTTTTAGTTCCATAATTCCGCTAGCCTTGAAACTTTCCCGGGAAACGTGTACTATTGTCTGTACTATGGATTTAGTCGTTAAAAAGCGCGAAACCTTCGGCAAAGCGGTTCGGCACCTTAGAGGCAAGGGGATAATCCCGGCTGAGCTCTACGGTCGCGGCATTGCCAACTTGCATCTCGAGGTTTCCTCAAAGGAGTTCAATAAAGTCTTTAAAACCGCCGGCGAAAGCTCGGTGATTAGCGTGATGCTCGACAAAGAGAAGCACCCGGCTTTAGTTTATGAAGTGGGACGGAATCCGGTCTCGGACGAAATCGTGAGCGTTGATTTTTACCAGGTCCGACTCGATGAAAAGATTAAAATTAAGATTCCGATCCGGTTTATCGGAGAGCCGCCAGCCGTGAAAGAGAAAAACGCGATCCTCGTCCGGGCGATGTCCGAAATTGAAATCGAGGCTTTTCCGAATGACATTCCGCCGGTGATTGAGGTCACGCTGACGGTCCTGAAAGACATTGGCGACAGCGTCTACGTGAAAGATCTCAAGATTTCTGATAAAGTTAAGTTGATGGTTACTCCGGAGACGGTGGTTGCGACAGCCACAGCCAAGATGACCGAAGAAGAGGAAAAGGCGCTTGAAGCGGAAGGTAGTGTTGAATCAGTCAAGGTAGAAACCGAAGAGAAGAAAGCCGAGCGTATCGCCAAGGAAACGGCTGAAGCAGCTGAAGCCGCAAAACCAGGAACTCCGGAGCCAAAGAAGAGTTAGGTTCTAAGCAATGGCTCGTCCAAAAACTGTCGTTGACATCCAACATGCTCGAGTAAGGGCGTTCTCGGCGATTCCCGAGAGGCTTAATTTTCATTACGTTCCTCGTCTCGTGATTCCTTTAAAAACCGTGCTTCGGGTCTCGGTTCTGCTTTTCACGTTTTCTTATTTATTATTCGGCGCGGTCGCGGTTCCGATTGTCGGGACGCAGTCTTTTGCCGCGAGTGATCAGTCAAAGGAGGAGGAAAAGGCCAAGCTGACTCAAGAACTGAACAATTTAGAGAAGGAAATCGCTGATCATGAAGCGACGATCGCGAAACTGAAAGCCCAGGGTAAGTCTTTGCAATCAGAGGTTACTACTTTGCAAGCCCAGATCAATACGGTCAATCTGAAAATTAAGGCCGTGACCCTGTCTTTGGCGCGTATCAATCAGGAGATGCAGGATAACCAGAATCAAATTAAGGTTACGGAAGACAAGTTGTCCCTGAATAAGGAGGGGCTGAAGCGCTCACTCCAAAAAGCCTACGAGCAAGACTCGACTGGGTTGATGGAGGTGCTTTTAATGAATCCGACGCTTTCCGACTTTTTCCGCGACGTGAACGACCTTCATAATTTACAAGACAGTCTTTCAATTACGATCAGTAAGGTTACTAGTTTGAAAAATGATCTTTTGGACCAGAAGGAAAATTTAGCGTTGCAACGGAATGATGCCGCCGAACTGAAAGCCTATCAGGATCGACAGCGAGCCTCGATCGCGGCGATCAAGAAAGAGAAGGCCGATCTTTTGACGGTGACGAAAGGTCAAGAGTCTCAGTATAAAGAGATTTTGGCCGAGCGTCGGAAAACCGCCGCCCAGATTCGGAGCCAGATTTTTAAACTGATCGGCGGCGGCGAGTTAAGTTTTCCAGACGCCTACGGTTTGGCAAAGGTGGCGGAGAAGGCGACGGGCGTGCGCGCGGCTTTGCTCCTGGCAGTTTTGGATCGCGAGTCAGCTTTGGGGCAAAACGTCGGCCGTTGTGGCTATGAGACCGCCATGCATCCGACGCGGGACATTCCGATCTTTCTTCAGATTATCGATAGGCTGGGCTTGAGAAATGATTTAAATTCGGGTCTAATTAAAGTTTCTTGCCCGATTCGTTCCGACGGTGCGTTTGGCGGCGCGATCGGGCCGGCCCAATTTCTGCCTTCAACTTGGAACTTGTACGAAAGCGCGATCGCGAACGTGACTGGCAATAACCCGCCTTCGCCCTGGAACAACGGTGATGCCTTCGTGGGAACCGCCCTTTATTTAAGAGATGTTTATAATTCTCAAGGGTGCAAGGATTACGCGGCTCAGATACCGAGCCAACGACAAATGCTCCAGGAGCGTTGCGCCGCCGCGAAATATTACGCTGGCAGCCGTTGGTATACCTACCGTTTTGCCTACGGCGATCCGGTCGTCCAGCAAGCGGACCAGTTCCAGAAGGATATTGACGTCTTGAACTCTTAAGGCGTTTGTTGCTTTGCGTCGTTCTGTTTCTTAAAAGCCTCAATCACTGGCTCTAAATTACCGTCCAAGATTTTTTCGATATTATGGAACTTTTTCTCTACTCGGTGATCGGTAATCCGGTCCTGCGGGAAATTATAGGTCCGCATTTTTTCTGATCGGTCGGCGGTGCCGATTTGTTCATTGCGGTTCGTGCCTAATTTTTCGGCTTCGCTTTGGATTTGCCGTTCGTAGAGTTTCGCGCGGAGAATTTCCATGGCTGTTTCGCGGTTGGCGTGCTGTGATCGCTCGGCGCGGGACGAGATCACGATTCCGCTTGGTTTATGGAGAACTCTGACCGCGGTTTCTACTTTATTGACGTTTTGGCCTCCGGGGCCTCCGGCGCGAGAAAAAGAGACCTCGATGTCGTTTGGGTTGATGGTTAGTTGCTTGGGCTCGATTTCCGGAAGGACCGCCACCGTCGCCGTCGAAGTATGCACCCGTCCGGCTTTTTCGGTTGCCGGAATGCGCTGGACGCGATGGACGCCGGTTTCGTGTCGTAGGGCATCATAGACTCCGTCGCCGGTTACTCGGGCGACGAGGGATTTGTAGCCGCCGAGGCTCGTTTGATTGGAGTCAATCACGGTAAATCCCCAGTTGCGTTTGACGGCGTAGCGTTGGTACATCCGGACGAGGTCGCCCGCGAAAATCGCCGCTTCATCACCTCCGGCGCCGGCCCGAATTTCCAAAACAATCTTTTGCATAGTACGCGAGAAGCAAGATTTGATAATAAAAAGCCCTTTGCGCGTCCCGCGGGTCAGGGTGAACCTCATATTGCGTCTCTCTTGAGTGTAGAGTATCATTATTACTAAGAGCTTTCAAGTTTTTTATGGATACCCAACCGTTAATTCTTGCCGTTGATGACGATAATGATTTTCGTGACGTGATAGTCACGAAATTACGATCGGTTGGTTTTAACGTTGCCGAAGCCAAAGATGGGGAAGAGGCTTTTCAAAAGGCTGAGGAGTTAAAACCGGCTTTGATTTTGATGGACGTAAAGATGCCGAAACAGGACGGGATCGCGACCCTTTTGAAATTAAAAGAAAATCCAGAGACCAGAGATATTAAGGTGATATTGTTAACTGCCTTTGGCGATCCCGAGCCGGAAATCTACAAAAACGACAAACGTTTCGCTGAAGAAGTCGGCGCCGTCGAATATTTCTTGAAGACGCAGGACATTAATGATATCGTGGTCCGGGTAAAACAGATTCTCGGCCAATCGTAAACTTTTTAGAATGCACAATCCACCCTTGGTCCTTATCGCCGATGATGAATCGGATTTTCGGGAAATTCTAGCCGCCAAATTCACTAAAAACGGCTTTTGGGTAACTGAAGCCAAAAACGGTGACGAGGCGATTGAGCGGGCCAAAACTTTAAAGCCTGATCTGGTGATTCTTGATATCAACATGCCGCAGTCAAATGGTACTGAGGCGATTATCGGCTTGAAAGGCAATCCGGAAACTAAAGATATCAAAGTAATGTTTTTTACCAGCATGGAGCACCCGTGGCCTTTGATTAAAGCTCAGAATCCGGAATTCGCGAAGGAGCTGGGCGCCGCGAATTTTTTGAATAAAAGCGAAGACTTGGATGTCTTGGTTAAAAAAGTAAAGGAAGTCTTAGGCTTAGATAGGGCCGTATGAAAAAAAGAATTTTAACCGGTGACCGACCGACCGGCCCGTTACACCTCGGTCATTACGTGGGCTCTCTGAAGAACCGCGTCTTACTCCAGCGCGAATACGACACGTTTGTTTTGATCGCCGACGTCCAGGCTTTGACTGATAATTTTGAGACGCCGGAAAAAGTAAACAAAAATATTCTTGAGGTGGCGCTTGATTATCTGGCGGTCGGGATTGATCCGAAGATCGCGACCATTGTCGTGCAGTCCGCCGTCCCGGAGATTGCCGAGCTCACGGTTTTTTATATGAATTTGGTCACCGTTGGTAGACTTGAACAGAACCCGACCGTGAAAACCGAGATCAAGGAAAAGGGTTTTGAACGATCTTTGCCGCTCGGATTTTTTGCCTATCCGGTTAGTCAGGCCGCCGACATTACGGCTTTCCAGGCTGCGCTTGTGCCGGTGGGCGAGGACCAGTTGCCGATGATTGAACAGACTCGAGAAATCGTGCGGCGGTTTAACACGCTTTATGGAAAGACGTTAGTTGAACCCGAAGCGTTGCTCTCGAAATTTCCCCGGTTGCCGGGCATCGATGGGAAAGCAAAAATGAGTAAATCCTTGGGCAACGTTATTAATCTTTCTGATTCCGCGGATGAAGTAAAAAAGAAAGTGATGAAAATGTTTACCGACCCGACGCGGATCCACGCGAATGACCCCGGCCATCTCGAGGGTAATATTGTTTTTACGTATCTTGACGCGTTTGACGCTGATCTCTCCGGCTTGAAAGATTTAAAGAAGCGCTATCAGTCCGGGAAAGTCGGTGACGTCGAGGTCAAGGCCCGTTTGGTCGACGTACTAAATGTGATGCTTGACCCGATGCGCGCGCGACGGGCTGAATATGCTGGAAATAAAAAAGCCGTGATGGAGATCTTGGAGCAGGGGACTCTGAGGGCTAGGGAGGTAGCGGGCGAGACCTTACGGGCTGTGAAAAAAGCCATGAAGATCGATTATTTCTAAAAATAAGAGGAAACGAAAAAGCCCTCGCGAGCTATACGCTCGCGAGGGCTTTTCTATTCCTTAAAGACAATTCTGCCTACGTATTGACTGAAATAACAAAAAAACCGCCTGGTGGCAGTCAAATCCTAAAATCATTGACAGAAATAGACTAATAACTTAGCTTGTATAAGCTCTGATTTTCAAGAAAATCCGAACCTGGACGCTAAGTCGAAGCCTATTTATAGGCCTGTTTCCCAGAGATTTAGCGTCCAGATTCGGATTTTTTATTGCTAAAGCCTTAGGAACGGCCTTTGTTGTGTAATGTGCGACTCATCATTTTAGAAGAACTACTACCTATATAGTATAACATATTTTAAGAGATTTTGTGACTCAATAAAATTCCTCCACAGTTTGCCCACAGATTCTTAACAAATGTCGGTTGACCGGCTTTACTACTTCCCTTAGTCTATACCGTACCTGTAGTAGGTTTGATATTTCTTGACACGTTCGACGGCGCTAAGTCGGCCTTTAGGCCGAAGTCAAAACGCCCCTCAGTGTCAATCCTGAGCGAGTCACGGCCTTTAGGCCGTGGTGTCGAATGGATGCACAAGTTCAGATACATATGAGACTTTTCGGCGCATCGAAAAGCCATGCAAATCCATAGTAAAACAACAGGTACGAAAGGTATTGTGAGTGGCTGG
>Ga0209726_10000109_pt1 | contig 168194 bp, 128 predicted proteins | sample Subgrocontami54m_FD_187453 | JGI IMG/M metagenome (GOLD analysis project Ga0209726, IMG submission 187453) | Subsurface groundwater microbial communities from S. Glens Falls, New York, USA - GMW46 contaminated, 5.4 m (SPAdes) (version 3) | ecosystem: Environmental > Aquatic > Deep subsurface...
AACCATCACTCGCCACATGCGCATCGCGAAATCGAAACGGAACGCGACGAGTCCGCCGCCGGCCTTGAACGCGACGATCTCCGCCGTGCCGTCGCCGTCGAGATCGCCGATCGCGACCGGAGACGAGTGCGAGACCAACTGCTCGCTGAGATTTTGCTGCAACGTACACGTGCGACCGTCGAGAACACGAATCAGCCCGGTCGGGTTTTCCGAGCCGCCGTCGTCACCGTCGTCGAAGACTGCGACGATCGAGGGCCGCGGCGGTCCGTCCGGAACGCCGTACACGCGGAAGTCCGCGACCATCGGCGTCGAGAGCACGTGCATGTGCGCCGGGAACGCGTCGCCCATGGGCGGGTCGGAAAAGCGGCATTGGACCGACGGCGCGAAGACTCCCGGATCGAAGTTGCGCGTGCACATCGGGTTCGTGCGACCAGGTTCGTTCGGGATGCAGCGGCCCGCTTCGCGCGAACAGCGCCCATCGTTACGGCAGTCGTTGTCGCTGGTGCACGGACCGAGGTCGAGCGCGCACATTCCCTCCGCGCACACGCGCCCCGCGGGGCACGGCATCGTTGCGCCGCACGCACCGCCGCCGCCGCCGTCGCCGTCGATGGAGTCCGCGTCGCTGCGCATCGTGTCGACGCCGACCGTTCCGTCACGGCGTGCGTCCGCCCGCGCGTCGCCGAGTCCGTCGTCGCTGCTGCACGCGCCTGCGAACAGGCCGAGGATTGGCGTCACCGTCATCAGCGCAATCGCCCGCGAGCGGTGTCTCATTCCGGCCTCCGTAGTCGACTGTATCACAGCGGTTGCCTCGCCTCGCGGCCCCGTGCAGATTCGCGCGACGCCCATGCGAGTCGATTCGGCGCCCGCGGTTCGTCGTGCACCGGTATTCGCCGCCACGCTGCTCTGAATCGATTGCCGTACTGGTCGTGCTACGGCTCCCGACTTGTCGTACGCGTGGGCCTGCGCGAGGTCACGCTGCGCGTCGCCGTGATGATCCACTGGGGCGACCAGTGGTTCGTGACGCACCTCGGGCCGATCGCTGCCCACCGGCCGCCGCGATAGTACCCCCTTTCGCTCGCACCGATTCCGGCCCTACAATGCTCACCGTGAAATTTCCTCCCCTCGCTCGCAAGCTCACGCGGTTTCGCATCGTCCTCCTCGCGGCGATGCTTGCCGCCGTGGGCTCGTGCGGTGGCAACGAGATCACGGTGTTCCCGCCGGGACTCGAACCGCTCGAGCGCAACACGGCATCGTTCCCGGCGGGCAGACCCGAGAATCAGTACCCGGAGGAATTGAACCTCGTTTCCGGCGAAGTGCCGGGAATGTATTTTTGGACGCACGCGCGGGGCTACATCAACGTTCCGGTCGCGCGGGCGTGGGAGGCGCTGCGCGAGCCCGACGTCTGCGTCGACCGACGACAGATCACCGAGTGGATGGTGACGCGCGACGTCGAGCCCGGCTACGACTACTCGTTCCGGCTGCACGACATCGTGCGCAACGTGATCACGATCGACTTCGACATGACGTGGCGGTCGAGCAGCGTCGAGGCCGGCGACGGCGGACCGTTGTCGGTCGCACTGCGATTCAGCAAGACGGCCGGTTCGACGTTCATCACGCTGAGCACGGCGTTCATCCTCGCGCGGCATGTCAACGCCAACACGACGTCGTTCGACATGGTCTATCACATCAAGGCCTTTGCGCAGGACGTCGCGCGGACCGAGGCGTTCGTGCGGGACTATTTCGCGAGCGCGGTGGCGTTCGCGCACGGGCGGCCGCTTCCCACGTACCGCTGAATTCGATGAACCGACTCTCGGGATTTCTCGTCGGCGCCGTCCTAGGGTCTGGGATCGCGGGCACCGGCGGAACGCTTCTGCTGCGGGGTACCGGATACGGATGGCGCGCGCAGTGTCGCTCGCCGTGGTCCGCGGGCGGCAGTGCGACCATTGCATCGACGTCGGATGCGGCGGCTTGCAGACTGGCGGAACCGCATCGAACCAACGCCGTCGTCCGGTTCGGGTGGTCGAGTGCGCGGCTCGGAATGGACCGCAATCCCCGATCGGTGCTCGCAGACGCGCTCGCGATGATGGGCGTCCGCGCGGCCGGCAGCGAGATCGAAGAGGGATCGACGTCCGGCCAGTTCGGGCGTCTGACGTTGCGGCGCGACGTCGCCGAGCGAGCGATGACTGCAGAGGTCTACCTCGTGTCGGGCGGCCGGAGGTTCGCGCTTCTTTCGATCGTTCACGGTCCTGCGGCGGACTTCTCGGCGCCGGCGACGACCGCGCGATGGATGGAAGGCATCGGCGGCGCGGCGCCGTGGGGTGCGCCCAACGACACGCCCTTCACGGCGAGTTGCCCCGATGGGTTCCGCACGATGCCGACCACCGCGCCCCGCGCGATCGTTCGATGCACGCGTGGATACGGAACCAGCGCCTTCACGGCGATCTCCATGTCGTGGGACGAGGGAGGGTTCGGGCGCGAAGAGGACCGTGTGCGCGTCGCGAGCGCACTCGCAGAACGGGTTGGACAGCACCCGGGCGGCATGGGGCGCGTGTCGTCACCGCCCGTGCCGTTCGTGCTCGCGCGAAACGTCGACGCGATGCACACGCGCGTCGAGACGGGCGAGACGGTCTCCATCGCGCGCGAGGTCACGCTGTCGTGGTTCGCACGAGGCAACGAGCGCTTGTTTGCCGTGACGGACGGCGAGCCAGACCCTCGGTACCTCGCGTTTGCCGAAGACACGTTGCGAAGTGCCCTCGCGGACCGCAGCGGCTCACCGCTCGCAAGGCGTTCGACCCGAACGCTCGCGACGGGACTCGGTGCCATCGTCGTCGCGAGTGGGTTGTTGGGCGCCGTGCTTTTCGGCGGCCGGAGAACGCGTTCGCGGGCTTCGACGAAATGACCGAGGCGTCGGGCATCCTGGCGCACCTCGTGCGGCGTGATCCGGCGTGTCGCGTGGTCGAGGACGTTCACGCGTGGATCGGCGTTCACCGCGACCTTGGCGCACCGTGGGAGACCACCGTCGATCGCGCGATTGCGACAGGATGCGCGGCCGACCGGCTCGGGTTTGCGTTCGCATCCGGGTACCACGAGGCACTTCGCGCGCTCGTGCCGGCCCTCGGCGACCGCGCGGCATCGCTGTGCGCGACCGAAGATGGCGGCGCGCACCCACGGGCAATCGGCACGCGCGTCGAGGGAGTCCCGCCGACGCTTGCGATGTCGGGAACGAAGCGCTGGTCGACGATGTCCCCGGCCGCGGAGGTGCTTCTGATCGTCGCGAGCGAAGGGCTCGACGATCTCGGTCGCAATCGGCTGGCGTTATGGCGCATTCCGGCGAATCGCGCGGGCGTGACGATCGAGCCGATGGACGTGACATCGTTTGCGCCGGAGATACCCCACGCGACAGTTCGACTCGATCGCGTTGCGGTGAGCGAGAGCGAACGGATGCCGGGCGACGGCTACGCTCGGTACCTCAAACCGTTTCGAACGATCGAAGACCTTCACGTTCACGCCGCATTTCTCGGGTGGCTCGCGACCGTGGCGCGCGTGAATTCCTGGCCGCGAGGCGTGGGCGCCGAGGTGCTGATGTTGCTCGCCGCGCTCCGCGGGCTTGCCGACCAGCCGAGAGCCGATGCCGGGACCCACCTCGCGCTCGGTGGCGTGATCGAACGTTCGCGCGCGATGATCGCCGCGTGCGAACCGTTGTGGGTGCACGTGGACTCCGAATTCCGCGTGCGCTGGGAGCGAGATCGAGCGCTGCTTGGCGTCGCGTCGAGTGCGCGCGAGAAGCGTTTCGATTCTGCGTGGCGCGTCGTTCGGGGGGCGTAGTCGCGCGGGTCGCTGTCAGACCCTGCCGTTGAACCCTGCTTCCCACGGCGCAAGTGCGACGACGAACGTACCCGCGTCCACGGGCACGCTCGCGCCTCGTGCGGGATTGAGCACGACGTCGGCGCGGGCCTGACCCTTCGACGGATAGTAGCCGAGAGCGAGTTCGCCGCGCGCTCGCGCTGCGACCGTGATCTCGCCGAACGTCGCGCTCCGGTCGTCGGCGTACAGTTCGCGCGGGCGCAGCACGATCTCCATGCCGGCCGGGCTCATGAGTTCGCGGTACACGGGGGCGAGATCGGGATCGAGCGCTTCCTGTGCGAGCAGCAGTGCGACGATCTCGCTGCTGATCAGGAAGTCGTGTTGGAGTTCCGTGACGTGTGCGGCGGAACGTGGGTCGCGGACTTCCGTGATGACCCGGCCCATCGACTTGCCGCGCTGCCGCATTCCGTGTCGCAGCCAGAGAAGCATCGCCAGCGAACCCGCGTCGCCGTTTTCGTCCGTTTCGTCCTCGCACCCGAGAATGACGATGGCGTTGACGTCGAATAGGCAATCGTCCACGGCCCGGGCGATGTCCAATGGCGGGCGCGTGTCGAGTTCGACGCTGATGTGTTTCGTCGCGCGAGAGACAGTGACGAGCAGTCGTTGCGCGTCGTCGCTGAGAACCCCCGCGGCGATGCGCACGTACGAACCGGGCGCGAGGACACGGTCGAGTTCGCGCACGAGTTGCGGCAACGTTCGGTTCGCGCCGAGCAGCAACACGCGCTCGGCGGGAGCATGGCGTTTGCCGGCAGGCTTTGGCTCCGGGACGTTCGTCGGAAGCGTTCCGTTGGTTCGATACGCGCCGTACCCCGACGCGATGAGAATCATTCTGTCCTCGGACGCGATCACGTGATCCCAGTCGTCCGGCGGATTCAGCCGGACGGTTCCGTCGGCGAGCCGAAGTCCGGCCAGCAGCGCGCCGTCGATCGCGGCGAACGCCTGCGCGAACGATCGTCCGACCACGGCGGCCGGAGCGCGCTCGAGATAGAACTCGCAGTCGTCGAACGCGAGCAGCCGTCGCAGCGTGTAGTAGATCCCCTCCTGCCGCGTGCTCTGCGCCAGCACTTTCGCTATGACGTCGTCGGTCGCGACGATGTCCGTGTCCAACGCGCCCGGTCCGGCAACGTCCCGTTCGCCCACGAGCATCAGCAAGTCGCGGGCGTCGGCGTGTCGGGCTTCGACGATGATTCGGCCCGTGAACTCGCCACCCACCGCGCGTCGAACGGCCAACAACACGGAGAGTGTCCACCCGACGGAGTCCGCATCGTTCAGCGACGTCGGCGGCACGACGATGACGGTACGCGCGCTGTCGGCCGCGACCCGGAGCAACGCCTGCTCCGAACGGGGATCACCCGTGCGAACGACGATTCGCAGACGGCGGCCGGCGATGCGCCGTACGAACCGGAGCGAGATCTCGATGCGGTCTTTGTCGTCTTGGGACAGGACCACCATCGTCATGCGCTGACGCGACCGCGCGAGTTCTCGCGCGAGCAGCACGGCCTTCGGATCCCAACCGAGGACGAGAATGTGCCTGCGCTCGACGACGGGACTGCGCCCGGAGCGCAGATCCTGGATGCGTTCGCCCATCTTGCTGGCAAGCGCCGCGGTCAACAGTGAGATACCGACGACACCCGAGGCGGTGACGCCGAGCGCGATCAGCCGCACGCGCCACGGATCGTTCGCCATCGTGCCGCCGTCGAAGAACCGCGTGATCGACCACCAGATCGCGTTGAGCGTGCCGGACGTCGCCGGGTCGCCGGGCGCTGCGGCGCGAACGAGCAGCGCCCACGCGACGATCACGAACGCCGTCGGAATTGCGAGCAGGAGCAACTGCACGAGCGGCGGGTAAGAAAGAAAACGATCCGCGCGGTACACCAGGAGCGTACGAAATGTGCGGAGGCTCGAGCGAAAGCCAGTGTCGCGCATGGCGCGGATGGTAGCCGGGAGTCCCTCCACAGGTAACCCGTCGCGGCCGTTCATCGCCGATCGGCCCCGGACCGCTACGTGAGAAATCTCGCTCGCAGTTCGGGGGTCGGCACGCGGCAAGCGTCGCGCGTACCGAACCAGCGGTAGCGACGCCGCGCGATGAAGCTGTACACGACGTCGCGCAGCGGCCGCGGCACAAGGAAGAACACCGCGAAGAGTCTCCACGCCCCGCGCAGTTGCCGCGCGATGCGAAGTGCCGCCGTCGAGCGGTCGAACAGTCGTCCACCGTCCACGACGATCAACGTGTCGAGAGCGCGTTCGTCGACGGTGCGGCCGTGCGACGCGAGAAGGGCGCGACCGGCTTCAGACTGCAGCGCGGCGAATTGGAATCGGCCGCGCGGATCCCGATCGATGATGAAATTCACAGACGAGCTGCAGAAATTGCACATGCCGTCGAACAGCACGACGGCGGGCTTCGTCTCCGGCGTGGTCACCGCGCCGCCGTCTCCTTGCGTGGGCTTGGAGCGAGGACGGCATCGTCGAGATCGACGCTCACCGGGCAGTGATCCGATCCCAGGATTTCCGGGTGGATGGACGCTCGCCGTACGTACGGCGCGGCGTGTGGCGACGCGAGGACGTAGTCGATTCGCCAACCGACGTTTCGTTCGCGGACACCGAAACGCTGACTCCACCAAGTGTAGTGCCCACCGCTCGGTTCTTGCGCGCGAAACGTGTCGACCCACCCGGCGCGGAGCCAGCGCGCGAGTTCTCGTCGCTCCGTCGGCAAGAAACCGCTGGTCTTTTGATTGGTCTTGGGTCGGGCGAGATCGATCTCCTCGTGCGCCGTGTTGAAATCTCCCATCACGAGCACGGGCTCTCCGGCTGCAAGCCGTGGCTCCAGTACCCGAAACAGTTTCCGATAGAACCGCAGCTTGTACGGCACCCGGCTGTTGTCCCGGTCCGGTCCGTTGCCGTTCGGAAAGTACACGTTGCAGAGCCATAGGCGCCCGAATCGTGCCATCTGCACGCGGCCCTCGACGTCGAACGTGCGAACGCCGAGCGAGGTCTGCACTTCGTCTGGCGGCGTCTTCGCGTACAAGCCGACGCCGCTGTATCCCGGCCGCTCCGCTGCGACGAAATGCGAATGCCAGCCGCTCGGCGCTCGAATGTCCGGCGCAAGCTGCTCGGGATGGGCGCGGACCTCCTGCAGCCCGACGACGTGGGCGTTGCTCTCGACGAGCCAGCGCGCGAAGCCCTTGTCCCAGGCCGCGCGCAGCCCGTTCACGTTCCATGACACGACGCGCATGGAGGGAAGGGTAGAGAGTCGACGGTCGACAGTCGAGCGTTGAGAGTTCGGATGCGAGAAGTTCGGAGGGGGACGTCGAAATTGGGGCGCGAGTTCGGGTCGGCGCATTCCCGATCGTGCGCCGGCGTTGTCGAGAGAGAAGCACGCGAGCCGACAAAGAAGAACACGTGTGCTCTGTCTTCCGAACTCTCGACTCTCGACTCTCGACTCTCGACTCTCGACTTCCTGTGCTATTCAGCAGGCAATCGAACCTCCCACGGAGCCCACGAATGCGTACGCGACTTTTCTGGCGACTGATTGCATCCCTGACCTGCTCGATCGGCTGCGGCAGCGCCGCATCGACGACGCCCGCTGCGTCCAACGCGGGGGGGACGCCGACGTCCCCGGGCGGCGAGACTGCCCACATGGAACACGCGGGCCACGAGCACCGGTTCCCCGCGGGACCCGTCACGGATTTCCACGAAGTGTTGCGGCCCGTCTGGCACAGCCCCGAAGGCCCCGATCGACTCACGAATGCGTGCGCCGCGAGCGCGAACCTGCTTCGTCACGCGCAGGCGATCGTGGCCGGCGCAGTGCCCGAAGCCGCGCGAGCAAACGAAGCAGGCTGGCGAACCGCCGCGACGTCGCTGCAGACCGACACGCAAGCGCTCGTCACCGAGTGCGGCACGCCGCAGCATGCGTCCGTCGCCGATCGCCTCGCGACGCTTCATACGTCGTTCCACCGGCTGATCGAGTTGCTCCCGCACTGAGGGAGCCCTGGCTCGCCGTCACCGACAACAATCCGGGCACCCGACCGGCTCGCACCGCAGCGTCGAAGCACAGCAGAGCTCGCCCGCCCCGCAGCGAGTCATTCCACAGATCACGCCGGGGGGCCCATCGGTCGTCCCGACGTCGGTCCGGCCCGCGTCCGACCTGGGCACACACTGTTCCGGGAAGCGGTCGTCGTAGCAGACTCCCGTGAACTCGCAGCACCGCCAACTGATCGGGCACGTAACGCGCGCGCAGATTCCACCGTCGAGGGGAGGGCACATCGACGGAATCGTCGGATCCACGCAACGCATGTTCGTCGTGCAGCACAGCAACCCGAGGCCGCAGGTTACACCGCCGCAGACCGCAGCATCGGGCGGGCGCGACGCGTCGAGCATCGGGCAGAGGAACGGCATCGCGGGGTCGTAGCAGGCGAGGGTGGACGAACAGCACCGGAAGCCCGGATCGCAGATCATGAAGCCGCACGTGGGCGGGACGTCCGGTGCGGGACCGAAATCGATCGGTGCGAAGTCGTCGCTCGCGTCCACGGCGTCGACCGGGAAAATGATGTCGAACCGCACGGGCGATCCGTCGCCGGCGTCGGATGTGCTCTGCGCCCCCGGGCAACCGACGACCGCCGATGCGATGCATGCGAACAGACCAAGTCGGAGAAAGTGAGCGCTCCAGCCGTACACGACGCGCTCAGTGTAGCGCGAACACCGGGGCTCCCAAGACTCTTCCGCGTTTCGCGCGCCGCGCGTATGCTGTCCCGCAGTTTCGTTCCAGTACGTTTTCGGCCGCCGAGACGCGATGGGAGCACCCGCGAAGGACCCACAAGCGCTGATCGATCAGTGGTTGCCCGGTGGCTACCGCGTGCGCAAACTCGTCGGCTCGGGCGCGTTCGCGTGGGTGTATTCCGCGACGTCGACGGGGGGGCAGATCGTCGCGATCAAAGTGCTGCAAAGCGAGTCGGTCGAAGCGCGGACGATGTTCACGCGCGAGATCAAGGTTCTGCGGCAGCTTCCGGCGAACGACTACTGCGTGCGCTACCTCGACGACGGCGCCACGGAGGAGGGCTATCCGTTTCTGGCGATGGAGTACATCGACGGGTGCACGCTCAAGGATGCGTTCCGGTTCAAGCCGCAGTGGGAGGTCGAGGAAGCCTGCACGCTCATGCTCCAGCTCTGCGCTTCGCTGATCGGGCTGCACGGACTCGGCGTGGCGCACCGGGATCTCAAACCCGAGAACGTGATGCTGACGCAAGAGTGGCAGGTGAAGCTCACGGACTTCGGGCTCGTGAAGGACGCGCAGGGACTGCTCAAACTGTTCGAGACCGAGGACATTCTCACGGGTCGCGATTTCGCCGAGAACATCGATCGGGCGATGCTCGCGGGCACGCCGGAGTACATGGCACCGGAGCAGTTCCTGGACCCGATGGAAGAGGACGAGACCAAGGCGCAGACGGACACGTGGTCGGATGTCTACAGCCTCGGGCTGATCTTCACGCAATTGCTCACGGGGGAAAAACTCTTCCCATTCGTCGCGGACAACAGCAGCCAGCCCGCGTACGCGCGCAGCTTGCTGCGGTACGTTCGTGACCGGACGTCGTTCGAAGATCGGGCGCTCACGCGTCCAGGGACGATGCCCACTCGCCTGTGGCCCGTGGTCGCCAAGGCCCTCAAGCAGGACCCGCGGCGGCGATTTCACACGGCTGGCGAGTTCTACGACGCCATCCAAGACTTCTTGGACACGGGGGGCAGCGAAGAGTTCGTCGAGGAGGAGCACACGCGCATGGCGGACATGTCCGCGATGTTCGCGCAGTTCGCAGCGTCCGACGAGTCGGGCGCGCGTCGAGTGTCGGTTCGCGCAGCGGCCGGTGATGCGCCGGCGTCCAACCGTCCGCAAGCGCGTCGCAGCGATTCGATGCGTCCACAGGCGAGGTCCACGTCGGTGTTTCCGCAGCGCCCGGAGCCGTCGGAGCGATCGGCCCCGGTGGACATCGCGGCCGTGCAGGCCTACCGCGAGGGTCGGTTGAACGCGCCCGGCGCCGCCAACGAAACGCTGCCGCCCGGCACCGTCGTCGCGGCCGACGTGTACGCGCGCGCGGGACTTCGGCAGCCGACGCCGGCGCCCGAGTCGGTGCGTCTGCCGGCGCCCGCTGCGCTAGGTTTCGACATCCCGCCGCAATCTGCGAATCCCGCGTGGACGCTGGGTCCCGCGCATGCGATTCCCCCGCCGTCGATGGACGTTCACCCGGCGTTTGCCGTTCCGCCGAATCCCGCATTGCCGCTCGACCCGGCCGAGGCCGCCCGGGCCCCCGCCGCGCGATCCCGTTCCCGGGCCACGCTCTGGACGGTGCTCGGAATCTTGAGCTTACTCGTGGCGGGCGGTGTGGCCTTTGCGGTGGCGTGGATGCGGTGAGCCCGAGCATGCTAGACATGCCGCGGGCGGCTGGAATGAACTTGGTCTCACGGTGCGCGCAGGTCACGGGGCTCCTCGGTGCAGTCGCGTTTGCGCTCGGCGTCGGAAGCTGCGCGAGCGATCCGGGCGCGCGGTGTGTCCGTGGTGTCTCGCGGCCGTCCGCTCCGGCGGCGCGCGATGCCGGCACGGCGAGCGGATCGCAATGTGTCTCGTTCGAGTTCGAGTCGGTCGAACCGATGCGCGTGAATCTCCAACTCGATCCCCACGGCACGGCGGGTGGTGGCGACGACGACCCCGAGGCGGCGGACGCGGCACCCGCCGCGCCGGGAACACCCGTGACGTACGCCGCGGCGGCCGCGCCGGCCGGCACGAACTGGATCGACATCTGTTCGGCGCCGAATTCCAGGCGGGTGCTCCAAACCGTCGACGACCGACAGGAGAACATTCCTCAGCCCGGCGCACCGCCGATCGCGTTTCCGGTCCGTGTGTACGACACGGTCGTCACGCCGCCGTTCACGTTGTCATCCAATGGATGGCTGTCGTTCCTCGGCGGCGCAAGCGGACCGTTGTCCGGAACGATTCCGTCACCGTCGCTGCCGAATCTTCTGGTGGCAGGCTACTGGCGCGATTTGTACACGCGACCGAACGGCATCTGCTACGGCTCCACGGGCGCTGCGCCCAATCGGCGATTCGTCGTTCAGTGGGACGATCTGCATTTCTGCTGCACGAACGATCCCGCCATCCACATGACGTTTGAGATCGTGATTCACGAAGTGCGGGCGCCGCGGACGAACAACGTCATCGACGTGATCTACCAGCGGATGGACGGCGCGACGGCACCCGGCGGGGCCGGCATCGAGAACGCCGACGGCACGCAAGCCGCGGTCATTCAGCCGCCGTTCGTTCCGCGCGCGGTCCGACTGATGCCGTCGCGCTGAAGTTCACTATGACGCCGCGCTGCCGATGAATCTCGCGAGGTCCGCGTGTCTCGGTGTCAAATGCCCGCATGCGACGACGACCGCCGTTCGCAGGGCGAGCGGCAGATCGGCGACGCTTCCGTTCGCGAACGACGCGCCAAAGAACGCGCGCATGAACGGCGCGAGCGCGCGGCTGAAGTCGACGCTCGCATCGCGAGGCAGCGCGGTGGGCAGGTTGTCCACGGACATGATCGCGACACCGTCGCCACCGACGCCCACGGACGCTCGCTCTTCCGTTGGGTCGTACACGAATGCGGGATCGTCGTTCTGCGTCGCGAGCACCGTCCATTCGATGCCGCCGCGAATGTCGCACGCCACGTCGCCGAGCACCGTCGGCAGCGTCTTGTTCCGGTACATTCGCCAGAGGGTCGAGTCGTCGAGGAGCCGCGGAAATCGCTGGTCCCAATAGAGTCCGTTCACCAGCGCGTGCGCGAGTGGCAGGTACATCGAACCCTTGCAGACGTACTGTTCCGGGTGCGCGACGTAGTCCGAAAACTCGAAAATGGAGCCTCCCGCGCGTTCGTAGATCGCCGAATCTGCGATCGGCAGGACGACCAGCGGCACGTCTTGGGGGCCCTCGCCCAGGGCGATCGATCGGCACTCCGCAACGGTCGCGCGCCGCGCTCCGACCAGATCGAAGTACTCGAGCGCGCCTTTTGACACGCGACCCTCGCCGGTGACGGCGACGACCAGTGGACCGAGTCCGGCCGCGCGCTGTTCGACTCGGACTTGATCCAGCAACCTGGCGGTGGACGACGTCATGTCCGCGAGGTCGCGGTAGTCCACCGCGTGGCGGAGACCGACGAGCGCGGTCTTGCGCCCGAGCGCGTGCAATCGATGCGCGAGGGTCCACAGGGTTTCGTGCGCGCCGGCGAGCCCTGCGTAGCGACCGAACGCGACTTGTCGAACGCCTGCATCGTCGACGATGCACTCGTAGTCGATCAGAGTCGCGTGCTCGCGGAGAAAGTGTTCGAGCAGCGGCATGTTGTGCGACTGCCCCTTGATCGTGTGCGAGAAGCACAGGACCGTCTGGTTCGGACGGACTTGCGTCGTCTTCACTTCCTTGACGCCGACGAGCACGCGGCAGTCCGTCGGGTCGTCCACGAGCGTGGCGCCCACTGCGGAAAACTCCTCGTCGCGAAATGCCCGCGTCGGGGAACGCTGGACGCGCACTTCGATGCCATCGCGGACAAGGTCCGCGATCTGCTCCGGCACGAGAGGCACCCGTCGCTCGAAGCGGTTCTTGGTCTCGTGCAGAATCCCGATGGCGTCTCGCAGCGCGGTCATGGGACGGGAATCTCGTCCCCCGAGATTCCCGGGTCAAGCGGTACCGATGCGCACCCCCACCCCGCCGGCTCCGCCGGCGACCCTCCCCCGAATCGGCCGAAACCGGGCGAGGGTCGCTCCGCGAAGCGGAGCGGGTGGGGGTGTGTTCCCACAACCGTTGCCGCGCGCGCGCCGCCGTGATAGCGCGCGGGGCCATGGCACACGTCACAGTTCTCGGCGCGGGGCTCGTCACCGGCCCGCTCGTTCGATACCTGCTCGAGTCGACGCCGCACACGGTGACGGTCGCTGCGCGACAAGCGGACAAGGCACGTGCGCTGATCGGCAGTCGAGCCCGCGGAAGTGTTGCTGCGCTCGACATGAACGACCCCGCGGCCCTCGACGGGCTCGTGCGGGCGAGCGACCTGATGGTCAGCATGCTCCCGTACACGCAACACGTCGCCGTGGCCGAGCGCTGTCTCGCGCACCGCAAGCACATGCTCACGACGTCGTACGTGTCCCCGGCAATGCGAGCGCTCGACGGTCGCGCGAAAGAGGCTGGCGTCGTATTTCTCAACGAGCTCGGCCTCGATCCAGGCATCGATCACATGTCTGCCATGCGGGTAATTCACGGCGTTCGAGCGGCGGGCGGTCGCGTCACGACGTTTCGATCGTACTGCGGTGGGCTTCCGGCGCCGGACTCCAATGACAATCCCTTTGGCTACAAGTTCTCCTGGTCGCCGCGCGGCGTTGTCCTCGCGGCGCGCAATCCGGCGCGATTTCTTCGCGATGGCGACGAGGTCTTCATTCCGGGCGAGCGACTGTTCGCGCAACCCGAGATCGTCGAGTTCCCGGGTCTTGGCGCATTCGAGGGCTACCCCAATCGCAACTCGTTGGACTACATCCCGTCGTACGGGCTCGAGGGCGTGCGCACGATGTTCCGCGGCACGCTGCGAAACAGCGGCCATTGCGAAACGTGGAAGGCGATGGGTGAGCTTGGTCTGTTCGACGACACCGCGCGCTCGTTCGCCGGTGGGAGCTACGCGGATGTCATGGCGTCGCTTGCGGACGACGCGCACACATCGGACGTTGTCGCGGCGGTCGCGAAGAAACTCGGGATCGGCGTGGACTCGGCACCGATCCGTAAGCTCGCATGGCTCGGAATGTTCGATCGCGAAGCATTGGCGTCCAATCCGATTTCGCCGCTCGACGCGCTCGTCGCGAGGATGCTCGAGAAGTTGCAGTACAAGCCCGGGGAGCGCGACATGATCCTGCTGCGCCACGAGTTCGTCGCCGAGTTTGCCGGCGGTCGCAGCGAGAAGATCGAGTCGACGCTGATCGACTTCGGCGTTCCCCACGGCGAGACAGCGATGTCCCGCACGGTGGGCCTGCCGGCGGCCATCGGCGTCGCGCGCATTCTCGACGGAACGATCGCGACCCCGGGGATCCTCCAGCCGGTCACGCCAGCAATCTACGAGCCGATCCTCGACGAACTCGCGCGGCTCGGCGTTGCGTTCAAGGAAACTCGGTCGCCCGCGTAGCGCCGAAATCAGCCGGCGCTTGGCTTCACGCCCGCCGGCAACGCGTTGGTCGTCGCGGGAGCCCACCGAACGTGCTGCGGGCGATCGGCGAGTCGAATGATCCCGACCGCGGCGAACACGCGCATGACGGTCCACGTCGGGTCGATCTCGAACCATCGCACGGCGAAGTTCGGAGCCATGCCGTACTTGTGGTGGTTGTTCTGGAACAGCTCGCCCATCGTCACGAAGTCGATCGGAAGGCTGTTGCGTGAGCGGTCGCCGTTCTCGCCTGCGAAGTTGCGATACCCGTACTTGTGCCCGCACCAGTTGACGATCGCGCCGTGCGTCGGGCCCATCAGAAAGTGAAACGGCAGGAGCAAGAAGAACACCGGATGCGGCGCGAAGCGAATGTACACGAGCACATACAACGCACCCCATGCGAGCCGCGAAAACCAACCGTCCGCGAAGCGGTCGAGGGCCGGCCACTCGGGCAAGCCGACCGTGAAACGCGCCTCCGGTACGATCGTCCCGCGCGCGATTCCGGCGTATCGCTTGAGCGTCGCCGACATCATGCGGGCCAGCGAGGGATAGACGTGTGGCGAGTGCGGGTCCCTCTCGGTGTCACTGAAGGCGTGGTGCTCGCGGTGCAGCACCGCGTAGGCGCGCGGGAGAAGAAACGACGATCCGGCCGTGGCGTAGGTGCAGAAATAGAAGAAGCGCTCCCAGCCCTTCGTGAGCGTGTACATCCGGTGCGCGCCGTAGCGATGCAGGAAGAAACTCTGGAAGAAAACGGACAGGATCCAGTGCGCAACGAAGAACGTAACGATGACAGCCACCCGCGAGACTCCCAGCAAGCGCACGGCAATTCGCCGCCCGCGGGTCGGACTGTGCCCGCGTCGCTTACAGCCGCAGTCCGCGGTTGGTCATCGTTTGGTCACGACGGCGTGCCGCAGCGCGTTGATTGACGCGGCGAGACCTATTTCTTCGGTTTGAAGTACTTCTTTTGCGTGTAGACGGCGAGCGAGCGTGGAACGAAGCGCTGCGAAAAGATGCTCAGTTTGTTTACGGCGCCGTCCAGGTGGGTCGTTCGCCCCTCTTCGTACGCGTCGATGCAACGCACGGCGAACTCTTCCGGCGTCGTGTACGGAACGACGGCGGCCCCCGGTCCCACGCCCGCGACTTGCTGAAACTCCGTGTCGATGTAGCCAGGCGACGTCGCGAAGACCCTCACGCCCGTGCCGTCCAGCTCGGCGTTGAGCGCTTCGGAAAACGACAAGACGAACGCCTTGGTGGCGCCGTACACGGCCATCCACGGCACCGGCTGGTACGCCGCGGTCGACGCGATGTTCAACACGGAGCCGCCGCCCCCGGACTTCATCCGTCGAACCATTTCGATGGTGAGATGCATCAGCGCCGTCACGTTGAGGTCCACCATCTCGTGCGAGCGCGTCGTGGGGATCTCCAGCGCGTGGCCGGAGTGTCCGAACCCGGCATTGTTGACGAACAGCGTCGGCAGCCTTCCGATGGCGTCGACTCCCGCGAGGAGTCGCTCGCGCCCGTCGGCGTTGGCGAGGTCGGCGTCGATCGACACGCTCTTCGTGCCGTGCGCATCGCTCAGTTCCGTTGCGAGCGCGGCGAGTCGGTCACGCCGGCGGGCGACGAGCACGAGGTCGTACTGCCGACGTGCGAGTTCGCGGGCAAGCGCTTGGCCGAGGCCCGCGGAAGCGCCGGTCACGACGGCGACACGAGATGACTCTGCAAGGTGCGACATGGGCGCGGGCGTAGTGCAGATCGAGATCGGCAGCAATGGGTACGAGATCAGGTGGTCGCTACATGCACGGCTGCAGGTGCAAGATCGCGAACCGCTGTCCCGTGACGGTGTCCGTGAACTCCGCCATCCACCCACGGTTCGCGCGCGCTACCGCGACGGCGTGAACCGCACGACTCGCGGGGCCGTGAATGGCATCGCGATCGTGACGCCGTCCGAGCCGTCGTCGTTCTCGATTCCGGCCGCCGCTCCGCGCCCCGTGATCACGCCGTCCATGCGGCTGTAGACGACGTCGATGATGTTGTTTGCGCCCGCCGCTGCCTCGTGGAGGATCACTTCGAACGTCATGTGAATCATTGGATCGTCCGTGCAGCAGTAGTGCAGGTCTTGCCATTGCACGATGTACGAGCGATTGGGCGCCGTGCCCACGGCGGCGTAGCAAACTCCCGCCGCGCGAGTGTACGTATCGGTCCAGTAGGGTGCGATCGTGAGATTGGGCTCTGCCGGCGCCGGGATTCGACCTGACAGTGCATTCGTCGTCGTGCGCGTGAGGGACATCCAGCCGTTGCTGGAAACGGCCACCGTCGTCGGCGCGTCGATGCCGTACATGCGCAGCGGAAACGGAATCGCGGGCCCGGTGCCCATCGGGATGGATACCGTGCTGTCGTCGATGGTCACCAGAACGCGGCCGGCACCGGCCATCGCGCACACGTCGACAAACGTGATTCCTGGCGGACTCTCGGTTCCTGTGTACGTCACCACGGGAGACGGCGGAGTGATCGCCGCACGAACGGTCACGTCCGCGCCCTCGGTGTTCTCGATGATCAGCCAGTACGTTCCTGCCGGGAGCGCCCGCTGCGTGAAGTCCACGTCGGCCATCCCGGGGCCCGCCGCCGTCGGTGAACAACGACGCTCCGCAGGACCGACGCATCGACCGGCATCGCGCAGCGACGCGTACGTCAGTCCCGACGTCGCCGTGCCGGTGATTCGAACGTCGCTCGGGGTCGCGAGCGTGAGACGGAACACGGCATCACGAGCGTTCCGGAAGCTGTCGCACGAGAGCGTGTAGTCATCCTCGAGGTCCGCCATTCGAGCGACGTGCATCGCGCCGTCGTTCAGGTCGACGGCCGGATCGGGTTCGACTGCCGGGCATACGTCGATCACGTCCGTCGGCGTGGGCGGATCGATTGCGAGTGTCAGTCCGAAGTTGTCCGGGCGACGGCCGGTCTCGACGATGATCTGGTAGGTTCCCGCCGGCAAGCTGTGCGAGCGAAAGCTGATCGCGCGGCCGAAACTGCGCATGCAACGCAGTGGCCGGATCGGCGCGGTGCAATTCGACAGGAGTGCCACGGCAGCACTCGAATCGCGCGAATCCGTGGAGATGGTCACGTCGTGCGGTTCCGTCAGCGTGAACTCGAACACTGCGTCGGCGTAGCCGCCCGGATTGCACGTGAGGCTGTAGTCGTCGCGCAGCCCAATCGTCGAGCCTCGGTACGTACCAGCGCCCGGGATGCGTGTTGCGGTCGCGCACGTGTCGTTCGTGGGGGGCGGAGTGGCGGGTGCGAATCGCACGTCGAGATCAACGTCGGCGGTGGGACTGCTCGCGCCCACGAGAAGAAAGTACTCACCCGCCGGAAGGCTCAGCCGTCGGATCGTCGCGGGGAAATCGAAAATGCAGTCCGACGTCTCGGACGCGGTCCCCCCGCAACGGCTCTGCAGCGCCAGCATCGCGAGTGCCGTGCGCGAACTGCCGACGATCGTGACATCGCGCGGAGCGGAGAGAACGAACCGCGCGACGGCCTCGGCCGCCGGCGTTGCACACGGCACCGTGTAGTCCCGTCGGAGACCCGCGAGCGACAGCGTGAATGCGCCTCCGGCCGAAATGTCCAGCGGGTCGTTGCAAAGGTCGTGCGGTCCCGCGCGGCACGGCATCTCGTCGACGCGCCCATCGCAGTTGTTGTCCAACATGTCGTTGCACGTCTCGGGCAGCGTGGTGGCGACGCGAGCGTTGCGATCGTCGCAGTCGCGTCCGCGCCAGCACGTCCCCGGAAGCCCGGAGTCGTCCTCGACGCCGCCGTCCGCACACGCGGCCGACATGCAGTGTTGGTCGGGATCACCGTCGCCGTCTCGATCGAGCGGGCGGTGCGTACACGTGTGCGTCGTCTCGTCGCAGCGGTCCTGCGTGCAGGTATTGTTGTCGCTGCAGTCAACCCCGGCGCCCCGGACGCATCCGCGCATCAGGTCGCAGCGTTCACCGCCGTTGCAGTACAGGTGATCGTCGCAACGATCGTGGGCGGCGATATTGACGCAACGGCCCGCGGTGCCGCATCGGTCGTCGGTGCAGTCGATCCCGTCATTGCACTGTTCGTTCCGGCTGCACGACCGTCCGGACAGCGACGTATCGGACCCTGCTTCGAAGTGCGGTGGCCCGATCGTGTCCGTGGCGACGTCGAGGCCAGAGTCGGCTGTCGCGTCACTGAATTGAGGTGTCGAGCAAGCGGCAACCATGCACAGCGTGCCGTAGGCGAAGGCAAGTCGAACGACGGACCGCATTCCGCGCATGCTAGCACTCCGCCGCGAGCAGATTGCGAGGATTTGAGAGCCCCGACCTCGGCGTCGGGGTGCTGATGTACGAGGGCGGCGACATCACGCTGTGGCGCGCAATGGTCGAGCGCCAGCAGAACACCGGTGCCGCGGCGTGGCACTCGGGTGCCCTCCTCCGCGCTCACGACGTCGTCGTGCGGGACATGTCGATGCTCGCGGAACCTACGGCTGGGGCGTTGCCGCTCTCGACGATGGCCACGTCGACGCAGAGCGTCTCGTGGTGTTGCACGCGCACGGCGTCGGCCTGCTCGCGGTGGTCGCGCGGCTGCTTCGCGCGGGCGCGGACCCGAGTTCAACGACGCGCGACGGAATGCCAGCGCTCGTGATGGCTTCGTACGCGTAGGCGCCCGCAGCACGGGCACCCGGAACTCCACCGGTGCCCAAGACTCGAAATCCGCCCGCGCCGTCGCCGGAGTTCCGCAGGCGAGCAGCAATCCAAACAACGCAGCGACCACGCGCGCTCCGGCTCGTACATCATTCCTCAAGCCGCGCTCCTCGGACTGGGCCGGCGCTCCCGCCTGCCAGCGAGAGCCCCCGCAAACCTCCCTCTCCCGGGACGCTCCGGCACTGCTGCGCCGACGGAGCGGAGAGATCACCGTGCGCGGCGTCGGGTGTTCTCCCGCCCGATGTTGAAACTTGGCTCTCGATGATGTTCGGGAGACGTGCGGATTTCCAAGCCTTCCGGACGCTGTTCAATCCTACCGCCCCGGGATGCGAGAGTGGCTCACTCTCCGGCGCGGTCCTGGATGTCGGGCGACACGCTGCTCGTGAAGTAGTAGTGGTGGCCTGGCGCGCCGAGCGTGCGCGAGGGGCAGCGCGCGACGAGGTAGTACCACGGCACGGGCGCCGTTCCCGTGAACCCGAACGACCGCGCGCGCGGACCGACGATCGCGCCGGCGTAGGCCGCACCTTGGACCTGGTAGCCGCACCGGACGTTCTGCACGGGCAGTCGCGACCAGATCCCCCCCGGTCGCTCGCTCGCGGGCGGCCGCAGCAACTCGGGCGTCCGGTTGGCAGTCGTCGGCCAGAAGTCCATGTCGCGATCCATCAGGACCGAGTAGTGCCCGAGCCGACCGCGGATCTCCTCCTCCCATGCGCGGAACGCACCGAAGTTCGCCTCGACCTCCGCGCGGACCAACGCGCTCAGATCCTCGGGCGCGCGTGCCGATGGCTGTCCGGAGGCACTCGGCGTGGAGCGCTGACACGCGGCGGCGATGACCGACACGAGCATCAAGACCCAAGGGCGACAGGAGCGCATTCGTTGACCTCCGAGGCCGCGGAGGCTAGCACATCGCCGCGCGGCACTCCGATGATCGGGTATCGAGCGTACCAGTCTGGTGAGACGGTGTTCGGTGCGACGCCCCACGCTCGGCGTTCCAGCGGCCGAGGGTAGCACGGTCGGTCTCGCAACCAGCCGATTCGAAGCGCGACACGTAGGGGGCGACCACGGGTCGCGGGCATCGCATCGAAAAAAGTTGGCTGCGGCTCCGCGGATTTTCGTTCGTTGCGAAATTTCGGACGACGGTCGTCTGGGGCGTCGGCTCCGCGGAGTCCGGGGCTTCGAGCTTCGTGGACCGGCGGACCCGTCGCATCGCTACGTTCAGCCACGAGGCGCGCGCGCGTTCGCCGAGACGTCGTCGCCGGCCGTCGCGGATTCGGCGTCGGGCGCAAGCGCCGTCTGCGCAGTCGGCGCCACTTCGACCCGCACCGCCGCCCCTGCAGGCTGGCCCGTTCGTTCGCGGGCTTCGTTGATCTTGCGTGCCAGCGCGTCGGGGTCTGGCGATGACAACTCGATCAAATGACGCTTTCCATCGCGCTCGAAGACGACGTTGATCAACCGTTCGGCGAGTCCCGGAAGCATGAAGCTGTAGAGCTTGGTGCCGTCGAGATTCATTCTCACCTTGCCGTAGCTGAATCGACCCGAGGCCCGCGGGCGCACCTCGCACGAGACGATCTCGCCGAGTTTCACGCGCGGACCGACGGGACCGACGTGCACGACCAGTTCGCGGTCGGAGAGGTGTACGCGCAGCACGGCAAACCCGATCCAGAGGAACAGAAACAGCGCCGTGGGAATCAGTCCCACCAGCGGCAACGCCACAGGTGAGGCTCCGGTCACTGCGCCGACGGCCGCTGCTCCCGTCGCGAGCAACGAGGCCAGAACGAAGATCGCGAAGAGCCAGTGGTACTTGAACACCGTCTTCTCGCGGTGCAACAGCTTCTCGCCCGGAGACATGTATCGTGCCTCGTAGCTGTCCATCGCGAGGTGCACGATACCGCAGGTTCGTCGTCATGTGGCTGCCGATGACGTGGCTCGGCACCGTCCGCCACATCGTCTCCCTGCGGTTGCCAGCGTCCGATGCGTACACTTAGTCTCCTACATGCAACAGCTCAGACACCGCGGGTCGTAACAGCGGCCAGTGCTCGGGCAACACACGGTTCCACTGCCACATAGGATCGCAGCGCACGGGTCGACGCCGGCATCGACCGCCATGCCGCAGATCCCGCGATACGACACCCGAACGCCGCGAGCCTCGGCCACGCACGAGTTCGGGTACGTGTTTGCGTCGCACCCGCACACTGGGTCGTAAATGAACGAGCAACTCGTCGGCCGGGGCGCACACGTTCCTGTACCGGCACACGTCGACGCGGCGCAGTAGTCCGCCGCGGCACAGTCCGTATTGGTCGTGCACGTGCCGGGTCGCGGCGTGCAGCAACTCAGGCACGCGGGGTTATAACAGCGACCCGTCGACGTGCAGCAGACTTCGCCTCCCGGGCAGATCACGCCGCCACCGCAAGTCGCGCCACTGTCCGTGCCGGCATCGATCGCTCCGCACGCGCCCCGCGTCGCTACGCGCGTGCCGCCAGCGGCCGCAACGCACGAGTTCGCGTACGTCACCCGGTCGCAGCCACAGACCGGGTCGTAGATTCTCGGGCACGGGCCCGGACGCAGCGCACACACGCCCGGTCCCGCGCAGGATGCGCTTTCGCAGTATTCGCTCGATGCGCAGTCCGAGTTCCCAAGGCAGCGGCGCGACGGGACCATGCAGCACGAGAGACACGCGGGGTTGTAGCAGCGACCGGTGCCGGCGCAGCACACCTCGCCCGGCGCGCAGGTCGCGCCCGAGCACAGGACGGCACCGTCCACGCCGGCGTCCACGGTGCCGCATTCGCCGTCGGTAGCAACGCGCGCACCAGAAGCGGCGGCTTCGCATGAGTTGCCGTACGTCCTGCCATCGCATCCGCACACGGGGGCGTAGACGGCAGGGCAGGCGTCCGGGCGACGCTCGCAGCGTCCCACGGTTTCGCATCCTGTCCCCGCGCAGTAGTTGCCCAGACCGCACTCGATGTTCGCGCGGCAGCCGCCAGGTGCGTCCCTCGGGGGAACGGGAACGTCGCCGGGCGGAACGGGAACGTCGGCGGACGGCGGGGCGTCGGGAGGGGGCATGGGACGATCCGTGCGTCCGTCCGATGCGCCGTCGGCACCGGGGCTGCCATCGCCAGGACCGACCATGGCCGAGCAGGCCAGCAACGAGACCGAGAACGAAAGAACCGCGATGGCACCAGCACGCATGAGATCGCCTCCAAACCAGAGTCTAGCAATTCCACGGCCAACGCGTGCACCGGCACCAAAGCCAATCAGAATCCTCGCGAACAGGCCGTTGCTCCCGTAGTCGAGCCATCGCGCGTGTGCCAGTTCGTGTCATCCAAGACCCCAGTTGTAAAATTGCGCGATGGGTCCCTTGATGCCGCCGAACTCGCCGCATCGCGAGCCACACGGCCTGGGATGAACCGTGTCGCACTCGTAATGATGCTGGCGGCCCTTTTCGTGCCGGCCGCGCGAACGCCGACGGCGAGGCACGGTCGTGCGTGGACGGCTCGCGACGCCGTCGCTCGCAGCGCGGGCGCAGCTCAATCAGTTCTACAACGGACGATCGGCGGGTCTCGGGCAAGCCGTTCTTCGCTTGGGGTTGCTTTCGCAACTGACACCTTGGCTGCAAGCCGGAACGAACTTCGTCGCGAGTTCCGAGCGCCAACCGTCGGGAGGATTCGTCGCCGACCATCGCGCGGAGTTCGAGGCGAGTCTCTCGTGCAGCGTCGGCGCTTTCACGGTGCTGTATCGCAACCGATACGAACTTCGCGTGCGGGACACGGTGTTCATCCCGCGCACAAAGAACATCCTACAGAATTTCCGAACAGAGAGCTGCACTGGCTAGTACCCCATCAAGCCGCAGCAGCGACTGCACACCGGCATCAGCCCGTTCGTGCTGATCTCCTTGCGGAAGCGCACGTAGCGCTCGGAGTTCCACAGCTCCGTCAGCAGCTTGTCCTTCACGTTGCCCACCACGTAGTCGTGGTAGTCGCGGCAGGGCGACAGGTTGCCGTTGGAGTCCAGCTCCGGCACCTGGTAGATCGACACGCACTGGTTGTAGCCGAACGTGGCCGAGTGGTCCGTGTAGTACGCCGTCAGGTCCTTGGGATCCGTGAGGTCCGGCATGATGTACACCGGAGCGTCCCGGAAGCCCGCGGAGACCTTCTTGAGCGCCTTGAGCTGCTTGCTGAGCACTTCGTAGTCGAACTTGTTCCAGTCGCCCACCCAGCCGAACGGCAAGATCGGCTTCTCGCCGAAACGCTGGTCGAAGTGCTTCGCGTACTCGTCCGCGGAGTCCTGGTCGATCCACCACGACAGGTAGAAGATGTGCAAGTCCGCCAAGCCGCGGAACCGCTCGTAGATGTTCACCAGGTCTTTGTAGTTGGCCCGGGAGATCGTCGTGAGCGTGACCACCAGCGGCAGCTTCTGCTTGCGCTGTGTTTTGAAGCGCCGGATCGCGTCGCAGCCCTCGATCACGTCCTTGAAGCTGTTGTGCGCGTGGTGCGCCCCGGGCCGCGCGACGTTGTGGTTGTCCCGCGTGGAGCCGTCCACGGAGATCTGGATCAGCGCCATGGGAGCGGCCACCATGCGCTCGGCGTCGCGCGCCACGTGCGTGCCGTTGGTCGCGATCGTCGGGGGCATGCCGAGCCGCGCGCCCTCGTCGATCAGGTCCATCAGGCCCTTGTAGAGCATCGGCTCGCCGCCCCAGAAGTACAGCACCGGCTGGTGCCCGTGCTTCTTCATGTCGCGCAGGATCTCGATGTAACGCTCGGTGCTGACCTCCTGCTTGCGCAGCTGCGCCAGGCTCTTGTCCAGCAGGTAGCCGTTGTCGCCCCACTGCCCGCAGGTGTGGCAGCGCAGGTTGCACACGTCCGTGATCCGGAAGCTCAGCTGGCGGATCTTGTTCGCGTAGCCCCCGGCGTAGTCCGGGTACAGGGTGTTGAAGAAATCCTTCTCGACCTGCAGGGACACCATCGAGCGCGCGAAGTCCGGCCGCTCGATCACCTTGCGGGCGGTCTTGAGCACGACGCTCAAGGGCACGTTGCTGCGCTTCGGCGTGGTGCCCGGGGAAGGCCGCGGCCCGAGCGTGAAGCCGCCTTCGGACTTCTGCGCCTTTCGCAAGAGCGAGCTGACGGGCACATGGTTCTCGTTCATCTCTGTTCCTCGCCGCCGTCTTGATCGCCGGAGGCGCTACAGGCCCCGGGGCGTTAGTGGTGCGCTGGGCTGGGTGCTCTCAGCCAGTGTAGCTCTCGGTTCTGAAATTCTGTAGTGTACGCGCGATGTTGGAAGTTACCATAACTCGCTTTTGAACGAAGCCGCTCCGCGGCAGCGTGAGAGGCGTTTCGTTCGCCGCGTGTGACTTCATCGTCCAGCATCGCCCGTTCGGACGATGCTCTCACGTCCTGCCGGCGTGATCCACAGGCGCGTCCCGCGCGACGCTCCTCGTCTCGACGACCTCTCGTGGTCGCCGAAGGGAGCACACGCCATGGGAACGCTTCGCCAACGAATGATCGCGTGCGTCACTGCGGCGCTTCGCCGCGGGACCTGGGTACCGACGACGTGCGCGGGTACCTCCTGCACTTCCGGAGAGACCGTGGATTCGCACTCACGACTGTCAACGTGCATCTGGCCGCGCTGCGCTTTCTATACACGGTGACGCTCCACCGGCCCGGCGTGACCGCGTCGTTCCGGCAGATTCGGGTCGATCGGCCAGCGCCAGACATCTTGTCGACCACGCAGATTGAGCGGCTGCTCGCAGGCGCCAGCAACGTCAAGCATCGCGGCATGTTCATGCTGACGTATGCGACACGAAGAGTCGCCGCGATCGGATCGTCCCGCTGCCGGCCCGTGCGCTGCCGGTATTGCGCGAGTACTGGCTCGCGTACCGGCACAAGCTGACGCGCACTGGACTGCTCTTCCCAGGATACAACGGACGGATCACGCGCGAGGCCGTGCATCGCGCGCTCGACAGAGCCGTTCTGCGCGCGGGGGTTGCAGCAGCATGTGTATCCGCATCTGTTGCGACACTCGTTCGCACGCACCTGCTCGAGGCCGGCGAGGCGATTTCTTGGCGACAGACGCGGTAGCATGAGGAGTACCCGCCTAGACGAAGCGTCAGGCCTATGCGCAGGAGGTTGCACGCGATGAAGCGTGATTCATTCGTCCGGCTCGTCGCCGGCTCCGCGACAATTCTACTGCTCGGCTGCGGCACGCCCGCCTCGACCGACGGCGCCCCCGACGATTCCGCGGACGGATTCAACGTCGACGCCTTGGCGCAGGACAACGCCGCTCGCGAGGACGCGACGGATGCAACAATCGACGACGTCTCGCGCGATGTCGTCATCGCGGATGCGCCGGCGTCGGACGCACCGCGAGATGTGTCCGTCGACACGTCGTCGGATGTTCTTGCGCCGACGGACGGCGGAGCGCCGACTGTGTGGGTGATGGGCTACTACGCTGGCTACGAACGTGCGTTGTACCCCGTCGACGCCGTGGACTTCACGTCGATCACGCACCTCGCGATGGGACGAATCGCGCCGCGTGCGGGCGGGACGCTCGACATGACGTTCGACATCGACGCGACCAATGGGCCGGCGCTTGCGCGTGCGCTCGCAGTCCGCGCCCATGCGGCCGGGCGTCGCGCGATTCTCATGGTCGGCGGTGCGGGCGAACATGCGGGGTGGGTTGCAGCGTCTGCACCCGCGACGCGGTCAACGTTCGTCTCCAATCTGCTGGCCGCAATGGACTCGCTCGGATACGACGGACTCGACATCGATTGGGAACCCGTCGACGCGGCCGACCAACCGAACCTGCGCGCGCTCGCGATGGCCCTGCGCGCGGCACGCCCCGCGATGCTGCTGACGATTCCCGTTGGTTGGGTCAACTCGAACACGCCGTCGGTCGATGCGTTCTACGGAACCATCGCGCCGCTCTTCGATCGACTGAACATCATGAGCTACGGAATGGCCGGCGCATGGCCCGGCTGGCAGAGTTGGCATTCGTCCGCGCTGCGCGGCGCCGGCGCGAGCACGCCCAGCTCCGTGGACGCGTGCGTGAATGCGTACGTCGCGGGCGGCGTGCCCGTCGGTCGACTCGGGGTCGGCATGGGATTCTACGGTTCGTGCTGGAGCGCGCCGGTCACGGCTCCGCGCATGGCACTGGGCGCATCGAGCATCGTCGCCGACGACGGTGTGATGAGCTACGCGAACATCCTCGCGCGATACTTCGATCCGGCCGCGCGTCGCTACGACATGGCAGCGGCAGCGCCGTACCTCACGTTCGCAATGCCACATGCCCCGCAGGGCTGCACGATGGTCAGCTACGAAGATCCCGAATCGATCGCGGAGAAGGGCGCGTACGTACGCATGCGCGGGCTCGGTGGGGCGATCATTTGGACGATCAACCAGGGGTACGTCTCCACGGCGCCGGTGGGCATGCGCGACCCGCTTCTCGCGGCCGTGCGAACGGCGTTCGCGGTTCGCTGATCCGCGCAGCCCAGCGATGCGATACGCTCCGAAATCGACACCCCATTCCGAGGCACGGAGCGTGCACGCCGCGCGAACCATGAACCTCTCGTGGACGCGCGCGGGCGCACTCGCTCTTGGTTTGGCCACGCTTCTCGGGGGATGCGGTGGCCCGAGCGTCACGGATGCCGGGGGCGACACGGCGACGGACGGCACGGGGGATTCATCAGCAAATCGGCCGCCCCGGTGGGTGGATCCGCCTGCAACTGCGATGCTGGACCAGGGCCGCCACACTCGGATCGACGTTCGCATCGAGGATCCCGACGGCGACGCGATCGTGCATTCCGTAACGGCGCCGATGGGCATGTCGCTGACGGTGGAGGGCACCGCGCCGATGCTCCGGTGGCACTTGTTCGCCGACTACACCGTCCAAGGGGAACAGGCGCTCCAGATCGAAAGTGTCGACGCCCGAGGCGCCCGCACGGTGCATTCGCTGACCGTGACCGTGCGGCCGTTGCGGTGGCTGCGGCGGCATCAATGGACCGCCGACCCGCTCGCGCGCGAGCACGCCGTGATGTTGCTCGACGGCATGCGCAACGAGATCCTGCTTCTCGGCGGCTCAGGCTACATGCCGTACGGCATGCCGCTCGGGGACTCGTGGCGCTTGAACCTGGCGACGGGCGCGTGGACCATGGCCACGCTCGATGGCGACGGACTCCCGGCAGCGGGCTCGCGGCGCGGCGCGACTCTCCCGGATGGAACCTCGTATCTGTTCGGCGGATACCCGACGATGGGAACGAACACCAACGACGTCTTTCGGGTGACGCTGCGGGACGGCGGCGCGACCACGCTGCGGCTCATGCAACGGAGCCCCCCGTCTGCGCGGTCGCTCCACGCGTTCGGCTACGACCCGATGTCGCGCCGGTTCGCTCTGTTTGGCGGAGTTGGGAGCACGATCCTATCCGACACGTGGACAATGACCCTCGAGGGCGACACGGCGGTGTGGACACGTGTCGATGCCGCCGATGGGCCGACTCCGCGATACGGGATGTTCTACGGAATGGACGAAGAGCGCGGTCGGCTGATCGTCTGGAGCGGCGCGCAGGCGTTCAGTCCGCTCGATCCCGCGAACGACGCGTGGGCGCTCGATGTTCGCGCGACACCGCCGGTGTGGCACCAACTGACGATGGGCGACGAAGCCGGGACGCCGAATGGGCGTCGCAACGGTGGCGGTGTGTTCGATCCGACGGGCCCGCGATTGTTCGTGTTCGGTGGGACGGCCGATGCGCGGACCAGCGAAATGGGATTGTGGGCGCTCGATCTCGAGCCTGGCGCGGAGCGTTGGGCGCGCGTGCAGCTACCGCAGGAGCCCCCGGTGCGATCGAGCAGTTTCGGTGTGTTCGATGCGCGCCGCGGCGAGGTCTTCATGGGATTCGGAAACACCTCGAGCGCGGTCATGCGTGACGTCTTGGTGTTGGGGTATTAGGGGAAGTCGAGAGTTGACAGTCGAGAGTTGAGAGTTGAAGAGCGCGGGGAGCGCTATTTGGCTGGGGGACCTGAGATGCCGGGTTGGGTCAGCATGCCGATGCGGTCTGAGAACGCCCAGTGCTCGGCCGACGTCACGCGCGACGACGGACGGATCTTGCGAACGCGCGGAGTTTCGCTGCCGACGCGGTGACGAGGGCTTTTTGCGCACGCGTCATGGCTTTGACCGCGTACTCCAGTCGCAGCGCCTCGCCCCTGCTCGCGCATCTCGTGGCGCACCGAAGAACGAGCGGCCCGCGGCCGCGTGTGTAGCGTGCGCCGCGTCCAGCGTCGTGCTCCGCGAGTCGTGCCGCCACGTCGCGCGCGATGCCCGTGTACAGACTACCGTCCGCGCAGCGCGCGACGTACACGAACCACGGATCGGCCGGGCGGGGCACGGACGCTCAGTCGACGGGAACGACTTCGTTGCCCGTGACCGTGTGCGGACGGGCCGAACCGTGACGGGGTCGAATCGTCGCCCCGCGACTCGGCGTCGCCGTTCTCGCGGCCACCGGCAGCGCAGGCGCTGCAGGAACCATTGCGGCGCCGACTGCGGTCCTGCCTGCATCGACGGGGAGCGCGGCCCGCAGATCAAGCGACGGTGGCGCCCCCGTCGCGCCCGCGAGTGTTCCCGGCGTGTGCGACGGAATCGGCACGCTTCGATTCGCACGGCTTGCGTCCGCCGTGCCGTGGGTCGCAAGCGAGCGAATGAACGCCACGATCCCGGCACCTCCGAGGAGCACGATCGCCACCGCGAGCGCTCCCACCCAGCGCGCGCTCGGCGTGCGTCGTCGCGCGCTCGACGTCGTGATCGCGCTGCGGAGCGTCGTGGGTCCGTGGTCGTCGATCGGTTCCACGGCCGGCGCAAGTCCTGCCCTCACGTCACCGGCGGGTCCGGACGGCGACACAGGTTGGCGCAACGCGACCGTGGCGGCGTCGACCATCGGCGCGGCGAATCGTTGTTCCGCGGGAACCGACGGGTCGATCCCCGATCCCGCGGGGCGCGTCTTCGGCGACCAGATCGGGTCGGGCGCTTGCAGCGCCGGATCCACGCGTGCAGCCCCGAATTGGAAGGCCACGGGATCCGACGAAGGGGGGGCCGACGTCTCGGCGCTGCCGCTGATTCGACCCGAGTCGACCGCGGGTGGAACCGCGGCGACGGCGCCTGCGAGATTCTGCCAGAGCGCCTCCAGGAGCTCGCCCGCGTTCTTGTACCGATTCACCGGCCGCAGCGCGAGCGCCCGCTGCAACACGGGTTCCCAGGCGCCGACGTTCACATCGAACGCTGCGGGCGTCGCGCGTCGCTCGGCCATGATCTGTGCGAACAGTTCGGCGCGGTTGCCCGGACGGTACGGCGGCTCGTCGACGAGCATCTCCGTGAGAATCAGCCCCATCGCGTGCACGTCGGTCCACGGCCCCGTGCGTGTCGCACTGATCTGCTCGGGCGAGGCGTAGTGTAGCGAGAACGCCGAATACTGCGCCGTCGTCGCCGTGTCGCCACTTCCGGCTTCCTCGTTGTCCTCCATCACCTTCGCGATGCCGAAGTCCAGGAGCTTGAGTTCAGCACCGCGACGCGTCTGGACCAGCACCATGTTCGCCGGCTTCAGGTCTCGATGTGCGATTCCCTCGTCGTGCGCATGGGCGAGTGCTTCCAAGATTGGACGCAGCTGCGCCAGAACTTGAGACGGCGTGCGTCCTCCGGCGTGGCGTCGACTCGAGAGGTTCTTGCGAAGCGTCACTCCGTCGAGCCACTCGAGCGCCATCCACGGTGCTCGCCGCCCATCGGGCATGAGGGAGACGCCGAAATCCAGCACTTGAACGATGTTCGGATGATTGATCCGCACGATCGCCTTGGCTTCGCGCGTGAACGCATCGAAGAACTTCGATCGCGAAGCATCGTCGAGGTCCGGCGGCAGCTTCAACACCTTCAGCGCGACGTTGCGCTCGAGATCGGTGTGCACTGCGCGGTACACGACGCCGAAGCCGCCCTCCGCGACGACATCGTCTACGCGAAACTTCTGCTCGAGCTGCGAGCCGACGAGCGAGAACTGGTCGACGGTGACGGGCGGCATGCCGGTGCGATCCTAACGCATTCCGCTGCCCGTGACGCCTACAGGCAGGACAGTCCGTCGCAGCAACGCCCGCCGAGGCACGCTTCGTGCGTGGCCGGACACACGTTTCCGCAGCTCCCGCAGTTGTTGCTGTCCAACGGAAGCAGCACGAGCCGACCGCCGCAGTTGGTCAACCCACTCTGCGGAGAATCCTCCGCGGGAGCGTCGCGAACGCTCAGTGGAGGATAGAAAACGTCGCACCCCCCGATCGCGAGCCACACGCACGCGACGAGCCAGAACCGTCGTCGCGGACCCACCCGCATCAAAACGTGCCTCCAAACGAGACCCACCCACCGTCGTGCGTCACGCGAAGCTGCGGCACGCCGAACAACCACGACATCTCCGACGCGCGCGCCCCCGCGGCTCGGACGCGACCTGCGACGCTCCAGACGACGCCGAGGGGAACGAGCACGATCGCCGCGCCGAATGTGACGATGGACGTCGTCGTGAAGCCATACACCCGGTCGATGTGTCCCTGCGTCGCGCACATCCGGTCGGGGCACGCCGCGAGATTCACTTCGCGCGCCACCCAGAACCCGACACTGCCGACGAACGACGCGCCGCCCAAGATGACGAGCGCCCACGGCCCGGCGCTCGGTCCTTGAACTTCGCGCGTATCGCGCACTGGCGTCGGCGCCGACACCGAGCCCGTCGGCATGGTCGCCGTCGGCGCCGCGACGACGACCGGAGTGGACGCCGCGTTTGGCGGAGGCATGTTCGTTCCGATCACGGGTGGGGTGGCGACGGGAAGCGGCTCGACCGGCCGCGGAACGAGTCGCGCAACGACGTCGACCGACGCACCGCCGGCCACCGTGATGCTGGCCTGGAAGCGCCCGTGTTCGCGACCGTCTACGACCACATCCACGACGCCGGGTGTCACCGGATGCGGCGCGCCGAAGTCGGCCGAAGCGATCGACTGACCCGCGATCGTCACGGTGAGATCCGCGGGCGCATCCGCGGGGATGCGCAACACGATCCTTCCGACCCTCGGCCGAACACTTGCTGCAAGAGCGCGGCACGTCGCGAGTACCGTGTCGCGGTTGCGCGCCGTCATGTCGCTCTCCGCCTCGCGAATGCACCGATCGGCCTCGATCACCGCCTCGCCGAGCCGGCCGAGCGACTGCTGGGTCTGCGCGATGAACAAGCGCAACGACGGCGTCATTCCCGTGCGGCCCGCCCGCTGCGCAAGCTCGAGCGCCTGCGTGTGATCGCCGGCGTTGCGGGCGCGCTGCGCTTGTTGGATCAGCTCGCGACGCTCCGTCGCCGCCGCGTCATCCGTGGACTGCGCACGCACGGGGCGTGTTGGGATCGCCATCGTGCCGCACACGATCAGTGCGACGAAGCGACGAACACCGCACCGACGCCGCGCTCGATGCAAGACCGTGGTGGTGCCTGTCGTCGCCGTCACGCGCAGGAGCATATCGCATCCCGTGCCGGTCATCGTGTCGATCCGCTGCCTGCGCTGCGCATCCCGGTGTCCGAGGAATTGCTCACCCAACGACTCGCCGAAGTCTCCAGCGGACGACGACGATGCACACGGCGACGTACCCAGCGAGCAAGCTCCAACACTTGATCAGGTTGCCGACCGAATGCTCGTACGCGTCCTCGCGCGGAACGGCGATTCCGCCGCTGAAATGAAACTCGTTGAGGTCGACGACCGAGCCAAGTCCGTCCATCGCCCACCGGCTCGCCGTGAACCATGAGAGTACGCTGGTCGCGCCCGTGAGCTGAAACAACAGTCCTGCGAACAAGATCTGCGGAATCAGCACCAATGGAACCGCGCTGATGGCTTTGTCGGGCGTCGACGCGATCGCCGAGATCAACAGGCCAATTCCGAGACCCGCGAATCCAGCCAACGCGAGAGTTCCGAAAACGTCGAGCGCAAAGTCGAACAAGAGCCCCTGCTCGCCAAACTTGACCTTGAGATTGAGCACAATGAGCAGCAGCGCAGTCTGCACGCACACCAACGCGCCGAGGACGACGGACTTCGATGCGACGTACGCCCCGAGCGACAGATTGGCCGTTCGCTCACGTCGCAGAATCGATGTCTCTTTGCAGATCTCGCGCGCGGCATTGATGATGCCGAACCACACGCCGGTCGTTGAGAGCATGAACAGCAGCTTCTTTGCGTCGTACGGCGCCTGTCCGCCCGTCAGCACGTCGTGCTGGGTGACCAGGCAGAGGAGCGCCGCGATGATCGGCGCCTGCGAGAGCAGAATGAGCAGGTTGCGACGATCACGAACGATCAGTTCCAGATATCGCACAACGAGGATGGGGAATTGACGCGCCCCCGACGCGCGCAGCGGAGCCCGGGGCCGCGTGAGCCCGGCACCGTGCGACATCTCCGGACCTGGGGCTGCACGGTCCATGCGGTCTTTCACGAACCTCTGGTATTGCGCCGAGCGTCGCCAGCGCACCTGCCACAGCTCGGCGAGGGACGGGTTGCGTGCTTCGTTGGGATGCGCCGCATGCCAGAGCACATATTCGTCTTTGTGCTCGGTCTTCGCGGCCGGGGACTCGGGATCGGCCTCGCCCTCGAGGCGCGCATAGACGTCCGCGAGGTCTCCGGTCGTCACGTGAAAGAACGCCAGGGCCTCGCGCGGCGGACCGAAGAACACGACGCGCCCTTCGGCCATGAAGACGACGTGGTCACACTGCGCCAGGTTCGCCGTCGCGTGCGTCACGAGCACGATCGTGCGGCCCTCGTCGGCGAGTTGGCGAAGGGTGAACATCATTCGCTTTTCGAGGCTTGGATCGAGCCCCGACGTGGGCTCGTCGAGGAACAACAACGGCGGGTCGGCGAGCAGCTCGCACGCGATCGACACACGCTTGCGCTGACCGCCCGAGAGCTGCTCGATGAGCTTTCGGCGGTGCGGCTTCATCCCGACCGCGTCGAGCACGCGCGCGACACGACGCTGGATCTCCGTGTCGGTCGAGTCGGCAGGCAGTCGAAGTCGTGCGACGTACGCGAGCGCGCGATCGACGGGAAGGGATCGGTGCAAGATGTCTTCCTGCGGCACGAACCCGACCAGGCTTCGGTACGCGTCGAAGTTTCCGTGCAGATCATCGCCGTTGATTCGCACGTCGCCCGCGTCGGGCCGGGACGCGCCGGAGAGCGCGGCGAGCAACGTCGACTTGCCGGCGCCACTGCCACCGACGACGGCGACGAACTCCCGTGGCTCGATCGAGAGCCAGACGTCGTCGAGAATGACACGCGTTCCAGTCCCGTCGGGATCGGGCACGCTGCGAGAGAGCCCGCGAGCGTCGATGCGCATCGCGCCGCGCTGGTCGAACTCCGTCAGCGAAGCGCCGTCGTATCGAAATCGGTACGGGCCAATCTGCAGCACGTCACCCGCCGCGAGCGGGCATGCGCGCTGCACACGGTAGCCGTTGACGTACGTGCCATTCGTCGAGCCGATTTCGATCACCGCATGGTGATCTCCGCGCCACTCGATGCGCGCGTGTCGTCGCGACACGATGGGGTTGTCGAGTTCGATGCTTGCACCTGCACGGCCGATCGTCGTCTCGCCGGGGCCTCGCCCGAGCTCGAATGTCCGAACAGGCGCATCCGGCGCGACGGTTCGAACGGCTTCGGAGTTCAGGTACGTCAGTGTCACGAAGTTCGACGTGCGCGGATCGGGGATGCGCAAGACGTCGCCATCGGCCAGCAAGCGTTCGCGCACCTGCTGGCCGTTGAAGAACAGCCCGTTGCGCGAGCCGACGTCGACGATGCGATGGCGCCCGCCGTCGCGTTCGATGCGTGCGTGCTTCGCGGACACGTACACTGCAGGCACCACGATGTCGCTCTGCGGATCGCGGCCGAGCGTGGCGCGATCGGCGCTCAACACGACGTTGCGCGTGTGCAGTCCGAATTGAATCGCCAACGTGGGAAGCGGACTGGCGAACAGGGTCGGGTCACCGCCCGGGACATCCGACTCGCGCAGCGGCGCCGGAGGTGCGTACGACGACGAGCCGTCGCCCGCGGGCTGCGCGGCCGCCGCGGGTCGCAATGGACGCCCGCACGACGAACAGAAGTTCGCAAAGTCCTCGAGCAGGTGACCGCAGAACACGCACGAAGCCACAGGGACCGGAAGCTCAACGCGGCCCGTCCAGTCTGTCAACGCCGGATGCGCATGCGAGCAACGTTGCGCGACGAGCCTTGGTCACGGTATTTCCATCGGGACGCCGAGGATGGCCTCGCGACTTCGAGGATTCACGATGCGCATTTCGTTCGTTTCCACCGCGATGGTCGGCAGCATGGCCGCGGCGATGCTCGTGGCGGGATGTCGCTCGTCGGCTGCACCCGGCGGCGGCGGTTCGTCCGGGGGCGAGGGCACCGTCGAGGTGACATTCCAAACGGCCGACGCGGACCAGTTCGGTCGCGAAGATCGCGTCAGCGCCGGGCACGCGCCGACGCCCGACGGTCACCCCGATGCCGCGCTCACCATTCAGGTGCGCGGTCGAGTCAATGGCTTCGTGCTCACGATCTGCGAAGACACGTCGACGAACACCGGCACGCAGTGGGACACCGTGGTCGGGCAGAACCCGTTGCCGGAGGGATTTCAGCATCGTCTCGGCGCCGACACGTGGGTGCTCGGCGTCGTCGACGCGCGCGGGCGGCTGCTCAACAACGCCGACGGGTCGTTCCCGGACATGACGTTCGAACGCATGACGACGCTGCGACTGTTCGCGTCGCTGCGTGACACGTTGCTGCCGGGGCGACTCCTCTGCTTGACGGTGCTGCGCCCCGAAGGCGTGCCTGCGCGCGCAAGTGCCGAGCTGCGCGGCGGACCTCGTGAGTAGTCGCCCGGCACACGGGCCGCTCGAGAAATTCGAAGAAAACCTGTGGTCGGTTCGCGGGCACACGCCAGCGTCGATCGGACGCAAGATGTGCATCGCTCGGCTGCCGGGCGGAGGCCTGTTCGTTCACAACGCGGTGATGGTCGACGATGCGACACGCGCCGCGATCGACGCACTCGGACCTGTCGAGTTCATTTTCGTGCCGAACAAGTTTCACGACATGGACGGCGGCAAGATGAAAGCCCTGTATCCCGCGGCGAAACTCGTGGCGCTCGAGGCCACGCGCGCGCTCAAGGCGAAGAAGTTCCCAGACATCGAGGTGCTCGACCCGGGCAAGCTGCCGGACTCGGTACGCGTCGAGAAGATCCCAGGGCTCAAGCACGACGAGTGCGTGATGGAGGTCCATTCGCGCAGCGGATTCACGCTGGTTCTCACGGACGCGTTGTTCAACCTCGCACCGATGCCGGGATTCACGGGACTCATGCTCAAGGTCTTCGGCTCGATCGGGCCGCTCAAGCTCACGAAGATCGGCCGACTGGGACTGCTCGGCGATGCAAAGCAGTTTCGTGACTACCTCACGCAGACGGCGGAGCGAACCGACGTGAAACGCATCCTCGTCTCGCACGGGGAGCCCGTGGAGCGGGACATCGCGGCTGCGCTGCGAGCCGCGGCGGCGGGGGTGTGACATGCGTCCCAGCGAAGACAAGCGACGTGTCCGCGTCGGCAAGCCCGCAAAACTGCTGACGGGCGGCAATCCGCAGGTCGCGAAGGCCGACGGCGACGCTCCGGTGCAGGCGTACATCGCCGCGATGCCGGGCTGGAAGCGCGACATCGGGAAGCGCATCGACGCGCTCATCGTGCGGAGTGTGCCCGGCGTGCGCAAGGCCGTGAAGTGGAACTCGCCGTTCTACGGAATCGACGGTCAAGGCTGGTTCCTTGGACTCCACACGTTCACGCACTACGTGAAGCTGGCGTTCTTCCGTGGTGCGTCACTGCGACCGCTCCCTCCCGGCGCCAGCAAGGGCAACGACACGCGCTACATCGATATCCGCGAGGGCGATCCGTTCGACGATGTGCAGATGGCGACGTGGGTGAAGCAGGCGGCTGCATTGCCCGGATTTCTCCGTGCGCGACACTGATCCTCAGTTGACCTGCCGCGTTCGCCCTTCCCAGTAGGTGTCGACGTTCCACGCGCTCGCATCCGACGCACCGGCTGCGTCACTCCGCGTCGTCTTCGACGTCGAGCTTGAGCGCGCCCGCGGGCGGCGGTGGCGGTTTGCGATCGACGATCTCTTTTGTCCCCGTCGCGGGGTCTTCGATCATCAGGACCTTCACTCGAAACACGAGGTCCTTGCCCGCAATGACGGGAAGCAACCGCGCGGTCGCACCTTCGGCGGTCACTTCGATGAGCTTGAAGATCACCGTCTCACCGGTTCCCGTCTTCGCCTCGAACGTGCTGCCCACGGCGAGATCGACGCCCTTCGGAAACTCCGCTTTCGCAATCACCTTGGTCGGAAAAACGTCCTCACCGCCAAACGCCTCCGTCGCCGGGATCTCGCCCTTGACTTCGACACCGGCCTTCGCACCCTCGAGTCGCTTCTCCAGCCCGGGCAACATGCGCCCGTCGCCGTGCACGTATTCGAGCGGCCCGGTCTTCGCCGACGATTCGATGACATCGCCGTCCTTCAACTTGATCTCGTAGTCGATCCGAATTCGAAATCCCTTGGCGACGTTCATGCGGTTCCCCTTGCGCGCGACGGCCGACCCGACGCGCGAGAGATCGTACAACTCGCGCGAGCGTCGTGGTAGGTTTCGTTCGTGCGAAATGTTCGGAAATCGCGCTTCGCTATGTGCGCCCTCGCCGTGCCGTTGTTGATCGGCTGCGGACGCAAGGAGCGGCGATTCGAGTCGGTCTGCCAGATCGTGCGCCGGCAGGTCGTCGAGACCGACGAGCACGGCGTCGCAACGCAGATCGATCTCGAACTCGAGTGGGATCCGTGTCCCGAGGACCAGTACCAGATGGTTCGCGGCGGTGCCGAGTTCGCGCGCTGCATCGCGCGATACCACGATGGAGACGCTGTGCCGGTGCGCGTTTCACATTGGTGGGACGAGCGGGGGTATTTCACTTGGGACGTGTATCAAGTCGGTGACTGTCGGCGCCCGATCGAAGTGAACTCGGAGGGATCGTTCGAACGGTCCCAGGAGTGTCAGGACACCGCGTCGTACGGTCTTGGAAACGGGTACGTGTGCAACCGGCGTCCGTTCCGACGGCTCGTCAACGTCTGCCCGTGGATGGCGCGGCACTGATCCCACGCAGACCGGCGTGCCGTGCGCGTTTTGTCACTGTCGCGCCCAACGCGTTCCGTCGTCGCATTCCACACGATCGACATGCGCGACGACCAGCGATGCCTGCTCGGCCCAGTGAAGTGGATAGGCAAAGGCCTCCTGGGCGCCGGGGGACACGGATGCACTCTGGCTCGCAAACGCGACGAAGTGCTCGCCTCCGACGTTCATCTGAGACGGTCGGCCGAACGCGTCGAACCCGTACGCGACGCCACCGAACGACCGCACCGTGCAGCGGCCGCGATTCTCGAATGTGATGTGAAGCTCGGTATCCGGGCCGTCGCGACCGACGGCGCCTACGCGGAGCACGAGCGGGTCCCGTGCCGTGTAGCTGGCAAGCGCGCGGCGGCTCCGCGCCAAGGGCATCGGGGGCAATCCCCGCGTGCCTAGGGTCGGCGATGGATCTCCGCGTGGCGGACGGCTGTCGGAGTGAAGCAGCTGCATCGGCTGGCTCCATTCGCGTTCGAGCCACCATCGCCCGAGGAAGAAGCCCACGGTGAGACCCACGAGCAGTCCAACAAGTACGAATGCCAGGGAGCGCCGCATGGATCACCCGAGAGACGCGTACGCCATCACCGCGACAGTGATCGACGGCACGAGGCGACGCGCCCAAATGAATAGACGGTTGTGACTCGACTCGCGAACGACGAAAAACAGCCACGTCGACATCATGTTCAAGAGCAGGCTGAAGTACACCCCCAGCATGAGCTTGTCCGCGCGGGTGAGGTACCCGGTCGCGGGAAGTGCTTGCATCAGCGAGAAGTGGAAGAGCACGGCCGCCGCGAGCATCGGTGCGCCCGTCGCCGCGCGGACATCGATCCGCGAAAACGTGATCCACAGCCCTGTGAGCGAGATGAGAATGATGATGAACGCCGGGACGAACACGCTGAACGCGGCCGACGTACTGAACCGATCGATGCCGAGGACGAATTTGTACCGGGAGACATACAGATCGTCGCGATCGAATCGCGTCGGGTACGCGTGTCGGTACGCCCGCGCGCCGAGGTACGCGACGCCCCAGCCGGCCACGTGAAAGCCTTCGTCGAGGGCGGTGCGGTTGCCGTCGGAATGGAACACGACCTGGTCGACGCCCGCGCGCTGGTCTTCCACCTCGATCGTGAGTTCCTGGGTGTCGAACGGGTACCGCCGTAGATCGACCGGAGTGCTGAGATTCACGACGTAGCGCCAGACCCGCAGTGTCGGACTGTCCACCAGCATGTACTCCGACGCGACGTTCCCATTCGGAAATGTCAGGTGCGTCGCGGGCATCGGCCGGTCGCTCGTGAGTGAGAGAAAGAAGTCCGCTTCGAATGTACCGGTGCGGATGTCGAAACTCCGGACCGTATTCAGCACGAGGCCTACCCGTACGTCCGCGGCGGGCCCGAATCGCGGATGCGCGAGCGCCGATCGAAACGCACCCTCGCGGTGAATCGGAACGGGCCCCACGCCGAGCGATCGCCGCTGTTCGTCCGAAAGATCCGCGGGGATGTCTTCGGGCCCCTGCAGAACGGTGTAGTCGCTTGGTGCGAGCGCGCCGCCGGCGCCCGAGTCATCGCGTTCGGTCGTGGCCACCGCAGCGGTGTCCCCATCGCGACTCGCCGCGTCCACCGTCGAGACGTCGGCGCCGTGCGCGGCGCCATGTGAGCGCGCGTCCGGTCCGCGACCCTCGGATCCGACGTCAGCCCGGCTCTCGGTTTGCGCACCCGCTCGCTTCGACATCGCGCCGACGCCGACCACCACGACAACGCCGAGCGACGCCACTTGCACCCAGAGCACGTGGGCTGGCATTCCGAACGGTCGAATCGCGCCCATCGGCGGAACGGTACTCCAGCCGACCCCCCCACTTCTACGGCAACCTGCACGGGTTCGGCAACGTGCGCGGCGTGGGCCTCGCCCGATCGGTCGGGCTCGAGCGGCCGTTGCCGCGAACGCGCGCGCTTCGCCAAGCGTCCGCTATAGTAGGGGCGTGTTCCGCGTCGCGAACGTCATCGCGCTCCTGCTGATGATCAACGGCTGTGGTCAACGTGCCAGCGGGGAGACGCCTGCGCGCGGTGCGGCCGCGGATCGTTCCGGCCCACTCGAAGTGACGCTGCGCGCCGCGGCGAGACAAACGGCGAGAATCGTGGTTGCGCCCGCACGCCGCGGGGTTCGACGGTCGGCCGTCACGGCGGCGGGAACGATCGAATTCACGACGCACGACGTCGCGCGGGTGGGGCCGCTGCTCGAGGGGCGCCTCCTCACGATCGCCGTCGAACCCGGTCAGAGCGTGACCCGCGGCGCGGAACTCGCGCGCGTGCAGAGCACCGAGGTCGGACGCGCGCGGTCCGAGCAAGTTGCCGCGGTCGTGCGTTCGCGCGCTGCGAGCCTGGAGCTCGACCGCCAACAGCGCATGGCGGACGCGGGCGTGACCTCGGGCCGAGACCTCGTGGCAGCGCAGGCGCAACGCTCGCTCGCGCAACTCGAACTTCGCGCGAGCCTGGAGCGCTTGCACGCCCTCGGGATCGGTTCCGTCGGTCCCGGAGGTGTGTCCACGGTGCCGCTCCTCGCGCCGATCGACGGAGTCGTGCTGCGAGTCGACGCGCGGGTGGGACAGACCGTCAGCGCGGCCGACACGCTCTTCGTCGTGGGCCGAACGGATCGTGTGTGGCTCATTGCCGACGTCTACGAGCGGGACTACGCGCGCGTTCACGTCGGCGACGAAGCGCGCGTGCGTCTCGTCGCATACCCCGAGCGAACATTCGGTGGTCGCGTCGAGAACATCGGCGGCATCGTCGACCCGCAAAGCCGCGCAGCGTCCGTGCGGATCGTCATGGAGAACGCCGGCGGCGTCATTCGTCCCGGAATGAGTGCAACGGCGCGCATCGTCGCGCCGGACGCACAGGGCACGCCCGTGGTGATCGTTCCGCGCGGCGCGCTGCAGACCATCGACGGCCAGCCGTACGTGTTCATCGATCGCCACGAAGGTCGATTCGAAGTGCGCCCCATCGCGCGCGGGGACGACTTCGAGGGCGACGTCGAAGTGCTTACGGGATTGGCGGCCGGTGAGCCCGTCGTGACCGAGGGCGCGTTCATCCTCAAGAGCGAGGTCCTGCGAGCCCAGATGGGTGCGAACGATTGATCGATCGCATCCTTCAGTTCTCGGTCAAGAACCGAGCGCTCGTTCTGCTTCTTGCCGTGGTCTTCGTGATCCTCGGCGCCGTCAGTGCCGCTCGCGTGCCAATCGACGCCGTGCCCGACGTGACGAACGTGCAAGTTCAAGTCATCACCGCCGCGCCTGCGCTCGGCCCGGTCGACGTCGAGAGCTACGTCACGGTGCCTGTCGAGACATCGATGGGGGGATTGCCCCACATCGACGAGATCCGAAGCATTTCTCGACCTGGGATTTCCGTCGTCACGGTCGTCTTCGACGACGAGATGGATCTTCAACTGGCGCGGCGCCTCGTCGCAGAACGCATCGCCCGCGCGCGCGAACTGATCCCCGGCGAGTACGGCACGCCCGAGATCGGGCCGATGACCAGCGGATTGAGCGAGATCGTTCATTTCGAAGTGCGCGGGTCGGGCGCGTCGCTGATGGACTTGCGCGCCGTGTTCGACCGGCAGATCGCGCCGCGCTTGCGTCTGGTCCGCGGGATCGTGGAAGTGAATACCTACGGCGGGCAGACGCGATCGATGGAAATCGAGATCGATCCGGCCCGTCTCGCGGCGGCGCACGTCGGGATCTCCGACGTGATCGAGGCCGTCGAACGAAACCATGCGGCCGCCGGCGGGGCGTACCTCGTCGACGGGCGCGAGCACATCACCGTGCGCGGCGAGGGTCGCGTCCGGACGCTGGAAGACCTGCGCACCATCGTCGTCTCGCTGCGACAGGACCGAACGCCGATCTACGTGCGCGATCTCGGAGTCGTTCACGACGCGCCGCTCGTTCGCTATGGCGCAGCGACGCGCGACGGTCGCGGCGAGATTCTCGTGGGCGTGGCGATGATGGCGCTCGGCGAGAACTCCGCCGCGGTTGCCGGCAACGTTCGCGCGGCGCTCGACGACCTCGCCCCGTCGCTTCCGCCGGGGATCCGAACCGACGTGTACTACGACCGCCAAGACCTCGTTCATCGCACCGTGCGTACGGTCGCAACCAACTTGCTCGAAGCGAGCGCCGTCGTCGTGCTGATCTTGTTTGCCACGCTCGCCAGTCTGCGAGCGGGCTCTGTCGTCGCGCTCGCGATTCCGTTCGCGTTGCTCGGCGCGTTCATCGGAATGCGCCTGGCGGGAATCTCTGGAAACCTGATGAGCCTCGGCGCCATCGATTTCGGGATGGTCGTCGACGGCGCGATCATCATCGTGGAGAATGCGCAGCGTCGACTCGGCGAACGCCACCGCGAATTGGGACGCGACCTGCGGCCCGAGGAGCGAGCCGACACCGTCCTGGAAGCCGCGCGCGAAGTCCGCGGAGCCACGGCGTTCGGCGAAGCCATCATCGCGCTCGTGTACGTGCCGCTCGTCACGCTCGAAGGCATCGAGGGACGCATGTTCCGCCCAATGGCGCTCACGGTGCTCTTCGCGCTCGCCACCGCGTTCGTGCTCTCCCTCACGCTCGTCCCGGCGCTCGCCTCGCTGGTGCTCTCGCGACGGGCGCAAGATCGACACAGCCCGGTGATCCGCGGCGCGGCGAGACTGTACGCCCCGGCCCTCCGTGGCGCACTGCGATGGCCGCGCGCCGTGGCCTTGCTCGCGCTCGGTGCGCTCGTCGCGAGCGGCGTGATCGCCTCGCGAATGGGCAGCCAGTTTCTTCCGCGCCTCGACGAGGGCGCGCTGGTCATTCCGATGGTGCGCTTGCCATCGATCTCGCTCGACCAAGCCACCGAACTCGCATCGCAATGCGAGCACGTGATTCGCCGCTTTCCCGAGGTGGTCACAGTGGTCTCGCGCACCGGGCGTGCGGAGGTCGCCGTGGACCCCATGGGCATCAACATGACGGACGTCTACGTGATCCTGCGGCCGCGCGAGCAGTGGCGCACGGCGCAGACGCGCGAAGGGCTCGTGACGGCGATCGACCGTGCCCTCAGTGACGCGATCCCGGCGACGGGCTTCTCGTTTACGCAGCCGATCGAGATGAACACCAACGATCTGTTGGCGGGCATTCAGTCCGACGTCGCGGTGCATGTGTACGGCAACGACCTCGGCGAATTGCAACGCATCGCGGACTCGATCGTGCGCACGTTGCGATCGGTCTCCGGCGCCGCCGACGTGCGCGCGGAGCAAATTGCGGGACTCAACGTTCTCACGGTGCACGTCGATCGATCGGCGATCGCCCGCTACGGCGTCGACGTTCGCACGGTGCTCGACACGCTCTCGTCGGTCGGCGGCCGTCGCGCCGGCATCGTCGTCGACGGACTCCTTCGCATACCAATCGTCGTGCGCCTCGGTCCCGACGCGCGCGCGACCGCCGAGTCGCTGTCGGCGGTCCCGGTGCGCACCCCTGTCGGCGCCATGGTGCCGCTCGGTCAACTCGCCCGTGTCGACGTCGCGCCCGGTCCGTCGCAGGTCAGCCGCGAGAGACTGCAACGTCGCGTGACCGTGCAGGCCAACGTTCGCGGACGAGACCTCGGATCGTTCGTGGTCGCGGCACGCCTCGCGATCGAGCGCGAGATTCACTTGCCGACGGGATATTCCCTCGCGTGGGCCGGCGAATTCGAACACCTCAAGAGTGCGACCGTGCGGCTGCTGATCGTCGTACCCATCGCCCTCATCGTCATCGTCGTGCTGCTCATCGCGACGTTTCGTCGTGTTCAGCCCGCACTGCTGATCTTGCTGAACGTGCCCATCGCAATCACGGGCGGAATCTTCGCGCTCGCATTGCGACGGTTGGACCTCAGTATTTCTGCCGGCGTCGGCTTCATCGCGCTGTTCGGCGTCGCGGTTCTCAATGGTCTCGTTCTCGTGACGTCCATCGAGCGACTGCGCGACCGCGGAGTGCCATTGCGCGAAGCCGTGGTCCAGGGCTCCGAAGGCCGACTGCGGGCCGTGTTGACCACCGCGTTGGTCGCGTCGCTCGGATTTCTCCCAATGGCCCTCGCTCGCGGGGCAGGCGCCGAAGTGCAGCGGCCACTTGCCACCGTAGTGATCGGTGGAATCGTGTCGTCAACCCTTCTCACACTGCTCGTGCTGCCCGCGGTGTACGCATGGTTCGCGCATCGCGATGTCCCTGCGTCGCCCGAGGCATGAACGCACCACGGACGAGCCGACGAGCCTCCCTCAGCTCACCGGTCGGAATCGCAACGGCTCGGCGACGTTCTTCACCTTGACGCTCCGCTCGTCGCCAAACGTCAGGCCATGCCGTTCGGGCAGTCGGTCGAGCAGTTGCGACATCACGACGACCTCGTTGCGCTCGGCGCATCCCTGCAATCGCGCAGTGTTGTTCATGCCGCTGGAGAAACCCGTGAAGTTGTCGTTCGGACCGAACTGACCGACAAACAGCGGCGCGAGGTTCACGCCGACGGTCACCGCGAGGCCCGGTTCGCGCAGCACCGCGAACTCGGGGCGCTCGGGAAACCTGCGGGTCGCGTCGCGAATGTCGATGCCGCAACGGATGGCCGCGAGCAGGCGCTCGGGCGGGGACGTTTCGTAGAACGGCGGACCGAACAGCGCGATGACGCAGTCACCGACCATCTTGTCGAACACGCCGCCGTGGTCCCAGACGATTTGCACGGCCTCGCGACTCCAGGCCTCGACGAGTGTGGCGACGGCATTCGGGGTCTTCAGCACTTGTTCGGACAAGCGTGTGAACCCGGCGATGTCCACGTACAGCATCGCGACTTCGGCCTCGCGCGGCGCGAGGTATTGCGCAACGTAGTCGTCGGACTGCAGCAATCGGGTCACGTCATCGGGTCGGAAACTCCTCGCGAGGGTCCGCCACTCTTTGTTGAAATCGACGACGCGCTGCCGAATGAACCCCGCGAACCCGGCGAGAAGCTCGCGGTCGTACGTGTTGAACGAGCCGCTGCGCGACGTGACGACGACTTTCCCGACGACCGCCGAGTGCGTGACGCCGTTGATCAGCACTTCTTCCCGTGCGTTTCCGAGACCGAGTCGAGTCAACAGTGCCGGGTCCCCTGTCCGGAGATAGCCGCGCGCCTCGTGGAAGATCGCGCTTTCGTCCGGATGCGGCTCGAGCGCGCCCATCGTGTCGACCACGAGATGCCCCTTGTCGAACAATTGGACCTGGAGGTTTTCCGAACTGCCTTCTTCGGCAACGCACACCAGAAGCAGTCGCTCGAGCGCGATCGCGCGCGACAAGACGTCGACGGCCTGCCGCACGCCCTCGCCGAGGACGCGATGCCGAAGCGCGTTTCCCAACTCCATCATCACTCGATGCTTCTCGCGGGCCGCGCGGATGGAATAGAGGAAGTTGTCGAGTTCCTCGCACGTGATGTTCAACGCCTCCGCGACGAACGCGGTGTCGTCGGCGTTCGCTGAATCGAGGGCGAGTACGACGCCGGCACTCCCGAACCACTCGCCCGCCACGTCGAGCGGTTGGGCGACCACGATCTCCGTTGCCGTGCGAGCAACGATCTCTTGGCGCTCCGTGGGGCCCGTTCGCGCGAGAATGCCATCGCGATCGGGAATCTCGAGGTCCGTCGGCCAGCAGAATGACTGCAGCTGAAGATCCTCGCTGAACGAGCGGAGAAATGCGCCTCGGGCACCGACCGCGTGACACAGCGCGGGCAACACGGTTGCGATCGCGTCCGCGAGCGACAAGCGGTCCTGGAGCGCCGATTCGACGAGGTCGTCGATCGTGCCGTTCAGGTCGAGGAGAGATCGCAGCCGTCGAGCTTCGTGGTCAGCCATCGCACGGGGATGGTATCAAACGTGCGAGCGCGATGTGCGCGATCCTACGCGTCGGCCGTCAATGCGCGGTACGCCTCGACGACGGCAAGGAAGGCGCGCGAGGCGTCGGCGTGCGGCGCAGCCCCCGTCGCTGCGGATCGATCGGGATGCAGCAGCAGCACCTGGCGTCGGAACGCACTGCGAACGTCCCCCGGGCTCGCGTCGACACCCAGTCCGAGCGTCGTGAGATGCCCCGCGCGCGCGCTCGGTGCCGACACGCGCGCAGCGTTGGAGGCCGGGCGCGGGGGGGGGGACGACGTGGCGTTTCGGCGGTTGCGTCGCGGACGTCCGTGGAAGACTTCACCGGGCAAGAGCGGCGCTTGTTCCGTGGCACCGGGTGGCAGCGGGCGCGAGACGCGAAATCGCAGTTCGGCGTCGGTGATCGCGTACAGATGCTCGAGCCGCTCGTGGCGCTGGCGGCGGAGCAGTTCGTCGAGTTGCGGCGGCGAGATCACGCGCTGCGCGACCATCGCCTGCCCGAGACGCAGTTTGCGCACGCGCGCTTGCATCGAGGCCTTCTCCACGGCTGCGCGCGCCGCGACGTGGGAACGCACCGCGACGTCGCCGATGCGGGCCGACGCACCTTCGCTCTCGACGGCCTGCACGAACCCGCGCCGAACGTGGATCGCGTGACGCCCGTGCGACTCGATCAGCTCGAGCACGCCCGTCGCTCCGTCGCGGTAGAGCTTGGCGAGCAAGTCGCCGAGCGTGGTGTCGCGAAGTCGGGACGCGAGCTGCATCGTGTGCCGAACCTACGGGGCGACCGTGTCGGCGCGCCAGTTTTCGACGAACGCAACCGCCGGGTCGAACCTCTGCCGGGACCACCCGTTCGAGCACGAGCGCCGCTGCGATTCGAATTGAACGACCGCCGCTTTCAACTTGATCGAACGTGCGGTCGCAGACGGATGGAAAACGTTGAGCATTGCCGAGTTCCACAGTCATTTGAGCCGGTTTTTCGGCCACGTCGGCCGGCACGGAACCTGCGTTGGCGTCAGCCAAGTCGGCGAGTTCGTCTCGTTCTCCCACGATCGACTCGCCGGCTTCCAATTCACGCCTCACCGAAGGAAATCCAACCCCCATGAGCGATCTGAAGAACAAAATTGGCGAGACGGTCGAACACGCCAAGAACGTCGTGACCGAAGCTGCCACCAAGGTCGGTCACACGGCCTCTGAAGTCCTGCACAAGGGCGAACACGTTCTGACGGAAGCGGCGCGCAAGGCGAAGGATGCCGCAGTGGGCGCGGTCGCGAAGATCCAGAACCAAGGCGACAAGGCCAAGCACGCGATGCACGACGCCGAGGCGAAGGCCAAGCACGCCCTGCATGTCGCGGACGAAAAGGTCCAACACGCGGCGAATGTCGCCGACGAGAAGCTCACGAACGCCGGCAAGTAGGCGACGAGTTCAGCGACCGATCGCACTCGCATTCAGGATTGCTCGCACTTGCCGGTCGGTGAGATTCGCGCGGACGACCACACGGTCGCCCTCGACGCGCCACTCGAGTGCGTCGATCGAGGACTCGAGCGAGTCCAGGTCGATGCCCACGAGCCCGGCCAGTGCCGAGCTGAACATTCGTCCGAGGCCGCCGCGAGCGCCCGCGCGCTCCGTGATCATCGCGTGCCATCGCGTGCGCGAGTAATTGAGCATCGTCTCCGCGCCTTGCGCCTGCGCGAGACTGTCATACTGCAGCACACTCAACAGCTCGGCGGCTCCCGACGGCGGACCGCCGACCGGACCGACTTGATAGATCACTGCCGCGGCGCGACGCGGCATCGGGAACGGACCGCGCAGCGTGGGAATGTCGATGAGGTTGCGAACGCCATCGGCTTCGAACTGCAGCACGATGCGCGGATCGCCTTGCGACACGAGCCCCGGCGCGCGCCGCGACATCGCCGCGAACAATCGGTCGACTTGCTCTGGCATCGCGATGGCCGCCAGCCCGTCGCCGAGCATCACGAAGCTTCGTCGCGCTCCGTAGCGCTCGAACGTCGCGATCTCGCCCCCGCCGACGTGCGGCTGCCAGATGGGCACTCCACCGTCAGTTCCGGGAAGCGGTTGACCGAACAGCGGTGACACTCCCACGCGCATCGGGGCGTTGCCGCGCGGCCGCGGCGGTGCAACCGGTGACGGCGCGAGTACGGCGGCCTGCGTTGCCATCTGCTCGATCGCGCGACGCAGTCGTTGCGAGTCGTTGTCGGCTGCGCGCGCGACGACGAACCAGTCGGGCGCGTGTCGCTCGTCGCCGATGGGTCGCGAACTCGCCAGAACGATCTCGTCCAGATCGCGCAGCGGGTCGAGGTCTGTGCCCCCGAGCATCTGTTCCCAATCGGGAATGCCGGTGAGCATCCGCCGAATGGCGGTCGCATTCGGGTTGCCGCGCAATCGATCGCCGCGGACGGTCACCGTGACGAGTGCGCCGCGGGGAACGAGCGGGAGCAACTCCGCCGCGCTGGACTGAAGCGACGGCGTGACGGGTGCGGGCGGCGTCGGCGTGCCCGCATCGGCGTGATCGAGCAGGCCCGTGACCGGATCGACGAGCCTCGGCGGTCGATGTGCGAGCGCGAGTGCAGGCTCGCGAAGATCCGTCGGGGTCGTCGGCCACGGGGGCAAGTCGTCGTTGGACGCGGGGGGAGTCGGAGCGCGGTGTGCAGGGGGGGGGCGCTGTGCTGCGCGCGGTGCGGGCGGCGTCGGAGTTCGCGGCGGGTCCGGCGTTCGCAGTTGCGTCGTCGGCGGAGTCCGCGGTCTCGCGCCCGGTCGCTCGGCTTCGAGGCCGATCTCGACCACGTGAATGTTGTACTCGAACGACACGGGACGCAGCGGCGGCAGCCGGCGCGCAACAGCCCACGGCAGCGTGTGGATCGCGAGCGAAACGACGGCGGCGATGCCGAGTCTCGCCGTCCACCGATCCGTGGCTGAAAATCCGCGCTGCATGCCTCGTGGTACCGAACGCCTCGAACGACTCTAGCAGTCCAGACGGACGAGAACGTCAATGGATTCACGGCGAGCGCGCCGCGCGGCGGTTCCGTGCACCCTGCCACGCGACGAACCATCCGTCGGCCCAGAAGTCGCATTGGCTCCCACCACGTGCCTGGAACTTGCGCGAGCGACGTTGATGCGCTGTATAGGGGCCGTTGTGCGGCTTCGGAGTGTGCAGGGAACGGCGCGTGGACGGTCGGAAGCTATGAGTGACTTCACGCGTAGAGTGATCTTCGCCACGTTCGTCGTGTGCGCGTTCGGTTGTCGTCGACTCGACGAGTTGTGGGCCAACTCGCACGGCGGCAGCGCCGGCGCGGACGACGCGAGTGCGGTCGACCCGCCCGCACACCAGCGCCTCGGACGGTCCAGCGCATCGAACACGGCCGGCACCGGCAGCAACGCGCCCGCGAATCACGCGTCCGCGGACGCCTCGATCGCGCAGGCCGCACCGACGTCCGATGCCGCGGTTGCAGCGCCCGCACCGGAACTGCCATCGCAAACGCTCACGGCCATGTGGATCTGGGTTCCGATCTTCGAACGCATGGACACGCGCGGACGCAAGCTCGGCTATCTGCGCTCCGGCGGGCGTCTCCGTGTCGGGATGCAACCGACGGGGACCGAAGGCTGCGCGCGTGGTTGGTACGCGGTCGTCGGACCGGGCGGCGGATACGTGTGCAACAACCGCATGGTGTCGCTCGAGCCCGACGCGCTCGGACGGCGGTTGCCGCTGCAGCCGAATGGCGACGCGTCGTTGCCGTACCCGTATTACATCTCGTACCGACCGGCCGTGATGTACCGCTGGCTTCCGTCGGAAGCCGACATGCGGGAGACGGAGCCCGAGCGATTCGGAATCGTCCCGCCGAATGCCACCGCGTCGCTCGACGGCGGCGTCCCGGCATCGGCCGCGCCCGGTGCGACGGTGTCACAGCTCGAAACACCGACGGTTCTCTCGACCACGGCGCCGGTCACGGGCGCTGGGAGCTCGGCTCCACTTGCAACGGCCGATCCGAACGCCACAGGACGCGGAGCCGTCGCGGCTGCGCACGTCGCGGACCGGCACGAGGCGTCGGACGCCGGAGTTCGTCTCGAGGATCTGTCGGGCGAATCGGGCACGCCGCTGCTGCGACGGATGCTCACGGGGATGTACATCTCCGTCGATCGCGAGGCGTCGAGCGCTGGGCGACGATTCTGGCGCACGCAAAACGGCGGGTACGTCGAGCGTGGCGCCGTGTCACTCGTGCACAACGCGCCGACGTTTCAGGGCGTGCTCCTCGACGAGCAGCACGCGCTGCCGATGGCGTTCATCACGGCGGTTCAGGGTTGGACGTACGACCTGTCCCCCGACGGGCGCACCGCGACGCGACGCGATCGCGCGCCCAGGCTCACGGCGTATTCGCTGACGGCTGATCCCCCCGTTCGCGTCGGCCGGTCGGACTACCATCGCACGCGCGACGGATTCTACGTGTCGTCGATGCATGCGCGCCTCGTGCGAACGACGCCGCCGGCGTCCGACGTCGGGCCGACGGAGCGCTGGATCGAAGTGAACCTGGACCGGCAGATGCTGATCGCTTACGAAGGTTCGCGGCCCGCGTACGTCACCCTCGTGTCGTCGGGTCGGCGCAATGCGGCAGCAGACCGGAACTATGAGACGATTCAAGGCTTCTTTCGCGTTCAGTCCAAGCACGTCGCCACGACGATGGACGGCAACAGCGCGGGCGACGGGCCGTACTCGATCGAGGACGTCCCGTGGGTGATGTACTTCGAGAACTCGTTCGCGCTGCACGGCGCGTTCTGGCACAACTCGTTCGGCTACGTTCACTCGCACGGCTGCGTGAACATGTCGCCGCCCGACGCGCACTGGCTGTTCAACTGGACGGAACCGGCGCTGCCAGCGGGATGGCACGGCGTGTACGCGAACGCGGCGCAGCTTGGAACACGCGTGTACGTGCACTACGAGCGGCAGGCACTCGGCGAGCGGGGCGGTCCCGCGAGTCCGCCGCAACACTGAGCGCCGTTCGCGTGCTGCTTGCCGTGCTTGCCGCGCAGCACCACGGGTGCATCCAGCGCAGCGCTACGTCGTCGGCCGACGGTGCGCCGGTCGCGACATCCACGGGTGCTGCAAACCTCGTCCGACCCGGGGCGCCGGGGGGCGGACCCGTCGACGCCGCGCTGACGGCGAGGATCCGCCGCTGGATCGCCGAGACGCCTGGCGCGCAGGCGTATCACGACGCCGTGCTCCAACGTGCCAGCGAGCACGACACGCCGCGAGCGCGTTGCGTCGCTCTCAGCGTTCGGGACGCACCCGTTCGCGCCGGCTCCGCGCGCGTCGTGTGTGTCGTTGGCGACGAAGTGCTCGCGGGCGAACCGGGATACCAGCGCTTCTTGCAGCTCCACCAGTTCGACGCTGCCCTCGCGCGTCCGGCGGCTCGCGTCCTGATCGAATTGCGCGACACGATGCTCGGGTTTTCGGGTCGCGAGTACACGCGTGTCGATGCGCGCGCGGTGAACGGCGCTCTCGTGATCGACGTCGAGGCCCGCGTGACGCTGCGCCTCGGCGTGCGACCCGCGCCGGGGCGCTGGCGCGTGACGATCAACGCAGACGGCACCGCAACCGAGTCCGCACCGTGAGCGTCGGGTTCGCGCGGCACGAGCCCAGAAGATTGACAGGGAGATCGGGAGGTAGGGAGTTGTTTGAATTTTCTCGTACCTAGCGCGAGGCTCGCTCGACGGACGGATGCACGACCTCGCATCGGACAGCGAGCCTGCCTCCGCTCCGAAAAACAAAATCCTCCTTCCCTCCCCGCCTCCCTGTTCAATCATCCGGATGGATGGCACGGCGCGGGCCGATCGAAAAATGCTACGCTGCGCGGCCGAAACATGCAACTTCGCCGAATCATCCTGATCGCTTCTATCGCCGCGGTCTCGTGCGCCCGTGATCCCAACCGCATGACCGCGGCCCACACGCCACCCGGGCGTCTCGCGACCTTTACGGAATGGGCGCGCGGGCAACTCCACGGCGTGCCCCGCGTGACGGTGCTCGGCACCGAGGTCGTCCCGGGCACGGAGTGTTTCGAAGCGCAGACGGCCGGTGGCAATCGTCGCGTGTCGGCGTGTGTTCACGCGACGCACGGGCTACTCACGGGACGCGACGGTTACGCCCGCTGGCTCACGAGTCGTGGCTTCCATGTCGGTGCCCCAGCGACCGGGCCTGAACTTCTCGCACGCGCGTTCGACCTGATTCACAGTCGGCCGACGTTCGTGGTCCAGCGTGCGTGGTCGCGCGCCGAGGGTGCGATTCGGATCCTCGAATTCGACGGCGACGAAAACGGGCGCAGGTTCGGGCGCGCGGTGGAGATTGGCGACGGCGGCGTCGCGGAGGAAGGTCCGACCGATCGAATGTCGGAACTCGACGCGCCGACGGGGGAATTCATCACGCGCTTTCGCACGTTTCTCGGCCCGCGCACGGACACTCTCACGATCTTTCGACACCTGAGTGACTTCGACACGACGGACCTGCACTGCTTTCAAGCGTACGAGGGCGAGCACATTCCGCCCCAGGACTCCGGCGCGTCCGCGTGCATCCAGGGCGACCGAGTCCTGGCGGGGCCGCAAGGTGTTTCCGACTATCTGCGCGCGCGGGGCTTCACGCCGGAGACCCCCGTGATCGACCCGCGGAAGTTTCTCGTGTTCGTCTCGCTGTTCACGTCGAACTACGATGACTACACATTCACCGACGTGCGGTCTTCGATTGTCGACGGCGTTCTCGAGATCCGAGCAGATGCGCGACCGGCGATGGGGCGCTCCGCACGGCGAGTGACCCGCATCCTGCGGCTCACGCGGGAATTCACTTTCAACGATGCCTGGATTCCGTTCGAAGGCGGCGACGGCGGAACGGGTCGCGCGCCATTGCCGGGCGAGCAGTCATCTCCACAGCACGCGATCACGCCACCCGGTCAGTAGGACTACTCGACGACGCCGATCACGTTGCGGCCCTGTTTGGACACGTCGATCGCACTGCGGAGTCGCTCGAAGACTTCACGCGAGCCGGGCAAGCCGTTGATGATCAAGTTGGGATCGGTCACGTCCTGCGTGTAGACGTGGATGTGCGCAATGCCGAGCATGCGGTCGAGAAGCGACTGCTCGAACTTCAGGTCTCGCACACGCCATAGCTGCGTTGTCTCGATGCGCTTGCTGAACACGCCGTACTCATAGTCGATCGCGCGCTCCGTGATCCGAAAGTGCGTGTTGCGCCGTCGCAGCTCCAACGCCAATAGCCAGATCAGTCCAATCCCGACGACCGCCGTGAGAACCGCGCCCACGTACTGCCAGAAGTCCGCGCGCCACGACGGTTGGCCACCGAAGATCGGTCGCGCCTGCAACGCCATCTGCGCGGCGCCTTGGATGTCCGAAACCCCCGGCGGTCGCAGCGGATCGATCGCCGCGCCGTCGGCGGGGACCATTGCTCCACTCGCGGCGCCCGAGGCAGCGGCGACGGGAGGAGCAGCGCCGGCGCCCACGGACGATCCGCAAAAGCGACACTTGATCGCGTCGTCCTGGATCTGCTCGGCGCAGTACGGACACGCCTTCATGTCACTCGACCACGCCGATGACGTTCCGCGCTTGCCGTGCGAGTTCGATGGAGTTCTTGAGACGGTCGAAAATCTCGCGCGACTCCGGGACGCCCCACATGAGCAGCGTCGGCGTCGTGACGTCGTGGGTGAAGACCTTGATGTGCGCGACGTTCAGAATCCGGTCGAGCAGCGACTGATGGAACTCGACGTCGCGGACTTTCCACAGCTGCATCGTCTCGATCGTCTTCGAGAAGATGCCGGTCTCGACGTCGATGGTTCTCGTGTTGGCGTTGTAGCGCACGGACCTCCGCACGGCGAACAGCCACGCGAGCCAGCCGAGCCCCGCGACCAGGAGTACGCCACCGACGATCATCGACAGCTTCCACGTCGCGCTTGCGATCATCATGGGCATCGCGATCATCGCGGCGACACCGAGGACCGACACGAGCGCCGCCCCGATGTGGCTCCAGAATTGCGCCTTCCACGACGGCGAGCCCGCAAAGATCGTGACCGCCGCCGGCCCGGCTCCGCCTGCGCCTCCCCCAGCGCCTGCCGCCGACGCGGGACTGAAGCCTTCGCCGGGTGCCGAACGGGGTCCGCCGGCCGCCCCTGCGTTTGCAGCGTTCGCGCCGGTCTGGAGGTCGGTTCCGCAGAACCGGCATCGAATGGCGGCGTCCTGAATTTCCTCGGCGCAAAATGGGCAGCGCTTCATGGCGCGGGAGCATACCGGGAAAATCGCACGGCATGGAACCAACGGTTTCGGGAAAACGGGTGCGGGCTCGCGCGGCGGCGCGAGTTGGCTACAATGGACCCCATGCTCGACGACAAGACAAACCGAAGGACGTTTGCGATCACCGCGTTCGCGAGCCTCGCCCTCGCAGGCGCTTCGACATCCGCGAGCGAAACGCCCTACGGCTCGGGTGAGAATCCCGGCACGCCCGCGCGCAGTCCCGTCATCGGCGGCCGGATGGGCGGTGGCTCGGAGTCCGCGCAGGTCCGTCGCCCGCCCAATCGCCGTTCGCGCGTTCGGGTTTCGGTCCAAAGCATCGCGGGCGGATTGAACGCGGGTGTCGCCAATCGTGTGTTGCAGCAGCATGTGCGCGACGTGACCCGCTGCTACGAAGAGGGCGTCGCGGGCGACATCTCGCTCCACGGACACGTGGACATGCGGCTGGTCATCGGCGGAACGGGCAGCGTGACGGGAACCGAAGTCGCGGATTCGTCGCTGGCGGCGCCGCAAGTGACCCAGTGCATGTCGACTTCGATGCAGGGCTGGACGTTTCCGTCGCCAGGCACGGGCGCGCTCGTTACTCTGGTCGCGCACTACGAACTCGCGTTCCGGTAGCGCCGCAACGCGTTGCGCACGGACGAGGCCGAGCCGGGCTACGCAGTGGAGCGCGCGGATCCGAGGTAGGATGCGCTGCGCGATGGGTCTGTCTCGAACGTTCGTCCGCTTCTCGCGATGCGCCCTGTTCGCCATGGCGTGTGTCGTGGTTGGCTGCGCGCGCGGATTCGTCGACGACGACGTACCGACGATACGGCGTGACGTCGAGCGGCCGGACCTCTCCGCGCTCGACGACGTGACCGCCGGCGATCGGGCCCCAATCGACGCGACACCGGGCGACGTCGAAGAAGAGTTCAAACCGATGATCGACGACTTCGTGCCCGACGATGCCGTGGACTCGTTCGTGCCGCCGGTCGACGTGCCGATGGGAAGCGACGCGGGATGCGTCGGCGACCCGAGGCGGATCTGCACTCCCGGACAGACGCAGGCGTGCGGCTCGTGCGGATCGCAAACGTGCACGATCTCGTGTGCATGGGGGACGTGCATGGGAACCGGCAGTTGCATGCCGGGTCAGACGCAGGCGTGTGGTCGATGCGGAACGCAATCGTGCACGACCGGATGCGGTTGGAGCACGTGCGGAGGCGAGGGCGTGTGCATGCCGGGTCAGACGCAACGCTGCGGTCGCTGCGGCACGCAGACATGCACGGCGGGCTGTGCGTGGGGAACATGCACCGCGGAGGGCCCGTGCGCGGCCGGTGCGACTCGCGCGGGGACGTGCGACAGCTGCGCTCAAGAAGTCTGCAGCGCGAGCTGCACCTGGGGCGCGTGCACGCTGCGCCCCGGCAACGCGTGCGAGTACCGTGCGGGTGTGAATGCTCGCGCGTGCTCGGCGTGTATGTGCGGGCGACAGTGGTGCCTGTCGTCGTGTCAGTGGAGCACCGCGTGCACGTCGTGTTGCTCCTCGTGTGGTGGGTGCCTGTGAGCGCGGCCTCTCGCGGCGCCGACGCGTAGCGCGAGTGGCGCGACTAGGTTGGACAGCCCGAGCGACTGGTCGGGTAGTACGCCGTTGGCTTGTTGATTCTGCAGTTGCCCGCGTTGAGCCCCGCGCCCGGGATGCTCGAGCACCGCAGCGTGCCGCCCACGTGCCCCGCGCCGCACACGTTGCCCTCTTGAAAATACACGCTGCGCCCGGTGGGCGTGCTCGCGACGCACCCGCGCGAGTCGCCACCGGCCATCGTGATGTCGCAGCCCACGGGATACGGGCACTCGGTCGGACAGCTTGCGGTCACGCAATCACCATCGAGCATGACGGTCACCGTGCAGATGTGCGTGCATCCCTCGTCGACCATGCCGTCGCAATCGTCGTCGATCCTGTTGTCACAGACCTCGGGACTCGGGCCGACCTCACCGTTGCACGGACTCCAGCCCATTCCCGAGGTGCTGCACACCTGCATCCCCGCGCGACATCGCCCGTGTCCGACCTGCGCGATCGGGCCGGAGTAACAGCTTCGCGTCATGCTCGGCGAGCAGACACAACTCGCGTCGTCGACCAAACCGTTGCAGTCGTCGTCGGCGCCGTTGCCGCATTGCTCGGTCCCGGGCGTAACGGCTCCGTCGCACCCGCCCCACACGCCGAATTCGCTGGAGCCGAGGCATCGCTGCGTGCCCGCGCGGCAGACACCGACGTTTATCTCGGACGGATCGCGCGGGTAGCACGTCTGCATCGCGCCTGGCGCACACGCGCAGTCCTCGTCGATGCGACCATCGCGGTTGTCATCGAATCCGTTGTCGCAAATCTCCGCGCCCGAACCGCCGTCGCTGCTCGATGTCCCTGTGTCCGATTCGGTGGCGCCGTCGGGATCCACGATGTTCGCGGCATCGCCCGGGCGTGCGCTGTCTCCGCCGCGAGCGCCGGCGTCGCGACGCGGTGAGTCCATCGCCTCGTCGTACTCGCCGCTGCAAGCCGAGGTTGCGACCGCCACGGCGACGAAAACGACCGAACCCCACATGAAGACCTTCGTGCGCATGGCTACCTCCCTGGGAGACGATGTAGCCAAACTATCAGTTTTCGTGATTGTGTAAATAGCGCACTATTACTTTAATTTCATCGCAAAATAATGCTGTGATTTCAATGCGGCTAGCGAGATCTCAGCCGGCTGCCGGTGCAATCAGCGGATCGGATGGCGAATGATTGGCCGGTGCACGGGCCGTGGTCGCGGCCGGCCGGGACGCGGCGGGCGGTACCCGAATCGATCGCTGCACTCCCACACGAGCCCGATGTGCGGACCCTCGCGGACACAGCGGCAGAACGTCCGCGGATACGTGCAATCGCGGCCTTCGGGCGGCGTGCAGTGCGAGCCATCCGCGGGTTCGCGACGAGGACAATTGCGGCCGGGGGAGGGCGTCAATTGTGCGTGCGCGGACGGAGTGAAGAAGAGAGCGGAAACGGCGAGGGCGACGGCGACGGCGACGGAAACGGGCAACGGACGGCGGAGGGGAACGGGAACGGGGGGGAGAGAAGGCATGGCGGTAGGGTGATACGCGCAAAAGGGGGAAAGGCGTTCCCGCAATCGACGATTGAATGGACCGCGGGGTGTGCGCCGGCTTGCGCGATCGTGAGCGCTGCGTGTTAGGCGAGGGGAGGCTACACTCGCCGCGTCCTCGTGGCGCTCGAGCGTGCGTGACGTTGGAGGAGTGGCCGAGTGGTCGAAGGCAGCGGTTTTGAAAACCGCCGTACGGGAAACTGTACCAAGGGTTCGAATCCCTTCTCCTCCGCTGATTTCCCGCTGATTTACGCGTGTTTCGCGTTCCATGGAAGCCACCGACCGCCGTGCCTCCAGGCCGGCTCGGAGCGTGACGATTTGGCGAAGCGCCGATCACTCTGGGCGCGAAGTGCTCGAAGCCGATCGGTGTCGGCTCCCGGCGCATCGTGGCGAACGGATTGCGACGGCCTGCGTTCGGCGTTGGAGCGCCGGCGATCACGCGCGTCGTTTACTGCGTGCCCCGCGCTGTCGGGAGTGTGATCGCCCGCCGAGCGACACAGGCTGACGTCCCGTTCAAACCCGTGCTTGCGCGCGCCGCGTTGCACACGCGCGCGTTGACCGCGCAGGTCGCCACGGTACCCGCTGACCCGACCGCGCCGTCGAAGCACCACCAGCGCGTCCGCGGCGTTGCGCGTGGCGGTGACCCGCCACAGAGAGTCTCACCCCGCCTGAGGCCTGCGGCACACCATTGCAGTGACGGGGCCGTGCCAGCATCGCCCGGAGCGGGCGCAGTGCCGACCGCCACGCCGCCCGCATCGACGAGCGCTCCCGCGTCGGGCGTCTGCGTCGCGACGGTTGCATTCGAAGTCGTCGTCGCGGTTGGCTGGCGATCGGTTTCGTCGCCGCCAGAATTCAGCGCGATGATCGCCGCAACGCCGAGCGCGCCCAGCGAGGTAGCTGCGACCGCGGCGATCTTCGTGAGGGAATACGGCGCGCTTCCGAAAACGCCTGAAACATCCTGCCCATGTACGAGAACGCGGTACTGCCTCTTCTTGTACGAATATGCCATCACGTACGTCGGCAGCGCCACTCGCCGAGTCGTCAATCCCTGGAGGAGAACCTCGACGTGGAGGTTTCGGAATCGCGTGCCGGGAATCGCCTGCCGCGTCACGATGTCCGCCGCCTGACGTCGGATGATGTCCATGACCATCAGACGTGCGCCCGAACGCTGGACGTCGAACTGCTCGACGATCGCATCGTCCGGGCCGCTGCGCTCGGCGCCGTCGAGGGCCATGTCGAAGCGCGGCGCAAGTTGTTGGCACTCCGCCATCGACAGGCCTCGCGTGGCCGGTATCAGCATCCGCGAAAAACTCAGTGGGCACGTGCCGGCATGTGGAGCCCACGCGGCGTACCGAGCGCCCGAGTCGGAGTCGGCTGTCCAGCTCGCCTCGACCGTGGCGTCGACGAGCCAACCCACCCACCACAGCGGGCGCAGCAACTGCACCGTTGCGCCCGTGACCAGATCCGACGGGCGAAACCAACCCAGCGACGACAACCACGCCGACAACGCCCGACGGGCGCCTTCCGCATCGACCCGGAACGGGAGAAACGACTCCGCTTGCTCCAATGGATCGACCAACTCCTCCAGCCGCGTGACGGCGCCACAGAATCCGCACCTCGGCGCTCCGGTGTCCGCCGCATATTCAACTGCTGCGCCGCACGCGTCGCACCGCAGAACCCGCGTCGCGGGAACACCGGTCTGTCCATGCGCCTGCGCTGGCGACGGCCACGCGCAGACCGCGCAGCGGAGGTCGTGCACTTCGAGTGGAGAACCGCAGCGTTCGCAACGCGTGTCGGCGCTCATTGCGACCGCGCCACCAGGATCACGATGAGCATGAGTATTGCCGCCGCGACGGAGAAGGCGATCGCGACACGTTTCCACGAGACTGGCGCCTGACCTGTTGTCGCACCGGTCTGACCGTTCACGAGTACGCGAACCGGTGGTTTCCGCGGGTCGTAGCGCATAGCAGTGACCCACACGGGAAGCAGCGTGAGAGCGCCAGACTCACGCTCGAAGCGAGTCGAGAACTGCAGGTTCTGGTGTTCGTCTCCAGGCATGAACGCCGGGAGCAGCCGCGCGATGGAATTCGTGGCCTCCTGCCGTGCGAGCGCCATGCATTCATCACGATGCAGCGTCGGATCCTCTGCCTCCCATCCCGACACGACGGCGGACTCGTAGCGCCGCAGCAGGCGGAGATCGAACGGCTCGATCATTTCAAGTTCGTCATTCGGAATGCCGCGAGCTGCGGTCGCGAGAACGTCGGTGACGTACGTTGCGTGCTGGCCGGAGAGCGGGAACCAATCGGTTTTGGTCACGACGCGCGTTCGCTGCACGGCACGCCCGTTGGCGTCGGTTGTCCAGTACGTCTCTATCTCAGTGTAGCGTTCCCCGATCAGCGCGGCGTAGTCCGTGCGTGCCAATGCGCTGTAGAGAAGCGCCGGGACGTACAGCCCGGTCATCTCGTCGAGCGAAGCAGTTCGCAGTCCGCCGTGCGCAAAGATCGATTGCGTTTTCGCCCACCGGCGCACACACGCCTTGGCGGCGTCGCGCGTCAGCGAGAACGCGATGGCGAAGTCCGGCGTCGGCCGGTCCGCGCCTGCGGCGTGCTCGACGATGGTCGATGACGCGCAGTACGGACAGCGAGCGGTGCGACGAACGACGGGGATGACGAGCTGTGCGCCGCATGTCTGGCACTGCACCTCGACCGTGTGATCGGCAGCGGCGGGATTCATGGCGCGATTCGCATCTTCGCTCAGGCCCGCGCGACGACTGCACGCAGAATGAGAAACGCGAACGCGCCGGCGTAGAGAATGGGGAATCCCCAGCGGCACCGGCGGTCGAGGGCGTGGGCAGCCTCCATTCGGCCGTTCTCCGAGAGGTTGAACGTGTAGATCGACTGCACGAGGTTCAGGAACAGGAGTGCGTATTCGCACACGAAGAACTTGTCCGAGAGCGTCATGTACCCGACTTCGGGCAACGTACCGGAGACGGTCACGTTGAATGCAATGCACGAAAGTAGTGCAGTGATCGCAAGCGCGCTCTGTGTCTGGATCTCTTTCGGCGGCAGCCAGAACACGAGGTACGCCATGCCCAGAATGAGAAGTAGCGGGATCAGGATCTTGTAAACGTAGGGTGCGGCCCGGCGTTCGATCAGAATCCTGACGACGTAGCGGGAGTACACCGAGCGTGGCTGCATCCGGCTGGGGTCACCGAAATCGGTGCGATAGATCGAATCCACGACGTTTCGCTCGATGCGACGGATCTGGTACTCGGGAATGGTGACCGTATCTCGAAGCCCCCACCGTTCCGGACGGACGTGGGAGCGCTGATAGCTCGCGCTGTCGTCTCGGTATCGTGCCGCGTCAGTCTCCAGGAGCGGGTGCTCGATCTGGATTTCCAGAAGCTGTGAATCGAACGGGTAGTTGCGCAGATCGACGTTGAATCGGAAGGCGCCAACCACTCGCCACACGACGTACGTTTCGTCGCCAACGTCCTTGCGCTCCTGCTCGTCGAGGGGTTCGACACGACCGTTGGTGAACTCGACGCGCTCAAGATCGTGCGCGTCCGACTCGATCGCTACGCGAGGGTGGCGCATCCAGAGGTAGAAGCCGGCGGCAAACGTGCCTCGGCGGAGGTCGAGGTCGTAGAGATCGAAGATTTGAATTCCGAGCGTGAGCGTTCGCGGGCCGCTAGATGGTTCGGGCGGTGGGTCGACGGCGGTAGTGGCGGAGGCAGGACCAGTGTCGGTGCGATGCGTGGCGGATGCGGAGTGGGCGTCTGACGCAGCTGCGTCCTGGGCGAGCGCGCTCGGCGATGCGACTACTCCGGCTACGGCGACCACGACGGCGAATGCCTGCCGCACGCAGCGCTGGTGGCTTCGCACCGATCGACGGCGATCGGCGACTGCAATCGAATGGCCCCCTCGACGCATTTCCACCATCGAGTGTCGCACGGCGCACGCAGCCGGCGTACGGGATTCCGGTCTCAGCGAGGCGACGGTCCAATCCGAGAAGGGAGTCGGGCGCGAGTCTGTCGCGTCGGCGGAAGCGAGCGTGTCCGCTCGCGCGGTGTCGACGACTTCAGGGTCGACGGCGCTAGCACGTCCGGAGCCCCCGAGCAGCGCGACCGTGCGGGCGAGCGCCAGGGATCGATGACGGCGCATCGAGGGAAACGTACCACTCGCGTCTAGCTGCCAGCGCCCGTAGGTCCGCTCCCCGTGGCCATCGGCAAGTCCGCCGTTTCGCGAGTCATGGGATCCACCTCGCGCGCGCATCCTGCACCGCCGAGCAGTGCGAGAGTGCGGGCGAGCGCGACGGAGCGACGGCGGCGCATGGTTGCGAACGTATCACGTGGCATGTGCGTCGTTGCCGACGCGATTCACTCGGCCGCTTCGGCGACACCCACTCGACTCGACGATACACTCGGGCCCGAACCGCATGTTGAAGACCAGCACTCGCATCGGCAGCGTGTCGCAAGTCGCGGCTGTGATCCTGGTCACCGTTCTCGCTGCGTCGTGCGACAGCCGATTTCCTCCGGGGTACTACGACCCGTGCGGCGACGCCCCGCGCGCAGTAGAGGGCGGCTGCGCGGGCAGCTTCGAGTGCCTGCCATCACCTGGCGGTATCGTGTCGTTCGGAACTCCGTTCTGTTCGCTGCGCTGCACACGAAATGAAGATTGCCCGTCGTCGTACACGAGCCACTGCGGCGAATTGCGTTCGTGCCGTGATGGAGTCTGCACGGGCGGCGGATGTCGGTAGAGTCGGGCTTCGGTGGCGCGAGCAGAGGGTTGGAGGTCATGCGCACGAGAGCGCGCGGCTCGCCGGCGGCTACGGCTGCTCGTGACGCTCAATCGTCGCCACCGGCGCGGTAGAGGACGGACCATTGCTCCGCGCGAACGAACGTGCTCTCGAGAATCACGAGCTCAAACGGCGATCCGCGCAGCACATCATCGCAGCGGGCAGCGAAGTACGCATGCCCTTCGACGGACTGATCGTACCAACCGCGAAGTTCGGCCGAGTTGTGCAGGACCAGCCGCGCCGCCGATGACCTCGGAAGCGACGCGTACTTCCTCGTCTTCTTGAGCACGACGGCCTCGATCGCCCGCGCAGGGTCCGGAGTCCACACATCGCGCCCGGGATACCCACCGCTCCGAGACTCGGCAAGCATCGCGTTGGTGCGCGCGGCGAATTCCTCACCGAGCACGCGCGCGAGTTCGTGTCGCCAACGTCTTGCTCGCCGATCGACCCCGGCGATTCGAAGGTGATCTCGCCGCCGGCGTCGAGCAACACTCGTTCAGGCGGCACGGTGAAGGCGGACATGTCCGCAGCGAACAGTTTCTCAGCCGGGTTCCATTCTCGCAGCGTCCATAGCCCGACGTCGTGCGCGTGTGCCTTCGACACGGCACCGTCCGTGAATCCGCTGGTCGAGACGATTGCCCGTTTCGTGACCGCAGGCATGTCGGCGAGCTTTGCCCAAAGCTGCTCGACGTGGGTGACGTCTAGCGGGCGCGTGTGGTCCTTCACTTCCAGGCCGGAAACGGCCGTCACGATTCCGCCAGCGTCACGGTACGTAATCGTGATGTCGACGTCTCGATGTTCCTTCGCCGCGGCGTCGTAGACCATCGAGCCGAGTTCGACCTCGACGGCCCGTACGCATTTTCGTACGCGGTCTCTCAGACTTCAACGGTTGCGCGTCGTTGGGATCGGGCGCAGCGGTTTTGAAAACCGCCGTGGGTGAAAGTCCACCAAGGGTTCGAATCCGTTCTCCTCCGCAATTTCCCCCCAATGACTTACGCGTGTTTCGCGCTTCGGCGGACTTGTTCCCGCGAACATCGCGCGTCGGCGCGGGCCGTCACACGAACGAGACGTCGAACCCTTCCGCGCGGGCGGCGCGCGCGAGTGCGTCGTCGGCCGTGACGAACCCCCGGCCCCGCGGACGATCGCGAACCAGAACGAGGGCCGCGGCAAGTTGGTGCCCGTCGGCGGCTGTCAGAACGTGCAGTCGCAGAACGCGCTCGGCGCGCTCACGAACGGCGGCGATCCCGTCGACTTCGGTCCATGTGTCCCAGAACTCGTCCAGGTGCTGCCACGCGCGGTCGAACTGCGGCTCGCGCAGTCGACCCTCGCGAACGAGCCGGCGGAGCGCCGACAGCACCTCGGTCCGAGACAGTGCCCACGTCGCGACGGCCCGGTCGGAACGCCGAAGCGAACGACAGATGATGCTCCGGGGTTCGTTGACCACGAGCGGAAGCAACGCCGACGAATCCCAATACCTCACCGCCCGGCCCGACGCTCGGCGATCAGAGATGCGACCGCGTCGCCCCGCACGCGCGGTCCCGCACGATCGAGGCGATCGGGGCCACGCGGCGCGCGTCCCGGGCGCACGAGCCCTTGCCGTACGAGTTCGGCGATGCCCCAGTCGTCGTCGCCCTCTTCTTGCCTCGTCACTGGACCGATCTCGGCCGCGGGCATTCCGCGAACGCTGATCCGAATGCGCGCGCCGCGCCGGGCCTCGTCGACGTACCGAGACAACGAATTCTTTGCGACGGCCAACGGCACGGACTTCATATAGCCAGAATAGCCAAGTCGCCTCCGTGTGTCCACGCGCCAACCCGGTGATCTTGCGACCGCTGGACGTCGGCGCTGACCTTCATTGACCTGAACGTCGACATGAACGTGAACATGAACCTCAACGCCACCGTCAACGAGCGCCCAGCCCGCGCACTGTTGGGAACTGACGTCGCCGCACCCTACCGCCGCGAGTACGTCACCAACTCGAGCTGGTCCTGGTTGAATACCTGCAACTGCGTGTCCGTCGCGGTGAACGTCGCGTTCGCGGGGGACACACCCGACGGGCACGTCACGGCGTTCAATAGCCGGTTGCCCACCGCGGCGTACGTCGCCGTCCCGCGCGTCTCGGCACTGCCGGCACGACGGGAGACATAATTCGCGACGCTGCCGGCGACCACGAGAGTCATTTGTTCCACGACCACACTCGCCGCGCGGAAGTACACACGCTCGGTGAGGTGATAGGAACCCGGGACGATGTTTCCACCCGTCATGACCGGTGGCATCACCCCGGGACGCTGCGTGGACGTTGCCGGCATCGCGGTGTTTGCGATTGCGTTGCAGGCGCCCGCCGGAACATCGGCCGCCGTCGCGTCATCCGAGTTTGTGTCGGGCGCCGCCGCGTCGGCAGACTCGTCGGTCGCGGCGTCGACAGCGACGAGCGAGTCCGAGGTCACTTCGCCATCACGACCCGCGCTCCCGTCGTCGGGTGAAACCGAGTTTCCGCACGCGGCGGCGGCGAAGCAAGCGATCGCGAGAATCGGGAGGTGCGCGCGCATGTCGGCTGCATGGTAGCATTCCGCGTTGTCTTCCGCGCTCGCTCCCCCATCGCGCGCCCGCACCGCACTTCGCTGGTTGCTCGGCTTCGCGATGATCGCCGCGGGGCTCAACCACTTTCGCGCGACCGACTTCTACGCGCGGATCGTGCCCCCGCAGCTCCCGTGGCCGCGCGCGATCGTGTACGCGAGCGGCGTCGTCGAGGCCGCACTCGGTGCGATGTTGTTCGTCCCGTCGCTCGTTCCCGTCGCCGCGTGGGGCCTGATCGTCACGTTCGTCGCGATCTTTCCCGCGAACATCTACATGGCCACCAGCACGCTCACGGCACACCCGGCCATCGCCGACGTGAAACCGTGGATCGCGTGGGTGCGCCTTCCATTTCAGGCACTGTTCATCGCGTGGGCATGGTCGGTGCGTCGAGCGCGCCGGCGGTGACCTACCCGTGCACGGCGTGTCCGAACCGGGTCATCCACGATCGCTCTTCGTCGCTCAGCGGTCCGCGCTCGAGCGCGCGCAGGTTCTCGTCGAGCTGCGCGACGCCGCTCGGACCGCACAGTGCAACGTCGACGTGTGGGTCGCTCAGCACGTACCGGTAGCAGTCGCCGGCCGTCATCACGGGGCCATCCCATCCGCGCGGACGCTTCAACAACCTGCGCCACGACGTGGCGGTGTACGCGATCACCGCCGGGTGGCGCTTCTCGAGGTGCGGAAAAATGTCGCGCTCCGCGCCCGGATGCGCGGCGTTGTAGCGGATCATGAACAGGTCGAGCGGCGAGTCTTCCGCGAGCCGTCCGGCCCGTGCGCGGTCGTGAATCGACACGCCGATCGCGCGGACCTTGCCCTCCTCGCGCAACTTCACGAGTTCAGCGACTGTCGCGTCGTTCCAAGCCGACCCAACGCCGAGCCAGAACAGTTGGTAGACATCGAGGTAGTCCGTGCCGAGGGTTTTCAGAACCTTCTCGAGTCCGCGTCGCACCGAGCCGCCGAAGAATCCGATGCTCGGTCCACTCGCCACGATGATTTTTTCGCGATCACGTTTCATCGCGTCGCGCAGACCGGGGCCCATGCGGCCCCACACGGCGCGGTTGAAAAAGAAATAGTTCATCCCGCGGTCGATCGCTGCGCGAACGCCCGAATCGTCCAACCCGAACGACGCCGACAGTCCGAGCCGAAACGCTCGCTTGCCGAACGCCTGCACGTCGCGGTGGAGAAAGTCCGTGGGCGGCATCGAACCAAACCGTAGCACGGCGAGACTCGCTACGAGAGCACGAGCACCAGCTTGCCCACCGTTTGCCCGGATTCGATGTCACGATGCGCACGCGCGACATCCGCGAACCGATATTCCGTGATCGTCGGTGCGCGCAGCGTTCCTCGTTCGCGCCGCGCGAGCAGATCGCGCATGCCGTCGGCCAGGAGATTCTTGTTCTCGAAGAGGTAGGACAGATTGAACGCGAGCACGCTGCGATTCGCGTTGGTCATCGCGAGCGGGTTGAACCGCGGAGTGCGCACCCAGTCGGCCGCGAGCTTCGCGTAGTTGGGTCGGCCGCCGCGGCGCGGGATCATGCTGTGGAAGCCGTACACGACGAGCCGTCCCGGCGATCCGAGATGCTCGTAGCTTTCACGGAGCGTCGACACACCGTTGGCGTCGAGAACCACGTCGAATCCGTTCGCCGCGATGGACCGCGCGCGACGCCAGAGATCGTCGCGTGACTTGTCGATGACCTGCGCGGCACCGAGCGCCCGCGCTGCTTGGACTTTGTGCGGGGCGCCGACGACCCCCGTCACTTCGCAGCCCTCGCCCGCCGCGAGTTGTACGAGTGCCGAACCGACACCGCCCGCGGCCGAATGCACGAGCACCCTCATGCCGGGGCGCAGCCGCACGAGATCGAACAGCGCGAACCACGCCGTCAGATGCGCGGCCGGAAACGCCGCGGCCTCGGCGAAGCTCATCCCATCGGGAAGCAGGAATACTTGATCCCGCGGCACGGCGACGTGCGTGGCGTAACCGCCAAAACGCGTCACGCCGAATACGCGGTCACCGCGCGCGAGGTCGCGAACGCCGTCCCCGACAGACTCCACCTCGCCGCTCCATTCGAAGCCCGGCGTGATGGGCCAGCCGACATACTTCTTCGCGGAAGCATACAGGCCCATCCGGACGATGCAGTCCGCGTAGTTCACGCCGATGCACGCGGTTCGCACGACGACCTCGCCGGGCGCCGGCTGGGGGCTCGCGCTCGCGACAAGTTCGAGTCGGTCGTAGCCTCCGGGCGCGCGGATGACGATGGCCTGCATGAATTTCCTGAAGTTCGAAAGATCTCTGGAAAAGCGGGACGGGCGATCCAAGCTCTGGCGGGTGCAACGAATCGCATTCGATGGCATACATGGATGCGCCCGCTCGTGGGGGGCATCGCGTAGAATTCGGCAGCGAGATCTTCCAGGGCCATGACCAGCGAACCGCAGCAGAGCACCAGCGCCTTGGCCGCGTTCCCCGGGGTCGGTCCCGGCACGATCATCGGCGGTCGGTACGAAGTCATCCGCTTGCTCGGACAGGGCGGCATGGGAGCCGTGTTCGAAGCGAAGCACATGGCGATCGGCCGCCGCGTGGCGGTCAAGCTCGTGCAACCGGCGCTCGCGAGCTCGGCGCAACTCGTCGCTCGGTTCATCCAAGAGGCGCGCACCGCGGCGGAGATCCGGCATCCCAACGTCGTCGAGGTCAGCGATTTCGGAAACGAGGGCGGTCAGTTGTACCTGGTCATGGAGTACCTCCAGGGCGAGGCCCTGACGGACATGATCGAGCGTGATTCGCCGGTCAGCCCGACGAACATCCTGCGAGTGCTCGACCCGGTGATGCGTGCTCTCGTCGTGCTTCACCGCAAGGGCATCGTTCACCGTGACATCAAGCCCGACAACATCTACCTGGCGATCGAAGAGGAAGACGGCGCGCCCGTTCCGAAGCTGCTCGATTTCGGCATCGCGAAGCGCACTCAAGACGAAGTGCGGCTGACGCAGACCGGCGCGGCGATGGGGACGCCGATCTATATGGCGCCCGAGCAGGTGATGGGTGCGCGCGACGTGACGGGGGCTGCAGACCAGTACGCGCTCGGGGTGATTCTGTTCGAAGCGCTGACGAACGCGACACCGCACTCGGCCGAGAACTACAATTCGCTGATCATCGCGAAGGTCACCGAACCGGCCCAGTCACTTGCGTTGCTTCGGCCGGACCTTCCTCCGGGTCTCGTCGAAGCCATCATGCGCTCCCTCGCAACCCGGCCGGAGGAGCGGTTTGGGTCCGTCGAAGAATTCCGCAAGGCGCTCGAAGTGTACGGTTCACTCGAAGTCACGGGCGCCGTCGTTGCGCCGGCCGCGGCGAAGTCCGATGCGTTCGCGGGGACGCTGCTTGGTCCGGCCGGAGGGCCCGTTGCGACGGGCGCGCACGCCAAGATGCCGCCGCCGGTGACGGACGCAACGCCCGCGACGCGGGTTGCCGCCCCGATCGCGTCCAATGCGCTTCTCGCGACGGACGCGCCGCTGGAGAAGAAGAGCATCGCACCGCCACCGATTGCGCAGCGTCGCTCGATGGTGCCCTGGATCGTGGCCGGTGTCGTTGCGATCGCCGCGGGTGTTCCGATCACGTGGAGGCTCACGACGCGCGGGTCGTCGTCGACCGATCGTGCGTCACAGCAGAGCGCATCGCACGCTGCCAGTCCCGCACCCGTGCCGCCGGCGGGAAGCGCGAACGCCGCGCCGGAACAGGCGACGCTGTCGTTCGAGTTCGAGCCGCGCGAGGCGGAGATCTTCTTCGACGAGCAACGTCTCGGCGTCGGACGTGCGTCCATCGTCGTGCCGAGGGACGGCCGGCGGCATCAACTCCGCGTGACCGCTCCGGGGCACCAACCAATGAGCGATGTCGTCGTCGCGGACGCCGACGCGCGAATCACGCGCATGCTTCAACCGAATCCCACTCCGGCCGCGGCACACCGCGTCTCGACGAGTGGCGCTTCGCATCACGGGGTCAGCCCGACGACTGCGGCGAACGCCCACGCACCGGCAGCGACGGCCGCGGCGGTGGTTGCGCCCGCGACGCCGACCCCCGTTCCAACCGCGCCGATCGAGAATCCGCGTCCGAACCGGCCGACGAACGATCCGGATCCGGCCGCCGGTCGCCACGGCCGCGGTGGTCGACATCCGATCATCGACCGTGAATTTCCCGGTTTCGGCGGCGGCGGCTGACGGCGAGTTCAGTGCGCGAATTTCGCGCCCAGCGCGTCTTGCGCGAGTTCTTCGAACGACATCTTCTGCGCGCGCTCGCACTCCGCGTCGGTGTAGAGCTGCACCATGATCCGCGGGTCGAGTCCGGCGATGCGGATGAGCACGCGCCCGAACAGCGGCCCCGCGATCGGGTGGTTGAACAGACTGTGGATCGTCGTCATGAACTTCACGAACGGACGATCGGCCACACCGGGTTTCAAACCGAGCAACTGCATCCGTTTGAACGCTTCCTTGATCCGAAGCCCGGTCGGGTCGACGCGGTCCATCGGATCGAAGAACACGGCTTTTCCAAACGGGCGCAGGTGATAGATCACGTTCGCAAACGTCCACCACGCACGCAACCGCTGCGTGAGCGAGGGGCGCGGGCGTGACGCGAGCGTCTCGAGGTACGCGGGCGACGCGTAGTACTCGGTCATGTGATAGTCGACAGCGATGTGCCGTGATTCGTCGCGATTGATCAAGTGCATCGCGGCCTGGCTCATGTCGTCGTTGACGTAGTCGTTGATCGAGCGGAGCAACGCGACGTCCAGCACGAGTTCGCCCACCGTGATGTAGACGTTGGCGATGTCGTCGCTCAGGAAGCGAATGGCGTTCACGAAATGTGGCGTGAACCGCGCCAGGTCCGGGTTGATCGTGTACGTCTTGTACTTGTGAACGTCGTAGTGCTCCGCGAGTCGCTCGGCGACGGCGGCATGGCGTGCCTCGTCTCGCACGAACGACCGGAAGATCTCGCGCAGACGCGGGTCGGTCGCACGCTTCTCCTGCTGGGCGAACAGCGCTCCCGCGAGACGCTCGATCCCCGCCATGTCTGTAAACAACTGAACGATCGCGATCTCGTCGTCGCGCGAGAACTTCCGCGGCTCGCGGTTCCATTCGAGATCGGCCATGCGCCACTGGTCGCGGTGGCACATCTCGAGCATGCGATCGACATTCATAGGCGTCTCACCTGTGCGCAATCGACAGCGTAGCAGCCGCCATCAACTCCCGCCGCCCCCCACCTCCGAACAAATTCAAATTCCGACCTTCCCGCCTTCCCAACTTCCTGTTCTCTGACCTTCTTCATCAGCTACTCGCGCTCAATCCTACGGATCGACACTGAACGCCGCGCCGCAGTACCCGACGTACTCACCGTAGCTTCCCGGCGTCACGAAGCCCGGCGCGCCCTCGAAGTGGAAATACCAGCGGTTGCGCGTCGGCGAGAACGTGATCATGCACACGTCACCCATGTTTGGGTACGGGACGAACGTCGTGGCGATGCCATCGCGAATGCGATACCTGCGGATTCCCGCCACGCCACCCGAATAGCCGGTGCTGGCATAGAGAACATAATGGTCGCCACCGAAGAATTCGGCGATGCCCCAGTGCGCCCACGTCTCGCAGCCCTGGTGGTTGGGCGCCGCCGGTTGCGCACCGAGCGGTGTCACCGCGCCCGACGGCAGCGTGATGTGAAACCAGCCGATGTTCGGAACGCCGGTGCCGGTGTGCACGATGATCCGGTTCCATCCCGCGTAGATTCCCGCGTCCGTGCCGAGCGCGATCGGTGCGCTCAGCGCGATGCGCCGCCCGGTCGGCGTCGCACTCACGGGGTCGAGGGCCATCAACGCCGTCGCGGTGAAAGGTCCGCCGCCGTATGCACCCTGGCGTTCGACGCCCGACGCGTCGATGAAGCCATACACGGTCCCGTCGCGGATGTTGCTGACGATCGCGTCGTGCTGCGCCGGCACGGCCGCGATGCCGGACAGGTCCGCGGGATTCAGCGACACGCTCGCGCTGTCGCCCGTGTAGAACAGGCGCTGCGTACCGAGCGCAAGCCCCCCGCGGTCGTCCCCCGAGAGCGACTCGTGGTCGGCGGACAGCACGCAGCCCGTGACGTCCATCCGCGTTAGCCGAAATGCGGCCTCACGAACGCATCGGCCCGATACGCAGCTCAGGTTTCGCGGACACGCGACGCCGCACGCGCCACAGTTGTTCCGATCAAACTGCGTGTCGCCGCAGCCTGCATCCGGATCGTCGTCGTTGGTTGCCGTTGCGCCCGACGGCGTGATTCGAAAATCCACGCGCACGGGTTCGCCGGACTCCATGTGCAGCGAAATGCACTGCCGTCCGGTGCCGGCGGAGGTCCCGCGGCGGCCGCATCGCGCTGGGTCGGCTGCGCAGCTCACGGAGAGAAAGGCGATCACGCCAACGATTGCCAACGGGGAGCGTCGAGGAGGAATTCGCGTCGCGTGCGCCATCGTTCTTCTCTTGATTACGGGACCATGCTCGCACGTCGGCGTTGTCCACGCGACAGTTCTCCGAGCCGCTTTCCAAGCACGAGTTTCAGCAGTTCAATCACCGGAACCGGAATCGCCGAGAGGAGCACGACGGCCCACAACTCGCGCATGCTCCACGCGTGGTTCGATCGGAACACGGGCTGCAGCGGGGGAATGACGAGTGCCAGAACGTGTACGGCACCGCTGATCAGCACCGCGATCACCAGAAAGCGGTTGGAGAACCACCCGAGCTTGAAGATCGAATCGCTTTGGGAACGACAGTTGAACGCATGGAACAACGGCGAAATCGCGAGCACCGTGAACACCATCGTCACTTTGGAATGGACGACCTCGGGATCGTTCGCCGCAAGGCCCGGCCACAGCGGCAGGCGATAGATCGCGATCGTGGCGGCGCCCATCAGAACGCCGACGCCGAGGATTGCGAACCAATCGAAGCGCGAGAGAAACGGCGCCCCGGGCTCGCGCGGCGGCTCGGCCATCTGCCCGGCTTCGGGCGGATCGACGCCGAGAGCGAGCGCAGGCAGACCGTTGGTCACAAGGTTGATCCACAAGATCTGCAACGGGGAGAGCGGCGGCATGTCGTGGAAGAACGACGTCGCGAAAACCGTGACGCACAGACCCGCGTTCGACGACAGGAGGAAGAAGATCGACTTCTGGATGTTCCGGAAGATTGCGCGCCCCTCGGCGACCGCGTCGACGATCGTCGTGAAGTTGTCATCCGCAAGGACCATGTCCGCCGCTTCGCGCGCGACGTCGGTCCCGGTCACTCCCATCGCAATGCCAATGGAACTCTTGCTGATCGCGGGCGCGTCGTTGACGCCGTCGCCGGTCATCGCGACGACCTCGCGCCGCGCCTGGAACGCCGTCACGATGCGCAACTTGTGCTCGGGCGACACCCGCGCAAACACTCGCACGCGGTGCACGATCTCCTGGAGCTTCTGATCGGGCATCTTCGTGAGTTCTTCGCCGGTCACGGTGATGTCCCCGTCGCGCCAGAGTCCCAGCTCCTTTGCGATGGCTTCCGCGGTCAGTTGGTGGTCGCCGGTGATCATCACGACGCGGATCCCGGCCGTGCGGCAACGCTGAATCGCCTCGGCGACCTCGCTCCGCGGTGGGTCCTTCATTCCCACCATCCCCACGAACGTCAGACCCTGCTCGACTCGCTCTGCGCGTTCCGCATCGGTGAGTTCTGCGGGACCGACCATGTCCTCGGTTCCCTCGCGTTCCGCAAGGCCGAGCACGCGAAGCGCCGAACTGGACAACGACTCGACCCGCGCCAGGATCGTCGCCCGCGTCGTGTCGTCGAGCGGCACGACACCGTCGGCCATCCGGATCTGCGTGCACAGCGGGAGGATGCTCTCCACGGCACCCTTCGTGTGCGCGATGAACTCGCCGCGTTTCTTCAGCACCAGCGTCATGCGCTTTCGGTCGCTGTCGAACGGAATGTGCAGCGCCGTCTTTGCGGCTTCGATCGTCGACTCCCGCGGAGACCCCAACTTCACGCCAAGCGCAAGCAGCGCGCCCTCGGTCGGATCGCCTGCGACCTTCATTCCGCTCTCGGTTCGCTCGAGCGACGCGGTGTTTGCCACGACGCCGATCTCGATCGTGCGTCGCACCGCTTCGGGGATTTCCCGCGTGGCCAGGTTTCCGTCGATGCCGCTGGGCCGGATTTCGCCCAACGCTTCGTACCCGTCGCCGCTGATGTCATAGTCCGTACCGGCCGCCCACATCGCGCGCACGGTCATCTCGTTGCGGGTGAGCGTCCCGGTCTTGTCCGAGCAGATCACGCCCACCGTTCCCAACGTCTCGACGGCCGGCAGCTTGCGCACGATCGCGTTGCGTCGCGCCATGCGCTGCATTCCCAGCGCAAGCGTGATCGTCGTGATCGCGGGCAGGCCCTCCGGAATCGCTGCGACCGCGACGGAGACCGCCGTGAGCAGCAACAGATGCCAGCGGCCGCCCTGCACCATCCCGATGACGAACAGCGCCACGGAGATGGCGACGCACGCGAACAGAATCTTGTTGCCGAAGTCCTCGAGCCGAGCTTCGAGCGGACTGATCGGCTTCTCGCTCTTGGACATCAGGTCGCCGAGGCGCCCGACCCGTGTGGCGACCCCCGTGGCGACGACCACGGCACGCGCGTGGCCGCGAACCGCTGTGGTGCTGCTGAACGCCATGTTCAGGAGGTCAGCGTCGGCTTTGTCCGCCGCGAGAACCTTGCGGGCATCTTTGGCGACCGATTCGCTCTCGCCGGTGAGCGACGATTCAATCGTCTCGAAACTCGCGGTCTCGACCAGCCGGAGGTCCGCGGGAATCTGATCTCCTTCGGCCAGCTCGACGATGTCTCCCGGCACGAGCTGCACCGCATCGACCGTCACGGACAGTCCGTCCCGCACGACGCGGCAGCGCGTCGCGGTCATGCGTTTCAGGGCGTCGAGGGCCTTTTCCGCGCGGCGTTCCTGCACGAAGCCGATGATCGCGTTCACGATGACGATCAGCAGGATCGCGAGCGCGTCGCTATACTTGGACAGCCCGCGGTGCGCATCCGCCCCGGACTCTGTCGCCGCGACGACGACCGCCACGACAGCGGCCGCGAGTAGCGTACCGACGAGCGGATTGATGAACTGTGCGACGAACTGCAAAATTGCGCTCTTGCGCGACGCTTCCGGAAGTTCGTTGCGCCCGAGTCGTGCGCGACGATCGGAGACCGCGTGCGCCGAGAGCCCGCGAACGAGATCGGTTTCCCACGCGAGCACCACGTTCTCGGCGGTCATCGCGTGCCATTGCTGCTCGCTCTCTGCCATCGATCTCCCTTGCGACGCGAACGCCGCCCGATGCGGGTCTGACGCACCGACCGGCGAGTGTACGCGCAGATTTCCGTGACGTCGTACTCGATTTCAGCTCGAGGACACCGCGAACACCGACGCAATCATCTCGAACAGAATCGGGGAAAGCACCGCCTCCGGCGCCGTGTGCTCGTCCGCAGGTTCGACCTGTTCGGCCCCGCCGTGACTCGCGATTAGCACCGCACGGTCCCCGCGGGCGAGCGACAGCCCGTCGATCTCGCCCTGCTGTGCCGCGATCCGCATGCGGCGCGCGACGGTTCCCTCCCGCGGAAACTCCGCGTCGCCGACGCGCAGCGAATCGGCCGTGAGCACGAGTTCGGCACCGGTGGCCGTCGTGATCGCCAGGCGCGGCGCATCGGCGTCGACGTGGGGGGCGAGGGTGTCGAGCAACGGCCCGAGCTCTCCGCGATCGCTCACCGCGACGACGTTGGCGGACGCAGGGGAGAGGGCGATTGTCTGCAGATCGAGCGAGACGGTCCGCGCGCTCCAGCCGCCCGCCGGCGCGGTCCGCTTGGACGTGTCGAGCACGATCCACGGTTCGCCGCTCTGAGACAGCACCAACGCCCGGCGGCCACCTCCGGGCTGGGCGACCAGGGTTGCTCCGAACGGACGCGCGTAGTCGACGATGAGTGCACGGCGTCCCGGCTCTTGAAGCACGAGACGTCCCGGCTCCGCTCGCAACTGCGACGATCGACTTCGGCGTCGCGACCACCACGCCAGGCCTGCGCTCGCAAACGTTGCCGCCGCAAATGCAGGGAAGAGCGCCAGCGCCAGGGGGGGGCGGGCCACTTCGAGCGTACGAAAGTACAGCAACGAGAGCGCGATCGAGCCGGCGATGACACACCCGATGCCGAGCGAGAGCCAGGGTGGATCGCTTCGAATCGGAACTTCGATGCCACCGGACGGACCGCCGTCGGTGCGGAGCACAGGGGAAGGAGCGACCATCGGGACGCAGCGTAGCACGGCGAATCGCAGCGCCCACCGGGCAGCCGAAATCTTGGTACTGCGGCCACGGCGTGGCACGTTCGGGCCGTGTCGAACCTTCGCGAGCGACTCGCGCTCCTGGTGCCCGCCGTCCTGTTGGTCACGGCCGTCGTCGGGGTCCCGGTGATGGTGCTGGGGCCCAACGGCTTGCCGCGCCATCGACGGCTGGTCTCTCAGTATCACGCCCAACGCGAAGAGAACCGGCGTCTCGCGCGCGAAGTCATCCGAATCCAGGCGGAACTGCACGCGTTCGACACGGATCCGCACGCACGCGAGCGCGCCGTGAGAGAGGAACTCGGTTGGGTTCGGCCCGACGAGATCGTCGTGGAAGTGCCGGCGACGCAACGGCGTTGAGCGCGGCGATGGGTCGGGCGCTCAGGGGCCGTGGTAACGTAGCGCGTGCTCCGGCCACTCCCATTGCTCCTCGCGATCGCGCTATGGGCCACGCCATTCGCCTGTACCGGGCCGAGTCCCTCGGACGCTGGCCCGGACGACGCCGATGCAGGACCCGAGCCGGGAAGTCACTTGCCCGCACAATGGACGTTGCAGGCGACGGGGATTCGCGTCGACGTCCAGCGCAGGCCGTTCGCGGTCACCGTGCGCAACGCCGACGGCGTCGAAGTTCTGCGATCGCTCGGTGCGGGTCATGGCGACGGGTTCGGAACGCTCGGCTGGACGTCTGGGACGATTCGTCTCACGCCCAATGGAGTCAATCGCGGGTACTTCGCGTTCAGCAAGCGACTGGATCCGTGGCGCGACGACTGGGTCGTGGTCGACGCGACCGTGCGCGATCGCGAACTCGAACTGCAATTCCGTGGTGAGGGCGGCCGCGGTGCCGAGCGGATGACCGTACGCCAGACGTTGCGCGACGCCACGCTGCGCGTCGAGGCCCGGCTGGAGACCACGCAACCGCGCGCATGGGAGGTTGCGTTTGCCACGACGGAGACGGAGGGCTTCCTGGGATTCGGCGAGCGGTTCAATCGCACGAACCAACGCGGAATCGACGTGTTTTGCTGGGCGGAAGAAGGCGGCATCGGACGCGGCGAGGGCGCGATCGCCGGCCCCATGAATCCGTTCCCCAGCGGACAGGCGATGTCATACTACCCGGTTCCGTTCTTCATCTCGACGCGCGGATACGGCTTCTGGATGGACACGACGTATCGCAGTGAGTTCAACCTCGCAACGGAGCGACCCGACGCCTGGCGCGCGTGGCACGTAGGACGCACACTGGCATACGAGATCTACTTGCCGGTCTCCACCGACCCGCGGCCCGCGCCGATGCAAATCCTCGATCGGTTCACCGCGACCGTGGGCCGACCGATGATCCCGCCCGCCTGGACGCTCGGCCCGCGACGCCGAGTCGGCCGTGGAAGCATTCGCGACGGGGTGCCCGAGATCCAAGCCATGCGCGACCGGGATCTCGCGATCACGAGCGTCGACGACGCGCTGCACTTTCTTCCCGGCGGTTCGCACCTCGGACGCGAAACGGAACTGCGCGCGTGGGTGCAGGCGGGCGCACGGCTCGGGTACCGGATCAACGGCTATTACAATTCGCTCCTCGACACGAGTACGGCGGTTCCGATTCACGACCTCGTCGTGCAAGCGATTGCGAACCGATGGGTGCTGTTCAGCTCGAACGGGATGCCGTCCGAAGTGTTTTTGATCAGCGGGCGGCCTGTCACCGTGTTGCAAGTCGACTTCGGATCGCCCGATGCCACACGTTGGTACCAGAGCACGTTTCAGTGGGCGACCTCCCTCGGGTACTCCGGGTGGATGTACGACTTCGGCGAGTACGTTCAGCCGGATGTCGTCAGCGCGAACGGCATGAACGGTGAAGAGCTGCACAATCTGTATCCGGTACTGTACCAACGTGCGGTGTTCGACGAGATGGAGCGATCGCCCATGCGCGGGGAATGGCTCGCGTTCCCACGCAGCGGGTACACCGGAGCGTGGCAGTACACACCCATGGTGTGGAGTGGCGACCCGGCGGCGTCGTTCGAAGACTCCGATGGACTGCCCAGCATGGTGCGCGGGGGCGTAAACATGGGCGTGTCCGGCGTGCCGCATTGGGGCGGAGACATCGGCGGCTTTCATTGTCTCGTGAACGGGCACGTCGCAGCCGACGGAGAGCTGATCACGCGATGGATTCAGCAAGGCTCGATGTCGTCGAACATGCAGGACCAAGATGCCTGTTCGGGTGCGCTCGACCCCGGCGAGAAAGCCTCGATCTGGTCGTCGACCGACGCGCAGCGCGCTTGGTTCACCTATGCGCGACTGCACACACGGCTCTTTCCGTACTTGTACACCCTCGCACACCAGGCGCACGCGACGGGCGCGCCGACGATGCGGCATGTCTTTCTCGAACATCCTGATGTTGGGGCGCTCGCCGGCGTCGACGACGAGTACTATTTCGGCCCGGCATTGCTCGTCGCTCCCGTCGTCACGCGCGGTGCACGGGTTCGCGATGTGACGTTTCCTCCCGGGCGTTTCCTCGATTGGCTCGACGAGCGGATCTACGAGGGTGGTCGCCGAGTGAGCGTTCCCGCACCGCTGGACAAATTGCCACTCTTCCTCCGGGACGGGTATCTCGTTCCCATGCTGGATCCGACGATCGACACGCTCGCCGACGGAGTTCATCCGACGGTGGTCGGTCCGGCCGAAGTCGCCGATGTCTACGACGTCGTCGGTCTGCTCTCGACACGCGCGGGCCGAGCGCAATTCACACTCTGGGATGCCTCGATGTTCAGCGTGCAGCGCACGGGACCGTTCGCGCCGCCCGCGTTCGCGCAGGCCACGAACGCCAGCGAACTGGCCAGTTGCGCAGAATGCTGGCTGCGAGACTCGGTCTCGCCGGGTCTCGATCGCCTCCGCGTCAGTACGCGCGCGCACGACGTCAGCGCCGGCGGAATCGCGCTCCACAGTACGTCGACGCGACGAATCCGCTGGGACATCTACCTCGCCGAGTGACCACCGCCGCGGCTCAGCCTACCGCCAACCGCACGTCTGTCCTGCGTTGTCCCGCTGGAGTCTCGCCCGCAGTGGCTCGAAGTACCGCAACATCGCCGCAGCGCTGAGGTCCTCGCCGGTGACTTCGCGGAGCAGTTGTCGCCAGTCGCGCGAGGCGCCGACCTCCAACATTCGACGAAGCATGGTGCCCACGTCGCGTCGACCCTCGTAGGTGCAGCGATGTGGGTCGGCGTGGACGATCGTACGGCAAATGTGCTCGTGCAATTGATAGACGAGCAGCGTCGCAAGTGCGTAATCGTAGTACTGGCCCGGATCGTCGTTGATGTGCGTCTTGCTGCACGCGTCGCAGTGCGTCTCGTCGCGTGGCCCGGGTGGCGTGACACCCTGGTAGTCGTGTACGTACTGCCACCATCGTGCGTTGAGTTGTTCCACGGGAAGGTTGCCGGCATACAAGTCGTGTTCGAAGTGCGCCATCGTGCCCGCTGCGAACATGAAGAACACCGGGCCCTTCTCGAACGCGTCGGAGAGCAGTTGCGCGTCCGCGTCGAGCGTCCGTGTCGCAGGCAGCACGCCGACGGAGCGAAAGTAGGGCTCCTGCATCACGCTGAGTGCGATGAGGTCACCGACGGCTTCGTGAAACGCCCGGTTCGCGCCGCGGCGCAAGATCGGCGGAACCTCGGGGCGCGCATAGCTGAGGTAGTAGTAGATGTGCCCCAGTTCGTGATGCGCGGTCTCGAACCACCGAGAGTCGGGCTCGACGGACATGAGGGACCGTACGTCGTGGCCCAGATCGAAGTGCCAGGCCGAGGCGTGCGAGTTCTTGTGCCGCGTTTGACCCGCGGGCACGGGATACAGGTCGCTCTGAGCCCAAAACGTTGGCGGCAGCGCCTCGAAGCCCATCGACACGTAGTAGTGCTCGGCCGTGTGAACGATCCACTCGGCGGTGCGTGCGCGAAACAGCGGATCGAGGTCCGCGGCTTCGATCAGCCCCGGCCACGATTGCGCCCAACGATTGCCGACCCAGTGCGCGGGAATCGTCCCGTCCGTGGGAGGGGTCGCCGAATAGCGCGTCGCAAGCATCGCGCGACCGCGGCAGTGAAGCTCGCGATGGAGCGGTCGAAGCTGTTCGATGGCGCCGTCGAGTAGCGCCATCATGTCGTGCGTCGACATCCCGTAGTCCGCGATCTGCAACGCGTAGAAGTCCGAGTAGTTCATCTCCCGCGCGACTCGATTTCGCAGGTCTCGCAGCTCGATCAGCCCTGTGCGCAGGCGATCGCCGACGTCTTTGCTCCGCTCCCAGACATTGCGCCGCTCATGGAGATTGCGAGACTCGAGCAGCAGGCGATCGATGTCGTTCGCGGTCACCGGACGTGCGCACGGCGCGGCACCAGTGCGCGGCGTGAGGCAATGCGCGAAGCCGTCCTGCACTTCAGACTGTCGAGCCTCGGCTTCGATCCGCCGCCGCGCGAGGTCCGGATTGCTGCCGGGCGCGTACGCTGCGTCCAGTAGAACGAACCGAAGCTGCCGTACGCTGGAGTCGTCGAGTTCGCGCTCGAGACGCATCAGGTCGCGCGCCTCGCGCACGACGTATCCGCTGCCCGCAAATCCTGCGAACACGGATTCGGCCCCGACCCTTGCGCCGCTGTGTCGATCGGACACGTCGGTCGACGACGCCCACTGGTGGTCGGACTGGCGGGCGGTCATCTCGGGAAGCACACCGTTGTAGAACGCGAGAAAGTGGCTCGCGCGCTGACGCGCGGAGACGGGTGCACCGGCGTCGCTTGCGACCTGCGGGGCGTCCGCGGCGTGGGGAGGCACATGCGGAGCGCGGCCGCAGGCGACCAGAACGAGGGAAGAGACGACGGGCACAGTCCAGTCCCGACGGGAGCGAGATCCCGCGATGCGACGATTCATGCGGCGGAGTGTATCTCGCGCGGGATCGCGGTGGGCGCTCACTGCCAGAAGACGAGGTAGGCACTCATGACGATGTTGCCGGACGGTCGTACGGGAGGCGCGCCGCCGATCGTCGCGCGATAGTTCAAGTCGTTCGGCATTCCACTGCGCAACGTGCGGGTGACGTCGACGACATACGGAGCGACGTCCAACCCAGGACACCAGCCGCCGCGCCCGAAGTACCAAGTGCCGTGCTGATTCGGTACGACACCCGCATCCACGCGATTTGCGCAGCCATCGAGCGAGCGCGCCTCGGGAAACTGGAGCAGGTTGTCGGTACCGTTGACGACGAAGTGATGTTGATGGTTGCAGAACTCCGCGCAATTCTGCACCGGTTCGCCACCGTGTCCCGTGACGAGCGCGTACAGGTCCACGCGTCGAATTCCCGCGGGCACCGTGAAGCTCACGGGCGTGTGATTCGTGTTGTACATCGTGTCGAGATTGCCGCCGACGAGGACACGCCGCGCGTCGACCGGACGCATGCCACGCGCGCGGTTGGAGAATCGCAGCGAGAGCGACACGACGTACTGGGCCGGTCGTGGGTCGAACTGGCGACTGGCATAGAACCGAAAGCGCTGCCGCCCGCCGGCGCGCAGGAACGGCAACATGCCGCTGATGTCCGTCACCCAGCGGCCCTCGCGCCAGTAGCTCGTGATCCACCGCGCGATCTCCGTGTCACAACGCAGTGGCGGCGGGCCCGTGTCCGTCGGAACCACGTCGGCAGCGGCGTCCACCGCGTCGGGCGAGACGTCGTCCGCATCGGTCGCGCCGGTCGCGTCGGTCGGCGCATCGACCGAACCGTCCGCGCCCGCATCCGCGCCACCGCCGGCGGGGTCGTCGCAGATCCAGAGATGCGAGAGGTAGTCCCAGGCGCCGCACTCACCGTCGCGATGGTTTTCGCAGTGGTTCGTGAGGTCGACTTCGAGCGTGTCGAAACCCGCCATGTCCGGCGCGGACGGAAGCACGGCTTCGAAGTCACGCGTGTCGGTCACACGCTCGTCGCGCAGCATGTCGACGACCGTCGCGCGGTTCATTGTGAGGCTGCGCTCGCGATCGACCTCGAAGTTGTAGTACTCCGCTTCGTGCGCAAGGAATGCCAGCTGGGGATTCAGCCCGCCGGTCGCGAGTCGCCCGAGTTGACCCACCTCGCGAACGCGCTGGGTTCGGTCGATCGCCCACTGAAATGGGTCGTAGCGCTTGTACGGAAGCATCGTCCGGAGTCGGTAACGCACGAGTTCGCCAACCCAACTTCCGGTCTCGAGCTGATCGACGCGCGTCGTGACCCAGTGGATCCGCGAGAGCCAGTGGTCGCGATCGGCGGCGGGCAACGCGTTGACGGCATCGGTCCACGTCGTGCGCACGCGCTGGAAGCCGGGCTCGTCGCGGTACCACATGAAAACGAAATGAACGTTGCGCGGTGACGTGACGAGCAGGTCGACGATGTCCTGCGCAAACAGCACGGAGAAGTAGTCCATGCCGTTTGCGAATCGCAGGTACCCGGGCGCGTACGTGAGAAACAGGAACGAGTCGTCGCCGGTCCACGCGCTGCGAAAGTTCCAGTCACCGTCCGTCGTCGGCACCGTGAAGTCGCCCGCGATGTTTCGCGGCAGGTTGCCGTACGGCCCCATGGAAAACGGCACCGTCGGCGGCCGTCGCGGGCAGGTATCGTTGGCGTCGCACGGAAGGCTCGTGTCGCCTGCGACGTCGTCGACGGCGTCGCGCGTGTCCACGCCGAGGTCGGAGATATCCCCGCCGGCGTCGGTCGTCGCGGGGCGCGAACAGGCGTACGCCGTTGCAAGTACCGTGAGCACCGCAGCGATTCGCCGAAGAGCGAGATTGCAAGCCATCAGGCGAACGTTACCCGCGAAGCGCTCGCGCGAGAAGGACCGGGGTGCGACGGGTGCGACGGCGAGGCTGCCCTGCCAACCATTTGGGGAACACGCATCGTTGCCGGGAAGTTGCGACCATTGCGCTCGGTCTGATAACGGAAAAAGTACCCTGTATGGTGCTCGTTCCGCTGTTTCGCGGTGTGCGTTCCGCTGCGCGCACCGTGCTCGCCCCCGTGTGCGCCGCCGCGGCGGTCGTTCTCGCCGTGCGGGACGTGCGTCACGAGCGCACCGTGTTGCTCGTGGCCGTGACGGCGTTTGGCGTTCTGAGCGCCATCGAGCGACTGCACGCCCGCCGTCGCGTCCGCATCGCCGACACCCGTGTGCCGGCCGTGGACGGCGGCAGCGCGATGATGATCGTCGCACTCGCCTACGTCACCGCGGCCCTGAGTGGCCGCGGGCATTCGTCCGCCCTCGACGCGCTGCCGATCGTCGCCGTCGCAGCCATGGCGGCGCTCGGATCGCCGGCCGTCGGCGTCGCGTCGGCTGCGATTGCACTGGCAGCCGAGGCGCTCGCCCATCTCGCGGCGCCGGTGATGGACGCGCGCACGTTCGGCATTCGTGCGGCGCTCGTCGTCGTTGCCGCCGCGCTGCATCATGGGCTGACACGCCGGGAAATTGGTCGTGTGCGTGACCATGCGCAGCGTGTGCTCGACGACGATCGCGCAAAGCAGAAGGACGCCGCGCGCTCGTTCCGGCTTCTGAGTGCGCCGAACGCGCCGCCACGCAACCAGGAGCACGACGAAGATCGCCGCCTACGAGGCTCGCTCGAGCAGATTCGGGAATCGCTGGAAGGCATGCTCGATGTCACACGTCGTGCGATGGGGCTCCGCACGTGCGCGTTGTACTGGCTCGACGCCCGGGGACAGTCGTTGCGACTCGTCGAGGCGGTGACCGACGCGCCTGCAGCGTTGCGTCACGATCCCATTTCCGTCGGCGCCGGGGCCGTCGGCGGAGCGTGCGCGCTCGGGAAGCCCGTGATCTTGTCGCGGCTGCGACCGGACTACGCCGGGCTGACGTACTATCAAGGCGACCACGGCGTGCAGGCGTTCGCTGCCGTCCCCGTGCTCGAGCGCGGCGAAGTGCGGGGCGTCCTCGTGGCCGACCGCGCGAGCGTCACCGTGTTCGACAGTGCCGACCAGGAGACGCTCGGCCGTGTCGCCTCGCAGGCGCTCCGGCATGTTCACAACGAACGCGTGTTTCGCATGCTCGAAAAGACCAAGGACGAGCTCGCGAAGCTCTTCGCCGCGAGTCGCGCACTCGGCGAAGCGCTCACCGAGGATCAGGTCATCGCCGCCGTCGCGCGTTCGTCGCGGGCGGTGGTGGAACACGATGTAGTGGTCCTCGCGACGTACGATCCGCGGACGCGCGAACACCGCGTGCGGCACGCCGGCGGGACGGGCGCCGAAGCGCTCGAGGGCAAATCGTTTCCGCACAATGCTGGCATCGCGAGCGCAGCCGTCGAGTCGCGCCATGTTCTGCCGTATCGCGGTCACTTCGACTCCAAGACGCAATTTGTCTTCACGCGGGACGCAACCCTCGACGGGCACCAGAGCGTTCTGTGTCTCCCACTCGTCGTTCGCGATCACGCGATCGGAACGCTGACGCTCGCGGCGCACCGGCGCGGCGCCTTCGGCGACGGCACGCGGCAACTGCTTGGAGTGCTCGCGGGGCACGCGGCCGTTGCGCTCTCGAACGCTGCGGCGGTCAAGCGTCTCGAGGAACTCGCGACGACGGACCCAATGACGGGCTTGTTGAACAAGCGATCGCTCGAAGCGGAATTCGACCGCCGCATTCGCAGCGCAACCCGCTTTGGAAAATCGCTCAGCGTGCTCGTTCTCGACATCGACAAGTTCAAGAACGTCAACGACACCTACGGCCATTCGACCGGCGACGTCGTCATCAAGGGGCTTGGCACCGTGCTGACCGGAAAAAAGCGAGAGACGGACGCGGTCGCGCGATTCGGCGGCGAAGAGTTCGTGGTCCTGTGCGAAGAGACGGACATCGAGGGCGCGTACTTCCTCGCCGAACGGATTCGCGAGGAACTCGAGCGCACGGTGTTTCACACGGAAACGGGCCCGCTGAACGTGACGTGCTCCGTCGGCGTCGCGGAATTCCCGCGCGACGGCGATACGCGTGAGACGCTCTTTTCGCGCGCGGACGAGGCGCTGTACGAAGCGAAGCGCAACGGTCGAAACCAGACCCGCATCGCCGGACGACGCCAACCGCCCGTCGGAACCGAGCGGCGTGGACCCGGTGCGCCGCCCGGCGACAAGCGCGTGTCCGCACCGCGACTGCAACGCGCGTCGGTGCGTTGACCTCGTCCGATCGCGCATCGGAGCCAGCGCCGACGTCGAGTACCATCGACGAAGTTCGCGCGATTGCGCGCCTCGCGGCACCCATCGCATTGGCCCAGGTCGGGCTCGTCTCGATGAGTCTCGTCGACACCGCGATGCTCGGGCGCGTCTCGGATCGCGATCTCGCAGGACACGCTGTCGCGAGCGCCATCGGCTTCGCGGTGATCACCCTGCCGATGGGCGCGACGTTCGCGATCGAGCCTCTCGCGGCGCAGGCGCTCGGGGCCGGCGAACCCGCGCGCGCGTGGAACGCGTTCCGCGCTGCGATTCGTGCGGCCCTGCTCTTGTGCGGACTGGCGCTCGTCTTTGCGGTGGTCTTTGCGGGCGTTCTGGGACCGCTCGGAATCGCGACCACCATCGTGGCGCCGGCGCGCGCGAGCCTCGCCGCCCAGTTTCCCGGACGCATCGCGTTCGTCTTGTTTCTCGCGGGAAAGTCCTACTTGCAGGCCCACGGTCGAACGCGCCCTGCCATCGTCGCGGCGGTCGCGGGAAACGTCGCCAACGGTGTCGTGTGCGCGGTGCTGGTTCTCGGCGATCGACTGCGGCACGTGCCACTCGTCGGGCCGTGGCTGCCGCACTCCCTGGGTGCGTTCGGCGCGGGCGTGGCGACGACGGCCGGCTCCGTTGCGATGGCATGGTGGGTTCTTCGCGCGGCGTCGAAATTGCGGGAGGCCGAACTCGGCACTCGTCGGCACGACGCAGTGGTCGACGAACGTGACGCCGCTCAGTCCGTCGACGTGCGACGTGTCCTCCGGCTCGGCGCGCCGATGGGATTGCAGCTGCTCGCCGAGGTCGGAGTGTTCTCCATCGTCTCGATGGCGGCCGGACGTCTCGGTCCGCGTGTCGTTTCCGCGCATCAGATCGCGCTCTCGCTCGCCAGCATGACGTTCATGGCGGCGTTGGGCGTCTCCGGCGCAACCGCCGTGCGCGTTGGCCATGCCGTGGGCCGCGGCGCGTCCGCGCGAAAGCCGGGGCTCATCGGCATCGCACTCGGGATGTGCGTGATGTCCTTCGGTGCGTTCGCGTTCGTCGCGGCGCCGCGGACACTGATGGCGCTGTTCACGCCCAATCCCGCGACGATCGACCTCGGTGCACGGCTGCTGTGGATCGCCGCGCTCTTCGCGCTTTTCGACGGCGTGCAGGCGGTTGCCTCCGGTGCGCTGCGCGGCGCGGGTGACACGTTCGTTCCGTTTCTCGCGAACGTGGTCTGCCACTGGGCCATCGGATTCCCGGTGGCGATCGCACTCGGCTTCGGCGCGCACTGGGGCGCGCAGGGACTGTGGTGGGGACTGACCGCCGGGCTCGTCGCGATCTCGATCGCGCTCACGATCCGATTTGTGCGGCTCTCGTCGGGACCGATTCGACGCGTCTAGGCCGCTGCTTCGATTGCCCGACGTGTCGGTGCGCGCACGAGCAACCGCGCGATCAGATCGGGGCGTCGCCCACGTGACCGAGTTTCTTGGTGCCGTCTGCGAACAACACTTCGACGTGCGAACCCTGGACGACCATCACCACGCCCTTGCCAAACTTCGAGTGCAGGAACATGTCCATGCGCTTGTAGCTGGACTTGGGGCTGTACGGTGCGAGCGATTCGTCGGGTTTGTCGCCCATCAGTTCGATCCACTCGGGCATCTTGGGCGGGGCTCCGAGCGTTCCCGGAGCGCTTGCCTCGTCGTTGGAGGGTCGGGTCGAACCTGCGGATCGGCGTGAACGTTTCATCGACATGGCGGCGAGGGTGTAGCGCAAGTTGCGCCCGAGCGATACCCGCCCGGCGCACTTCTGAGCTAGAACCGCACGAGCGACGGAGGAAACGCGGATGAGGGTCGCTGTGACAGGCGGATCGGGCCAACTCGGGACGGTGATGCTCGAACGCCTTCTGGACGACCGCAAGGTCAAGTCGATCGTGTCGATCGACGTGCGTCCGCCATGGGTGACGTCCGCGAAGCTCTCCGCGGTCCGGTGCGACGTGCGCTCGCTGGACATCGAGAAGCACCTTGCGGGTTGCGACGTGTTGTTCCACTTCGCGTTCCTCGTCAAGGAGCACCGCGCGCGCGCCGAAGTGGACGACGTGAACATCAACGGCAGCAAGAACGCGTTCGAGTGCGCCGCGCGGACCGGCGTCCGACAGATCGTGTACTCGTCGTCGATCGCGGCGTACGGCGTGCTGCCCGGCCACCCAGAGCCGGTCGTGGAAGACACGCCGCGACGTTTCCAAGAGAGCTTTGCGTACTCCGCGACGAAATTTCGCGTCGAGGAATTTCTCGACGGGTTTGAGCGCACACATCCCGAGATCGCAATCGTTCGGTTGCGTCCCGCGATTCTCTTCGGCGCGCGAATGGACCACTCGTATGGTCCGGCGTTGCGGCGCGGGATTTTTCTCGCCGCCGGCAAGGCGCCGCTGCCCGTCGTGTGGGATGAAGACGTCGTCGACGCCGCGTGGCTCGCGATGAAGAAGGGTGCGCGCGGCGCATTCAACGTGTGCGCGGACGTTCCCTTGCCGCCCGCGGAATTCGCGCGCGCGGGCGGATTGCGGCCGATCCCGATCTCTCCCGGCGTTGGGCGCGCACTCGCCGGGGTCGCAAACGCTCTCGCCAAGCGCGGGCTGGGGCGCGCCGTCGATCCTGCGTGGCTCGAGAACGCCAACGTACGAATGATCGTGTCGAGCCAGCGGGCGCGCGACCTCTTGGGTTGGGCACCGCGGTGCAACACGTGCGCGGAAGTCATCGAGCGTCACCGAGCGCAAGTGCCGCGGGCAACCGATCGCCGGATCGCCCTGTTCTTCCGGATGGTCGACCGGCTCGCACGCACGGCACCCATTCCGCCGGACAACGCGCGCGTGAGAATGGTCGTCGGATTGCAGCTGACCGGTCCCGGCGGCGGCGACTTCGAAGTGAAAATTTGGGACGGACGCCTATCGATTCGAACGCACCGTCCGCGTTCCCCCGACGCCACGCTGTCGCTTCCGACGCGGTACTTTCTCGACGCGCTCGCGGGCAAGACGGACATCGGCGCGGCGCTGGTCACGGGCAAGGTTCGTTCGCGAGGTGAACCGAGCGCCATGATGGTTCTTCAGGGCATTGCGACGGCGTTCGCGATGCAGCGCGCGAAGCCGGGGCGTCCGGGAGCGATTCCCCGCGCGCTCGCGAAATGGTTCGCTCGGTGAGTCAGATTCGTACGTCGATGGCGCGAGCGACCGCGGCGTTGGGCTGCACGACGCCCCACCCTTGAATGTCCGTCGAGACGTCGGGCAAGCGCTTTGCCGTTTGGATCAAGATGCGTTTGACCTGCTGTGGCGCGAGGGCGGGATTCGCCTCGAGCATCTGTGCGACGACCGACGAAACGATCGGCGCGGAAAACGACGTACCGTCGACGTGCTTGTAGTGCCGTGAGATCACTTTTTGGTCGCGGCGTTTGATCTCGACGAGGTTGCGGATCATGTACGGATCGTGGTCGCGCGCGGCGTCGAGCTCGCGATCGATTCCGGCGTTTTCGTTGATGAGCCGTTGCAGCTGCGCATCGGGCGCTTTCGCGAGCGACGCGAGGAGCGCCGCCTGAGCGGCCGTAGGTGTGTCCGGCAGGATCGGGGCCGCAAGCCAGATCGCCGGTGCCATCACCTCGGGCTTTTGTAGTCCGTCGATCGTCGGTCCGAACGACGAGTGGTACAGCCCGTGGTTGCCGGGCCGAAGGTCTTTTGCATCGTCGAATCCGCCGACGGTGATCACGGCCGGAACGCTCGCGGGCGGCATGATCTTGTGGTTGGGGTCGTGTCCCGCGTTGCCCACGGCGACGACGACGACGATGCCCGCGCGCACGGCTTCTTCGGCGACCCGCGACAACGGATCGGTGAGGTAGCTGGCCTCGTAATCGCCGCCGCACGAGATGTTGAGAATGCGCACGCCGTACCGTTGTCGATGCTCGACAACCCACTCGATCGCTGCCCGGATGTCGTCGTGCTTGATCCGCGAGAGCGTGCCCACCTTGACGAGCAACACGTCGGCCTCGCTGGCCAGCCCGTGAAACCGTCCTTCCGACAGTGCGCCGTTCCCCGCGCACACGACGGAGGTCATCATTCCGTGCCAGGACGATTCGTCGGGCGTCGGGACTTCTGTCAGCGTTTTGTGATGCAGCGCATCGTGGTACGCGACGATGCGGTTGCGCGGCGTCGTGAGATCCGGGTGGGCGTAGAAGCCCGAGTCGATGAACGCGATCGTATTCCCTCGCCCCGCGAAGCGATGATCTGCGTGCAGACGTTCCGCGATCGACAGGATGGGCGGCAGCCCCTGGGGCGGCGGCGATACGGCGCCGCGCGAGCGGTTCTGGTTGGCAGGCACGTTGCGGGGAATCTGGCACTGCGAACGCACGCTTGTCGAGTCGAACGCGCTACGCGGCGGGACGGGTGAACATCAGTGCGAATTCGTCGACCGCGATCATTTCGGGTCGCTGCCACCCTGCGGTCGCGAGCAGCGTTTCCATCGTCCGCGCGTCGTAGCTCCGCCCGCCCGACGTGAACATCAACATCGTCAGCCCGAACATCACGGCGTTGCGCGGTTGTTGGCCCAACTCGTCGATGAACATGTCCTTGATCACTGCGAGCCCCGCGGGTGCGACGACGGCGCGCAGCCGACCGAAGAGCGCGACGATCTCTTGTTCCGAGCACCCGTGGACGATGTTCGACAGAAACACAGCGTCGTACGGACCGCCGAGATCGTCCTTCATGAAGTCGCCTGCACGGTACGACAGCGCGTCGCCGTGCAGCTCGCGGGCCAGCGAGACGCAGACGTCGCGATCGAACAACGTCGCGTGCATTCCGCGCTCGACGAGCGCGCGCGCGTACCGTCCGTGACCTCCGCCGAGATCGAGGATGCGGGCGCCGGGTTGCAAACGCTCGCACATCCAGCGGGCGGATTCCTCGGCCGCCGCGGCGCTTCGACGGTAGAGCATCATCATGAACCCGCGCGCTTCGTTGGGCTTGTCCTCCCGCACGCCACCGCTCGTTCCGCGGCTCGCGCCATCGCGAGAGGTCGCGGGACCGCCGTGCTTGAGCATCTGGTCGATGCGCGACCAGTCGTCGAACAGGTCGCCGAGAGAACCAAGTTCGAGTTCGCCCGCCGCGAGCATCGTGCGCGCCGTGCTGGTCAGTGCCCACCGCCGACCGTCGCCTTGCAGCAATCCAATGTGCGCGAGAATCTGCGCCGTGATCTCGAGCGCGCGGGCATCGCCACCGAGGTCGGCCAGCGGGCGCGGCTGCCCGTCGGCCAACGCCGCAAAGTACCCGGCGCGCGACCACGCGGATGCAACGGCGAGCGCCTGGGCGTGGTGCCGCATCTCGATCAAGTCGTCCTCGGTGCGCACGCGGTTCATGGGGCAGGGGCTATACCAGGGGCGGCACGCCCCGTCGCCGGCACAACACGCGGGCGGCGCTGCGCTCGTGCATATCTGTGGTGTTTCTGTATACTGCCGCGCCGAGCGTTCGTTGGCAGGGGGAAGAGTGACAGGGAGCACCTTCCAGAAATGAGTACCGCAGCGTCGAGCCGGGTCCGCCCTTTGCGAATCTGTCTCATCGACATGAACAACGGACACGAGAACCAGGCGATGCGTTGCCTGCGTTTGATCGCGACGGAGGTTCATCGACATGCCGAGATCTGGAACCCCGGCCTGCCGCTCGAGTTGAAGCACGTTTCGCCGCGCGACAAGGGTGAAGTTCCCCCGCGCGACTGTGACCTGTACATCTCGTCGGGCGGCCCCGGTTCGCCCTTCGATGGCGATGGCGAGCAATGGGTGACCGACTGGGGACACTTCGCCGACGACATCGTCGACGAGAACCTCGCGCGCCCCGGCGCGGGCCGGGCGATGTTCGCCGTGTGCTACTCGTTCGAACTCGTCTACCGGCATTTCAAACTCGGCGACGTCTCCCCGCGTGCCAGCCGAAAGTTCGGTGTGATGCCGATCTATCCCACCACGGCGGGCCAGCAGCATCCGCTGTTCGAGCCATTCGGCGACCGATTGTTCGCGTTCGAGCACCGCAACTGGGAAGCCGTGAACCTCGACCACGCGCAGCTCGATGGGTTTGGCGGAAAGCTCCTCGCGCGCGAGAGCCGCGAGGGACGGGACGACAAGGGTGAGGCCGTCATGGCCGTGAACATCGGCACGGGAATCGAGACGGTGCAGTTTCATCCCGAAGCCGATCGACCGGGTGTGGTGGCGTGGGTGAGCAGGCCGGACCAAGCCGCGGCGTTCAAGGAAGCGTACGGCGAGGAAACCTACGAACGGATGCTCAAGACGCTCGATGACCCCAATCGACTCGGACGCACGTTCGCGCTCATGATTCCCGGCTGGGCCGCGCGAAAGTTCAACGGAATGGCCGCATCGCGGGGCTGGTTGCCGATCGGACCGCCGGTGCAAGACATGTCGCTGTTCGGCTCGGGCGTTCGCGCGCGCGATCTCGCAGCGGGTTGAACGCTTCCTCTTCCGCAGGGCATCACGTCCGCGATACGCTGACGGCGACCCCGGACGCGCACACAGCCGCGTGACGCGCGCCGGTACTTTCAAGGTGACCACATGCCCGAAACGATCGGAATGCTCGTCGGTTGGGAGAACACATTTCCTCCCGCGTTCATCGACCGGGTGAACCGGGAGCCCGGCATCCGCGCGGAACTCGCGAAGATCGGCGGGACGCCGGAGCGATTCACCGCGCCGTACCGCGTGCTGATCGATCGCATCAGCCAAGAGGTGCAGCACTACCGCATGTATCTCAAGGCCGCGCAGCTGTCGGGGACGTACGTCATCAACGATCCGATGTGGTGGACCGCGGACGAGAAGAATTTCGGGTTCTCGCTCGCGGCGCAGCTCGGCGTGGCCGTGCCGCGCACGGTGCTGCTCCCACAGCACGACTACATTCCGTCGATCGACAAGCAGCGCTCCCTGCGCAATCTCGAGTTCCCGCTCGATTGGGAAGCCATCACCCGGTACGTCGGTTTCCCCGCAATCTTGAAGCCGGCCGACGGCGGTGGATGGAAGAACGTCACGAAGGTGAACAATCCCGAAGAGTTGATGCGGGCGTACAACGCTTCGGGGACGCTCGTGATGAACCTTCAACAGTTCATCGACTTCGAGGACTACGTTCGCTGCATCTGCATCGGTCGCGAAGTGATCCTGCCCATTCGATACGATCCGAAAGCGCGGAAGTACCTGCAGGACGAGAACTACCTCACCAAGCCGCTCGAACAGAAAGTGGTCGACGGCGCGTGGACGCTCTGCAGCGCACTCGGATACGACATGAACTCGGTCGAGTTCGCGATCAAGGACGGCGTGCCGTATGCGATCGACTTCACGAACCCAGCCCCCGACATGGACTATTACTCGGTGACGGAGAAGTGGTTCAAGATCTGTGTCGAGGAAATGGCGTTGTTTGCGATCAAGTGCGTCCGCGAGGAACGGCGTCCCGCGCACAAGTACGCGTACGGGGACTTCCTGCCCGGCCGGCCGCGGCACATGGAGCCGGGACCGGTCGCGCGCGGACTGAAGTCATGGTCGGGCGGTGGAGGATGAGGGGGTTGCGATGAGCATGCTCGAAGGTCAGTTCACGCTTGGCGTGGAAGAAGAATTCCAGATCGTTCATCCCGAAACACGGGAACTGCGCTCGTACGTGTCGCGCATTCTCGAAGATCGCGACAAGACGATCTTGCGTGAGCGCGTCCGCGCAGAGATGCACCAGTCGATGATCGAGGCCGGCACGGGCATCTGCGAAGACGTCACCGAGGTTCGGCGACAGCTCATCGAACAGCGCGTCGGGCTGGACGCACTTGCGCGCAAGGGCGGGCTCCGCATCGTGTCCGCGAGCACGCACCCCTTCAGCGATTGGAAGACGCAGGAGATCACACCGCACGAGCGGTACCACGGCCTGGTCGAAGACCTCCAGGATGTCGCGCGCGCGAACTTGATCTTCGGACTGCACGTTCACGTCGGCATCAAGGACAAAGACGAGGCCATGGCGATGGCGAACCAGGTCCGGTACTTTCTGCCGCACCTGCTCGCGCTCACCACCAGCTCGCCGATGTGGCTCGGCCGCGCGACGGGACTCAAGAGCACGCGGTGCGAGATCTTCAAGCGCTTCCCGCGCACAGGCATTCCGGGAAAGTTCGACTCGTACAGTGCGTTCGAGAGCTTCGTGAACGTGCTCGTGAAGACCGGATGCATGGACAACGCGAAGAAGATCTGGTGGGACGTGCGGGTTCACCCGTTCTTCGACACGATCGAAGTGCGCATCTGCGACATGCCGACGCGTCTCGATCACACCGTCGCGGTCGTCGCGTTGGTGCAGGCAATCGTCGCGCGGCTGTACGTGCTCTACAAGGGCAACATGGCGTGGCGGAACTATCCGCGGGCGATGATCGAAGAGAACAAGTGGCGTGCCGTGCGCTACGGACTCGACGGAAAACTGATCGACTTCGGCAAGAAGGAAGAGCGGCCGGTCAAAGACTTGATCGAAGAGCTGCTGGAGTTCGTCGATCCCGCCGCGGCCGAACTCGGCACGCGGGGCGAACTGCAGGGGATTCGCCGGATCATGATCGAGGGCACGAGTGCCGATCACCAAATGGGCGTGTACAACGCCGCGAAGGACCCCAAGGCCGTCGTCGATTGGCTGATCGCCGAAACGATGAAGGGCGTTCCGCGTGAGTGAGATGCGGGCTGTGAACGGGACACGGGCTGGGTGGGTGCTGGTTGCGATCATCGGGAGTCTCGCGTGCCGCGGCGGGACGCATGCGACCGCGCCGGCCGCGACTGCGCCAATTCCAGCCGGCGCGATTGCCGTCACAGTCGACGGCGCGGGGTATCACCCGCCCGTGGTGACCGTACCGCACGGCGGACCGGTGACCATGGTGTTCACGCGGACCAGCGATGACGGCTGTGGTGATCAACTGGTGTTCCCAGATCTGAACGTTCGTCGCGATCTGCCGCTCAATCGTCCGGTCGTCGTCACGGTGACGGCGCCGCCGACGGGACGCCTCGCGTTCACGTGTGGAATGAACATGTATCGCGGCGCCGTGGTCGTGCAGTAGCGATCGACTTGGCGTGCCGCGTGGCGCTGGCCGGCGTGCCCAGACCTCACGATTGACGCGCGTGGCCCGCGCCGCGTGGCGTTGGACGCACCGTGATACGATCGCCGCGATGCAACCGTCGCACCACGCGTCCCGATCTCGGTCGTTCTCGATCAGCGCGGCGACGCTCATGCTGGCACTCGCCACCGCCGGCTGTCCCGCGGAACTAGGACCGCGCAGTTGTACGACCACGAGCGATTGCCCCGCGGGCACGACCTGCATGCGGGGGCAATGCCTCGGGTCAACGGACGCACGGGTCGACATCGTGGACGACGCATCCAACGCGGGCGATGCGATGGACGCACCACCGAGCGACGCGCTCGACGGCTCACCCACGGACGGCGGGGACGACGCGAACATCGGTGACTCCGCCGTAGGGCGTCGTTGCGGTTCGACTCGACCGTGCCCGACGGGATTCACGTGCGACGAAGGATTCTGCGATCTGGACTGTGGCACCGCTGCGCGGTGTGCCGGGCGGTGCTGCGACGCCGGCGAAGTTTGTTACCTCGGCGCGTGCACACGACCCGGCGCACGCTGCGGCCCCTCCGCGATGATGGGCAGTTGTGTTCCGGGCAGCTGTCCGATGGGCCAACAGTGCGATCCATCCTTGAGCGCGTGCATGCCCGTTCCCGCGGGCGCGATGTGCGAGTACCGGCCGATGAGATCGTTCGCGCCCGAGCTTCTCTGGTCCTGGGCAGGGTCAGCCGCATTTCCGGCGTTCCGTCACGCGATCGTAACTCCCGTCGTCGCGGATCTCGACGGAGACGGCGCCAGCGACGTGATCGTGCCAGTGGTCGATCAGGTGCTTGGCTGGCCGACAGTCGGTGGCATTCTCTGTGCGCTGTCGGGTGCCGGCGACTGTCGAGGTCGGGCGCGCGAACTCTGGTGCACGGCGCCGACCGCGCCGCGGGTGAACTGGGTCGCGTCCCCTGCGATTGGAGATCTCGATGGCACCGGGCAGTTGACCATCGTCGTCGGCGATGCACGCACCGACGGCACCGGTGCGTTGATCAACGGCATTGTGGGCTACGATGCGATGGGACGTCGGATCGCAAATTTCGGTACGGACTCGATGGGTCGCCCCGTCGACATTCGCCTCGCAGTCGGCGCACCCGGCATTGCCGATCTCGACGGCGACGGTCACGCGGAAGTGTACGTAGGATACACGGTGTTCGACAGCGCCGGCCGCCTGCGATGGCAGCGACCTGGCGCGACAGGCAATGACAACTTCGGACCGATCTCCGTCGCGGCGGATCTGGACGACGATGGAAGGCTCGAGATCGTTGGCGGCAACATGGCTTATCGGGCGGACGGCACCGAGTTCTGGCCCGCGGGCCGCGCGGCGCGATCGTCTCCAGACGGCTGGCCCGCCGTCGCCGATTTCGACCGCGATGGCCAGCCCGAGGTGGCCGTCGTGTCCATGGGAACGCTGCGCGTGTTTACTCGCGATGGCGGCCTATACACAGCGGCTCCTGCGATGATTCCCGGGCGGGGCGGACCTCCCACAATCGCAGACCTCGACGGAGACGGAACGCCCGAGATCGCGGTCGCGGGGTCGAATGGCATCTTCGCGTACCGAGTCGGCCCCGGCGCGGGACACCCACTGACGCTTCTCTGGCAGATGCCCTCGAGAGACTTCTCGTCGAACTTCACCGGATCGAGTGTGTTCGACTTCGATGGAGATGGCCGCACGGAAGTGATCTACGCCGACGAGTGTTTCGCGCGGGTCTACGACGGGCCGGGCGACGGCATGGGACGGACGACCGTTCGCTTCGAGGTTCCCAACACGTCGTGCACTGGCACGGAATATCCGGTCGTCGCGGACATCACGGGGGACGGACGTGCGGAGTTCATCGTCGTGGGAAACGATGCGTCGGGGATGGGCACGGGTTGCTCATCGTTCGCTGAAGCCTGCCGAGCGATGTTCCCCGGGTACGTTACGACTGCTGGCGTGCGCGCATACCGCGACAGGAACGACAACTGGGTCTCGACGCGGGCCATTTGGAACCAACACAGTTATCACGTGACCAACGTTTGTGACGGGAGAGACTCCGTGTGTCCTGTCGGCCGCAATCGCGCGGGCGGCATTCCCACTCGAGAATTCTCGAGCTGGGCGTACCCTGTGGGTCGACCGTTGAACCGCTACCGTGTCAACGGCCAGCTCGACCAAGTGTTCGCCGCGCCCGATCTCGTTCCGCGCGATGCGCGCGCGGACGTTTCGGGGTGTCCCGATGCACTATCGCTGCGAGTGACCGTGACGAACATCGGCGCCGCAGGTGTGCCCGCCGGCGTGCCAGTCGCGTTCTATGCAAGTGTCGGGGACGGTGGTCGCACGCTGTTGGGGGTTTCCAGAACCCTGCGTGTGATCCTGCCGGGCGGCGCGGAAGTCGTGCGACTGCCACTCTCGCCGACGCCGGCCGCACTGCGTGACGTGCGCGTGCGCATCGAAGTGCGAGTCGATGACGACGGCACGGGGCACGGAGTGTCCAACGAGTGCAACGAGACGAACAACGACACATCGATGGATGTCGAGTGCACCGCGATCGGGTGAGGGCATGGCGGCGTTGCGAACGACTGGCCTGCCAGACCGATTTCTGATCGGCGCGCGCGTCGGTCAAGGCGCGTTCGGAGAAGTCTTCCGTGGGCGTGACCTGGAGACGCATCGTGACGTCGCGATCAAGCGGCTGAAAGCGGCGCTGCCGGACGCGATGGCACGAACGCGCTTCGAACTCGAGGCCCAACTGCTGCGCACGGTGGACTCGCCGTACGTCGTCCAATATCTCCATCACTCCGTCGGCGACGACGGCGAGCCGTACCTCGTGCTCGAGTGGCTCGACGGCGAGGATCTCTCGCGACGCACGCGGCGCGCGCCGTTGTCCCGAAGGCAGTGCGTCGACGTCGGGCGCCAGGTTGCGCTGGGTCTCGATGCCCTGCACCGCGCCGGGATCGTTCACCGCGACGTCAAGCCGTCCAACCTGTTTGTCCTCGACGCCACGAACGAGATTCGCGTCAAGCTCTTCGACCTCGGTGTCGCGCGTTCTTCCCGGACCGATCTGCGCACGCTCGACGGCGTTCTCATCGGCACGCCTGCGTACATGTCTCCAGAACAAGCGCGCGGCGACCGAGACATCGACGCGCGGTCCGACTTGTTCTCGCTGGGCGTCATGCTCTACGAGCTTCTCGCTGGGCGGCGGCCGTTCGCGGCTAACGACGCGTATGCGCTTCTTGCGAGGATCATCCTGAGCGAGCCGGACAGTCTCCGAGTCGTCGCACCCGTCGTCCCCGCGACATTGGCAGACCTGATTCATCGCTGCATGTCGAAGTCACCGGACGATCGTCCCGCCACGGCGCTGGCGCTCGCCGAGGCTCTGGTTCCGTCGACCGACTTCGACGGCGCGGCCGCGCATCGGTCGTCTGACGAACCGGCGACGGTGGTCGATGCAGCGCGCGAGGTCGCGAGCGCAGAGCAACGCGTCGTCACTGCGCTCTTCGCATCGCTCCCTGGGGATTCATCCCAAGTCGACGCGTCACGCCAAAGATTCCATGAAATCGTCGGTTCGCACCGCGGCAAGGCCCACAGCCTTCTCGGACGCTTCGCCGTGGCAGTATTCGGTCTCGACAGAAGTCTCGGAAACGAAGCACTGCGAGCCGCCCGTGCCGCACTCGCGTTGCGTGACGCCGTCGCCGATTGCCGACTCGCCATCAGTACGTGCCTCATCCTTGCGACGGAGAACGGCGTTGCCGGCGACGCCCTCGATCGTGGCGTCGCGCAAGTGAAGCGAGCCAGTGTTGGTGTGAGCGTCGACCCTGCAACGGCCCGGCTTCTCGAGCCGTACTTCGTCCTTGGCGGTGCGGAAGACGATCCGATGTTGGTCGGCGCGCGCGAGGCCGAGCAGGAATCCGCGCCACGGATAGGTCGTCGCACGGCGACCGTCGGCCGGGAGCGCGAACTCGAACTTCTCGATGCGTGGCTCGACGGGTGCATTGCCGGACCCCACGCCACGGGCGTCACGCTGACCGGCGACGTCGGGATCGGCAAGAGCCGAGTACGCGACGAGTTCGGTCGACGTGCGGCGCAGCGGCACGGGGACGTTCATTGGGTCATCGGCCGCGCGGACAACCTCGCCACCGGTGCGGCGTTCGGTACGATCGGCTCCGCGATCAGGCGCTGGGCGGGCGTTCGCGACGGCGAGGCGGCATCGGTGCGTCACGCGCAACTTCGCCACGCGCTCGCTCCCGTGGTGCCCGAGTCAGAGATCGCGCGGATCGCGACCTTCCTCGGCGAACTTTCCGACGTTCCCACGACCCACGCCGACGACGAAGTGTTGCGCGCAGCGCGGCGTGACCGGCTGCTGATGCACGACGCGTTGACCGGAGCGTTCGAGGACTGGCTCCACCATCTCAGCGATCAGCGTGCGGTGGTTCTCGTGCTCGAGGACCTTCAGTGGTCCGACCGCGCGTCCGTGCAACTCGTCGCGGCGTCGTTGCGACATCTGGCTCGAAGTAGACTCTTCGCGATGGCGGTCGGCCGCCCCGAGGTTCGCAGTATCTTCGGCAAGATCTGGGTGCATGGGCGGGAGCACGTGCTCGAGCTATCGCCGCTCTCTCGCGCGGCCAGTCTTGCACTCTCGCGGGAGTTGCTTGGCGACAGCACGGCTCCGGAGGTGATGCGGGCACTGGCCGACCGCGCCGAGGGCAATCCGTTTCATCTCGAGGAGTTGATTCGTGCGGCGCGTCGCGGGGACATTGGCACGGTGCCAGAGACTGTCCTGGGAATCGTCCAGTCGCGGCTCGACGAAGTCGACGTCGACTGTCGACGAGTGCTTCGACTGGCGAGCGTGTTCGGTCGCGCGTTCTGGTACGAAGGAGTCGCTGCCCTCGCCGGATCGCCGTCGACCAGTGGCCAGCTCGGTGAAGCGTTGGACCTACTCGTCGCTCAGGATCTGATCGCGTTGCGCGACGAGACTCGCTTTCCGCAACACCGCGAGTACGTCTTTCGCCACGCGCTCGTCCGCGAGGTTGCCTACGCAACGCTGACTCCCGACGACCGTGCCCGGGCACACTTGCGTGCCGCCCACTGGTTGCAAGAGCGGGGCGAACGTGACCCGGCCGTGCTCGGTCGCCACTTCGAACAAGGCGGAGATCCCAGCAGTGCTCGCACTCGCTTCGAAAGTGCGGCTCGCGTGGCGCTCGACGGCAACGACGCGACCGGAGCGCTGGCCCACGCACAGCGCGCCATGGCCTTGGGGGTGTCCGGCGTTGCCCGTGGGCGCGTGCTCGCCGTCGTGGCGGAGGCGCATCGATCCCGCGGCGAACTCGCACTCGCGGCTGACGCAGCGCACGACGCGCTCGAATTGCTCTCGACCGGTTCGAGTGCGTGGTACTCGACGCTCGCCGAGTGGGCGACAGCGGTTGGCCGCCTCGGACGGCAGGAGAACCTCGAGGAGTCCGCGACTCTCTGGTGTTCTCTCGAGCACGCACCGGAGCATCGCGACGATGCCGTGGTGTCTGGCGCTCGCATCTGCGCACAGTTGCTCGGAGTGCGTGCGATGTCGGACGCCGACTCGATGCTCAAGGCGCTCGAACGCATGGCCGGGGACGAGACCAGTCTCGAGACGCAATCCGTCGCCCGTCTCGCGCAGGTCCGAGCGCTGCGTGCGATATTTGGCGGCGATCCCGCGACGTACCTGCTGATGAACATTCGCGGCTTGGCCGCCATGGAGCGCGCGGGGAACGTCCGCTCTGCGACGATGTTTCGCGTGAATGTCGCGAGCGCGCAGGTCAATCTGGGGATGTACGAGGACGCCGAACCGGTCCTCCGCCGTGCGATGAAAGATGGCGAACGCCTCGGAATGCGCGCCGTGAACACGTACGGAAACTCGAATCTCGGTCACGCGCTCGCCCGCATGGGTCGCGTCGACGAGGCCGTCGTTGCCGAGGCCGAAGCCGTACGAACGGCCGTCGAGCAAGAAGATCGGCGGATCGAACTCATCTCGCGTGGCTATCTGTCCGCGGCGTGGCTCGCGGCCGGCAGCGTGCCGATGGCCGTCGAGGAGGCGGAGCGTGCCTGTTCGGTCGAAGGCGTCAGCCCGCAAGTACGTGTCTCCGGGATGGTCGCGCTCGCGAACGCGCGCCTTGCACGTGGGGACGTCGCCGACGCGCGTCGGATTGCGCTCGATGCGTGTGCCGTGATCGACGGCGGTGGCGTCGAGGAAGGCGAGGCAGCGGCGCGGCTGGCGCTCGCCGAGGCGCATTGGGCGGCCGGGGAATTCGAAGCAGCTCGAGAAGCCATCGGCGAGGCGATGCGCCGACTCGAGGCACGGGTGGCGACGATTCAAGACGCAGCCATGCGCCGGTCGTTTCTCGACCGCGTCCACGAGAACGCACGAACGATCGAGTTGCACCGCGCGTGGGTTGGGCCGTAGGACCCCGACCGACATTTCATCGCGCCGATCCCGCTCGGGTCCGTTACGCTCGCGCTACACCATGGCTGCACTTCGAAGACTTGGCCGCTCCGACATCGAAATCACGCGCATCGGTTTGGGATGCTGGCAGTTTTCCCAGGGCAAGCTCTCGAGCGGAGCCTACTGGCCCGAGTTGCCCGATGCGGTGACCGACGAGATCGTCGCCGTGTCGCTTCGTGGCGGAATCAACTGGTTCGACACGGCCGAGGCGTACGGGTTCGGTGCCTCGGAGCGCGGACTCTCCCGCTCACTCCGGGCTGCGGGCCGCGCCAACGGCGATGTCCGAGTCGCGACCAAATGGTTTCCGCTGGCGCGCACGGCCGGGTCGATTCGTCGCTCGATCGACGAGCGACTCGCGTGCCTGCACCCGTTCGAAATCGATCTGTACCAAATACACCAACCGATCGCGCTCGCGACCGTGGGCGCGCAGATGGACGCAATGGCCGACATCGCAGACGCGGGGAAGATCCGCACCGTCGGCGTGAGCAACTTCTCCGCGTCGCGCATGCGAGCCGCCCACGCCGCGCTCGCGAAGCGCGAACGGCCGCTCGTGTCCAACCAGGTCAAGTACAGCCTGCTGGACCGACGCATCGAGTCCAACGGCGTGATGGCCGCGGCGAAAGAACTGGGCATCACGATCATCGCGTACTCGCCGCTCGAGCAAGGGCTTCTCTCGGGCAAGTTCCATGACGATCCGGCCCTCGTGCGTGGCGCTCGATGGACACGTCGCATGCGCGGAGGGCTCTCGGATCGTGCCATTGCCCGCACGCGACCCGTGATCGACGCCGTGAAAGAGATCGCCGCGGCGCACGGCGCGACGCCGTCCCAAGTCGCCCTTGCGTGGCTCGCGTCGTTCCACGGCGACACCGTCGTGGTGATTCCTGGTGCCACGAAAACGCGGCACGCCGAGGAGAACGTCGGCGCACTCGATCTCGCGCTGAGCGTGAAGGAATGCGCGCGCCTCGACGACGTGTCTCGAGCGGTGGGGTAAGCGACAGGTAAGCAACACGCGTGAGGAGGCATCCGAGTTGACCGACCCATCGTCCGCGCCCGTCGTCCGTTCGCTCCGCGAAGCGCTGACGCTGCGAAACCGCGCTCAGCAGCTCGCAGTTCGCTTGAGCGTCATCGTCGGTGCGCTGCGCGTATTCTTTGCCGTCGTGTTCATCACGCTGGCCACCTGGCAGTTCCCGAACGTGTCGCACCAGTGGCCATTCTATGCGTATCTCGCCGCCGCACTTGTCGCTCTTGGAATGATCCAGCGTGGGATCATGACTCGCGAACGACGCTCGCTCTTGTTTGGAATCGCCGACGTCGCGATCAGCGTTTATCTCTGCCATCTCGTTGGGACATTTTCGTTCATGGCGCTTGGATGCGGCATGATCGGCGTGCTGTTCTCCGTGTCGGTGGGACCGCGAGTTGCCTTCATCCTGGCTTGCGCGAGCGCTCTCGCCTACCTCGGTGTCGTCGTCACGGAGGGCGCTGGGATCCTCGCGTACGGCCCCGCGGCGCCCGCGTGGATGCACGGTGGCGCAGCGCCGGGCGCGGCGATCGGATTGGCATGCATCATCGTGATGACGGGCTTTGTGATTACGGCTGCGGTCAACCGAGTCGTCAGCAGCCTCGCCGAGGAGCGGACGGTCTCCGAGGCGCTCCTACTCAACGTGCTCCCCGCCTCGATCGCCGAGCGGCTGAAAGCTTCGTTGCGGCCGATCGCCGAGCGACTGGAAGATGCCTCGGTGATGTTTGCCGACGTGGTGGGATTCACGCCGCTGTCCGCGCGGCTTCCGCCCGAGGAGGTCGTCGAGATGCTCAACGGGCTGTTCTCGACGTTCGACGCGCTCGCGGCTCGCCACGGCATCGAAAAGATCAAGACCATCGGCGACGCGTACATGGCCGCCGGCGGTGTGCCGCACGTGTCCACTCGTCACGCGAGTGACATCGGACGAATGGCCTTGGACATGCTCGACGCCGTTCGACGGATGAACGTCTTGAAAGGGACGGACCTGAACCTTCGGATCGGGCTTCACGTCGGACCCGTTGTCGCCGGGGTCATCGGGCAGCACCGATTTACGTATGACCTGTGGGGGGACACCGTCAACGTCGCCAGCCGCATGGAGTCCCATGGCGAGGCGGGGAGAATCCACGTGTCTGCAGCGTTTCGCGATCGCGTCGCTGCCGACTTCGAATTCGAAGACCGCGGCGTCGTGAAAATCAAGGGTCGCGGCGAATTGCCGACGTACTTCCTTCTCGGGCTCAAGCCGGGATGACGCGTGAGTGCCGGAATGGACGACGGTACCCCCGGCTCATCGCGCGATGGCAGGTCATCGAACTCGTCGCGGGCCTTGCGTGACGACGTTCCCATCCGCGTTCACGCTCCCGCTCACTTCCCATGCGTCGGTCTCGGTGGGACAACCTCGGACGGCCCGCGCGACAAACTGCGCCGACATGCCACTGCCCGACGACGTGAACGAGTACCGCAGGACCGTGGCGCGCTGCGGCTCGAAACGCAGGGCCTGCCACGTCGGCGCGCTCCAGCTCGGATCGCCCGGTGCGCACGGATCGCAGCACTGCGGCGGTGTCATGGGCGCCGACGGAGGAAACGAGTGGTCGATCGCCGCGGCCGAACCCGCCGCAAGGAGCGTCGGCGACATGTGCTCCTGCTCGAAGTAGTTGACCGCCGCGTGCGCGATCGCGCGCAAGTTGAGCTGGGCCTCTCCTGCACCGCTGCCGCGACACGCGGGCACGAGCAACGCGAGTGCGTTGAGGGTCGGACGGAACGCGCGAGGACTGACTTGCGGCGCGCGGGGGACGGCGCACATGGGCAGATCCTACCCCCGCAGCCACTCCTGCTCGAGCGCCAACGTGCGCACGTGTTCCGGAATGTTCGCGAGAAACGCGCTCCGCAGCGATTCGTCGGAAATCTGCGCTGCGCCATCGCGCAACTTCTTGCCGGCCCGTGAGATCGCGTCCCGCGCACCGGCGAGATCTCCCGTCGCGTGCAGCGCTTCTGCGTACGCAACACGCGACAGGGACTCGCCGTCCTCGATTCCGCCCAGCTCGTCGATCGTCGCGACGGCCTGTCGTGACGCATCGAGTGCCTCGGCATGCGCGCCGCGCTTCAATTTCAACATTGCCCACACTCCCTGCGACTGCGCGCGAAACGGTGGGGACGCACTCGGATCGTCCAGGACCACACGGACCTCTCGCTCGGCGGCGTCGAGGTCGCCGATCTCCGACAGGATCCGCGCGAGGTAGAACCGCGACGCGTACTCCATGCGCTTGTCGCCCTGGCTGACAGCAACCTCGATGGCGAGTGACTCCACACGCCGCGCTTCGTCCATGCGACCGAGTCGACAGAGCACATAGCCGAGATTGTGCCGCGCCGATGTCGCGACCGAGTTCAACTCCATGCGTTCGGCTTCCGCGAGTGCCGCGCGAATCTCGCGTTCGGCGTCGTCGAACCGCCCAAGTTCCATGAACCCGTACCCAAGATTGACACGCCCCATGCACGAATTCCTGACGTCACCGGCGACGTCGTACGCGTCTCCGGCCTCGGTGCGGTACTGCGTGAACGCCGCAGGGTCCCCAGCGAGCTTCGCAGCCATTGCCTTGACGTCCAGGATACGCGCGCGCACGGCAGGCTCACGGGTGGCGTCGTCGCCCGCCACGCGCTCGGACGCCGCGAGCAACTCGGCGCCAAGCACGGAGTGCCCAGTCAGCGTCAGCACCGCCGCGATCCGTGCCATCGCAATCGCTCGCGAGATTCTTTCGCTGCCTCCGGGCGCAGGGGCCTCGCCGGACCGCGCGCCCGACACATTCGGATCTTCCCGAACGGCCGCGCAGACTTCGAGCATCCCTGTCGCGTCGCCCAGCCGTGATCGAACCACCGCGCACCGCGCCGCGGTTTCGTACCAGGCGCTGGAGAATCGCTCCAAGCCGTCGAGTGCCTCGCGCGACGCGACGTCCGCCTCGCGGTATTGCGCGCGCCAATATCGTCCTTCGGCCTCCAGCTTGCGCAACCGGGCCCGCGCCGGTCCGTCCGGGTGACAAGCGATGCCGCGTGCGGCGAGTGTTGCTGCGCCGAGCAAGTCGTTTCCGTCCAAGGCACGCTGCGCCGCGCGCTCGAACCATTCTGCGGCCCGCGCGCCATCCTCGCCGCGTTCGAAGTGCTCCGCCACGGCAAGTACGTCCTCCGCACCCGACTGCGCCAGCCATTGCCCCGCGAGTCGGTGACCAAGCACACGGTCCTCCTCGGTCAGCATCCGCCAGGCGGCCTCGCGCACGACGGAATGCCGGAACGAGTACTCGACTTCGCCCGGAACCTTGCCCTCGCCAAGCCGCGCGACGATCTCGCGCCGATCGAGATCGTCCAGCCGAGCACGCAGGCTCGGATCTCGACGTTCGACACCGAGCAGCAACGCCACCGCACTCTCCCAGAACAACTGTCCGAACACACTCGCGGCGCGCAGAAGACGCCGCGACTCGGGATCGAGTGCCCCGAGCCGTGCCTCGACCATGGCCAGCACCGTCTCGGGCAGGTCGTCGTCGCTTCCGCTCGCAACGGCCCGCATGAGTTCCTCGAGATAGAATGCGTTGCCGGCCGCCCGCTCGACGATCCGCGCGATGGTCGCGTCGTCCAGTCGATCGCCCAGCACGCTGCGCACGAGTCGTTCGCTCGCACGCCGAGAAAGTTCCCCGAGTCGAATCTCGACGATGCCGCGCTCGGCCCACAGACTCGGAAACACTTCGTGAACGTCCGGCCGCGCGAGCGCGAGCAACATCCACGGGCGCTCGCCGACGTTCCGAAGCGCGCGCTCCAACAGCGCCACGCTTGGCAGGTCGCCCCAGTGGAGATCCTCCAGCACCATCAGTACCGGTTGCGTGTCGCACTCTGCGTCGAGAAAGTCCTCCCAGGCGCGCCGCATCTGATCGCCCATGACCATCGGGTCGAGCCGCGCTGCGCGCAGTTGCACGCTGTCGTCGTCGGGCATTCGCGTCCCGATCATCTCGCCGAGAAAGTCCGCGACGCGCCGTCCGTCGGTCTCGCGAACGCTCCGCGAAACCCGCGCGCGCAATTTCAATCGCCGCGCGGCGAGCGGCTCCCCCTCGATGATCCCGGCCGCGTGCCGAATCGACGGCGCCAACAGTCCAAACGGTGCCCCGGCCGCCATGGCATCGCCGCGACCGGTCCACACCGTCGCCGCCGGGTTGCGCGCATGGACGCGCTGCACGAATTCGTAACGCAACCGGGACTTTCCGACGCCGGCCGCGCCGGTCACCAGCACCGCGCGCGAGACACTCTCCGACGCGCACTCGGCCCAGACGCCCTCGAGCGTCGCGATCTCCCGCTCGCGGCCGACGCACTCGGTTCGCTTGCCCAGCAGCGTGCGCGCGCTCTCCGTGGCCTCCCGTTCTGCGCACACGAACAGCGTGCGATCGTCGCCGCGCACATCGAAGCGCGCGTCGAGCAGACCTGCCGTGACTTCGTCGATGCGGATCCCGGTCGGGATGTCGGGCGGAAGGGTATCCCGCTCACCGTCGCAGACGTCCGTCGTGGGCGCGACCGTTTCGTGGGGATGACCATGCCGAACGATTCGCGCCGCCCGATCGATTGCGTCGCCCGCGGGCCAGCGCTCCGACAGAATTGCGCGACCGGTCGCGAGCGCCATCGGGATCGCGGGGTCGAGAATGCGCCGCATTTCCAGCGCGCAACGCGCGGCGTCCGACGCGTAGTCCGTGGCGGCGCGCGACGTTGCGGGTGCGAGAAGCGCAACCGCGGAGCCCTCGGCGAGCCACTCGAGTCGACCGCCGTGCGCATGGACGATCTGCGACAGTGCCTCGTGCGCTGGGTGCCTGTCGACACTTTGCAGCGTCGGCGCGGTGCCGAGCGTGTCTGCCGCGCGAACGGACGACGCGACGATCACGGAGATTACGCGTTGCTCGCCCGCGGTGATCGACCGCCGAATGGTGCGGCCTCCCGGCAGTCGTTCGACGGTTGTTTCGATGCGATCGAGCGCGTCCCGAGCGGCGGCTCCGTCTGCGAACCGCTCCGCGGGCGACTTTGCCATCATGCACGCGACGACTGCGTCGAGCGTTTCCGGAATGTCCGGGAGGAGTTCTCGCACGCGCGGCGCGTCGTCGAGCAGAACCTTTGCGAGAACGGCCATGACGTTGTCGGCAGCAAACGCCGGTTGTCCCGTCAGGCATTCAAACAAGACACAGCCGAGCGAGAAGACGTCCGCGCGCGCGTCGACGTCGCGTCCCCCGCGCGCTTGCTCCGGCGACATGTACCCGGGCGTTCCGAGCGTGACCCCCGTTCGCGTCGCGGCGCGGGCCGGCATGCGAACGGCGCGCGCCACGCCGAAATCGAGAAGCTTCGCCTGCGCGAGATCCGCCGAGAGCAAGAAGATATTCTCGGGTTTGATGTCCCGATGGACCACCCCCATCGAGTGCGCGAATGCAAGTCCGTCGGCCACGCGACGGGCCAACGACACCGCTTCGGAGACCTCCAACACGCCGCGACCAAGCCGCGCCCGGAGATCCTCGCCCTCGAGCCACTCCATCGCGAGAAATCGCGAGCCGTCGGACGTGCGACCGTGCGCGACGTATCGCGGGACTGCTGGATGTTGCAACGTGGCCAGCAGCTGCGCTTCCCGTTCGAATCGATCTCCGCCGGCTTGCGCGTGGATCGCCTGCAAGATCTTCACCGCGACCGGCGTGTTCGTGCGCTCGTCGCGGGCGAGATACACGTCTCCCATCCCACCCGACGCCGCGAAGCGTTCGATCACGAACGAGTCGGCAACGCGGTCACCGGGACGCATGGGGCACAGAACACCGGGTGCCGAGGGGTGTCAACGCGCTATCCTAGCGTTCCAACCCGAGAGGCGGCGACGAGAACGATGGCCTGCAATTGGAATCGAGTGCCGTTCGGCGCGACCGGTCTGAACGTGATGCCGCTCGGGCTGGGATCGAGTTTCGGCGTCGGCGGCACGGATCTCGAACGCGCGTTCGAACGCGGAATCAACTACTTCTATTGGGGCAGCCGGCGACGGCCCGCATTCGGCGAGGGCATGCGCGCGATCGGCGCACGCAAGCGCGACGACGCCGTCTTCGTGATCCAGACGTATTCGCGTTCGGCATTGCTCATTCGGCCGTCGCTCGAGCGCGCGCTGCGAGCCGTTCGCACCGACTACGCCGACGTGTTGCTGCTGGGTTGGTGGAACAAGCTGCCGTCCGAACGCATCCTGGACGCGGCGCGTGAACTCCGTCGTCGCGGACTCGCGCGGCACATCCTGATCTCGTGCCACCATCGTCCGGCGTTCGAACGGTTCATCGCAGATCCGACGTTCGACGCGATCATGACCCGATACAACGCGGGGCATCCCGGCGCGGAGACCGAAGTCTTTCCGCACTTGGCGAAGCGCCGCGTGGGCGTCGTCGCGTACACGGCCACACGCTGGGGCACACTGCTCGATCCCAAGTTCACTCCGCCCGGTGAGCCGACGCCGCGGCCGTCGGATTGCTATCGTTTTGCGCTCACGAATCCGAACGTCGACGTCTGCATCGCGGGCCCCCGCGACGGTGCGCAACTGGACGAAGCGATGGCCACGCTCGATCGCGGCCCCATGAGCGACGACGAACTCGCGTGGATCAAACGCGTCGGCAGCGCGGCGCGAGCGGCCGGCGCCACCCAGGGGAATCCGCCGATTCAAGTGCTCGATCGCGTGATGGATTGGATTTCGTAGAGGCCTACTCCACGCGCACGTTGGCCATGCGTGTGCTCTCGCCGCCGCGCCCGTCGCGCAACACGACCCACATCGAAATCGCCGCGGCCGTGCGCGGTGCGCTCCAGCTCGCCGCGAGACTTCCGCCCACGCCGCGCGGATCGGTCATCGATCCGACGGCTCGCGGGCGATCGAATACGCCGTCGGTCGCGAAGAAACTCACGAGAAGCGTCTCGTCGGTTCCGTCCCCGCGTCCTTCGACGGAGTCCGTGGTGGCCTCGATCGCGACGGCCACCGTGGGACATGTCGCGTCCAACGCGACGGCGCACCGCGGGAGCGTCACGGTCGCCGCGTCCGCCGGGACGTCTTGCGTTCCAACCCGTACGCGAAGGAAATCGGGGTTGCGGTTCAGCGGGACCGTGGCAACGCGTTCCCGCGATCGGACCACGACGCGTCGAAATCCCTGAATGCCCTCGCGCATGGCGTACGCGATCGCTCGCTCGTTCGGGCAATCGAACTGTCCCTGCGTCGCATTCCAGGCAGGAGCGCTGTCGGGACAGATCGCAACGAGCACGAAATAGCCGAGATCCGCGCCGCTCGCCGGGAGCGCGAGGCGGCCCGCCGGAATCGTCACGCGGTCTGCTCCGGCCGACCCTGCGCCGTCCAAGAGTACGTCGTCGGCGCGATCGCGAAGGCACGTCCGCGGCTCGTGGTCGCTGCCCTCCGCACAGAGCCACCAATGGAAGTACACCGGGCGACCCGACCGCGACGACCCATCGGCCCAAACGGCACGCACGGTGACGTCGGTTCCGGCGAGCGCGTCCGGCGTGTCGCTCACGAGCGCGAGCAGGCGAAGCTTGTCGACGCGCGTCGGCGACGGAAGCTCCGACCCACACGCTACGGCCAGAACCGCAATACTGACTGACACGAGCCAACGCACGACGAAGACACGCTACCACGCCGAACCTCTTGCACGCCCGCGTCCCGTGTGTGCATCGTGCACGGGCTTCCATGACCCTGCCCACGATCGCAATCGGTTCAGACCTTCGCATCGAGGACCTCGTGGCCGTCGCGCGCGATGGTGCACGTGTCGTTCTCGACTCCGCGGCGCGCGAGCGGATGGCACTCGCGAATGCCGCGATTCGCGCCATTGCCGACGGCGGCGACGACGCTCCACGGGTGTACGGCGTGAACACGGGCTTCGGGTTCCTCGCGGAGACACGAATCTCGGCGGGAGACGTCCGTGCGCTGCAAAACAATCTCATTCGCAGCCACTCGTGTGGGGTGGGCGAGCCGTTGCCTCGCGACGTCGTGCGGGCCATGACACTGATGCGCGCACAGGTGCTTGCACGGGGACACTCCGGCGTACGGATCACGGTCGTCGAGCGGCTGATCGAGCTACTCAATCGCAGAGTGCATCCGGTCATTCCCGCGCAGGGCAGCGTCGGAGCATCGGGGGATCTCGCGCCTCTCGCACATCTCGCACTCGCGCTGATCGGCGAGGGCGAAGCCGAGTACGAAGGCAAGACGATGGACTCGGCCGACGCGCTCGCCCAGGCCGGGATCGAGCCGTTGTCGCTCGAAGCGAAGGAGGGACTGGCGCTGATCAATGGCACGCAGTTGATGTTGGCAGTGGGCGCGCTGGCCCTCGTCGATGCCGAGACTCTGGCAACGCACGCAGACATCGCAGGTGCCATGTCGCTCGAGGCACAGAAGGGCTCGTGGCACCCCTTCGAAGAACGCGTGATCGCCGTGCGTCCCTATCCCGGTGCACTGTCGAGTGCAGCGAATCTCCGCGCGTTGCTCGCGGACAGCGCCATTGCCGAGAGCCATATCAACTGTGGAAAAGTGCAAGATGCGTATTCCTTCCGATGCATGCCGCAAGTGCACGGAGCATCGCGCGACGCGTTTGCATGGGTGCGTCAGATTCTCGCGACCGAAATGAACGCGGCCACGGACAATCCGCTGGTCTTCGCGCGCGACGGCGGCGCAGACATCGTCTCGGGCGGCAATTTCCACGGTCAGCCGCTGGCGTTGGCCCTCGACCTGCTCGCGATCGCGGCGGCCGAACTCGCGAACATCTCCGAGCGCCGAGTCGAGCAGCTCGTCAACCCAGCGCTCAACTCCGGGCTGCCGCCGTTTCTCGCGGCGCGCACGGGCCTGGATTCGGGATTCATGATTGCGCAGGTCACGGCGGCCGCGCTGGTCAGCGAGAACAAGGTGCTGTGTCACCCCGCGAGCGTCGATTCGATTCCGTCGTCGGCGGGCAAGGAAGACCACGTGTCGATGGGATCGGTGTCCGCGCGGAAAGCTGCGCGCGTCGTCGACCACGTGCGCAAGGGGCTCGCCATCGAGATGCTCGTTGCGGCGCAGGGCCTCGACATGCGACTTCCACTTTCGCCCGGTGCCGGAGTCGGTGCCGCACACCGCATCATTCGCGAGCGCGTCCCGACGCTGACCCACGATCGACCCTTGTACCGCGACATGGCCGCGGCGGAAGCCATGATTGCCGACACGAGCATCGTCCGAGCCGTGATCGCGCGCGTTGGACCGCTCGCCTGACACGGTCGTGCATCTCACGACGCTTCAGATCTTGTCGCTGGTCGCTGCCGCACTCGCGGCGGGCACGGTCGACGCGATTGCGGGGGGGGGCGGTCTGATCACACTTCCTGCGTTGCTCGCGGTCGGGATTCCGCCGCACCTCGCGCTCGGGACGAACAAGGGTCAATCCGTGTTTGGCTCGGCGGCGTCGCTCGCGTCGTTCTGGCACGCCGGCGCCGTCGATGGGCGTGTCGCGCGTGTCGCATTTCCGTTCGGACTCGCGGGTTCTGCGGTCGGTGCGTCACTCGTCATGCTCGTCCCGCCACACGTTCTGCGTCCACTCGTGATCGCATTGCTCATCACAGCCGCTGTGATTCTGACACTTCGACGCTCTCCGAAGACCGTCGTCGATCGGGCAGCGATCCATGGCGCACTCGTCCGTGCGGCGGTGATCGCATTCGTCATCGGTGCATACGATGGGTTTTTCGGGCCAGGCACCGGCACATTTCTCATCGCGGCGTACGTCGTGTTTCTCGGTGCCACCATGACCGAGGCCACTGGCGATGCGAAAGTCGTGAACTTCGCGTCGAATCTCGCTGCAGTGATCGCATTCGGCGCCAAGGGCCTCGTGCTCTGGAACGTCGCGCTGCCGATGGCGGGCGCGCAACTCGTCGGTGGTGTCGTCGGAGCCAGACTTGCGGTGAAGGGTGGTGACAGACTGATCCGTGCGGTCGTACTGGCCGTGGTGGCAGCGCTCGTTGCGAAAATCGCCTGGGACATGCTTCACGGACGGCGCTGAGATCGTCCCGCTCTATGTCCCAAGATCTCCGGCGCGGATCGCCACGACGGCGACGCCCCCCGACGATCGGACCGCAACCCGCAGTTGATCCTCGCCGGACGCCGGGATCCACGCCACTTCGCGTCCCGAGCCGCGGACTTCGCCGTCAGACTCCCAGCGCGTCGTGACCGCCGCGGGGCCGCCCTGCAGACGCACGCGCCAATGCGCGCCGTCGCGCTCGCCACGCAGCGACACGCGCGGCGGTGAGTGCAGTGGCAAGTCGCTGGTTCGAACCGAGCCCTGCGACGTCGTGTCGCGCCACTGGTCGATCACTGCCAGCGAGCGTCGAGGCGACGCGGGTAGGCCGACGATGTCGTCGCCCGAATGCTCGAGCGCGGGATCGAGCGCGCCCACGGGCGTGCCGGAGTCGGGTGGTGGCGGATCGACCACGAGGATGTCCGGACGATCCGCAACGCTGGAATCCATGGCGTCCTGTGTGTCGATCACGTCGATGGGCGCTGGATCGACGACGAAGCGATCGATTCCAGTGTCCGGCGGCGGCGGATCGACGACGAAGCGATCCGGAGTGTCCGATCCCGTGTCGCTCGGAACCGGATCCGTGCTGGTCGAGCACGCGTTCAGTCCGGATGTCCACGCCGCCAGAGAGAGTCCCACGGCCGCGCGTCGTGCGGAGAGCGCGAGCGCACTCGGTGTACGGCGACGAGGGCGCGCTTCACTCGCGTCGCGCGCGAATTGGTTCATTGCAGTTTGCAACTCGTCGATGCCGACGTGCCAGACGCGATCGGCCGCCGCGATGCGTAGACCGAGCAGCGCTGTTTCACGCGCAATGCGATCGGCGTCGTCGAGCGGTGTCGAGCTTGCCAGTTCCAGCGCGTCGTCGAGATGCGTTGCCGTGTCCAGCGCGATCGCGCGTGTGAGGTCTGCCGCACGCTGTATGAGTTTCGCTCGACGGCCGGAAATGTCGGGATAGAAATACTCGAGGATGCGTGCTTGGTAGCCCAAACCCATATAACGATTGCCTACGCCGTCAGGGTCGAAGTTGCGCTGTCGAAACGCGGCCGAACAAATTCGGAACAGCACCTCTGTGCGCGGATCCTCGATGCGATAATTCCATCCCAGGTAGCTTCCACCCAGTGCCTGTCGGGCGGACAAATCGAGCTGAAGCGGCGTGCCGTGGTAGGGCTCCGCGCGACAGAAGTTCACAGGATGCGCGGCGTGGTCTCGGATGAACTGAACGTTGGTGCGCACGTCTTCCAGCGTCGCGTCGGGCTCGAAGAGAAGGAGGTTGTAACAGACGAAGATCCCGGCGCTTCGACATGCGGCCAACGCGTCTTCGATGCACTTCTGTTGCGACGTGCGCCGCAAGTGCGCAGCCCCGCCGTCGGCCGCGTTCTCGACGCCCACGTAGAGCCGAATGATCCCGAGTCGTTTCAGTTCGCCTGCGAGATCGGGCGTCACGCAGTCTGGCCGGCACTTCCCGATGATTCCCACCGGACCCACGTCGAGGCGGTCGAGTTCGGCGCGAATCGCGCGCATCCGGTCGATGGTGTCCTGCGGCCGAGGCAGGAGCAGGTTGTCGTCATGGAAACAGAAGATGCACGGCCCGTCGGCTGCGTGGAACTCGGCAGCCATTTCCCGTGCGACGTTTTCGGGGCTGCGCATCCGAACGAGGCGCCCGCCGCCGTAGCTTCGCGCATCGCGGAAATACGACGTGATCGAGCAGTACGTGCACGAACCCCAGCAACCGCGCCCGCCCATGATCGGAATGAAGTTCACGCCGAGATGCCGAGTGTGCTCCCGGTATCGGGTCGCGAAGGGAAAGCGGTCGAGGTCGTCGACGAGACGCCGGGGTGCCGTGCGAATCGTGGCGCCATCGCTGGTGCGTATTGCGAGCCCCGGCACTTGTCCGATTGGCGTACGCGCGGCAATTGCCGCGAGCAACTCCGGAAACGTCTCCTCGCCCTCGTGCAACACGATGGTATCGATCCCGTTGCGCGCATCGAGAACTTCCTTCCATGCGAGCGTCGGGAATTGTCCTCCACACGTCACGTGCCCGCGAAAGCCCTCGCGCCGCAGCAACCGTGCGAGGCCGAGGAACTCGACGGCTCGGTGCTGGAACTGCATGCTGAGCCCCACGACGTCCGGTGCGTCCGCGACGACGAGCCGCGCGATTCTCTCCGCTTCCGTGGACAAGTTGAACGCAACCACCCGCACGCGGTGCCCGGCCCCACGTGCGACCGCCGCGATCATCCCTACGCCGAGATTCTCTTCGAAGTCCGCCCCGATCAACGTCACCCGCATGATCGTCACCTCCCGAGAGTGCCTCGGCGCAGCGCTGCACGAGGCATGCCGAGAAATTTGCGCGAACTCGTACGGGCGCTCCTTCTCGCTGCGCAGGATTTGCACCAGCACCGGGAAACTATTCGCGCACTGTCGTGCTCACGGCACGAGAATGCTCGCCCCGACGGTGGCACGCGACTCGAGTGCGCGGTGGGCGTTCGCGACGTCGCGCAGCGCGAACCGCTGACGCACTTCGATCTTCACCGCGCCCGAGCGCACAATGTCGAACAGGGCCGCAGCCGACGAGAGCAACTCGTCGCGCGTGGCGACGTACGTGAACAACGTCGGCCGGGTGACATACAGAGAGCCCCTCTGCGCGAGTTGACGAAGATCTACCGCGGGCGGCACGCCCGACGCGTTGCCGAAGCTCACGAGCATCCCGCGCGGCGCAAGACTGTCGAGGGATCCGACGAAGGTGTCGCGTCCCACCGAATCGTACACGACGGGAACGCCTCGACCGCTCGTGAGTTCTCGCACGCGTGCTGCGACGTTCTCAGTGCGGTACAAGATCGTGTGCGCGCACCCGTGCGACCGCGCGAGTGTCGCCTTGGCCTCGTCGCCGACGGTACCGATCACCGTTGCGCCGAGCGACCGCGCCCACTGACAGAGAATCAGCCCCACGCCGCCGGCCGCGGCGTGAACGACAATGGTCTGACCGGGCTGCACGGGAAACGTACGTCGCAGTAGGTACTCGGCCGTCATGCCCTTCAACATCATTGCGGCGGCGACGTCGTCGTCGATCTCGGTGGGAAGTCGCACGAGCCGGTCGGCCGCGATGTTCCGCGCACTCGCGTATGCACCGCTCGGCGCCGCGGCGTATGCGACGCGATCTCCGACGGCGACGTCGGTCACTCCCTCGGCAACGGTCTCGACGACGCCGGCGGCTTCTCCGCCGAGGATCGCCGGCAGTGTGACCGGGTAGAGACCCGTTCTCTGGTACGTCTCGATGTAGTTCAAGCCGATTGCGGTGTGTCGCAGGCGGACTTCGCCGCGCGACGGTGCCGGCAACTCCAGTGCTTCTTCGCGGAATACTTCGGGGCCGCCGTGCTCGTGAATGCGGAGGGTGTACATGGTCGTCACCGTCCTGTGGCGCGGCGCCGAGCCGACGTCAATCGGGAATCGCGGCGGTGGCCGAGATCGGCTACCGTCGCACGCGATGACCGAACCGGCACGGCCGAGCAGTCGGATTCTCACGATCGCGCTCGTGCTCGCAACACTGCTGTTTGCGCCGTTTGCAGTGAGTGCGTTTCTGTTCGTGCGGCTGCCGCCTGCGGCGAGCACGCTTACCGAACTCGGCTGGCCACGCGACGCGGCGGGCTCCGTTGTGCAGGTCCTCGTCGAGCCGGAGGGTCGCACGGCGTGGATCGTCGCGACTTCCGCGATCGATGGGCGCAACGTCTCGGCCTGTCACGTCGATCTCACGAGCGGACGAGCGATCGCATGTCATCGAATCGCGACGATGCCCGTCGCACAGACGCCGGACGTATTCTATGCGTACGGTGCGGGTCGCCTGCTGCTGCTCGTCAGCGCACCGCGGTCGTCCGTCCAGCTGGCGTTGCTGACTCGAGACGTTTCGCCGGTGTTCGCGGAAGTCCCCGGCCCGTGGGGCGATGGATTTCAGCGCGGTCGGATGCTCACCAACGCCGCATGGAACGTGTCGGACGCGCGCTTTGAAATTTACGCATCGCAAGTCGAGATGGACCCGCGCATGCGGCCGGCTCTCGAACGAGTGAGCGTAACGACGTCGGGCGTTCTCGGAGCCTGGGAACGCATTGCTTTCGGCAACGCGTTGCCACCCGGAAGCGAGTCCGGTCCAGCGCTCGCCGGACTGCCCGGATTACCGCCGGGCGCCGTGCTCGCAGGCACACTCGGCATCGCGATCGTGCGTGGTGACTCGGTCCGCGCGCTGGCGGTTCTGCCATGTAGATTTTCATGGCGATCGTGTCTGGCCGTCGCATCGGCCTCGACGATCGCTTCCGCTCGCTTCACGCAACGGACAGCGTGGCTCGATGACTTGGGCCAGCTGACCCCCCTCCCGTTGGAGACCGGTGGGGGCGACGGCGCGTGGGTGATCGCCCAGGCTCTCACTCGCGACGGGGGAGCAGTTCCCGTCCTCGGACGTGCAGTGCGGGAATCTGGGCGGAATGGGTTGGAGTTCGAACTGCGCCCACGCGATCGCGTGACCGTGCGGGTCGTGTCGCGCGGTGGCGAGTCGGTACTCTCCGCGCGAACGTCGGACGGGCGCGAGCGGCTTCTGGCGCGGGACGCAGAAGCGCACGAATGGCAACCGATCCCGTGGTCGGGTGGGGTGCTTCTCGTCCAGCCACGGCGTGGCGCACTCGCCCTCGACTCGCAGCTCGGACCACTGCATTCCGGGTCACGATGGCGGAGCCTCCAGGCGATCATCGCGCACCGATTCCATCTCGATGCGGGATCGACCGTCGTCTACCTTCTCCTGCTGCTCTCGTTTCCGCTCCTGTTTGCGCTCGGAGCGCGTGCTCTTCGCCGTTCGCGCACGGGGGCGATGGTGCCTCGCGGGCTCGTCGGTGCGTTGATCACGTTTGCGGTGATGGCGGCGTTGATCCTGTCGCTCAACAGCGGCAACATCTTTCCGCCTGCGTAACGCATTGCATTCATCCGAGCACGAGCCGGAGCCCGAGCCCGAGCCCGACGCCGTGCGCGCATTGTCGCGCCTCGTGCCGCGTTCATTCGTGGTAGCCTCGTTCGTGGTCAGCCGTCGGGGTCGCGGGGCATGAGAAACGTCGGAATTGTTGTGTCGGTTCGCGTGCAGATTCTCACCGCCGCGATCGTTGCGCTCGCGACGATGACCGTGTCGCGACGCGGAGGAGCGCAGTCAGCAGCCGACAGCCAACAGACCGCCGCTCGTCGTGGGCTATTGACCGACGCGCAAACTGCGTCAGCTGCGAACGACCACGCGCGCGCTCTCGATCTCGCGCTCCGCGCTGCCGCGATCGAGATGACTCCGTCGGTTCGCGCATTCATTGCGACCGAACAGATCGCCCTCGGACGCCTCGCCGACGCCTTCGGCAGCGCGGACCTCTGCATGCGCGATGCTGAGCGCGATTCCGCCCTGCGCAATCGCGACGCAATCATCGCGACGTGCCGCGGAATCGTTGGGCGAGTTGGACCGCAACTCGGTCGAGTCGTCGTTCGACTTCCCTCGATCGCGCCGCAGGGCGTGTCGGTGCGGGTGGCAGGCACGCCACTCAACGCGGCGTTCTATGGTGTCCCGTACCGCGTCACACCCGGCAACGTGGTGGTCGAGGCCACGGCACAGGACCGTGCGCCGTTTCGGCGAGAGGTACCCGTGCCCGCGGGCGCGTCGGTCAGCGTCGACGTCGTCTTCGAGGCTGCCGCAGCAGGCCGTCTCTCCCCTGCGTTGCGCGGCGGAACGGGCAGTCCACGCAGCGCAGCCTCGTCGGGCGGCGGCAGCGCCGGGCCCGCGATCGTGATGACCCTCGGGGGCGCAGCACTCGCAACGTCCGCGGTATTCTACGTGCTTCGGTTCACGTCGATCGCCGCGCTCGGGCGCTATTGCGACATGGGTGCGATGGGCTACACGTGCGATGCGCTGCCCGAAGCGATGGCGACGTACAGTCGCGCGCAGTTCTTCGACGTCGCGGCGCCCATCGTGCTCGGGGCCGGAGCCGCCACGTTCGTCGGGGGTTTCGCCTGGTGGCTTCTTGCAAGAGGAGGGCGGCGCGAGGCGGGAAGCAGTCATCTTCAAGTCATCCCGACGCTCGGTGCCGGCGCGCTCATACAGGTCGGAGGCAGCCTGTGACCGGCCACGCGGTCGCCGCCGCACGTGTCTCGGTCGTAGCAGTGTTCGTCGTCGCGGGTTGCGGGTTCGGTCGGTACAGCTTCACGGGCCGCGACGGAGCGCGCGGCGATGTCGTCGCGGGCGATGCCGCGGGGGACGGCACCGGAGACGCGCCGGTTGGCGATGGGCCGTCGTGCGACGCGGACACGACGATGGATCGTAGAAACTGCGGGATATGCGGCAACGCGTGCACGCCCTCGCAGGTCTGCACGGCAGGGCAGTGCTGTGGGATGAGTCAGATCGCGTGCGGCGGCGAGTGCACCAATCCAATGACGGACAACGCCAATTGCGGGCGGTGCGGCACGACATGTGGCGCCGGGCAGTCGTGCCAGATGGGAGCGTGCCGTTGTGCCCTCGGGACGGCCTGCGGCGCCACGTGTGCGGACACGACGAACGACCCAAATCACTGCGGAGTGTGCGATCACCGATGCGGCGCAGGCCAGACGTGCGTCTCGTCACTGTGCGTGTGTTCGGGCGGTCTCATCACGTGCGGCGCATCGTGTGCGAACACGAGCACCGATCCAATGAACTGCGGCACCTGCAATTCGGTGTGCCCAGGCCGAATGACTTGCACGGGCGGCCGGTGTCTGTGCCCGACGGGGTTGACCAACTGCAGTGGAACGTGCGTCGATCTCATGTCCGATCCAGCGCACTGCGGATCGTGTGCGGCCGCGCCGTGTGGCGGCGCAATGCCCCTGTGCACCGCGGGGACGTGCGCGTCGACGTGTGGAGCCGGGCGAACGATGTGTGGAACGGGGTGTTTCCTTCTGCAGTCCGATCCACTGAACTGTGGCGCCTGCGGGAACCGGTGTCCCGCGGGTGCCTCGTGCACTGCAGGGATGTGCGGTTGTCCGATGGGTCGAACGGCCTGCGGAGGCGCGTGCGTAGACACCGCGAACGACTCGATGAACTGCGGGGGATGCGGCGTCACGTGTGGGGCAGGCATGAGCTGCACGGGTGGCACATGCGGATGTGGCGCGCCGCTGATGGCTTGTCCGACGGTCGGATGCGTGAACTTGATGACCGACGCGAATCGCTGCGGCACGTGCTCGACGGTGTGTCGAGCCGGGCAGGTATGCAGTTCCGGGACATGCGCGTGCCCGACCGGGCGTACGGAGTGTTCGGGTGCATGCGTCGACCTGCAGACCAACGTAAACCACTGTAGTTCGTGCGGCACCGTGTGCTCCGGCGGAAGTTGCGCCGCCGGAGTGTGCTCGTGCGGTCCCGGCGAAATGCGGTGCGGTGGCATCTGCCGCGACGTCACCGGTGATCGAACGAACTGCGGGGCGTGCGCGAGTGTGTGTCCGAGCAACTACGATTGCGTCGGCGGCTCGTGCGCCTGCGCACTGACGATGTGCTCGGGCATCTGCTCGAACACGGCGAGCGACCCGAACAACTGTGGTTCGTGCGGCACCATCTGCGGATCGGGTCAGGGGTGCTTCAGCGGAACGTGCCGGTGCATCGGCACGCTGTACCAGTGCGGTACGCGGTGCATGTCGTCGCCGTGTCCCGGAACGCTGCCCTGCTGTCCCGAGCGCAGCGCGTGCGTGCCCGAGGGAGGATGCTGATGAGAGTCACCGGGGCATCGCGAGCAGAAGGCGATTCTGCGGCGTGATGTCACTCGGAATCCCCTGCGCGTGCACCGAATAGTTGCGCGCGCGAAGCCGCGCGACACGGGTTGCATCGATCGCGAGCGGCAACGACATCCACGCGTCGAGACCGCCAGTGTCACACGTTGCGTGGTCGTGACAGCACGGCAAGAGTGCCAGTCTTGCAGACGCGCCGACGGCGCGGTCGATGACGACGTCGCTCAGTGCACCGCACGGGTGGGACGATACGACGAGGTCCGCCGAGGCAATCGCGACCGCACGAATGTCCTGTTCCGAGAGAGTCACCCGCCCCGCGAGTCGCGGCCATTCGCTGGCGATCGCGTCCGCGAGAACATGCGCGCTCGCCGGCAACCGTCTGTCGACGCCCAACGCAGACGGCGAACGATCGTCGAGCAAGAGCATGATGTGCGCGAGAAGCCCATGCCCGCACGCAAGGTCCACGACGCGGCCGCCACGGAATCGACGGCGCGTGCGGCGCGCAACTTCCCACGCCTCGAAGAGTTCCTTGCGTGGAAGACACCCTGCACGACATACGACCCGTCCGATTCGGTCAAAGAGTGACTTCGAAGCGAAGCGCGGCAGATCGCGTGCGGTGAGCTTCGAGCGACTCGAGCGCGAAAACGTTCCGACGGCGGCGCTCGCAGCGTCGTCCTCGGGCGGATGTGGTGAGCGTTGATGTGGCACGAGTGGACGGTGATGCGGGCAGTCAGTTCAGCCGATACATGAAGAGCCCATCTTGGCCCGTGACGAAGACGCGACCGTCTGCGGCGACCACGGGCGTCCAGTACCGTACGGACGGCGGCGCGTCGCTGAACACCTCCGTGCCATCTGCAATGTCATACGCGCGCACCGTCGGGGGCGACGCTCCCACGACCCACAGGATCGCACTGGCATCGCCGTTCGACGTGACCCATGGCGATCCCGGATTGCCGATCGTCGCCGTGCACCACGCCACTTCGAACTCGCTCGTGCCGGATGCTCCGACGCGCAATCGCAGCGCGACGACGCCTCCGCCGCCCGTGCACGGCGCGGCGCGACCACCGCGGCCGGAGACGAAGATGTACGTCTCGCGCGCGCTCGACCATGTTGCATTTGCACCGAGGATTCCTGCCGAAAGCAACGCGCCCGATTGCAACCCTTCGCCGTTGGTGCCGTCGCCTCGCCCCGGACCGCCGAGATCGTCCCGGTTGAGCAGATAGCCCACGCCGCGCTTGCCTCCTTGAAAGAGAAGATGCGGAGTTCGCGATCCCGGGTGGTCGATCAACAGCGGGGTCACCGAACCGACGTCGCCATCCGACAGGTCGAGTGCCAGTCGATCTGACGGAGTGAAGTAGTCAGTCGAAGAGCCTCCAAACGTAGGTCCAGCCGAAGCGACGCGAATGCGCGCAACGTACTCGCCCATCGCATCGGGCGTGAATCCATTTCCCGTCGCGATGAACAGCGATGTTCCGTCCGACGCAAGTCCGCCGGGAGCCCACAGGCCCGACCCGCGGCCCGGCGTCGCGAACGCCGACTGGCGCGTTGGGTTCGCAACGTCGATTGCCGCAACCCACCCATGATACATGCCGCAATCGCCCGCGAGACCGCCGAATGTCACGTACAGTTGGCCGTTCAACAAGAGCGAGGCGCCCCGCTGTCCCGTCGCGTGGGCGTCAAACGTCGACCCGTTCGAAGCCGGCGGCGCAATCGTTTGCGGATATCCTGCCCGTTCGACGCCCGTGCGCACGTCGACCGCGTGGACGACATAGCGCTTCGTGACTCCGGCGTCGGGTGTCTCGAACGACACAGCGTAGAGTGTGAGAGTGGCTTCATCGATCACCGGCGTGCCGACCACGCCCACCGTCGGTGCGATGTTTCCGCACGGCTGGCTCGCGCGCGGCACCGGGGTGCCAACGTGCAACTGCCACAACGCGATGCCGGTGTCGGCATCGAGCGCGAACAACGAATTGTTCTGCGTCGCGACCAACACCACGTCGTGCACGGCACCGCGGACGTCGAGTCGCGGGAGGTACAGCGGCTGTGCGTAGAGCTGACCGTCGAGCGTTGGCAAGAACGACGTCACGCGACGCAAGCGCCCCGCGCGAAGTGACGTGGGCGTGAGCACGCGCTCGTTGCGATTGGCACCGGTACGGCGAATGTCGGACAGAAACTGCGTGACGGAGGCGTGCTCGGGCGGCGGGGGCACGTCGGGTGCGGGGGCATCTGGCAAATCGGCGTCGACAGAGGATGCGTCGTCGGCATCCTGCGCAGCGGGCGTGTCACCGGAGTCCGAGCGGGACGCATCGGGGCAGCCGGGGAGGACCGCGACGGAGAACGCGAGGCACCGGAACAGGGAAACGCGGCGAAGGGCGCAGCGCGAGGCGCGAGGAAGAGAGCAGGTCACGGTGAGCAGGGTCGGTGAAGTCGGACGTCGTGGCAAGCGCGTGGGGAGCGTCATCTTGGTCGCGCGGGGTGACGAGCAGCGTCACTCACTCGAAGTCCCCGTCACCCGGGCTCCGAACCACCACAATCTCCCACTCTCCCCGCCTCCCTGTTCAATCATCCGGGTTCCTCGCCGCGACCGCCGACACCCACGCTCTACGCTACACCACCGACACAAACCGGACGTACAGCGCCTGCCGCCCGTGCCCTACCCGAACGCGCAACGCTTGGCCTTCTCGCACGGACACCGCCTCTTCAAAGGTGAACAGCGCGTGCAACCACCCGCTCGACGAGTCCACTCGCACCCCCGGGCGATTCTCGTACACGCTCTCCCCATCGAGTTCGATGTGCAGCCATTGCACCACGCCGAGGCACAGCCCCGAGCGGGTCACTTCCATGTCGACGACACGCTCCGTCGGCGGGTGACGTCGTTCCCTGAAGTCGAATCGGAGAGCCCGCGTTGGCGCGGACAACTCCTCGAAGGCGATTCGCGTTCCATCGAACATCACGCGTTCGGGCGTGAAGTCGTTGAACGGCGACAGATCGAAGCCCGCGCACGAGTCCACCCGCACCATCGACGACAACAACGGTCCCGCCGCGAGGACGATCATTGGCGAAGCCGCCTGGGGCACGAGCTTCGCGTCCGGTTCCAGCAGGCGGAGATGCGCGTCTTCGAGCGACGTGAGCACTCCCTCGCCGACGACGTTGCTGTCGAAAATCTCGGAGATCATCACACTCGCTCGCGCGGGAAGCTCGACACCCACGTTCATCTCGGTCGAATGCGAGTGGTGCACCGTGATTCGATCCGCGTATCCGTTGCGCTCGATGATGGCGCGAGCCTTCTCTGCGACCGGCGCGAGCATCTCGCACGTCACGACCCGACCCGCGCCGGCGCGCGCAGCCATCATGGCGAGGATACCCGTACCCGTGCCGATCTCGAACACCAATGCACCGGGCGTGACCGCACGACGGATCGCGGCGTCGTACGCGTCGTTGCGCGACGTCTCGTTGACCATCGCAATGTGCCATGGATCGACGAGGCCGCTTCGCGCCGTGCGGTACAGTGCCGCCGCTCGTTCGTTGGTCGGATCGAGCGCGACGGCCGCCCGCGAGCACTCGATCGCTTCGGCGTACGCGCGGTCCATCAAGTGGATTGCGCCGAGCGTTACGAGCGGCGAAGCGTGGTTGGGATCGAGCGAGTGGGCGACATTGGCCACGTCCATCGCACCGCGCAGATCCTCCGTCTCGAACAGGGACTCGGCGAGGTTGTTGTGCGCGTCGAACAGTGCAGGACGCTCGCGCACCGCCGTTCGGAACGCGACGATGGCCTCCGGCGTTCGACCGAGGTGGCGGAGCGAAACTCCGAGATTGTTCCACGCCTCGCCCCAGCGCGGAGCGGAGGCAACCGCGCGCGCGAGCTGTTCGGCGGCTTCGGCGTACGCTCGAGCCTGCAACAGCAGTACACCGAGGGGGTGCGCCGCAAGCGCATTGTTGGGTTCGCCGACGAGGATCTCGCGATAGCGCGCCGCAGCTTCGTCGGTGCGGCCGGACATGTGCCAATCGATCGCTTCGCGCAGTGCGTGGGAGACACCGTCCGTCGTGGCGCTCACCACGCTTTCTCCGCCGCCGCGACACCGCGACCACTCATCGCAGCACTCCATCCGCTGGCCGCCAGTGCGCGCTCCACGGCCCCCACGGTCGTGAGTATTTCCGGGAGCCCCGTCGATCCCATGTGGCCCACGCGGAAGTACTTCGTGCGCGCCGCGGGATGCAGTCCTCCCGCAATGACCACACCGTGCTCACGCACGCGCGCGACCAGCGCCGCATCGACGCCCTGGGGGTAGTACACGGCACTCAGCGTATGTGCCGTCACCGATTCGTTGATGGGCAACATCTGCAGTTCGAGCGCCGTCCACGCCGAACGGAACGCGTGCGCGATGCGCCGATGTCGATCGCACCGTGTATCCATGCCCTCCGCGACGAGCGACGCGAGACTCGCGTCGAGTGCCGCAATGAGTTGCACCGGCGGCGTGCCGAAATACGCGACTCGCCCGTGTTCGTACGCCTCCATCACGGGCAGCCACTCGCCGAAGTCCACGTAGAACGCGCCGACGGGTGTCTTGCGCGCGCGCCATTTCTCCATCGCGCGAGGGCCCGCGACCAGTACTGCAAGACCGGGTGGTGCACCCAGCGCCTTCTGACTCGCGGTCAGCGCGAGGTCCACACCCCACTCGTCCATGCGCAAGTCCTCGCCGCCCACCGAGCACACGCCGTCGACGATCACGAGCGCGCCACGTTCGCGCGCGAGCGCCGCGTACTCGCGCACAGGGGCAAGCACGCCCGTCGATGTGTCGACATGTGTGATCGTCACGATCGTGGCCCCCGACGACGCGAGGGCAGCGCTCACTTCATCGATCGATGAAGCCGCGCCGAGCACTCCGCCCACGCGCGTGACGGTCGCGCCGTGACGTTCGAGAATGCGCGCCATGCGATCGCCAAAGAAGCCAGTGTCGATCACCAGCGCGGCGTCTCCACGCTCGACCAGATTTGCCGCCGCCATTTCCATTGCCAGGGTTCCACTGCCCGCAATGACGAATGGCTGCCCCGTCGGCGCGCCGAACACGTCCCGCGAGCGCGTGAGCACGCGCGAAAAGGCTTGCATGAATTCGGGATCGAGATGGCTCAACGACCCCCGCGCCATTGCGACTTGGACGCCGGCTTCGATTTCGATGGGCCCGGGAATCATCAACAGCGGTCGCGTACTCATGTGCTTTCCCTCGGCCCTTCGACCACCATCGGAATCCCACCCTTCGGACCCCACGTCACCCCACGCTGCGCCGCGACGACGGGCGCGTCGGAGACGAGGCGAAAGCGGTACTTTCGCAAGAGCGTGCCCAGGACGACTTTCATCTCGTACATCGCGAACGCCGCGCCCACGCACCGACGAGCGCCTCCGCCGAACGGGATGAATTCGTACGGCGCGAACTTCCGCTCGAGAAATCGCGACGCGCGAAACGTGCGCGGCTCGGGATACAGATCCTCGCGATCGTGCAACATCATGATCGACGCCATCACGGCGTTGCCGGTGGGCACGGTGCAATCCATCAGCTGCATGGGCTCGAGCAGCAGTCGACCGACCTCGGTCACTACCGGGTTGATTCGCAGCGTTTCGTGACAGAACGCCTCGAGGTACGGCAGTGCGGCAATCGCCTCGGGCCCGGGTCGATCGCCGAGCGCGTCGATCTCGGCCAGCACTTTCTCCCGCTCATCGGGCAGCGTGCAAAGCCAGTAGAATGCCCACGCAAGCGCCGATGCGGTGGTCTCGTGCCCCGCAAATAGCAGGACTAGCAGCTCATCGCGCAGATCTTCGTCACTCATCGCCGTTCCGTCGTCGAATCGTGCGTTCATCAAGAGACCCAAGATGTCCTCGCCGGTCGCGCCGCCTGAACGTCGAGTCCTGATCTCTTCGAACATCAGTTCGTCGAAGGCCTTCGATGCACGACGGAAGCGAGCCCACGGCCCAATGCCGCCGAATTCGCGTCGGAGCGACGGAAACAGGTGAATCATTGGGGAGACGATGCTTGCCATCAGCCGCTCGGTGGCAGTGCGAAAACGCTCCACGCGCGCGTCGTCGCTCACTCCGAAGACGGTTTGCAGTATGACCGTGAGCGAGATCGTCTGCGTGGCTTCGTGCATCTTGAACGACTGGCCGACTGGGATCGCGCCAATCGTGCGTTCTGCAACCGACGCCATCGTCGCGCCGTATGCTCGCATGCGTGCACCGTGAAACGGCGGTGCCAGCAACTTGCGATCGCGTTTGTGGCGCGCACCGGCCACCAAGAGCAGCGACGTCGCGCCGAAGAACGGAGCGAGTTGCTTGTGTCCGTAGATGCCGAAAGCGTCCGGGTCTCCGGCGAATATCTCGCGAACCCCCGCGGGACTCGCAGTGATTGTCAGCGGTCCCGCGGGACCCTTCACGACGATCGGGTCGCCGTCTCTCGCGATGGCTCGCGTGAACGCGCCGCGCGGATCGCGCATCGCGCGGAGCATTTCGAAGACACCAAACGTGCGGGTCGGCGGCAGGGGTCGGGTCACGGTGCTCGTGATGCTAATGCAACCCGGCGGTGCGAGTCTCGGGAACGAATCAGAACGTCTGGACGCTCGCGAACACCGACATGCCGTCTCCGTACACGACGACGACGCCGTTGTTCGTCGGCAACGCCGCGACCGAGGGATTTTGTCCCATGCCGATCGTGCGACCGGTCGTGTCGCCCACTCGCTGAACCTCGACCCCGTCCGACGCTATGTAGCCGGTGCCCATTCCGTCGGCCGTCACGGACCGTCCGGGTCCCATCGGGCTCGAACCCACCATGAAACTTGTCACGGGCGCCGCAGTCATCGTGATCGTCGCGAGGCTCGCGCGCTCGACCGTCCCGCCCGTGCCGGTGCAGAAGAGGTTGCCGCCGCCCACGCCGAAATCCGAAAACGCGTGCGGACTCATGACCATCGAATTGCCGAACGGGAACGTCACGCCGTCGTCCATGCTGCGGTATGCGCCCGCCGTGGCACCCGGATTGGCCTCGTACGCGAGCCACACGGTCGCGCCGTCGTATCCGATCTCCGGTGCGTAGTTGCTGCCGGTGATCGTGATCGCGGTCGAGACGAACGGCGAACCTGCCGCGCTGCGCGCCACACCGAACTGCGTGGGATTCATCGTGGGCCACGCGATCAGGGTCGTCGTGCCCCGCGTGGCAACCGAGATTGCGAAGCCCGGACCGGCGGGAGCGACAGGCACTGTCGACAGCACCGTGGGCGACGCGGGATACGTCATGCCGCGGTCCGTGCTCTGTGCGATGGCGACCGTTCCGTCGCCCCTCGCCGCCGCCACGACAACGCCGCCGGACGGCAAGCCCGCAATCGCGACCTCGGTGGCCATGACGATGTGGGTGTCGACTGCGGGGCTCCACGACGTGCCATTCGATGTGCTGGCCGCCACCCACACACTTCCAGCGCAAAGCATGGCTGCGTACAACGTGTCTCGCCCGTCGACTGCGGCTTTGTGTCCATTGCTCGCCGAGCCCGTGGTGCATCCTGGCGGCGTCATCAACCGAACCGGCGCGACGGTCGTGAAACTCCGACACACGCCCCCGCCGCAGGCCTGACCCATCGGACACGCGCGCCCGCACATTCCGCAATTGGCGCTGTCGCTGGCGGTGTTCGACTCACACCCATTCGCGCCCATGCGGTCGCAGTCTGCGTAACCCACTTCGCACGAAGAAATCGTGCACACACCCATCGCGCACGCGGCCATGCCGTGAATCGCAGAGCAACCGCGCCCACATGCGCCGCAGTGGATCACGCTTGTGTTCGTGTCGGCCTCACAGCCGTTCCCGATCACGCCATCGCAATCGCCGAAACCGGCGTTGCAGGCGCCAACGATGCAGACTCCCGATCGACACGCGGGAGCAGAATTGGGCGCGCTACAGGCGCGACCGCACGCGCCGCAGTTGCTCGCGTTCCCGGCCGTGTCGACTTCGCAGCCGTTCGCGGGCATTGCATCGCAGTCGGCCATGCCCGTGGGGCACATTCCCGCTGCGCACACGCCGGCGCCGCAGACGGCGCCGGGTCCCATGCACGCGCGCCCGCAACCGCCGCAGGCGCTCCCGCTCGACGACGTGTCGGCTTCGCACCCGTTCGTCGGGTCCCCGTCACAATCGGCAAATCCCGTCGCACACGCAGGTGTGCAGCGGCCCGCAGAACACGAGTTCGTCTGGTGTGCGCCCGCGCGACACGACATGCCGCACGCGCCGCAATTCGCGTCGTCGGTTTGCGTGTCGACGCAGCGCCCGCCACAGACCGACTGACCGCGGCCACAGCCGGTATCCGCGGCGACGTCGGCAGCCGAGTCGGCACCCGGCGACACACCGGTGCTGCACGCGGCGACGCACAGCGCCAGAGACGCCGAGATGGTGACAAACGTCCCAGGGACCGAAAAGCGACGAGCATTCATGACAGCCTCACGTTCCCGGGGTGAGCCGAATGGCATTCACGGTCGAAACGCTGAGGGGTGTGCGCGCCGAGTGCACGTAGCCACGAACCCCGAGCGCGTCCTGAACGCCAATGGTCGCGTTGCCACCCGTCACACGCGGATCTCCCGCGGGCGCCAACGCACAGTAGTGCATCTCGATGACGTTGCTGGTTTCGTAGAGTTGAATCTGAAACGTCATGCGCTGCGGCCCGCCGCCGCCACAGCAGAATGTGACGTTGGTCCACTGGGCCGTCCCGTGTCGATTGGGTGCAGTGCCCACCGTGCGGAGACGGATCGATGCCAACGGATCGACGAAGAGGTCGTCGAGAAATGCGGCGATCAGTCGAGGCGGCGCCATGGGGTTCGGCAGGGGCGGGACGCCGAGGTCGGCACGCGGCATTCCGACCGCCGATGGGAATACCTGCATGAATCCATTCGTCGACAGCGAAAAGTGAGTCACGGTTTCGCCAAAGAACTGGAAACTGAAGGGCGCCGCAATGACGGCGGAGGCGACATCGTCGCCCGTGAGGGCAAGGACCGACGCGGTTGTCATGTCGTCGCACGCGGTCGGGATCATCGTCTCGACGAACGGTGCAGTTGCGGCAATCGCGGTGAGATCGAACAGGCCTCCAGCGCCGGGGAAGTCACTCCCGACGGCGATGATGACGGTTTGTGCGCTCGCCGTGGAGTTGGTGTACGAAAGTGCGCCTCCGCTGGACGAGCTTGCGAGACACGTCGCCGCACCGCAGGCCGACAGCAAGCGAAGCACGGGAGTCCACGGCGTGGTCGGGGCGGTCAGACGCGCGACGGCCGTCAGCGTCTGCCCCGCGGGGATCGAGATCGAATAGAAAAGTGACGGGCCCGAGAACATTGGCAGGCATGCCGCAACGACGGATGTCGCTTCGCCAATGTCCTGTGCAATCGCCGGTGTCCCGCTCGTGAGTGCCAGGGGAGTCGCGCACGCGGCATTCAGCGCGGGCGGCCGGATCGCGATGCTGAGGTCGTAGGGAGTCGACGGCGGGCCGCCCGAGAGCACCCCAGCCTCGATGATCACCGTCTGCGCCGTCGCTCCGGAGTTGGCGTAGGAAATCGTCGTGCCACCCGGGCCGCTGCGGCCGGGGCCCGCGAGGCAGCTGGTTGCACCACATGACGCGACGATCTGTAAATTGGGCGCAGAGCCGCCCGGCGTCGGCGAAGCGGTGGCGATCAATCGTTGCCCGGCGGGCACCGTGGCGGAGTAGAACAGCGCGGGGAAGCTAGGAAAACCGCCGCAGGAGATCGTCGCAGTGCGCGCGTCGTCGGGATTTTCGCCGCGCAGGATCGTGCCGTCCATGACGGGCGTCGGAGTCGTGCAGTTCGCATTGGCGGGCGGCGGGCGAATGGTGATGCTGAGATCCCACGTTGCCATCACGCCAGGCGGTCCAATCGGACCCACCTGGATGATCACGGTCTGTGGAGTCGCGCCGGCATTCACGTAGCCCGTGATCGTCGACCCAGGACCCGGGCGAGTGGGGGGGTTGAGGCAGGTCGTCGACATGCAATCGGAAACGATCTGCACCGCCGTCCCGAACGACATTCCGGTGGAGGTCGCGACCGCGGTAAGGCGATTGCCCGCGGGAATCGTAGCCCGATAGTAGAGCGCCGAGAACGGAGGCGAGAAACACCCGGTCACGGTATCGCGAGCGTCGGCCGAGTTCTCACCGCGAATCACTGTACCGTCGGTCACGACCGTGGCGGTCGAGCAGATCGCGTTGACCGCGGGCGGCTGCAGGGTCACGGACAGATCGAATGTCCCGGTGGAAGAGACCGTGTCGCTCCCGACAGAGAACACCAGAGTCTGCGGCGCCGCGCCGTTGTTGAAGACCAATGCCGCGACGCCGAGAGGATCGGCAACCGCTTGTCCCAGGCAGCTCGTCGCCGCGCAATTCGTTACGAGGCGCACGACGGGGTTCCATGCGCGACTTGCCCCCGTGCGCGTCGCGACGGCCACCAGTCGATTGTTCGCCGGGACCGTCACCGAGTAATACAACCCGGGACCCGCGAGGCTTGGCAGGCAGGACGCGCTGACATCGGCGCCAAGTCCCGTGTCCTGGCCGGTCAACCTGGTGCCGCTTGTCACGACAGTCGGCGTGGCGCACGACGCGTTGGCGGCCGCGTTCAGGATGCTGACGGCGAGATCATACGTGATCGACGTCGCAGTGCTCGACCCTACAGCGACGATGACGTTCTGTGGTGCCGCGGTTGTATTCGCAAACCGAACAACCGCCGTTCCCGCGCCCTCACCGCTCGCGAGGCAGGATGTCGCAGTGCACGACGTCATCACACGGACAACGGCCGATCCAGCTCCCGCGGTGCGCGTCGCCGCGACACGGAGAATCCGTCCCGCAGGAACCGTCGCGCTGTAGTACCGGACGACGCCGACGTCGGCCGCGAGGCAGGCGGTCACCGTGTCGCGTCCGAGGGTGGACTCCTGGCCCATGAGGGCCGTGCCGTCCATCACCGGAGTCGCCATCGCGCAGACCGCGTTCGAGGGGGGAGGGCGCAGCTCGATGTCGAGGGCGAAAACGCCCAGCGTATCGTTGGCGCCGCCGACTGCGATGACCACGGAAACCGGGCTGTCCGTTGTATTGATGTACGAGAGAATCTCCGGTGTCCCCGCGCCGGCGGTGCTCGCGGATGCGAGGCAGGTCATCGCGGTGCAACTGGTGAGCACCCGAATGGCGGGGTCGAACGCGCCAGTCGGGGTGGCCGTTGCGAGCAGCTGATTTCGCGCTGGAATCGACACCGCGTAGTACAGCACCAGCCCCGTTGCCGCGGGCAGACACGCCGTGTTCGAGGTTGCGGCGCTTCCGGTGTCCTGGCCGATGAGATGCGAACCCGACGGCAGCAATCTCGCCATGCTGCAGCTCGCGTTGTCCGGCGGGACGAAGCTCTGCAGCGTCAAGGTGTACGCGCCGCCCACGCCGAAGCCGATCTGATCGACGAGAATCGTGTAGTCGCCTGGCTCGAGAATCGTGCGGATGAACGCGTTGCGCGTCATCGCACCGCGATCGTTGTTGCAGGCGACCTCGGTCAGCGGTTGGTCGCACGTGCGGCGAATCGCCAGCATCGTGTCGATCATCGAATCCGTGCTGAGGATGACCCCTGTGCGAGACGTCACGTGGAGCGTGTAGAAGTCGTCCGGCCCGGCGGTGCCCGACATCGTGGTGCATGTCGTCGACGGATTGCGACTCATCCCGGACAGCGTTCCCATCGCGGTGTCCATCGGGAGCGTCAGCGCACGCACGGTCATGTACGGACACGCGCTGCTCACGTCCGCAGGGACGTCGACGGACACTTCCGCGGCGACCTCGTTGGCGGTGTCCATCGATGTGTCCGGAGCGTCGACCGTGTCCGGCGACACGGACTGATCCGCTGCGAGGTCCGCCGCTCCGTCCGCCGCTCCGTCCGCGGGACCGACCGCGTTGCCGCATCCGATCGAGACGACGCCAATTGCGACAGTGGCCGCGACGAACAGCCGAGAACGAATCGCCCATCGATGCATGTGAATCCCCTATTTCGTAGCTGTCGTGGTGTTTCGTGACGTCTGGAGGCGTCCGATCGCCTCGCGGTGACCGTTCACAGGCCGCTGAGAGCACGGATACGCGCAACCACGGCGTCGGCCGCCGTCATCATGACCATCGGGTCGGACGCGTTGAACGCGTCGGTGGCCGGCTGGCCGAGATCCGCGAACATGCGCGTGTACTGAGGCGCCCCCATGCTCATCGGTCCGGCAAAGCTGGAGTTCATGATGAGGAGCGTCGTGGAGGTCGCGCGGAGTGGTGCGAGCACGTCCGGCCAAACCGCAGGCGCGGGCGTGATTCCCATGTACGGCTCGAACAGCGCCGTGGAACCCGGCATCGGATCCGGTCCGTTGTGGAAGATATCGTCGGTGACGAGGACGACAATCCGCCGAACGCCCGGTCGCCAGCACCCGCCTGCCACCCGTCCGGTCGAGCACGTGAGTGCCAGTGACGCCGGGTGCACCGGGAGCCCCGCAAGCGGCGCGAGACCCTCGACCATGGCGTCGGCGCCGTCGCCGCCACCCATGCCGATTGCACTCGTGAGCGCCATGTTGATCGCCGCCGCGTCGGTCGTCGGCTCGATCACACCGGTGAATGGACGATCGCCCGGTCCGCCATACGGAGGATTCGGAAATTCGCCAGTGTACGACACTCCCACGCGAACGCTTGGCAACGCGAGCAGCGGAGCAACGAGCCGCATCGGCAAGATCCGGCCCGCATTGGCGACCCCCATCGCATTCGACCCCGTAATGTCGATCAGGATCGTCACGTCCGTGCCCATCGAGCACGTCCCCGCGACGCAGATCGTGCCCATCGCGCACGCGCGACCGCACATTCCGCAATTGGCATTGTCGCTGGCGGAGTTGACTTCGCATCCGTTGGCGCCGCTGCGGTCGCAGTCGGAATACCCCGCCTCGCAGGAGGAAATCGTGCACGTGCCCATCACGCACGCGGCCATACCGTGAATCGCCGCGCATCCACGACCGCACATGCCGCAGTGAAATGCGCTCGTGTTGGTATCAGTCTCGCAGCCGTTCGCGATCACGCCGTCACAGTCGCCAAATCCCGCGTTACACGTTCCGACGACGCACAGGCCCGCCGCACACGTCGGCGCAGAATTCGGCGCGCTGCACGCGCGAGCACACGCCCCGCAGTTGCTCGCGTTGCTCGCCGTCTCGACCTCGCAGCCGTTCGCGGCCATGCCGTCGCAGTCCGCTCTGCCCGCTGAGCACATTCCGGCGGCGCACACTCCCGCCGCACAGACAGCACCCGGTCCCATGCACGCGCGTCCGCAACCGCCACACGCGCTGCCACTGGTCGCGGTATTCGCCTCGCAGCCGTTCGCCGCATCGCCGTCGCAATCCGCGAACCCGGTCGCGCACGCGGGCACGCAGCGTCCTGCGGTACAGGCATTCGTCTGATTCGCACCGGCGCGGCACGTCGTGCCGCACACCCCGCAGTTCGCGGTGTCGGTCTGAGTGTCGACGCACCGCCCAACGCACGAGGACTGCCCCGCGCCGCACCCGGCCTCCGAGGCGCCGTCCGTGGGACCCGGACCCGAGTCAGGCGAAACGCCGGTACCGCACGCAGGCAGCCACGCTGCGGCGAGCGCCATCGCGGAGAGAAGTGTTGATGTGTTGCAAGCGCGATGATGTTTCATGGCGATCTCACATTCCTGGCGTCAGGCGGATTGCGTTTGCCGTCGAGATCGACATCGGAGTCGATGCCGAGTGTTGATAGGCGCGCGCGCCGAGTGCGTCCTGGACGCCGACGGTTGCACTTGCGCCCGTCACGCGAGGATCTGCCGCGGGAGCAAGCGAGCAATAGTGCATCTCGATGACGTTGCTGGTCTCGTAGAGTTGGATCTGGAACGTCATTCGCGGCAGGCCACCTACAGGGAAGAACTGTACGTTCGTCCACTGCACGGTGAAGTGGCGGGTCGGGGACGTGCCGATGACACGCGTGCGGACGTCCGCAGTCATGTCGATGAAGAGGTCATCCCAAAGCGCCGCGATCATTCGTGTCGGTGCCATCGGGTTCGGGAGCGGCGCATCCATATAGGACGGACTCGGCATCCCGACCGCCGATGGCCAAAGTTGGATGAAGCCATTCGTCGTGGCCGAAAAGTGACTCTCCGTCTCGCCGAAGAACTGGAAGCTGTAGGGCAGTGGGACAACCGGCGACACGGCGTCGTCGCCCGTGAGCGGCATTACCATTCCCGCCGTCATATCGTCGCACGCCGTCGGAATCATCGTCTCGGTGAACGGCGCAGTTGCGGTCACGGCCGTCACGTCGAACAATCCGCCCGCACCGGGCACATCGCTACCGACCGCGATGATCACGGACTGGGGGCTCGCCGTCGTGTTGGCGTAGGAGAGCCCACCGGAGCTGCCGCTGGCGAGGCAACTCGCGGCGCCGCACGCAGAGAGAAGGCGAACAGCGGGCGTCCACGGAGACGTCGGTGCGGTGATCCGCGCGACGACCGAAAGTGTGCGGCCGACGGGGATCGTGATCGAATAGAAGAGGGACGGGCCCATGGCCATCGGCAGGCACGACGTCACGACCGTCGACGCATCGCCGATGTCCTGTGCAGTCGCGGGCGTGCCACTCGTGAGCGCGAGAGCTGCGGAACACGCCGAATTTGCGGCCGGCGGCCGGATCGCGACGCTGACATCGAACGTCCCACTCGGCGGGCCGAACATCAGCGGCCCCGCTTCGATGATCACGGTCTGTGGCGTGGCGCCTGCGTTGACGTAGCTCGTGACCGCGGTCATCGGCCCGGGCCGGGACGGAGTGCCGAGGCACGCCGTCGAACCGCAACTGCCAACGATCTGCACGTTGATTCCGCCCATGCTCGGCATCGCCGAGGTCACGGTCACGGTGAGACGATTGCCCGCCGGGATCGTCGCACGGTAGTACAGCGCCGAGAACGGCGGCGAGACGCACCCCGCGATGGTGTCTCGCGCGTCGGCCGGGTTCTCACCGCGGATCACGGTGCCGTCCATCACCGCCGTCGCTGTCGTGCAGATCGCGTTGACTGCAGGAATCTGCAACGTGACGGCCAGATCGAATGTTCCGGTCGCGGCCGCCGTGTCACTTCCGACGGAGAACACGAGTGTCTGCGCTGCGGGCCCATTGTTGAACACCAGAGCGGCCACGCCCAGCGGATCGCCGAATGCCTGACCGAGGCAGCTCGTCGCGGCGCAGTTCGACAGGAGACGAACGACGGGATTCCACGCTCGACTCGCACCCGTGCGCGTCGCGACAACCACGAGGCGATTGTTCGCCGGGATCGTCACCGAATAGAAGAGCCCGGGGCCGTTCGAACCCGTGAGACAAGGAGCGCTCACGTCCGCACCGAGGCCCGTGTCCTGGCCCGCCAACATCGTGCCGCCCATGACGACGGTCGGTGTCGAGCACGACGCGTTCGCCGCTGCGCTCAGGATGCTCACTGCGAGGTCGTATGTGACGGACGTCGCTGCGCTTCCGCCGACCGCGATGATCACGTTTTGAGGCGCCGCAGTGGTGTTCGCAAACCGAACGACCGCGGCCCCTGGACCTTCACCACTCGCGAGGCACGTCGTGGCAGTGCACGAGGACATCACGCGGACAACCGCCGATCCCGCTCCCGCCGTTCGCGTGGCCGTCACGCGCAGGATTCGACCCGCGGGCACCGTCACGCTGTAGTAACGAACAGTGCCAGTGTTGGCGGGCAGGCAGGCAGTCAGGCTGTCGCGCGCGAGCGTGGACTCCTGGGCCATGAGCGCGGTGCCGTCCATGACCGCCGTCGCCATCGCGCACGCTACGTTTGCAGGCGGTGCGCGTAGGGCGATGTCGAGATCGAACACGCCGAGCGTCTCGTTGGCTCCGCCGACCCCGACGACCACGGACACTGGGCTGTCGGTCGTGTTGATGTATGAGAGCGTCTCGACCATGCCGGGACCCGCAGCGTTCACCGACGCGAGGCACGTCGTTGCGGTGCAACCCGTGAGCAAGCGAATCGCTGGGTCGAACATGCCAGTGGGCGTCGCGAATGCGAGGAGCTGATTGCGAGCCGGAATGGTCACTGCGTAGTACAGAACCAGTCCCGTCGCCGCCGGGAGACACGCGGCATTGCGCGTCGATGCCGTGCCGGTGTCCTGCCCCGACAGTCGCGTGCCCGGCATGACGAGTGTGGCCATGCTGCAGGTCGCGTTCGCCGCCGGGACGAAGCTCTGGAGTGTCAGCGTGTACGCGCCACCGACGCCAAAGCCGATCTGATCCACCATGACGACGTAGTCGCCGGGCTCGAGGATCGTTCGGATGAACGGGTTGCGCGTCATGGCGTCGCGATCGTCGTTGCACGCCACTTCCGTGAGCGGTTGGTCGCACGCGCGACGAATGGCAAGCATCGTGTCGATCGTGGATTCCGCGTTGAGAATCACTCCCGTTCGCGTCGTCACGTGAAGCGTGTAGAAATCATCGGGTCCTGCCGTGCCCGACATCGTGGTGCATGTCGTCGACGGATTGCGACTCATTCCCGAGAGCGTCCCCATCGCCGAATCCATGGGCAGCGTGAGCGCACGGACCGTCGTGAACGGGCAAGCGCTCGGAACGTCCGCGGGCACGTCCGCGGATACCTCGGCCGCAACGTCGGCTGCCGAGTCCGTTGAAGTGTCGGTTGCATCAACGGTGTCCGGCGACACGACTTGGTCCGAAGCCAAGTCGGAGGTCACATCGTTCGCGACGACCGGCGTCCCGCATCCTGCGACGAAGAGCGCTGCTCCGGCAGCAACCAGAGTCAGTCGAAACCCAATCGTCGATCGATGCATGTGATTCTCCTACGTTGTGTGCGCGCGCTCGGAACGCGAACCCGATCGCGCATCGCGACCGAGGCAACTCGGCCCGACTCACACCGGCTCGCAAACCCGCTTACGCCACGCCCGAGCCCCCCAAACGTGGGTAGACCGCTGTGCCTGCTACCTCGCCACTTGACGGGCGTCAAGAGATTTTCTGGAAAATCCGCAACGGCCTAACGCGCCCGCCCACAACCGAAATTCCGGCCCAAGCCAGAGAATTAGGGTGTGCGGCGTGGGCGTCGATGCCTGAGGCGCCGCATCCCAGAGATCACGATGCCGACGACTGCGACCAGTGCAAGCGCACGACCGCGTCCCGGCCCGCGCCCCGGCACGCGACAGGTGCAATTGCCCCACGGGCCCGCGCGGCCTTTCAGCAACAGGCACGGTCGGTCAAGGCACACATCGTACGTCGGCGCATCCGAAGCATCGTAGTCGAACCCGTCGGGCAAGCACGAGACTCCACCGTCGTCGGTGATCGTTCCGCTGCGAATCGCGAATCGAAACACGCCTCGCTGGTTGATGTTGGTCCCGCCGCACAAGCGCTGATGCACGTTGGGCATGAGCGAACCCGGGATCGAAAAGAAGTGCGAGTTGTCCCCCGCGTCGAATCCCGCCTGCGCGGGTGTTCCGCCGAAACCTCCAGTTCCGCCGCTCGCGCCGCCGGTCGTCCACTCGCAGCGGTTGTAGCGAAACTCGACGTCGAAGTTTCCGTCGCCCCCGCACTGGCTCGCATCGGTGAGCACGAGTTGAAACGACATCCGGTGATTCAGTTGGCACGAGAAGTACCCGACGCGATCCCACGTCACGATCATTCGCCCGGGCTCGAGGTGCCACCACACGCCGTTCTCACCCGGATTCCGACACGGGCCGCTGCCGGTCGCCGACGTGCCCGCCCCGAGCCCGCCGCATCCGTCCGGACGAATGTCCACGTCGGCCCAGTACGGCGCGATCATCGGTTGCGACGCAACGGGAAAAGCGCGCGGCGTGAACGTCGACAGGGGGCCGTTGAACGTGACGTTGCCGTTGGTGTTCACGAACAGGCGTGTGTACGTGCCGCTGAAGAAGTGGAGACCGCTGGGAAACGCCGGGCGCACGTCGATCGCTGCCGAAGATCCATCGTCGTTCGGCGAGAGACACTGCGTGCCATAGCCCGCAGCGCCGCCGTGTCCCCCGATCAGCGGTGCTTGGGAACGGACGATTCGCGGCGCGACGAGCAGCGTGGCGCCGGCGAGGATTGCAGCGAACATGCTCGGTGACTTGCGCATCGCGTGAGAGGGTATCGTGCTGCGACACGGACCGCCAACGCGGGCCTGCGCACTCCCAAATGGCGCGCACCGTGCGCGACGCGTACGCTGAACGTGTCGAATGCGCGACGAGGCGAACCTACGGCCCGGCACGATCTTCGCTCGGGACTACCGTGTGCTCGCGCGGCTCGACCGCGGCGGCATGGGGGTCATCTACCGTGTCGAGCAGATCAGCACGGGACACGAACGCGCGCTGAAAGTGCTGCGGCCCGAGTTGCTGCCGGACCCGGCGAGCGTCGAGCGGTTTGCCCAGGAAGCGACGGTCGGTAGTCGAATACGAAGCGAGCACGTCGTCGAAGTCGTCAGTGCGGGTTGGGACGACGACACGGGGCATCCGTATCTCGTGATGGAGTTGCTCGAGGGCGAGTCACTGCGCGCACACGTCGATCGGCGCGGGGCACTGTCGGCCGCCGAGACGTGGGACATCGTGCGGCAGCTCGGGCACGCGCTTGCGGCTGCACACGCGGGCGGCGTCGTGCATCGAGATCTCAAACCCGAAAACATCTTTCTCACGCGACTCGACGCCGCCGAACGCTCGAGCATGGTCAAGCTGTTGGACTTCGGACTCGCGAAGACCCTGCAGGAAAGTGACACGAGCGTGACGTCGAGTGCCGTCATGGGTTCGCCACTGTGGATGGCGCCCGAGCAAGTGCGGCGCGATCGCGTGCGGACGTCGACAGATGTCTGGGCGCTGGGGCTGTTGGTCTATTGGATGCTGACGGGCAAACACTACTGGCGCTCGGCGAACACGCATCCGCCCGCGGGACCCGAGGAGATTCTGCACGAGAAGCTGTTCGAAGGCATCGAGTCGGCGTCGCGCCGCGCGCGATCCCTCGGTGTTCCGCATCCGCTGCCGCCGGGATTCGACGCGTGGTTTCGCCGCTGCGTGGTTCGCGATCCCGCGGAGCGGTTCTCGGATGCGACCCTTGCTCTCGCAGCGCTCCAGCCGGTGCTGCAGCGAAACCGTTCGACGGCATTCGAGCCCAGAACCGGCATCGCGATCGTCGGGGTGCTCATCGGCGTCGCGGGACTCGGGGGCGGGTGGATGCTCGCGTCGAGGGCGCGTCGCGAGGCGCGCGCAGCGCTCGGGGGATCGGCACCGCCCGCAGTCACGCCGACGCCCGATGCACAATCGACTCCGCAGCGCGATGTCGCCGTCGACGCGGGACCGACGGTGGAACACGTGCATCGCGACATGGCGCGCGTTGTGCGCCCGCGGGCCGAAGACGCTGGAAGCAGCGACGACGCCGGCATTCGCGCGATTACACCGCAACTGTCCGACTATGCACTCGCGCGCCGCGAAGATCTCGACTCTCGGTGCACGCAACGCGCGACACCGGCTGCGTTCGCGGCAGAGCCCGCGTGGTTCAGTTCCGCGCGGCGGGAAATCGACACACGGGCGCGGACGGTGGCGGGAGAACTTCGCATGGCGCAAAGCGCCGCGGGATCGGACGATCGAACGCGTCTCGCTCACGCCGCGGAGACCTCTCGCGCGCAGTTGGTGGCCGCTCGCGCGCGCTTCGAACAGCGCGTCGCCGACGGGAGCGCATCGGAGCGCGGCGCATTCGCCAGGGGCGCGCGCGCGGGAACGTGCCGCGTGCCGACGGACGGATTTCAGGTCGAGCACGCGTCGGTCGACGGCGTCGTGCGATCCATCCGCGTGTACTGGATCCTGTGCTGTCCGCAGTGAGAGCGCGCGCGTTTGCGTTAGACTGCGCAAACGACCGATGGCACCGGACAGCGAACGCACGCACGCGTGGGAGTTGGCACTCGCCGATCTTCTCCCGGAGCTTCGGTCGTGGCTTCGACGTCGCGTGCCCGCCCTCGCGGTACAACACGACGACCTGCTGAACGACGCGGCGGAATCGCTGCTTGGGCACGTGAGGCGCGACCGCGATGCCCTCCCGGCTGCCTGGTTCGCTCCCCCCGACGGCGCACCGTTGCCGCGGCTCGGCGAGCTTCGCGCGCTGGCGTTCACGATGCTCCAGCGGCGCGTGGCCGACCGATTTCGCGCACGGGTCCGAACGTGGGCGATCACCGCCGACGTCGGTCGCGATGCTGCCGATGCGAGTGTCGCCGACGGTGTCTCGCCGGATCGCGCATTGGATCTCGCGCGGATCTTGCGTGCGACCGTGCTCGCGCTGGACGACTTGAGCGACGAGGATCGCGAGATCGTCACGCGTGTCGCGCTCGACGTGCAGGCCCCCCTCGACGATCGAACTCGGCAGCGACTGCGGCGCGCGCGCGCTCGGATCGCAGACGCGCTCAGACAACGGTTCGGCGATTCGATCTCGGCACTGCTGCGGGAGGACGACTGATGCGTGCCCCGTTCGACGCTCGACCGCTGATCCAGATCGTGCACACGGCAGGGCTCAGCGTCCGCGTGCGCCCGACGCCCGCACGGTTGCCCGGTGTTCGTGCACTGCGACCCGCTCGCACCCCCGATCCCACGGCGATCGACGCGCTCGTCGAGTTTCTTCATCGCGTCGTCGTCGGCGATTCGAACTGGCGTCGCGTGCCGACGTGGTGGGTGGACACCGGAGCTCGAACCGCGTGCGGCGATGACGCCTCCCTCGAGCATGCACGCAGCGTGATGCAACGGATCGCCGAGGCGGCGCAGGCGGGTTTCCGACTGTCGCTCGCAGCGCCGTGGGAAGACCGATCACCATGGTTTGCGGCGCGCTGGCCGTCGGCCCCGGCAACGATTCGGTCGACCCGCGGCACAACCGAGCTGCAGCTGTTCGGAATCGCGAGCCCCGGCGGAGACGACTCCCGCGTGTACGACGCGCCGGCCACCGACGACGTCCGACGTCTCGAGGCGCTCTTCGCGGAGCATCGACCCGAGCCGCCTCGGACGGTTGTTCGGCTCGTCGCGATGCACGGCGCTCGCGCGCTCGCGATTGCCGGTACCGATGGATTGCTGCGTGGCCCGGCCGACCTCGCAGACGCAGGCGTCGCGACCATCGCCGGAGTTCGCAGCTGGTCTGCCGACGCCGTTGGCGCGCGCGCGGTGGCGGGCACCTCCCCGTGGCATCAGCGGTGGAATCTCCTTCGTGTGCACGAGACGTCGTCGCAACCGATGGGCGTTGCGATCGAAACCCTCACCGTCGCCCGCGCGCACGGCATCGGGCCGTTCCGGGTTGTCCGCCACGATTCCGACAGCGCTGGGGACTGGTCATTTCTGCCCGCCAGCTCGTCCGAATTTCGGTGACGCCATCCACGGTGTCACGCCGAGCCACCCGCGACGATGTAGAATCGAACCGAGCACTCGCGCGGGCTTTTCCCCAATGGCCGCAACACCCATCGATCCCAGCCTCGTTCACGACGCGACCACTGTCGCGAACGATGGGGATCGCATGGCGTGGCTCGTGGCAGAGGTCTCGACCGTCGCGCAGCTCGTCATGCGCGAGGCCCTTCGCCGTGAGACGGCGCTCGCGATCGCCGACGTGTGGATCCAAGAGACTCGCGCGGTGCTCGGTTCGGTTTCGCGCGATCCAACCCTGGCGATTCCGCGGGCGCTCGGCGACGCGCATCTGAGTCTCACGCGCGCGCTGAGCACCGACATCGAGCCGCCGTCGGACACGGAGACGTCGTCGTACTCGGCGGAATTTGCGCGCGGTGCCGCGTCTGTGTGGATCGAGCTGCTGCGCGCGGGAATCGCGGACACCGGTGCGGTTCTGCTCGACGAGACCTTGCAACCGGCGATGGCGACGAACGCCGAGGCGAACAGCGGCTGGGACGCACTTGCCGCGGATGGCGTGCTGTCCTCCGCGGAAGTCCTCGATGTCTTCGCTCGTCTTGGCGACCGATGGCGCTCGCAGGAATCTCCGATCGAACTGCCGCTCGGACTCCGTTTGAGCGCGGAGTCCGCCAAATCGTTCCGCGTGGCGACGACGGGCTCTGCGGAACGCGATCGCGGCGAGATCACTCACTCGGGGGCGCAGCCGGTCGGGGGCGTCGCGCGCCGCGACATGGACGAGGCGAACGGCCGGCGTCGCTGACCGCACGCGCACGATTCGACGAAGGACTCGCGGGTGAACTCTGCGCGGCGACCGACGCTGGGCAACGGGAAAGGTGCGTCCACGATGGCTCGATTGGCGCGATCGACGGCTGCACGCGCGGCACTGTGCACACTGCTCATCGCGACGTCGGGCGCGTACGCGCACGCGCAATCGATCACGCCAACGCGAGTCAACGTCGCCGCGCTGCCTGTCTTCGAACACGAAGCCGAGGCGTTTCTCCGGCGCGGCCACGCGTTCCGCAGCGATGTCGATGCGATGTTGAATCGAAGGCACGAGCGGCAGATTGCCGAGATTCGTACGCGCTTTGGTCGACAACGGGACTTCGAACGTGACGCCGAGTCGAGTGCGCGTCGCAGTGCCATCGACGTTCTCGAGCGATTCCTTCGCTTGTACCCGGACGATCGCGAACACACTCCGGACGTGATGTTCCGGCTCGCGGAGCTGTACTACGACGATGCGGCCATTGCGCATCTCGACGCCGACGTTGCGAGTCTCGATTCGGCGGGAGCGGCGTCGCGTCCGGACTATCGTTGTCCGATTGCGCTCTACCGCGAGATCGAGCGGCGATTCTCGGACTATCGCCATGTCGACGCTACGTTGCATCTTCTCGGATACGTCTTGCGGGAAATGGGGGCCGAGGACGAATCGCAGTCGGCCGAACTCGCCATGGTCTGCACCGGCCGCGCGCCGTACACGGCGCAAATGGACCTGGACGGTTCGCACGCGACGATCTCCGCGCCGTCGCGGTGTGCGGGTCTGATGCAGTGGCTTCGAAGTCAGCGACCCAGCCCGCCGGGCGAGATCCCGAATGTCCCCGTGACGCCGATCCCATACGATGGCTGTGTAGCCCGTCGCGGCGCCGACGGTGGTCCATCAAGGTATGCGGCCGAGGCGTGGTACCAAATCGGTGACTACCACTTTGATCACGCCGTGGGTTCGACGGACGTGAATCACGAGCGCGCGCTGGCGGCCTACGAGTCGTCGATGCGAGCCTCGATACGACCCGGCACGACGGCGGCGGATGCGGGTCCATACTGGCAGCGAGCGCTCTACAAGATCGGTTGGACCTGGTTCCGTCGCGAACACGGCGCCGGTCGCGCGTTCGACGCATTCGCGCGTCTCATGGACCATGTCGACACCCGCGGGTTCCGAAACGACCCAATCGAGCGTGGCATGCGCCAGGACACGCTGCGCTGGATTGGCATCCTTCTGACCGAGCACGATCCCGAATGGGTGTCCGGTGAATCGCGCGACTGCCAGTCCACGGTGGTCTCGCTCGCTGCGCCGCCGCCGGACGTGCCGCGACCGTTTTCATGCGCAGGTCTCGCGCGCATCCCGGCGCGGATTCCCGACGCGCGCTCGTGGGCAGCCGATGCATGGCTCGCGCTGGCCGACGCGTGGTTCGACCAGACGCGCTACTTCGAATCCGTCGCGGCCTATCGGGCGTACGTTTCGCGTTTTCCGCAGCATCTCGAGGTTCCGCGCGCGATGGGCCGCATGGCGACGGCCTACGATCGCGTGCGGCAGTTCGATCGGGGCCTCGCCATTCGGCGGGAGACGGCCACCGTCGTCGCTCGCTGGGCTCCCGCACACCGCGACGAACCCGCCGCGGTGCGAGCCGGCGAGCGACTCGCGCGGGACGGGCTGCACGATGCGGCCGTGCGGCGTCACAGCGACGCGCGCGCCGCACGCGAGTTGGCGTCGCAGTTGCGCGCGTGCATCGACGGTCGCGATGCGCCGGGCGTGTGCGCCCCGCCGCAGGGAGCCGTCGACCGCGCGCGACTCGAGTCACGCGCCAGCGAATCATTGCGCGCGTCGGACGCAGCATACCTCGACGCCGCGGCAGCCTATCGCGAGTTCGTCGTGCGCTATGTCCACGACGACGCGGTGGACGAGATGCGCTTCAACCTCGGCAGTGCGCTGTTTTGGGCGCGTCACTACGAGGAAGCCGGCGGCGTATTCGACCGTTTGCGGGACGACGACGACGACCGGTTCCGAGCGTCGTCGGCGTGGATGGCCGTGCGATCTCGGGAGGCCGAGGCGCAGGACGCTGCGCTGCGCGATCGATCGCTTGCGTGCGAACTCGTGCGCGCTGGCGTTGCGTCCGCGGAGGACGCTCGGTGTACTTCCGTCACGCACTCGGCGATGCCCGACGCCGTCGCTCGCATCGTCGCGGCCCGGGACGCGTACGTCGCGCGGCTTCAACCCGGCATGGACACCCGCGCGGCCCTCGCAGACGTGCTCGATGCGCGGCCGGCGATTGGCGTCACCGGACCACCGTACGCCCCGTGGTTCGCGATACTGAACGCGCGAACCGCGGCACGCTATGGTCAATTCGTCGACTCCGAACGCAGGCTTCGGCGCGTGCTGGCGAGTGCGTGCGACGACGACGGCACCGTGGCGCGCGCTGCGTTCACGGAACTGCACAATCTGCTCGTCAGTCTTCACCGAACGGCCGACATCGTGGCGCTCGCCCATGAGCAGGCGAACCGCCGCTGTCGCGGCGTGTCGCGCACGGACCTCGATCCAATTTTCGCGGACGAGGCGTTTCGCGCTGCGTCGAGCCATCGAACGGCCGCGCTGGCACTGGGGGGCGAGGCGCGCGACCGGGCGCTGCGGGACGCGGGCCAGGAGTTGCTCGACGTCGCGGACGGGCACCCACATCACGCCGAGGTGCCCGATGCGATGTTGCTCGCGGCCAACGCATTCGAACAGGCCGGTCTGCCCGCACGCGCACAGCACACGTATGCGCGGGTGATCGAGACGGTCAGTGCACGAACGGCGCTTCGCGACCCGCGCGTCGGCAGTCGTGCGTCCGATGCGCAACCGCTGCCCGACCTCGTCGCCGAGGCGCAGATCGGAATTGGCCGGAGCTTGGAGCGAACCCTGGAATTCGACGACGCCGTCCGTGCGTACCAGCGTGTCGTCGCGGCGTCTCCGCTCGAAGCGCCGGGGGCGACCTGGGCTGCGCGTGATCGCGAAAGGCGGCACGATGCGCTCGAAGCGATCGCCTGGATCCAAACGCACCTTGCGCGTGCGGACGAGGCCGCAGAGGCTTGGCGCGCGGTCGTCGGTGTCGCGCGCGACGAGGCCGAGCGCGCCCACGCCGACTTTGAGCGTGTGTTCGTACTGCGACGAGGAAGCGACGCGGCTCGAGCGCTCGAGCGTCTGCGCGCGTATCGCCGCAGCGCAGCCACGGACGCGCTTCACGTCGACTATCTGCTCCGCGTTCAGGCGGTGGTTGCGCAGCTCGCCGCGCAGTCGGAAACCCCCGAGAGTGCCGGGCGCGAACGTGCGACGCTCGAGGCGTTCTGGCAGGCGCACCCTTCGCAACCGGGGTCTGCCGCCGCGCGCGACGTCGCGGAGGCGCTCCTCCCGGGACTCGTCGATCGCGTGCGGGCGATGCGCGAGAGTCCATGGCGGTCCACGCCCGCGAACGAACTCGCACGCCTCGTCCGGGAGCGAACGGTCGCGCTCGCCGCGGTCGACGACGAAGCACGGCGAATCCTCGAAATGCGCGGCGGTGAAGCGTCGGCATCGGCGATTGTGCTGCGCGCCGAGGCGCACGAGGACATGGCGACGCAGCTCGTGCGCGTCGGGTCACTCATTGCGCCGTCCGAATCTCAAGCGCGCGCGGCGGCCGGGGCACTGCGCCGCGCCGACGCATTGGATCGGCAGGCGGCGAGTCTCGAGCGTCGAAGACCGGAAATCACGGGACGATTGCGCGCGGTTGCACAGCAGGTTCGCGACGCGATCGACGCCGCACACGCGCAGGCGGTCGCCTCGGTTCAAACCGTGTACGATCGCGAAAGTCTCACGCATCGGCTGCTCGCGATCCAGGACTACGCGATCGGTGGACTGCTCGCGCGACGAAACGGCTACGCGTCCAGGCCCTTCCAACACGCGCGCGAGCGATTGGGTGACGAAGAGAACCGCGCGCATCTCGACGAGGCCTTGGCGCGGATTTCTCCCGCCGTGCTCCAGGCCGTCGGTGCGACGCTGCGTGACTTCACGCTGATCGTGGCTGCGCCGGGCGCAGTGATCGCAGACACGAGCGCGCCAATCCGCACTCCCGCGCTTGCGACCGATCCGCGTTCCGCCGTTCGCGAAAATTGACCCATCGGGGGGGTACGCCGCGTCGCGGCGCCCGTGCGGGACGTCATCGACCCGGCATTTGGCCCGAAACTCGCGGAAATGGGTCGACGGTCGAAATCCCGCGATGGGCGGTGCGGCCCCGTTCCTCCGCTGTTGAAGTGCACGAACTGCTTGAACTACAGTCCCGCCCGTCTACGTCACGGGGCCCGTGCCGCGCGATGCGGCGCATTCGGAGGACTGCCACGATGTCTGATCTCGACGACCTGCCCGAACCGCCGCCCGGCCCGAGCGAACCGTTCAACGAGCCGTACGGCGGCGGCTACCTTGCGGGAACCGACGACCAGGAGATCCGCAAGATCCGCCGCAAGATCTCCCCCGTCGGCAAGTTGTTGTTCCTCGTGATTCTCGCGGGCGGCGCTGGCATCGGCTACTTCATGGCCAAGAGCGCCATGGACGAGGCGGCGCTCGAACGTTCGACGCGCGAGGGGCGCGAGGAGCTTCGGCGTGTCATGGCGCAGGCGTTGCCCCCGGCCGAACTCGCGAGCCAAGTGCGGGCGATCTACGGGCGCAATCGAAGCCCAGAGGTGCGGATGTCCGCGCGGCGGCTGCTCGCGGGGATGCACGACGCGCAATCCGTGCCGATGCTGATCGATGGCCTGCGCGGCGCGGCGACCGAGCGGCGTCAATCGGCACTCGGGCTCGCGGAAATCGGCTTGCCGGCGGCCGCGTCGGCCCGCGATGCGCTGGCGGAAGTGCTTCCGCGAACGGACCCGCGGATCGACCGCGTCGAAGTCGCGTGGGCGATGGTCGTTCTGCAAGATCCCCGCGGGTGGGACATGGTGCTCGAGCTGCTCGGCAGTGGGCAACTGCAGCAGGTTCGAAGCCTGGACGATCCGCCGCATCCGCTGTTCGACGCGACGCTGGTTTCGCAGATGGCCGGACGCGAACGACTGGTTCGCCTAGCGACCGATGCCCGTGTGCCGATTCGCCGAATTGCCGCACTCTCGCTCGCGGAGATTCCGAGCGCGGACGTGATCCCGACATTGATCACGCTCTCGCGCGATCGCGACGCGGACATCGCGCGCGAAGCCGCGGTGGGACTGGGACGCTCGGGCGATCCACGCGCGGCCGAGCCGATCTCGGAGTTCCTGCGAACCCACAACGAAGCGCGCGACGCCGTGCTGACCGCGTTGCAGCAGAACTCGGGTGCGCCCGGATTGGGCATCGTCCTCGCGACACCGGAGCCCGCAGCGGGGACCGAGGAGCAGATTCGACGGGTCCGCGAGGTTCGCAGCCAGGCATCGCGACTGCTCCGCGAGCTGCAGGATCCCGGCGCAGGGGACGTGTTCGTGAACCTTCTGACGCAAGCGCCGCCGACGGCTACGGAAGAACTGGTCCGAAACGTGCGGCGCAACGCGATCTTTGGCCTCGCGGAAATCGGCGATCGCCGCGCCGCTGCGGGGCTGATGGAGCTTGCAGAATTGCCGAGCACGCCCGGCGCACGCGTGGACCCGAACGTCGACGCCGACGCGCGGCTCGCACTCGAAGCGATCCGCCGCATTCCGGGCGCCGCCGCCGAAGTGAAAGACCGGCTGATCGCGCTGATTCCGCGCGCGGAATTCATGCGCACGCAGATTTTGATCGCGCTCGGTGGCGCGGGAGATCCGTCGCTCGCGTCGCACATGATGGAATTCCTCGCCAACCCGCAGTTCCAGGAAGGTGCAGCGGTTGCGATCTGTCGGCTGCACTACGCCCCTGGAATTGCACAGATCCGCACACAGATGCGTCGCCCGCCGCGGTTGCGCATGGTCGAGGAAACCGTCCAGGACGAGGAGGTGTTCATCCGCCGCCGCAATGCGATTCGTGCAATTGCGTGGACGGCCGACCCGACGATCGCAGTGGACCTGATGCGAATCGTCGACGACCCCGACGATCGACGCCTCCTGCGCGAGGAAGCCGGCCACTCGCTGTCGGCCGTGGTGGACGATCGCGGACTCGAGGAACTCGCGACGCGTGCGCTCGACGACCAACGTCCCGAAGAGGCGCGGATGTACTACGTGTACGCGCTTCGTGGCCGGTCGACGCCGCAGATTTCGAATCGATTGATCGAGCACTATCTCCGCCCGGGGGTTAACGGCATCACGATGCGCGCGGCCGCCGTGACCGCGGGCTTCGGCGGTGACGACTCGACGGCAGCGCTTCTGCGCCCCCTGTTCGCGTCGACGGACACGAACGTTCGAACGAACGCCGCGATGGCGGGCATTCTTTGTGGCGACTCGCCCACGGCGTCGGCGTTGCTCGATGCGCTCGGCGCCAACGCTGAACTCGCGGCTCTGATCGCGGGAATGTTCGTCACGCGCAACACGACCGCGAACAACACCGGCGCGCAGGCGGAACCGTACGACCTGCTGCCCATCACGGAGAGCATGTTCACCGACGGTCGGGTGTACCGCCGGATCACGACCGCGCAGTTGCTGGAACGCGGCCGCGGTGCGAATCGCCACGATTTCGCGATGGTCTGGCTGCGATTGCGCATCCGCAACGGATGGGAGAACGCGATCGGCATCGGTCCGTACGCCATCCGCGCTCGCTTGCGCGAAGCCGCGGCCGGGTCGGAGCCGGCGCGTTCCGAAGCGGCATTCTGGATGCTTCACCAGCTCAGCGACCGCGGTTCGTTGCTCTTCCTCCGCCGTGGCACCGGTCCGGGAGCCGATCGTGCTCGCCGCGAACTGCTGGATCTCGCCGGCGCGCACTGATCTGCCCGTGGCATCCGACTCCGCCCGCAAGCGCCTACACCCCCATACGCGCCGCGGGGGTGCGCCGAGATTGTCGCTTCACCCGCACCGCTGCTAGACTCACTGTTCCATGTCGCTCGACGTCGTCGGCGCAGAGATCCCTGGCCCGCCGGCGCAGCGATTTCGCACCACCGGCCCCCGTTATGCCGGGGTGTGCAGCGTCTTGTACGAAGGGGTCGATCCAGCGAGCGGTCACGCCGTTCTCGTGAAGGTGCTGCGCGAGACGGCGTTCGCGTCCGCCGCCGAGCGTCACAGGATCAAGCGCGAGCTGCAGAAGTTGTCGCAGTTGCGGCACGCTTCGCTGGCGCCCGTGCTTGCCGTCGGTGAGGACGACGGGAAACTGTGGTTTGCGCGGGATCTCGTCGAAGGTGAATCGCTATCCGAACGCATCGAGCGCACGGGGTGCTTGAGCGCGTCCGAAGTGGCCCGGATCGGCGCGCGTGTGTCCGCCGCTCTCGGCGAACTGCACCGTGGCGGACTTCTGCATCGCGACCTTCGGCCTGGGCACGTCATTGTGGGCAATGACGATCGGGTCGCACTGATCGACGTCTGCGTGGGCCGGATCTTCAAGACCATCGACGGCCGAACGGCCATCGGCACGCCCGGCTACGTCGCGCCCGAGACCATCGCCGGCAAGCTCGTGAGCTTCCGAAGTGATTTGTACTCCCTGGGTGCAACCCTCTTCGAAGCCGTCGCGGCGTCGCCGCCGTTCGGACCGTCGGACTCGCCGCGCGCGCTCGTGCTCCAGACGGAGGGCGATCCTCCGTCGCTCAGCGCGGACGTTCCGGTCGCACTGGCGCGCTTGATTCATTCGCTCATGTCCCGCGAGCCGCGCGAGCGGCCGTTCAGCGCGCAGCAGCTCGAGAAGCAGCTCGAGCCGCTTGCGTTCACCGACAATCCCGCGGAAATCTCAGCGTCGACGACCGTAGGCCTGCCGCCGGACGAGGATCTCGGCGACGCCACCGTCGTCGCGCACACCGACGACAACACCGCGAGCTCCCGCCCCGCGGCTGGACAACCCGCGAAGCCGAACGCAGCGACCGATTTCGACGACGACTCGCCGACGCAAGTGGGCGACGGTCTGTTCGAAGCCGCCGCGGCCATCGTCGCCGCGGGTGCCCCGATCGCGAATTCGCCTCCGACAACCGGTCCCGCACTTTCGCCTTCGCGCTCGCCCGTGCGAACTCCGACCCCGGCCCCCGCGCGCGCCGCACCCCCGGTTCCTCCCTCGACCGCTCGAGCGACGACGATGCCACCGCTGATCCGCGCGCCCACCTCGCCGCCGATCGCGCCCGCTCGGATCTCGAGTTCCACGATGCCGGCAACGGCCTCGGCGCCACGCAAGCCCACGCTGATGGGAGTGTCTCCCGATCTCAGCGGTCGGCCGCAGTCGCCCGCTGCGTCCGCGCCCGTTCTCATGCCGCCGTTTCGTCCGGGCGCCGACCGCGTGTCGGGCCCTGCGCCACCGCCCGGTGCGCGAATCGACGAAGCCTCCGGCAGCGTTCGTCGCCCGCCGGAGCGCGATGCCGGCAACGACTTCGACGACTTCACCGACACAGTCGTCGCAGAGGACTCGCGGATTTTCGGCGTGCCCGAGTTCGCGAACCAGCGCGGACACGGAACGGCCGTACCGCCACTTCCCGACGGCGTCGCTGCGCGCGTTCTGACCGGGACGCCGGTCTCGAATCCCGGGCTCGCCGGCGCGCCTGCGACTCCCGGCTCGACCGCGCCGTCGCTTCCTGCGTTTTCTCCACCACGAACGGCAGCGCCCGTTTCTCACGACGACGGCCAGAACGATTTCGACGACGGCGCTCCGACCGTTGGCCTCTCGCGCACCCCGAATCCCGCCGGTCTCATCGCACCTGCGCCGTCGCCGCCGCTGGCCGGCGCGTGGTCTGGCAGCACCGCTGGCGGCTGGGGTCCAGGTGCGGCTGTAGGAACGCCAGGCTTCGCGCCCGCTCCGTCCGGCGCCATCACGGCCCTCGCGCCGCCGGGTGTCGCGAGTCCGATGCGGACGGTCTCCACGACGGGTTCGACGTCGGGCGCCAGTGCGTCACGGCAATCGATGGGCATCCGGAGTCGATGGTTATGGCCATGGATTCTCGCGGGTGTTGGCGTCGCTGCGCTTGCGGGCGCTACGGGGTTCTTCGTCGCGCGCGGACGCGAGGCCGCACCTGCCCCCGCCGGTGCGTCGACGGCGCCGACGGCCGCGTTCGGAACGCCCCCAGGAGGAACGGTGCCCACGGCGTTGCCCGCTGCACCAGGGATTCCGTCGTCGTACCCGACGAACGCGATGCCCGGATACCCGACGAACGCGATGCCCGGTTACCCGACCAACGCGATGCCCGGTTACCCGACCAACGCGATGCCCGGTTACCCGACCAACGCGATGCCGGTCGCACCGCAGAACGGCAGGCCGGTTGCGCCCGTCCCGGCACCCACGCGCGCGCCTGCCACGCCCCCGGTCGCGTTTCCGGTTCGTCGTGGCATGCGCCACCCAACGCCTGCACCCGCCGCGGCACCGGCGGTTCGCGCTCCCATCGTGCCGGCGCCTCGCGGGGCCGGTGATCCGATCGCACTGGCGCGTCAGGCGATGACCCAACGCGATTGGGAGACGGCTCGCGCGCTGCTTCGCCAAGCCGAGCGTGCGCAGCCGCGAAGTGCCGAAGTGCACTACCTCCTCGGCGATGTCGCCGCACGCATGCGTGATCTTCCCGGAGCGATCGGCGAACTGCGAAACGCCGTGCGAATGTCCCCGACGAACACGTCGTATCTGCATCGCCTTGCAGACGTGCAGGTTGCGTGGAGCGATCGTGCCGGGGCCGCGGCAACCTTGCGTCGCGTGTTGGAGATCAATCCTCGGGACATGCTCGCGCAGCAACAACTCGATCTGCTCACGCGCGGGGCGCGCACGACGCTCTCGCCACCGGTCGCGCGTACGATCGTGCCCACGACCAACGTCCCGTTGTCACGAACCGCGCCGCGCCCGGGAACTCGTCCCGGCAGCAGCGCCGTCGCTCCCGCTCCAGGCGTTCAGCCAGCGACCCGTCCGGTCGTGACGCCGCCCGGCGGGCCGATGCGGTTGCCCGGCACGATGCAACGAACGTTCTGACGTCCGATCTCGCGCGGGAGTGCGGGGGTCCCGAAGCGTCAGCCGCGGCCGAAGAGTCGCAGCAGACCCTGAAGGATCTCGCGCAGGCTCACGACGACGAAGAGTCCGAGCATGAGCATGAGCGAGACGGCGAGCACGCGGGCCTCGAGCTTCGGGTTGAACCTCCGCCGCGTCGTCATTTCGTACCCGAGCACGATCAGCCGGCCGCCATCGAGCGCGGGAATCGGCAGCAGATTGAACAAAAAGAGCTGCAACGAAATGATCGACACCCACTCGAGCGCGGGACGCCACCCTGCCCGTGCCTGCTGAACGGTCTCGGACACGATCCCGACGGGTCCCACGAGTTGCACGGGCGTCTGCCGCCGGAACATTCGGCCGATGTGTTTCGCGATTTCCGCCGTCAAAATCGCGGGGCCGACGACGGCGAGTTCCACGGACTGTCGCAGCGAAATTCTGCGGTACGTCGTCCACGGAGCCACACCGATCGTAAACCTGCGCTGCCGCGCGTCGAACCGTGGCGTCACGGTGATGTCCACGCTCCGTCCTGCACGAGTGACGCGCATCTGAAGCGGGTGGCCTTGGCTGTTGCGCGTCGTGGTCACCAGGTCCGACCATGCACGAAGTCGCCTGCCATTGATCGCCTGGACGGAGTCGTCGGGTCGCAGTCCTGCCGCCGCCGCCGGCGTGCCGCGTTCGACCATGCCGATGCGGGCGTCCGCTGCGCCTACCTGTTCGCCACCGAACAATCCAACGATGAAGATCAGCAATCCCGCTGCGAGATAATTCGCAAACGGTCCCGCGGCGATCGTCGCGAACCGCGCCAACGCCGTCGCGTTCTGATAACTGCCGCGATCGTTGGGGTCGGCGACTTCGCGCGGATTCATCCCCGCGATTTGCACGTACGCGAGAACCGGGATCAGCGCGACTTGAAACACGGTCTCGCTGCCCTTCGGTCGCCAGCGCACGAGAGCCGGGCCGAAGCCGATCGAAAACGTCACGACCCGCATCCCGAAGGCCCGCGCGACGATGAAGTGCCCGAACTCGTGCACGATCACCAAAAGCGAGATCGCCAGGATGGCCAGCGGGATCAGAACGGCGCTCGGTAGGTGCGTCATGCGAGACCCGCGGAGCCTAGCACGGGGCCGTCGACACGCACCGCCCGGCGGTGTCCCTTGCATCACGCGTCGTGGCGTCGCAGGCTCGATGCTGCCGTGAACGATCGCGCTCCCGATCCTGTCCGCGGGCCATCGTCGCGGCCGGCTCGCGCACGGGCCGCACTCGTTCCGCTCGCGATGGTCTCACTCGCCACGCTCGCGAGCGTCGCGCGCGACGTGTCGGCGCAAGAACCGCGCGTTCTTCACCGACCGATCCCCGGGGATTTGCCCCTCGACGGCGTCGCGCGGCGGCTCCCCCCCCCCGTTTCCTCCGCGGACGTGCGAACCGCCGCCGGCGCGAGTTCGACCTGGCGCGATCGGCAACCGGTCAGCGATCAAATCGCGAGGCCTCGCGCGTCGTGGGAAGCGCCGGTTCGCGAACTCGATCGCCAGACGCGCTCGCCGGACGGGACGCGGCTTCGCTACGAGGAAGTGTTCACGCCAGCCGTTGCACCGTTCAAGCGTCTGCAGGCGTACGACGCCGTCGACGAACTCGGTCGTCTAACCGTCCGAGACCCGGCGCTGCGTCCGTTGCGCGTCGGCGACCAGCACTTGTGGGGCGCCGAGCGTCGGTCGCGTTTCGTCGGCGAACTTCTCGTCGAGGTTTCTCCGGATTGGCCCACGCCGATTCCGGGCGTCGCCGGCGAGCAACAAGTCGTGAGCTACTCGACGAGCACCGGCGATGCGCTCGAGTTCGCGAACGACAGCGCCGGCAACCTCTTCGTTCGGGGCACGCGTCCGGGGACGATTCGACTGTCGTACGTGCTCGAAGCCCCCGAGCACGCGTTCGTCGCGGGCGACGTACCGAACTTGCCCATCGCTGCCGCCGCAGCGGAAGTGCCGACCGCGCAGAGGCCCTTGGTGCCAACGTGGCTGCCTGCGAGTGCGGACACGGTTCTTCGACGCGCCGTGGTCTCTCGAAGCGATCCGCTCGACCAGGCCCTGGGTCGCTTGGTGGGGTATTTCCGCGCGTTCCGCGACGCGGAATTGACGGACGCCCGCGGCGTCGAGATCTACAGCGACCTCGCGCTCGGCGGCGTCGGCGCATGTCGGCACCGGGCATACGCACTGGTCCCGACGCTGCATGCGCTCGGAATCCCGGCGCGTTACGTCGGCAACGAGGCCCACGCGTGGGCGGAAGTGTTCGTGACTCGCGTGGGTTGGACGCGGATCGATCTGGGCGGATGGGACGTGCCGCTCGATGCCACGGCCCCCACCGACCGTCCCGCGTTTCGGCCTTCGAACCGCGATCCATTCCCGCAGCCGTCGCAGTACCGTTCAGGGTACTCGTACATGAACAGCGGCAGTGGGTCGGTGGCGTCGGGCCCGGACGGTGGCGCGCCCGTTGCCGATCCCAGCGCGGCCGGCGGCGATGCAGGAGGCCCCGGCGTTCCCGGTTCGATTGGCGCGCGCGCGGATGGCGACGGCGGTGTGTCCATCGATCCCAACGGCGGCACGTCCGCCGGGGCACTGCCAAGCGATCGCAATCCGGGAAGCATCGGCGCGTCGGCGTCCGGTGGGTCCTTGGCCGCTTCCCGTCGCGGTGAGCCGAGTTCGGGAAGCCGGACGGGCGTCGATCGCGACGACGATCGCGACGTGCGCGTTCCGATCACGCTGGAAGTTCGAGAGATTCGTGGCGACGAGAGCGCTGGGTTCGCGACGGCGCACGGGTTCGTCCGCGGTTCGATGGTGCGTGTGAGCGGCGACGTCACCGACGAGCAACACCACGGTGTCGGAAATCTGGTGATCCAGGTCGAGATCGCTCGCGATCGCCAGCCCCCGCTGCGCCTCGGGACGACCGTGTCGCGCAGCGACGGCGGCTGGGACGCCCGCGTGTTGTTGCCGGACGTCCTGGATCCGGGAGGGTACGAGATTCGAGCGTCGACTCCCGGAGACGCACGACACTTTGCTGCGAGCGGAGAGTAGGAGCGCAGACATCACTCCCGATGCTGGCGCGTCGAACCCACTCCGGCGTCGTCGTGCGACTCGGGCGAGGTCTGAGGTCTTCGGCGAAGTCTCTACGCCTTGCTGTACACAAGGAACGCGATGACGAACGCGTAGAGCACGAGCGACTCGATCAGCGCGAGCCCGAGGATCATGTGCGTCGTGATCTTGCTCGAAGCGCCCGGGTTGCGCGCGATGCCTTCGACGGCCGACGCGGCAACGCGTCCCTGACCGATGGCTCCGCCCGCCGCGGCCACGCCGATCGCGATCGCCGCGGCGATGAACGCCCAGCCCTGCTTGTCGAAGTTGTTGCTCGCCGCGGAGCCCGTCCCGCTCGCGGCCTGGTCCTGCGCAAATGCGGCGACGCCGTACAACATCACCATCAGCGCGCTCGACATCCCCAGCCAGAACTTCTTCATCGCAGGATCTCCTTTCGTCCACAGTACCGCGCCGACTCTCTCGGCAATTCGCTCCGCAACGGCGGCGCGTGTTTACAACACTCTCTACGAAACCCCAAGCCCCGTTTTCGGGAAACCCATCGCTCGTTCAGTCCTAACCGTGGGCCGCGGCGGCGGCGTGTCCATGCCCGTCGTGCGCTTCGCCGGTGGCCGCACCCTCGTGGCCGTGCTCGCCCTCTTCGTGGTGCTCGATTGCAACCTGGATGTACACGGTGGCCAGCAGACAAAACACGTACGTTTGAACCGTGACGACCAGGACACCCAAGATGAGCACCGGAACCGGCACGAGGAACGCGATCAGCGTCATGAACACCGTCACCAGCAAGTGGTCGACGAACATGTTCACCATCAAGCGAATCGCGAGAGAAGCGGGACGGACGCAGTGGGAGATCAGTTCGAGCGGCAGCAGCAGCGGCGCGAGGACCGGCATCGGTCCGAGGAAGTGTTTCAGGTACACTGCGCCGTTTCGCTTCAAGCCGTAGTAGTGCGTGAGCACGAACACGATCAGCGCGCACGCGAGCGTGACGTTGAGGTTCGAGGTCGGCGGCGAGAAACCCGGGATCAGCCCGATCGCATTCGAAAAAAAGATGAAGACGGCGCACGTGCCGATGATCGGCAGAAAATATTTCGCGTCCTTCGGCCCGAGCGCGTCCTTGAGCGTCCCGTAGAACGCCTCGGCGAAGCGCTCCATGAACGACGCGATCGTCAGCTTCCCCTCGGGGACGAGCGCGGTCTCCGTGCGTGCAATGCGCATCCGGGCAATCAGCGCGAACAGAATGATCACGAGAATCGAGAAAATCGAGAGCGCCGACGCCTCGAGCGGGATCTCACGGCCGTTCTGCGCATCGAGCGCCGGCCACGCGTACGGAAACTGCCGCGTGAACGCCCGCTGCAGGTTCTGCAGCCCTGGCAGCGACATCAAGTACGTGAACCATGAGTAGTGCTCGGGCATCTAGCGCAAGCTCCGGGTGCTGGGGCCGTTGCCCCTTTGAAACAGCGTCGAGAGAACAATCGCCAGCGCAACGACGGAAATCCCGACCATCAGCGGCCCGCCGCGAATCCAGCGGCGCACGACCAATAGTCCAACCAGGCCGACGAGTGCAATCGCCTTGAGCGCGAGAATCACCGCGGCCCGGGCACGCCGCCCACCGGGCCGTTCGTCGTCCAACATGATGGGCACCAACTTGCCGATCGCCCAGAGATTTGCGACGCCGATCGCCGCGCCAGTCAGGCACGACAGCGCCGCGGCGGGACCCGAAACGATTCCCACGATCGCTGTCGCGACGGACGCGAGCACGACCGCGACGACGGCGATGCGTCCGACGGGGTTGGTTTCCGGATCGTTCATCGTGAACCATCCGAAGACGTAGGGGTCGCGGCGTCGCGGGGCGAGGGGGAGGGCGGCGACGCGTCGGTTTTGGGTGCAGCCGACGCAGAGTCGACGGGCGGCTCTGCGGCGTCCTCGCCTTCCTTGGACGCTCGCTTCGCAGCTCGGTACAACAGTCGAAACCCCGCGCCGACGCCGTACGCGAGCCCAACGAACGTCAACCACGGTGTCGTGTGGAGGCGTTTGTCGAGCCACACGCCGAGCGCCAGGCCCAGCACGACGGACAACGTCAGCTCAATGCCGAGCGTCACGGCTCCAGCGTCACGGAGGGAAATGCGCACCACGCACCCGCGCCGCGGCTACCACGCAGCCCCGTCGATCGCAAGCGAGGCCCGGCGGGCGCCGCCCGGCGAATCCCCTTGCGTGCGTGGCCGTGCGCGCGACACTCGACGTCGCGCATGGAGTGGCTCGCCGGCGATTCGGAGTTCTCGCGACCGACGATCAACCCGGTCGCGGACGATCCGATCATTCGTGCGACGCTCGACATCGCGCTGCTCACGGCGCTGTCCGACGGGAACGTCGCCGAAGTCGAGCGGACGCGCATGGCGGAGATCGTCCAGCTGCTCTTCGAGGGTCGCATGCCGCTCGACGCCGCGTCGCTGGCCGTCGATCGGTGCCTTCGCACGTTTGCGCACGGCGAGCACGAGCGTGTGCTCTACGCGGCTCTCGAGTCCCTTCCCGATCCCGTCATGCGGCGCCGCGCGTTTCGTTTCGCGGCGGCCGTCGCGCTCGTCGATGGGTGGCTCGACCGCGGAGAGATTCGCTGGATGAATCGGCTTGCGTCGCTGCTCTCGATCGACCCCGCGGACGCGACGCTGCTCATGAACGAAACCCGGCGCATCGTGCGCGTTTCGTTTCCGCCCGGCAGCAAGCTCACCGAGTAGCGGCGTTCGACCCGTTCGCACTCGCCGACGCCCGCCGTCGTCCGGTACACTCCCCGCATGTCCCAGCGCAAACGCTCTGCCCTCCGCGCGGCGAACCGTCGCGGATTCACCGTCACGCCCATGAGGGCCGTCGTCGCTGCGCCGCCGCGCAGGCAATTTGCCATTACGACGTTCGCGTCGATCGCGATGGCCGGTGGAAGCGGCTGCGCGAGTGAAGCGTGGGCGCAGTCGACCGCGCGCGACGCGGGGACGCCACCCGTTGCGCATCCTGCGGCGAGCCCGGCGGCGACGGTTCGTTCCGCCGTGGCCCGGGCGCTCTCCGGCGACGGCGGAGCGATCGCGCAGGCTGTCCAGGGTGCGCTTCAGAATTCGGCGGTGCAGGGCGCGCTGCAACGAATCGCCAACAGCGTGCGCGTGAACAACGGACCGCCCACACCTGCAACGCCGCCGCCCGTCGCACAAGCGCGACCCGCGAATCCACCGGCGCCGGCGCAACCGGCAATGCCCGCACAGCCCGCGATGCCGGTGCGGCCGTCGATGCCTTCGCAGCCCGTTGCGCAGCCCGTCGCACAGCCGACTCCCGTCGGACGAATGGGTGCGCCGCGGGCGTGGGCGCCGCCGCCGCCGCAAGTCGGCGGGCGCATGGGCGTCGTTGCACAGCCGGTTCCGCAACCGGTGTACGGCGGACGAATGGGCGTGGTCGCACAGCCGGTTCCGCAACCGGTGTACGGCGGACGAATGGGAGCCGTGGTGCAGCCGATGCCGCCTCCCGTGTACGGCGGACGGATGGGTGCAGTGGCTGCGCAGCCGGTGCAACCGCCCGCGTGGGGCGGACGCATGGGCGGCGAGGGAACGATTGGGCTCGGAAACATCGGAACGTTCGGTGGTGGCCGCATGGGCTTGAGTCGGCCGCCGCCGACATCGATCGTTCGCGCGCAGCCGCCGGTGGTCTTGGGCATGCTGTCGCCGGACGTCGTGCGACGCGTCGCGATGCGCAACCTGGGTGCGCTTCGATTTTGCTACGAAACCACGACGCCCGCCGCGGCCCGTCCCACCGGCATCGTCACGGTTGCGTTCGTCGTCGGTCCGACGGGCGCGGTCACGAGTTCGAACGCGACGCCCGACTCTCCCGCACTCGCGACGGCCGCAGCCTGCATTGCCGCGCGAATTCGGACATTCATGTTCCCGGCGCCGGAGGGGGGGGGAATCGTGCAAGTGCGCTATCCGTTCCGGCTCTCGCCGCCGCCACCGACGCAGTAACGCCCGCTGAGGTATTTCGCGGACGCGATCTTGCGGGCGGCGGTCGTCCAGGTGGACTAAGTTGACTCACTCGCAGTCGTGCCTCAGACTGTTGGGGATGCGGACGATCACGACGCACGAAGCCAAGACGCACCTCTCGAGATTCCTCGTCGCCGTCGAGGCGGGCGAAGAGTTCATCATCGCTCGCGGTCGCAAACCGGTCGCGCACCTTTCGCCCTATGCGCAGCCGCGGGCTCGCCGCCGGCCGAAAGTCGGTCAGATCTTGGGACGACGTTTCAAGGTCCCGGACGACGCCCTCCGTCCCCTCCGTGCGGACGAGCTGGCGGAGTGGGGGCTGTGAGGCTGCTGCTCGACACTTGCACGTTCCTCTGGCTCGCAGGAGATCCGTCGCGGATCTCGGAAGCCGCGCGGGCGGCAATCGACGAGCCATCAAACACCTTGTACCTGAGCGACGTGAGTGTCTGGGAGATGGTGCTCAAGAACGCGGCGGGGAAGCTCCCTCTCCCGCAGAAGCCACGAAAGTGGATCCCGAAGCAGACGGCTTTTTTTCAGATCGAGCGCGTGCCGATCGAGCCCGACGCGCTCTTCCGGAGCGGCGAACTACCGAGACTCCACGCCGTTCCGTTCGACCGCCTGTTGTGCGCGCAGGCGATCGCAGAGCCGTTCCACGTCGTGACGCCCGACGCGTCCATTCGCCTGCTCGGCGCGTCGTGCATCTGGTGACGACAGCCCCGCGTCATCTCACATCCGATCGGGCGCGCCGATGCCCAACAGCGACAGGCCGCGCGCCATCACACGCGCGGTGAGGTCGCACAGCGCGAGTCGAGATCGGCGCTCGGCGTCGTTGTCGGCGCGGAGCACGGGGCATTTCTCGTAGAACGTCGAGAACGTGGTCGCGAGGTCGTACAGGTAGCCGCAAAGATGGTGGGGCTCGAGCGAGCCGCCAACGTCCCCGAGGACCGTCGGAAGCGCGAGCAGCTTCAGCGCGAGTGCTCGTTCCTCGGGCGCGCGGATGTCGATCGCATCCGGCGGCGGGACGCCGGCGTCCCCCTTGCGAATGATCGAGCGGATGCGCGCGTGCGCGTATTGAAGATACGGTGCGGTGTTTCCGTCGAACGCGAGCATCCGCGTCCAATCGAACACGTAGTCCTTGATCCGGTCGCTCGACAGGTCGGCGTACTTCACCGCGCCGATGCCGACGGCCCTCGCGATCGCAGCGCGATCGTCGTCGGGCAGCGATGCATTCTTCTCGTCGGCAATCGTGCGCGCGCGCGCAACGGCTTCTTCCAGCAAGTCGATCAGCCGCACCGTTTCGCCGGAGCGCGTCTTGAACATCTTTCCGTCGGCACCGAGCACTGAGCCGAATGCGACGTGTTCTGCACGCACGGGGGGTGCGAGCCAATGCGCCTGCTGCGCGGCCTTGAACACCATGAGCAGGTGCTGCCGCTGCGGCGAACCGACGACATACAGAATCCGCGTCGCGCCGAGCGTCTTCGCGCGATGGCGAATCGCGCACAGGTCCGTGGTCGCGTAGCCGTACCCGCCGTCTTGTTTGCGAATGATCAACGGCACCGGCTGGCCCTCGCGCCCCGTGAACCCATCCGGGAACACGCAGATCGCGCCGTCGCTCTCGCGAGCGAGTCCGAGCGCCTCGAGATCCGCGACGACGGCGGGCAACATCGGGTTGTAAAAACTCTCGCCGGCGATGTCCGCATCCGTGAGCGTCACGCCGAGCAACGAGTACACCGTCGCGAAGTACCGCTTCGAGCCGTCCACCAACCTTTGCCATAGCGCGAGCGTCTCGACGTCACCCGCTTGCAGGGACACCACACGCCGCCGCGCACGTTCTGCAAACGCGGGATCGCCGTCGAACTTCTTGCGCGCTGCCTGATAGAACTCGTTGAGGTCGCGGACAGAATGTTCGTCGGCCGCATCGCCGCCATCGAGCAGGTGCTCGATGAGCATGCCGAACGGAGTTCCCCAATCGCCGAAGTGATTCTGCCGGATCACGCGATGCCCGAGCGCTTCGAGCACGCGCGCGAGGGCGTCCCCGAGGATCGAGCTGCGCAAGTGTCCTACGTGCATTTCCTTCGCGACGTTCGGCGACGAGTAGTCCAGGACCACGACGTCCGGTCGTTCGGCCGGGGCCACGCCCAGCGCAGCGGTCGCGGCCACTCGTGCGAGTTCCCGAGACAGATGCTCGAGACGCAACGTGATGTTCAAGTACCCCGGCCCCGCGATTTCCACGCGCTCGATCGCGTCGTTGGCGGTGAGCTGAGCGGCGATGGCGGCTGCTACGTCGCGGGGGGGACGCTTGAGCGGCTTCGCGAGCGCCAACGCTACGTTCGCTTGCACGTCGGCAAACGTCGATGGGCGCAAGGCCGGGTCGACGGCGCGGTACTCTTCGCCGAACGCGGCGACGATGGCGTTGGCGAACATCGGACGAAGCTGGGCAACCGGGTCGGCCATGGGAGGACTGTGAAACCTCACGGTCCACGCGCAGGATGTCAACTCCCGCGTTCGGCGCGCTCGAACGGGATCGTCCGGCGCGAGTTCTCGAGCACTTCGTCGAGCGTGCGCGACTGGCTCACGGTCGTCACGACGTACACGACGTCGTCCGTTCCACCGTGCAGCGACGCCAGGCCATCGTAACCAGACAACACGATCCCCAACCGCTGCACGTCCTCGCGGCGCATGCGCAGGCGGCGCGCGACGATGCCCTCGCCGACGGGCACGATCGGTTCGAAGCCGTCCGACGCGCGGCCGCGACGATCGAGTTCACCTCGTCGCATCGGCACGTCCCCAACGCGCTACGAACGCGCGATGTGCATCGAGCGCGGGATCGGTATCGCCGAGCGCGTCGGGGCGGTACCCCGTGAACACTTCGTAGACCTGGAGCGTCCGCTCCCGCACGCGGAAGCGCGCCCGCCACGATTTGTGCGCAACGACGAACGCGTCCGCTCCGGCGGGTTTGATCCGGCGGTACGGGTGCGGATGCGGACCGAGTGCGAGGGCTTGCGCGAGCGCGGCCGCGAGGTCGATTCCAAAACCGTCGGCGAGAAAGGCGAGTTGCTCTGTCGCTCGCTCGTCGAATCGAACGGCGTACGGCTCGGACGGGTCTCGCGCCGCGGTGCGCTCGCGCAGTTCGACGGCCGTCGGAGGCGCGTGCGGTGCCTCGAACCATCCGACGCTCGCATCGGGAATGGCGTCGGCCCAGGGAACGTACGGCTTGAGGTCCAACACCGGTGTCCCGTCGAGCATGTCGACGTTACGAATGTGCAGGGTCAACCCATCGATCCGATCGAGTCTCACGACACTGAGCCCGAGGGGATTCGGCCGGTGCGGCGTCCGCGTCGAGAACAGCCCGCGTCGCACGGTGCTGCGAGGCGGCAAGACTTTCGGCCGCCAGCCGCGGTTGCGATGGAACCAGAAGATCACCCACAGGTACTCCCAGCCCGCGAGATCTTCCAGCGCGTGTTCGAAACCGCGCCGACGAACCAGTTCGATCGATCCGAGCGCGCCCTCGGACGCATACGGCTGCCGCGGCGCGGTCGATCGTTCCGTGAACGGCGAGTGAACGACGCCGATGGGAACGACGGTCAGGGGATCGAGCGCCGGTGGCTCGGGCGTCCGCGGGGTGCGCTTCGGCATCGGGAGCGGACGGTACCCCAACGCCGCGCGCGATTGGCCGAGATGCCGCCGTGGACGTGCACGGTTTGCGGGTGACGCGCTGCGTTTGCGCGATCGTTGGCGTGACGCGCCGAACTCCCGCGATTTGCGGCCGTGTGCGCAGGGTCGCACGCCCGAACGCCCTGGCGCGGATCGTGCTGACTTGACGCGCGTCAACGCATGTCCCGCCCAACCACCCCTCCGCACAGCGACGCGTTGGCATCCCGCTCCGCCCGCGGCGCCGCGCTCGTCGCAGCGTTCATCGCCGCGCTCGATGTCACAGCGTGCGCATCCCGCGACGCCGACCGTTTCAGCGCGTCCCAAGATGCCGACGGCGCGCATCGACTCGCCGACGGCGGTGTGTACGCTTCGACGCTTCACGCCCCGCGGCAGCTCGTCTCCATCCTCGGCACAACCCGCAATCTGCAGGGCCAGCCGGTCGAGATCCGCTGTGCGACCTGTCACGACCTGCTCGTGCCGCCGCCGGCGCTCCCCGATCGCGCGAGCTCGCTCGGCGGCCCCCACGCAGGACTGCGATTCGACCACGGGGGCAACGCCTGTGCGGCGTGCCATGACCCAACCCGCTTCGACCGGCTCCGCCTTGCGACGGGCGAAACCATTCCGATGACCGGCGCCTTGCGCCTGTGTGCGCAGTGTCACGGGACGCAGTACCGGAATTACACGCACGGATCTCACGGTGGAATGACCGGCCACTGGGACCTTCGTTCGGGTCCGCGCGTGCGCAATCACTGCGTCGATTGCCACGATCCGCACACGCCCCGCTACCCGAGCTTCCGCCCGATGCCGCCGCCGCTCGACGCGCCTGCGCGCGTGGAGACACGTCATGGCTGAGGAAAACGTCACGCGGCGCAACGCGCTCAAGGTTCTCGGTGCGACGCTCGGTGCAGGGGCGTTCGCCCGCGCGCTCGCGCCGCTTGCCGAGATCACGCAGTTCACGAACCTGCGTGAGTTCATGCAGAAGCACTATCGCGAGCTGAACAGCGACGAGATGCGAGAGGTTCTGCACCGTCTGGAGCAGGACACGGAGCATCGCTATGGATGCGAGGTGACCATTCGAGACATCCGACCACAGAGACACACGCAGTTTGCCTACGCCCTGAATCTCAGCGTGTGCATCGGCTGTCGGCGGTGCGTCGAGGCCTGTCACCAAGAGAACAATCACGACCGCACGACGCATCAGTCGTACATCCGCGTGCTCGAGATGGAGCAAGGCTCCATGGACATGGAACGCGGCAATACGAACTACGACCATGACGTTCCTGCGCCGGGGCACTTCTACATGCCGGTCCAATGCCAGCAGTGCGAGAACCCACCCTGTGTGAGCGTGTGCCCGGTCGAAGCGACGTGGCAGGAAACCGACGGCATCGTCGTGGTCGACTACAACTGGTGCATCGGCTGTCGGTACTGTGAGGCGGCGTGCCCGTACCACGCGCGGCGCTTCAATTGGCGACGTCCTGAGATCCCGGCGGACGAGATCAACCCGAATCAATCGTATCTGTCCAACAGGATCCGTCCGCAGGGCGTCGTCGAGAAGTGCCATTTCTGCCTGCACCGCACGCGCGAAGGACGGCTGCCGGCGTGTCTCGAGGCGTGCCCGACGGGCGCACGCGTGTTCGGAAACGTTCTGGACGCCGACTCAGAGATTCGATGGGTTCTCGAAAACAAGCGAGTCTTCGTACTCAAGGAAGAACTCGGGACGCGTCCACGGTTCTTCTACTTCTTCGACCGGTAACGGGAGCCGCCGCGTGACAGACGCCAATCACACCACACATCACGCGAGGACGTACCCGCGGTTTCTCTGGTACGTACTTGGCCGCGCCACGGACGGGTCGTGGTTGTTCTACACGTGGATGTTCGTGCTGACGGCGATTGCGCTCGTCGGAGCGAACGCGTGGGCACATCAGGTCGTCCGTGGCATGGCGGCCACGGGGATGTCGGACCACGTCTCGTGGGGACTCTACATCTCCAACTTCACGTTTCTCGTCGGACTCGCGGCCGGTGGAGTCATGATGGTGATTCCGGCATATCTGTACGGCGACCACGACATGCACGACGTCGTGATCATCGGCGAACTCCTCGCGATCGCCGCAATCACGATGGCGCTGATGTTCGTCGTCGGCGATCTCGGGAGGCCCGACCGGTTCTGGCATCTGATTCCAGGAATCGGACGGCTTCACTGGCCGGTGTCGATGCTCACGTGGGACGTCGTCGTGCTCAATGGCTACCTGCTCATCAACCTGCATGTCTGTGGCTACATCATCTATCAGCGCTGGCTCGGTCGCCGGCCGAATCCCCGCTGGTACCTGCCGTTCGTGTTTCTCTCGATCGTCTGGGCGTTCTCGATCCACACGGTCACCGCGTTTCTGTACTCGGGCCTCGGCGGGAGGCCGTTTTGGAACTCTGCGCTGCTCGCGCCGCGGTTTCTCGCATCGGCCTTCGTCACGGGACCCGCATTCATCGTCCTGACGCTTCAGATCGTCGCCCGCGTGACGACCTTTCGCATTCCCGAGGGGGCCATTCGACATCTGCTGTCGATCGTGCGGATCACCGTGTTGATCAATCTCTTCATGGTGGGCTCGGAGGTCTTCACCGCGTTCTACACCGGAGGCGTCCACGCCACGGCCGCCCGGTACCTGTTCGTCGGGTTGCACGGTCATACCGAGTTGGTTCCGTGGATCTGGACGGCGATCGCATTCAACACCTTCGCCGCGATCGTGGTGCTGTCCCCGCCGCTCTGCGCCAGGCGCTGGCTACTGAACGTCGCACTGGCCATGACGTTTGTCGGGGTGTGGATCGAGAAAGGCATGGGGCTGATCACACCGGGATTCGTGCCGAGCACGCTGCATGAACTGGTTCCGTATCATCCGTCGCTCACCGAGTGGAAGGTTACCGCGGGAGTGTGGGCGTTCGGACTGATGGTGTTCACTGTTGCGCTGAAGGTCGGTCTTCATGGCATGAGCCGACCGATCACCGAGGAGGTGGCGTGATGCCTGTCAGCGGACTGGTCTTGACGCTCGATTCACCGTCGCCGGTGCGGGCTGCGATCATCGCGGCCCTCGTCGCCGACCGGCGGATGACCGTCGGCGAGTTGCAGGCAGCCGGGCGATTGCCGGTCGTCACGGAGGCCGACACGCTCGACGAGCAGCAGGCACTGTGGGACGAGATCGCGAGGCTCCCGGGCGTGCTTCTGGTCGACCTTGCGTACGAGGACTTCTCCGACATCGACGACCTGGAGTCGTCGAGCCTGCCGCGCCGAGTTCGGCGCGAGGAGCGCGATCATGAACCGACGTGAGTTCATCAAGTTGAGCGCGATGGCGACCGCGACGACGGTCGCAAGTCGGCGCGCCCTCGCGCAGGTGCCGGCGACGGGTGCGCCACAGACTGGGCTGGATCCGGGCGTTGCTGCGCGGGTCGGAAACGACGTGACGTGGAACAAAGCGCCATGCCGGTTCTGCGGGACGGGGTGTCACGTCCAGGTCGGCGTTCGTGGTGGAAGGATCGTGGCGATCGCGGGCGACCAGCTCGCCCCGGTAAACCGGGGACTGTTGTGCGTGAAGGGCTATCACGTCGGACTGGCGTTGTACGGGCGCGACCGACTGACCACTCCGTTGTTGAAGCAAGGCGATCACCATGTGCCGATCACGTGGGCGCAGGCGATTGACACCATCGCACAGCGCGTGATGGCAAACCCGCGAGGGCTTGCCGTGTATGGAAGCGGTCAGTGGACGATTCCCGAGGGCTACGCGAACAACAAGTTCGTGAAGGGCGGTCTCGGGAGCAACCAGATCGAGCCCAACGCGCGGCTCTGCATGGCGTCTGCCGTGACGGGCTTTCTCAGCACGTATGGTGTCGACGAGCCGGCGAGTTGTTTCGACGACCTCGATCACGCGGACGTAGTGATTCTCTGGGGGAACAATCCGGCGGAGATGCACCCCGTGTTGTTCTCCCGCATCGTCGATCGACGCGTCCGCGGCGAGAACGTCACGCTCGTGGACATCGGCACGCGCCGCACGCGAAGCACGGCCTTTGCGCAGCACTATCTGCCCTTCAGGCCCAACACCGACCTCGCCATTGCGAACGGCATTCTGAATCTGCTCGTGTCGACGAATCGACACAATCGGGCCTTCGTGCAGCGCTACTGCAGCTTCCGCACGGAAGGCGCGCAGCCGTCACTCCAGGGCGAGGCACTGACGTTCGACGCGTTCCGCGCGCGCCTGGCCAGGTACACACCGGAGTACGTCGAACGACTCTCGGGTGTGCCCGCGCGCGACCTTCGCATGCTCGCGGACCTCTTCGCCGATCCCGAGCGGAAGATCGTGAGTCTCTGGTGCATGGGGGTCAATCAGCACACGCGCGGGACCGCGATGAACCGGTTGATCCATGCGGTGCATTTGTTGAGTGGTCATTTCGGTCGGCCGGGCGACGGTCCGCAAAGCCTGACGGGTCAGCCGTCCGCGTGCGGCACGGCTCGCGAGGTGGGCACGAGTTTCAACGGGCTTCCCGGCGGGCTGCTCGTCACGAACCCCGAGCATCGTCGTCGCGCCGAGGACGCTTGGAACGTCCCCATCGGGCGGATTGCAGCGACGCCGGGCTATCACACCGTCGACATGTGGCGGCGTTTCTCGACGCCAACTGCCGAAGGCGGGGACATCACCACGATCTGGGTGCAGGTAACGAATCCAGGGCAGTCGCTGCCGAACCGTCGGCGGCTTTTCGAGCCGAGTCGCAGGCTCGCCGACAAGTTCCTCATCGTGTCCGACGTGTATCCCACCGAGACGACGCGCCAAGCGGACTTGATCCTGCCGTCCGCGATGTGGGTCGAGAAGAACGGGATGACCGGCAACTCCGAGCGACGCACACAGCAGTGGTTCAAGATGGTCGATCCTCCCGGGCAAGCGCGGCCGGATGCGTGGCAGGTCGTCGCAGTGGCCAAGCGCCTGTTCGATCTCGGGCACGCGGGGATGCGGGACCGCTCGGGGAACTTCCTGTTCCGGATGACGAATGCGGACGGGCACGACGTGCCCATCTGGGACTTTGCCCACTTCTACGACGTCAACGTCGATGAAAAGCTCTTCGAGGAGTATCGACAGTTCTCGCGCGTGAAGCACAAGGATCTTGCACCCTACGCCGAGTACGTCGCCCATCGGGGCCTGCGTTGGCCGGTCGTGCAGGGCGTCGATCGTGCATGGCGCGAGACGCGCTACCGGTTCGTCGAAGGCGAAGATCCCTACGTCGCCCACGGACGAGGCATTCAGTTTTACCACGCCGTCGAACACGACGATCGCGCGCTGATCTGGTTTCACGACGACGAGCCTGCGCCCGAGCCGCCCGACGCGACGTACCCGTTCTGGCTTTGCACCGGGCGCGTGCTCGAGCACTGGCATACCGGCACGATGACCATGCGCATTCCGCAGCTTCGCCGCGCGATGCCGCAGGCGTACGTAGAGATGAACCCAGCCGACGCGGCCCGACTGGGCGTTCAGGACGGGGAGAGTGTTACGGTCGAGAGCCGCCGCGGGAGCGTCACATTGCCTGTCTGGCTCGACGGTCGGGGAGCGCCGCCTCTGGGGTCGCTGTTCGTTCCGTTCTTCGACGAGCGAGTGTTGATCAACGACGTGACGCTCGACGCCCACGACCCACTCTCGAAGCAGCCCGACTACAAGAAGTGCGCGGTGCGGGTTGTTCGCCGCACGAGCACCTCTGGGGCCAGTACGTGACCGCCCCCGCACGTGAGAGTCGCGAATCCGCGGCGCCGTCGAACGCTCCGCTGCCGGACCATCGATCGCTCCACGTACTTGCCCTCTGCGTCGTCGCGGTGGCCGCCGTCGCGGCGCTGACGAGCTTTCGCTCGATGCCGGCGCTGAATCCATCGCGAGCCCCGCGCGAATCCGCGCATTCCCAGTTACCGCGGGCGCCGACGTACACCGATTTGCAACATCGCACGTCACCGAATCGACTGCGTCACCCCGCGAGTCTCGCCACGATGGCGCACGACCGCCCCGCCCGAACCGATCCGGTTACGCTCGATGACGCTGCGTGGGAACTCGCCGTGGCAGCGCGCGCACAGCGGCGAGCCTACGACGGCGCTCCGCCAACGATCCCGCACTCGATCGCGCAGGAGGCTTATCCGAACTGTCTGACGTGTCACGCCGACGGACTCCGAATCGCGACGCGAACGGCGCCGGCCATTTGTCACGACGTGCATGCCAGTTGCACACAGTGCCATGTCGTGAGCGACCGACCGATGCCGGGGGTGGCAGCTTCGGGTGGCCCGCCGTTCGAGACGGACTTCGCAGGTCTCGTGCCGCCACGACACGGCGAGCGCGCATGGCCCGCTGCACCGCCGACGATCCCGCACGCGACGCTCATGCGCACGCGATGCGACAGCTGCCACGGCGTGCTGGGCACCGGGATCCGCGTTTCGCACCCCTGGCGCGAAAGTTGCGAGCAATGCCACGCGCCCTCCGCAGCGATGGACCAACGAACCGCAAGCTTGTCGACAAGGAGCCTGACACCATGAGTGGATTGAACGCCAATGCGCAGATCGACGCCGAAGCGCCCGTGCCCGACGTTCACGAGGCTCGGCTGGACGGCGCGACGCTGCGTGCGCTTCTTACGGACATCGAGACGCTGGCAGTCGTCACGGGAGTGTCCATCAAGGGCGCTCCGGCCGACTACGCGAGCGACGCGGGGCAGGGACTCGGCCTCGTCGCGGATCAACTGCTCGCCGGGCGTGTTCGCGGAGTGCAGATCCGGTATCGCCACGGTGAGACCGAGTGGACGGACACGCTGATGAACACGGGTGGCATGGTGCGGCTGGTACGGATCGCGGGCCCGGCGTAGAAGCTTCGCTCCGGTTCGACGTCCGCTTCCCGCGGGTCGTGATAGCTTCAGTGCCCTCGACGATTCGACGGTGGAGGGACGGAGATGAAACGGAGCGAAATCCGCGCAGCGTGCATCGTGCAACTCGAGCGCGTCGCGGCCGCCCAGTACGAACCGAACGCAGTCGCCGCGTGCGACGAGGAAGTTCGAAGGTTGCTCGGGGGCGGGTCGACGATGAGTCGCCTGGCAGAGCAGGTCCAGGTGTTGGTCGCCGCGCGGAATGCCGATCGCGCCGTGCGTCTGGTCGAAAGCGTTCTGAGCGGGACCGGAGTGAATGTCGGCGCATTGGTCGGCGTGTCGTTCGCGGTGGCGGCCTTGGCGGTCGGTGGACTGTTGATGTACTTGAAGTCCGCGACGCGCAGCGCGATCGAGGCAGCGCGTGCACAGACGCCGGCCATGGCGTCGAGCCCGGGCTTCCAGCGCGCGATGGAGACGCAGTCGCAGTTCACGACGCTGACGAACAGTTTCGTGCAGGAGCTCGGTTCTGGACAGATCGCAGCCGCCTACGCTCGGATGACGTCGGTTTACCAGCAGATGGTGCCGCTCGAGCGCTTTGCCGGCGCGGCGCGCAATCCGTACTTCGCGGGTGCCTCGGTTTCCATTCGCCGATCGCGAATCTCGTCGGACACGGCCGTGGTCGAGGGCACGCTGCAGTCTCCCGCGGGTTCCGTACCCGTCGTGATCCAATTTTCAGCCGAGCAGATGCACTGGCGCGTCACCGGGCTGACGCTCGGCGGATCGAGCGCGCTGCCGAGTCTCGTACCGAACTGACGACGCCGGACGTGCGCCGCGGGCTCCCC